>Ga0068860_100000997_pt1 | contig 31351 bp, 19 predicted proteins | sample KBSSwiS32_FD_66597 | JGI IMG/M metagenome (GOLD analysis project Ga0068860, IMG submission 66597) | Switchgrass rhizosphere microbial communities from Kellogg Biological Station, Michigan, USA - KBS Switchgrass S3-2 | ecosystem: Host-associated > Plants > Roots > Rhizosphere > Soil ... | reverse complement strand
CGGGCGAGATCTCGGGCTTCGAGCTGCCGAACCAGGCCAAAGGAGCCGCGCGGGACCCCGCCAGCGGCCGGCTCGCCGCGACCTACGCGAACTATCCCGAGATTCGCATCATCGGCGCCGAAAGCCAGGTGCTCGGCACGATCGGCGAGGAGCAGGGGATGGATACCTGGCCGGACTTCCTGCGCTTCGACGCCCAAGGGAGACTGTGGGTGGAAGCCAGCGCCACGATCCGGCGTTTCAGCGCCACGGGCAAGCTCGAACAGCGCATCGCCTCGATCGCGGGGACCGATCTCGATAGCATCCTGGCGTTCGACATCGCGCCGGACGGAACGCTGTGGGTCGTTTCCGCCGGAGCCCTCTGGCGCCTGCCGCCGGACGGGAAAGCCGGGGCGCGCCTCGTCGGGTCGGGCCTAAGACCGGGAGAGCTCACCGCGCCCGTGGCGCCGCGAGCGGCCTCGGATGGCTCCGTCTGGGTGATCGAAGCCTCGGACCCTACCCACGGAGCACCGGAACGCGTCTCGGTCTTCGACCGCGAGGGCCGCTTGATCCGAATATTCGGCCGCGGCGCCCGCGCGGCGCTTCCCACCTATCCCGACGCCTATCACGTAGCCCAGCTCTACCTCGGCAGCGACCTCGCCTTCGGTCCCGAGAATCGCGTCTACATCGCGAGCCAGCGGCCGGGAGAAAACGGCACGTACGTGATGGTGTTTCGGCGGTTTTAGGGGGCGGCCTCCTCGGCGATCTTCTTGTGCACGTAGAGCACCGAGGCGACGGCCAGCACCGCACAGGGCACCGCCGGGTCGGTCGCGCGGCCGCCGATCGCGTAGAGGGCTCCGCCCAGCTCGGCGGCTCCGGGGGCGGCGGCGGGCAGCGGCAGCGGCGGTCCCTCGACCCAGCCGAGCGGGGGCTCGTAGCGTTGGACGGCGTTGCTCGCTCCGACCGTTCCTTCGCCACCGATCAGCAGGAGGCGGCCGTCGATCGAGGCGAGGGCGGGGCGCAGGCGGCCGTAGAGCAGGCGGGTGCGCTTCCTCCAGGCGTCGGCTTCGACACGGTATTCGTCGTGGCGGCGCGACAGCATGCGGCCGAACCAGAAGATGTGCCGCTCTCCTCCGAGGACGTGGAGCGCGCCGCCGGCAGCTCCGGCCGCCAGGCCCCAGCGGGGTACGGGGAGGGGGGCGAGCCGGGTCCAATGGTCGGTCACCGGGTCGTACCCTTCGTGGTCGCCGACGTAGCGGGTGCCGGTCCGGCCGCCGATGGCGTGAAGCTTGCCGCCGAGGGCCGCGAGCGCCAGGCCGCCGCGCGGTTCCTTGAGGCTCGCGTGGCGGCTCCAACCGCTTCCCTCCGGGTCGTAGACTTCGACCGTGCCGACCGGGTGACCGGCGGCATCGAATCCGCCGACGACGTAGATCCTCCCCCCGTCCGCCGCGGCGGCGAAGCCGCGGCGCGGCTCGGGCAGGCGCGTGGCGAGGGCGGGATCTCCCGTCGCCGGATCGATCTCCCACAGCTCGCCGGTTTCGAGCAGGGCAAAGAGGCGGGTGCCCAGAGCGAAGGCCCAGACGGCTCCCGGATGGCTGCGCGGCAACGCTCCGAAGGTGCGCCAGGTCGGATCCTCGTTGCCGAATGAAAGGCGCGAACCGGTCCAGACGTAGCCAGGGGGCGGCTCCGGAGTGTCGCCGAGGATCGAGAAGCCGGCCGGCACGAAGCCGATCTCCCGGCTGAGCTTGCTCGGCTCCACCGCGCGGTCGGCGATCTCTCTCGTGCCCACCGCGTCCGACGTGCCGAGACGACCGAACAGCATCGGCGCACGAATGTCCCCCTGGACGTCGAGATGGGAACGGATTTCCAAGGGGCCATACATCGAGTCGCCGGCTTTCGAGACCGCGCCGATCGATACCGGTTGGAACAGATACCGGCGGTCTTCCACCCGCGGCGGCGGATCGAGGTGGACCTCGGCGAGCAGGGCGAACGCCCGGTCGGGTCCGGCGGGCGGCATCCGGCGCGGTCGGCCGGCGGGATCGCGCGGCCATTCGATGTCCTCGGTGCGGCTGCGTGCCGGAATCCACCAGAAATCGCCGCTCCGGAGCGGCAGGTCGGCGTCGAACGAGACCTCGATTCCCGCCTCGATCGGCAACCAGCCGGGCCGGACGACCGTCGCGAGCGCCGAGGCGGCGGCCACGGCGGTAGCCGCCGCTCCTGCCGCTCCCGTCGCGCCGACCCCCGGGCTCGCGGCGTCGGTCGCCTGATCCCAGAGTCGCAGGAAAGGGTGGTGCGACGGGTCGAGCGTTCCGTCCGGGTTCGGCGCCAACGTAACCACCAGCAGGTCGGGGTCGACCGCGGTGACCTGGTAGAGCTTGCCGGGCTCCCCGGAAAGCTCGGTCGGGTCGTCGAGCCATTCGACGATCGCGCCGGTCGGGATCGTCAATCGGCCGCTCTCCGGGGAAGCGAGGGTGGCCTGGGCGCCCGCGAGCGACAGGATGGGAAAGGTTCGCGAGCCGTTCTCGCGCGACCATTTGAAGGTCGCCGTACGCCGGGCGTTGGGATCGTCGGCATTCGAGTCCAAGGTGACGCCGAGAGGCAGGCCGGGATCGTGGATCTCGATCCGGTAGAGCAGGTTGCCGAGGGGAGTCGGCGGCGGTAGGGAGCGCCGGGCGGCGAGCGTTCCGCGCGGGCGATCCGCAGCGGCGAGAAACGCCTCCCAGGTCTCCTCGGCCTCCCGTTCTCTCTTGCCTTCGACCGGCAGCAGCCGCACTTGCGCCACGGTCTGCGAGCGGGTGGTGGTGGTCGGTCCGCCGAGCGCGACCTCGGCGATTTTGGCATCCTGAATCGAGGTGACGAAGCGCTCCCAAACGTCGAGATACGCGAGGTGGACGCCGCCGTCGGGAAGCGCCAACCCGGGGGCGTCGCGCTGCGCGGTATAGCGGGTCGGCGCGAAATTCTCGCAGGCGACGCCGTGGACGTAGTAACGGCCTGCGCTCACCCCCAAGTCCTGGACCGTCCAGTCCGGCCGGCTGACGCCGGCGCCAAGGACGCCGTGGGCTCCCCCTTCGGTGCGATCGTGGATTGCATCCCCATCGTTTTCGTCGAGCGGCCAATAGGCCGCCAGGTCGGAGGTCGGAAACGGTTGCCCCTTGGCGGTCGCGGCAACCTCGGTGGGGTTGAACGCGCGATGCCACCAGCGGACGTCGTGAATGCGGCCGGCAAACGGCATGTGGGGCCGCCGACCTTCCAGAGCGGCGCCGATCAGGAACACGGCGGGTAGATCGGCGAGCGCCCGGCCGACCGGCAGCTGGGCGGCGAGCCGGCCATCGATCCAGATCGCGGTCGAGCGGGTGGCCGAGGTGATGGCGACGTGATGAGGGCGACCGAGATCGAGCGGTTGGTCCGCCGCGATCTCGATCGCTTGGACTCCCGAGCGCCGGAATGCCAGCCGGCCGTCGGCATCCAGGAACAGGATCGCGGCGTCGCTCGGCGCGGCGGTGCCTGCGGGATTCGCGGGGTCGGCGGCGGTGCCCTGGGCGAAGCGGCCGAGAATGGCGCCGCCTGCCGCCTGGGGGCGAATCCAAGCTTCCCAGGTAAATCCCGCGCCCTCCTCCGCGCTTGCCCGAGGGGCCGGCGGCGCCGGGACATAGGCGTAATCGTCGCGGCCGTCGAAGGAGAGTGCCCCGAGCAGCGAGATGGCGAAGCCGGCGCTTTCGTAGGGCGCGCCGCTCGTGCCGATCAGGTCGGCGATCGCCAGCTCTCGCTCCCGGCCGGCGATTTCCGCCTGCTCGTTCCAATCGGAGTCGAGTTGAACCCGCCCCTGCTGCATCCAAACCGCGCTGTAGCGGCGTCCGGGTTCGGCCAGGAAGCGGGAGAAATCACCGGTGGCACGGCTGCGCATCGCTCGTTAGCTCCGTTACGTGGCGAAGACGATTTCGGCTTCGAGTCCCCAAGGCAGGAACTCGGCGGCGATCTCGGGTAGGAGCGCCAGGCGGGCCGGCTGACGCAGAGAGTGAAACGCGCCCAGCTCGCCGTATCGGCCGCGGGAGATCGGGTGCGGGCAATCCGGGCCAAGTTGGGCGTAGCCCGGCTGACCGTAGATTCGTGAGGTGAACGTCGGCGGTGGCGTGCCGTCGGGCAGCTCCGACTCGCGGTGCGGCGTGATCGAGCCCGGCGGCAGATACGATCTGCGAACCAGACCGCGGGTGCGGCGCTCGACTACGACCTCGTCCACGAACAGCGTGTCGGTGGCGAAGGTGAGCTCCATCAAGCGGACTTGGCCGAAAATCGTCGTGCGCGCGAGCGTAGAGGCCGGGCCGGGCGGGTCGGTGAGCGAAGTGGGTCCGAGAGACCCGCCGATCGCCGTGGGACCGCCCGCGGCGTCGACGATCGAATCCGTGACTTCGAGGCGGCACCCTTGGGCCGGCAGGCGGATCGCGCCGACGAGGCTCGACCGGATGGCGACTTCCAGACTTTTCGGATCGGTGCCGGTAAACGCCAGTGCGGTACGCCGGGTCGGACGCACGGTGCAGTGCGCGAGGGTGAAGGACGAAAGGTCGCCCGACAGGACGATTGCACCGTCGATCCACAAGCCGTCGAGGAGAAGCGCCGCCGAGGGCTCTTGGCTGTTGCCTTCGGGCGCCGGTCCGCGCACGAGCAGATTGCCCGCGAGGCACGGTCGCTCGCCGCTCGCGGCGACGATTTCCAGGCGGCGCCCGAGGCCATCGGAGGTGGCCAGATCGATCGAGAAAGGTGTCGAGGCGGAGAGATCGTAGAGATCGTCGCTCGCGATCCGGATGTGCCCGATGCGTTTGGCCGAGGTGTCGCCGCTCCCTTGCGCCGCGTCGTTCCAGGCGGCGATCGCTGCGGTCAACGAGTTGAAGCACAGGATGTCGTCCGTCGCCGGCCGGTTCTCGGGCGTCCGGGAGCTCACTTCGGCTCGCCAATCGGCGCGCTCGCCCAATCCGGGCGAGCGCGCGTACGGCCCGCCGCCGAGGTCGGCGGAAAAAGCGTAGGCGTAGCTCACTTCGAGGCTTTCCACCTCGATCCCTTTCGGGAACGCAATCCGGCCCAGCGCGGGATCGATCGCGACCTGAATCGCCCGTTCGCCATTGCCCTCCGGAAGTGGCACCGAGGTCGGCGGCGGACTCCAGGACGAGAGATCGCAAAACAGCATCGCCTGCGGCGGAATTCGCTGCACGGCGCCGATCGTTCCGGCATAGCGCACGCCGATCTCAACCGCCGGCTCCGGGCTCAGGAAACCGTCCTCGGCGCCGTTCTTCCGGGCGAGCGCGGCGGCTTCGGCGTTGAGCGTCGCGGCGTCGAGCGGCGTCGGCAGCAGCGCTTCGCGCGGCCGCCCGTCCCGCCGCCGCGGCGGATTGAACAGCGGGACGTCGATCCCGAACGGGTGGAAGGTGTAGGTCCCGGCCGACACCGGGCGCGCCGCGGCGCGCGTCACCGGAAAGCTTGCGAGGCGCCAGAAGAACAGCCCGATCCGTTCCAAACTGTAGCGGGCGCGATCGCCCGCAAGCGAGATCGAGAGCATGCCGAAGAGAGGCACGCCGGCGCCCACCTGAACGTTTCGCTGGATCGTGTCGAACGGCCCGCCGAAACGGGAGAGCTGGCCGCCGGCTCCCGTGACCAGCCGGCGTAGATCGACCGTGCCGCCCCGGTCGGGATGCGGATCGAGCATCGATTGGGTCGCGGCGAGCAAGGCGAAAGAGGGAACCGCGAGCGCCGGCCAGCCGGTCGCGTCCGATGCCGCCCCGGCCAAGGCGTCCGGCGTTCCTTTCCGCCTTCGATAGTGGAGCGACCGGCCGACGAAGGCGCGGGAGGTCAGCGCGTGGGCGAGCGTGCTGCTGCGCACCCCGACCAGGTCGCCGATATACGGCAGCACCCATTCCTCGCAGGTCTCGACAAACCAGTCGTCGTAGAGGGCGGCGATGCCCCGCTCGATCGCCGCGTATTCCTGGTCGAACACCGCGAGGAACGCGCGCAGCCCTTGGCCTGCCTCCGCGTCGCTATAGCGCAGGATTTCCGGCAGCAGTCCGTACAGGCGCTCGGGTCCGAGATCGCTCATCGCGCCGCCGCGGGGTCGCCCGGAAGAGAGAGAAGAATTCCGTTCGGATCGACGACGAGGATCTCGGCCGGCGCCAGCCGGTCGTTCGCTCGATCCCAAGTCGCCGGATGGGCGGGGAGGAAATCGGCGAGCCCGGGCGCCGTGCCGGTGCGATAGAGCAGGTCGAGCTCGACCGCCACGACCCCCGGAACCGCCTGCAGGACGGCGATCACCTCGGAGCCCGCGACGCCCTGACCGAATCCCCGCGCGGCAAAGTCGAAAGCAGAGGTGAGCGCCGCGCGCAGGGCTTTTTTCTGATCGTCGGTCGTCTCGTTGGTGCGGGTCGTGAGTTGCACTCGCGCGGCGAGACAAAACGCGACCGGGGAATACGATGCGATGGCCAGCGGCCGGGCGAGGTAGCGGCGGCCGTGGATCGCGGCGGAGAGGGTGCGGTAGAGCTCGGAATCCTCGGGAATCGGAGCGCCGTCGGTGCCGGCGACGGTGAGCGCGATCAGCCGCGACCGGCCGTTCCAGACCACGGAGGTCGCGGCGCGGGCGATCCCGGGAAAGGTTCGAGCAAAGTCGCCGTAATCGTCGAGCGCCACGATGCGATCGAGCGCGCGTACCGCCAACGGACCCAAGGTGCGGGCATTCTCGGTACCTTCGGGCGGGATCGCGCCCGGCGCCGGCTCGGGGTTGGTCACGTCGCGCAGGCCGAAGGGCCGCGACTGGAGCAATCGCAGCGCGGCGGCCGGCTGGGCCGCCGTCCACTGGCCGAATCGGTAGCGGGCGACGACGTTTTCCACCCCGGTGGGCAGTCGGGCGCCGAACGTGCCGTCGCCGAACGTCACCGTCGCCGCGCCCGACTCGTCGATCTCCACCGCGTAGACCCGGCTCGCGGGACCTTGGCCGTAGAGCGTCGGCACCTCGCGCCAGGCAACGCCGTCCACCTGCACTTCGAGGGTCGAGCGGTAGCCCTGCTTCGCGTCGGGCACGAAGGTGAGGGGCTTGCCGCGCAGCGTGAAGCGCTGGTTGGCCCGGTTGGCGTTACCGCTGCCGATCACCTCGTTCGGGATGGTCTCGCCTTGGCTTGAGGTCGCCACGTTGGCGTTGATCGTCACGGTCGATGGATCGTACAGGTAGCGCAAGGCGGGCGAGACCCGCAGCGCCGCGCGCGGCGCGCCCGCGGGGGCGGCGACGACCAGGGCAGGGTCCGTCGCCGCGCCCGAATCGTCGGTTGGACCGTCGCTCGAATCTTGAGCTGGATCGTCGGGATCGGCTGGCGTGGCGCCGAGGCAAAAGACGGTCTCGGCGATCGTCGGATCGTCATCGCCGGCATCTTGCCAGACCAGCTCTTCGCGTCGCGCGAGCAGCTTGCCGCGAATCCCGCTCGCGGTCTCGACGTGCCAAAGGATCGCGGGGTCGTCGCCGGGGGCGTCGTGCGACCCTCCGGTCTGCGGGCTCTCCGGCGCCCTAAGAATCATCATCCGGTCGCCGGGCCCGACGGATTGCGGCCGGTGCGACTCCTCGGTCGAAAGCGGTCGCGGCGGCGCGGTGGGGACCAGAGTCGCGCGGATGCGGCGTCCCGAGATCGCGAGCATGCGGCCGGCGCCCGGAGCTTCGGCGAGCGGCAGGGCGAGTTTGAGTAACGATCCTTCCAGCGGTTCGAGGATCGGCAGGCGGGCGAGCGCCAGCTCGGTGCTGGCGACGTTCGCCTCGGTGGTCCGCAGATCGAATTCGGCGAGCTGGCCGTCGTCGGTGGTTTCCAGGCGAGAGACCTGAGCGGACACTCCGAAGTCGTCGCGATTGACGATGAGGACGTTGTGAATCGGATAGGCGCCGACCCGCGCTGGCAGCGGTGGAAACGGCGTCGGCCGCGGCCGGCTCTGGGTGAGCACCGCCCAGCCCTGAGACAGGAGGTCGGGGAGGGTGGCCGAAAGGTCGATCTGACCGGCGGCCAGATGGTAGCCCGGCCACTGGTCGCAAAGGAAGCCGTCGAACGGTGTTGCGATCGCCAGCTGGCGGCCGCCCGCGGCGATCGCCGTCAGCGCCGGACGGGTCGAGCCTTCGCCTCGGCTCGACGTTTCGAGCGCGCGCCAACTGTCGCCAAGGTCGTCCGAGCGATAGAGCCCCGTGGCGTCGTCGCCGGTCACGGCATAGAGCAGCGGCGCAAGGGTGGTCTCGTCGATCGCCGCGGTGAGCAGACGGACGGGCGTCGCCGCTCCGAGGGTGCCCGAGGCGGCGGGCGGCAGGCCCGTAGAGGCCGCGGTGAATCGATCACCGCCATCGCTCGAACGGTAGACGCCGGCGTCGGTGGCGACGAACACGAACGTCTGGCGCGAGCGGGCGTCGGTGGCGACCGCGACGGCGTGCGCCGCCGCCGGTCCGTTCTTGGTCCTCGGATAGCCCCAGCTCGCGCCGCGCCATCGTTGGCCGGCGTCGGTCGAGCGATACAGCCCCTGGTCGGTGGCGGCGAAAATCGCGCCCGGATCGGCGCCGACCGCGAAGGCGCGCACGGTGACGTCGGCCAGGCCGGTGGCCGGATCGAATTGCGGCAGACCCTGGTTGATCGGCAGCCAGCCGCCGCCGCTCGCGAGCGTGCGGTAGATCCCTTGGACGGTGCCGGCGAACAGGAAGTTGACCTCGCGGTCGCCGGACGTCGCGAGCGCGAGCACCGGCTGGCCGGTGAGCCGGGGCTCGGGCTGCGCGTTCTTGGCGAGCGAGGGGAAGATCTTCGCCACCAGAGCGCGCAGCTTGGTGACCAGCGACTTGAGCTTGTCGCCGATCGTCGCCGCCGAGCCCAAGGAAGGTGCATCGCCGTGGCTCCGGCGCAGGGCGAGCGCGGCCGGCGCGAGGAAGCTCCAGGTGGCGCCGCCGTCGGTCGAGCGATAGACGCCGGAAGGGGTGCCGGCGAAAATCTGGCCCCGGGGGCCGATGCAAAGCGCTTGGATGGGAGCCTTGCCCAATCCGGACGTGGGCGCCTGCCAGCCGTCGGGCGTCGAACGGAAGAAGCCCTGCACCGTGCCCGCGATCAGCCGCCCGTCGGCGTCGAGCGCGAGGGTGAGCACCTGGGTCGTGGGCAGCTCCAGATTGTCGGGCCGGAACGCGGCGCCGCGGTCATCGGAGAAAAGCACGCCGCCCCGCCTTGGGCAGACCGCCATCTTCGCCGCATCCGGCAACTGGTCCCAGGGAATCGCGTTGTAGCCGAACAAATGCGCCCGTTTGCCGAAGCCATAAGCCCTGGGCTTCGAGAAGACCAAGGGACCGCCCGACCGCGCCAGCGGCTCCTCCCAACTGGCGAGGGTCACCCCCCGTGCCCCCATCGAAGCGCCGGTCGACCCGGTCGTGGTGCCGCCGGCGGTGCCGCTGATCGAGCCGTCCGCCGCGGTCGTGCTCGCGGCGCGGGTTCGTTCGACGGTGACGGCCGAAAGGGTGCGGAACATTCGGGTCGCGCCGCCGTCGGCGACGATCAACAGGCCGGACCCGGCGCGCAGGCCGGTGCGGGTCCCTTCGAGCGCGATCGAGGTGGCGCCGACCCGCAAGGGGGGTTGTGCGGTGCTGCCCGCGGCGAGCGGCTTGATCGCGCTCCAACTCGCGAAAGCCTGGAGGGGGGTGTCGAGCTCGTAGACCTGGGGCAGCTGATTGCCGGTCGGCAGACTTCGCACCTGCGTCTGCGGTGGAACGGTGACCCCTTCGGGCAGGCGTCGGCCGGTGGCGACGGTGAACGCCAGATTCGCCGTCCCGGCAATTCCGGGGCGCGGGGCGTAGCCGATGGTGCGCAGCAGCTGCCAGATCGAGAAGGGCTCGACCGCCGTTCTTAGGTACCCTTCGTTGGCGATCCGTTCCAGGTAGAAAGTGAGCACGTCGCCCACGACGGCCCAGGCTTCGGTCAATCCGAGCAGCCAGTCGCGCGGTTCGCCGAGATGCAGGTTTGCGAGCGGCCGGGAAAGATCGGGCGGCACCGGCTGGACCCGCAGACGGGCTAGCATCCCGGCGAGGAAGGTTTCGTAGGTACCGGGACGAAAAGAGATGGAGGCGGCGCCCGGTGGATTCAAGACGGGAGCATCCAACGGGCCGAGCAGCCCTATTGCCGGATCGGAAGCCGACGGCGGCTGTACCCTGGTGGACGACTTCCGAACCGCCCCGGGGAGCAGCCGCAGGTCGGTGGTGGGGCTCGAAGTCATCTTGCACGCTCCAGCTGATATTCAACTCCACCGAGCTGGGGCGCTCCAGCGACGCTTTCGGCGCGCACGATCTCCAGCGGCTCCGGCTGGATTCGGCCGGCGGCGATCTCACCCCGCGCCGGCTGCCCCCAGCGCTCGAAGCGCCGGACCTCGACCCGCGCGACGCCGGGGACCGCGGCGGCGCAGGCGATCACCTCGGAAAGGAAGACCGGCTCGCCGAAGGTGAACCGGTCGACCGCGAAGAATCCAACGGGATCGACCGAAGAGAAAGCCAGGCGCAGAGCGCGCTCGACGTCAAACCGTTGCGCGTCGGGGGGAAGGTAGACGGTGAGCGCGATGTCGAGCGGCAGGTAGCGGGGTTCGAGGATGCGCAGCGCGGTGCCGGCCAGCACCCGCGGCTCCAGGTGGGCGTAGAGGCCGGACTGGAAGTAAGGATCGAACGGCCTGCCGCCCTCGCGCTCGACATAGACGAACGCGGTCGTCCAACTGCCGGTCCAAACCAAGGAGGCAGCGGCACGCCGAACTCCCGGACAGCTCTCCGCGGCATCGACGAAATCGGCTTCGGTGACGCAGCGCTCCTGCGCCGCGAGGGCCTGCGGCGCGAGCAGGCGAATCCGGCTTTCGTCCTCCGGGTCGGTCCCGCCCACCGCTTGGAGCGGGTTGCCGGCCGCTTTCACACCTTGCACCTCCAGGCGATCGATCGTCCCGGGACCGAGGTTGCCGTCCGCCCCCAGGCCGATGCGATAGACGGCGAGGAAACGCGTGCCGGGCAGCGGCCGGCGGCCGTATTCGCCGTCGCCGAAGCGCAGGCGCGTCGAGCCGTCGGTTTCGACCTCGGCGACGAACGCGTTGGCGAACGGTCCCGAGCCGAGCAGATCGGGGAGCGGGCGCCAGATCGTGGACGACGTACGGTACGCTTTGTCGTAGACCTGGACGGTCCGCTCGCCGTCGGCAGTCAGCTCGGACAGCTCGATGGCGGGCATGGCGATCTTGGCCGCCGGATGCAAGAAATCGGTCGCCGGCAACCGCCGGGAGGCGACCGGATCGAACGGCGGCGCCTGGGTGATCCACCGGTTGGCGAGCACCGGCGCGTAGTTTCCCACGACCGGCACGGGCGGCAGCTCCTCGGCCACCGTCTGACCCTGATCGATCGGCGCCAGATTGCCGAGCACCATGGCGAGGTCGCGGCGCACCGCGCCCGCCACGCGCCCCGCCACCGGCAGCGGGGCGGGCAGGGCGTCGGCGGCGAACCAGGAGATCTCGGTGATCTCCGCCCCAAACGTCGGATCGGTCGTGCATTTCGGTTTCTGAGCCAAGCGGACCGGATGCCCGAGCGGCGCGTTCTTGATCGCTTTCGCGTCCGTCGACTCAACCGACGCCAAGATCAGAACGTCGCCCGCTTCGAGATCCGGGAAGCATCCCGTGAGCGCCGCCGAGGTGGCGCCCGCGGGCAGCGAATATTCCATCGCGCCCCAGGTGTAGAGCGTCATCGCGAGGTGCTCCGGGACCGCGAGCGTATCGGCCAGCGTTTCAAACGTGTTGCTGCTCGGCTGCCGAAAGCCCTGGTCGAAGGACTCCGAATGCACCGGCGTCGCCGCGGTCGAAATCGGCATGGGGGCGCCGGGAGCTTGGGCGTACGCCGGAGTGCCGCGCTTGAGCACCATCTTCTTCGCGACGTCGATCTGCAGCCAGGTCCGCGCGTTGGTACCGTTGCCCACCGAGTAGTCGAGCAGCCGGGCATGGCGGGTTAGCGAGGTTCGGCGCCGCGCGGTGCCCAAGTAGGCCTCGGTGGCGACGGCGTCCTGGTAATAGGAAAGATCGTCGGCGACGTAGGCGAGCACCTCGATCACCGCGATGCCGAAATCCGACGGGTTGCGCTCGGTCCAACTGGGGACCGCGAGCGTCATCCGTTCGAGCAGCAGTCGGCGAAAGCTCTCGTAATCCTTCGCCAGATAATCGATCGAGGTCGGCCGAATCGCCGGCAATTTCACCGCCGGTGCCGAGGCCATGGGAGGCGGAGGGAGACCTTGAAGCGTGAACGCCGCCTCGGTGAAGAAGCGATCGAGATTCGGTACCCCGGAAAGCGCCAGCGTGTAGACGATCGTGGTATCTGGGCCGAGGGAGGTTTCGGGCGGCGGCCCGATACGCTCGGCGATCAGCTCGAGCACGTGTCCCGTATCAGGGGCCTCCGCCTCGGCCGCTTCCGGGAGGTCCGCGCGCCCGGCAATCTCCACGATGCGCAGGCCGGGATCGCCGCCGCCCGCGACCGAGATCCGCAGGTTGTTGGTGACGAGGCCGGGGGGGATCGCCGCTTTGCCCTTGACCTGCGGCGCCGTCGGCACGAAGTAGAGACGCAGCCGGAATCGATTTTCGCCCGACACGGCGGTCGTGGCCGCCACCCACGGTTCGGCCCCGATGTGATCGAGACCGCGCTGCGTCGCGCTGTGAGCGATCGCCAGGCGCCTCCGATCGCGCAGCGAATGCGGAGCCGTTCGAGGATCGGTCATGGCGTCCTCGAGCGGGTGAAACGGCTGCGAAAGGTGCGCTGGCTCTGGCGGATCTGGTAACGCACGTCGATCACCAGGTCGCTCTCGGAGAAAGTCAGATCGACCGCTTCGATCTGGATCAGCTGGCCGAGCCACTGTTGCAGCTGTCCCTGAACCAGAAAGCGGGTCGCCGCCTGCAGCTCTTCGCTCGCCGGGGCGAAGATCAAACGCAGCAAACCCGCGCCAAACGTCGGCCGGTTCACCCGCTCGCCCGGCGCGGTGAACAGCACCTGTTCGATCAGCTGGCGGATGTGCAGCTCTTCGCCCGTTTCGGCGACCCGCCCGCGGCCGTCGATGTGAAAGGGATAGTCGAGCTGCATGAATGCCGGTTCCGCCCGCGATCCGTTCGGCCGGCCCTAGATCACGATCGGCTGCAGGCCGTCGATCAGCAGATCGCCGTTGACCTCGACGACGCCGGTGAGCATCTGGGTGACGGCGGTGGTCGCGACGTCGGCGATCGCGGTGATCTGAATCGCCGCGGCGGCGGTGATCGCCACGTCGGCCCCGGCGGTGACCTCGACCGCCGCGCCGCCGGTGACCGCGACGTCGGCGCCGCCGGTGACTTCGACCGCGCCGCCGCCGGTGACCGCGACGTCGCCGCCGCCGGTGACCTCGACCGCGCCGCCGCCGGTGACCGCCACGTCGCCGCCGCCGGTGACCTCGACCGCCCCGGCGCCGGTGACCGCGACGTCGCCGCCGCCGGTCATCTCGACCGCGCCGGCGCCTTCGATCGAAACGTTGCCGCCGCCCGAGAGGTTGAGCTCGCCGCCGGCCTCGATCGACGCGGCCCCTTCCGCGGTGGCGTTCAACGCCACGCCGTTGATCTCGATCCCGGCTTCGGTCATCGCGATCACGCTCGGTCCGACGGTGAGCGTAATCCCCTCCTCCGGGTTGATCAGGATGTTCGAGACGCCGCACTGGATCTCGATCCCGGCCGAATTGGCGAGCACGGTGATGGGCACCGCGACCGCCGGATCGATCAGGTTGAAGATCATCCCGCCGACCTCCGGCGTGTCGTTGAAGATCAGGGTGCAGAAATCGGTGCGCCAGGCTTTGATCATCGCCGGGTCCTCGGGCGACAACGCCTGGACGAACGCCGCCTCGCCCTCTTCCCAGAAGCAACCCGACCAGATCGGGTGATCCGGGCTGCCGCCTTCGAACTCGATCCAGACGTTGCTGCCGATCTGCGGCATGGTCCAAAAACCGACTTCGAGCCCCGCGTACGGCGCGCACGGCAGCGCCCAATTGAACAGCGCGCCCTGCACCGCCGGTACGTAGGCGAGGATGCGCCCGAGCCCGAGCAGATCGATGTTGTCGAGCACGGTGCCGCGATATTTGCCGAAGAACGGCCCGCGTTGGGCAAACGTGCCGCCGGAATGGCCGGCGGGGTTCGGGGTGGTCATGGATTCGGGCATCTAGGTTTCCTCCGACCGGCGGCCTCTCGGCTCAGACTTCCTGAATCGTGCTGCCGGTCCCTTCGCGGGCCAGCTTGAAGCTCTGCTTGTAATCCCAGTCGCCTCGGTGGCTGGTGATCTTGTGGCTCACGCTGCGAACGCTGTACAGGCCATCGTAAGACATCCCGGCGCCGCGCACCGCGACGACCCCCGGCGCGGTGAGGATCGCGCCGTAGCGGGTGACGTCGAGCTCTCCCTCGCAGGTCACCACCTCGTCGGTCGAAGCGTCGAGCGTCGCCTGCGCCTGGGCCTGCGATTGCGGCCATTGGAGGCCCGGCCCCTGAAACAGCGTGCCGCGGGTCTCGAGCTCCAGGATGTTGGCGATCGCCGAGATCGGATTGGGAATGATGCCGAGAATCGAATCGCCGATCGCCGGATCGGTCGCCAAAGGCGGCGTGCGGGTGGACGACGAAGCGATCACCGGCAGCGGGATGTACGGGTCGATCATCGTCTCCAGGTCCAAGCCGTACATCAGGGTCGGCGCGAGCGCGTTGTAAGAGAACTGGATCGAAGTGACGTTGGTGCCCGGTCCCATGTCGACGGTGAGCGCCGGCTGCGGCGCGCCGGAGCGGACCGGCGGCCCGAAATAGGCGATGTTCATGCCCGGAATTTCGGACGGCCGGACGAAGAAGACGAAACCGTTCCTCTGCGCCAGCACCTTCAAGTAGTCGAGGTCGGTCGAATTCTGCTGCGGCACGTACTCGAAGGGCAGAACGCTGCCGATCGTCGGCCGGCAATCGGGCAGGACTCCGAGCAGGATGTATTTCGCCAGCACCAGCTCGGCGATCAGGAAGTCGCCCATCGCCGGATATTCGAGCGACAGCTCGAACAGGTTCATCTTTACGCTGATGTCCTCGCCCATGACGTTGAGCAGCGAGGCGCCGGGTGAAAAACCGGGGACCAGCTGCACCTGGGTGATGAAGCCGTCCATCAGGATCGAGGAGAGACCGTCGACCGCGGCCGAGATCCTCACCCGGGTCCAAGGCTTCAGGCTGGAAATCAGCGGGTAGTCGTTGCCCGTGCCCTGACGCGCGGCGACGAAGGTCATCTGGAAACCCGACGGAGCCTCGCTCGCGCTGCTGTTGATCTCGATGCTTTGGAGCGCCGTCATGACCTCCGACGGCGCGGGGCTCGGAATGACCGAGCCGAGCGAGATCGACAGTTGGATGCTCTTTAGCTCCATGACGGATTTTCGGGGCGGTTCCTCAGGACGGCGGGCGTGGCACCCGCAGCACCCGGCCGGTCACCACCAGCGCGTAAGGATCGAGCGCGTCGTTGGCGTCGGCGATCCGCCACGACAGCTCGGGCTTGCCGAGCGTGCGATAGGCGATCAGGTCGAGCCGGTCGCTCTGCGCGACGACCGCTAGGGTGAGCAGCGGCAGGCTCGCCGCCGGAGGCGCGAAACGGCGTTTCTTGTAGACGATCGTCTGCCCGTCCGCGGTGGTGTAGGTCGTGTCGCCGACGTTGGCGTAGCGGCTGGTGGGATCGAACAAGGGACCGTTTCCTCCTCTATCCTAAAGCTGAGTCGGGTCGACGCCGATCACCGCCTTGGCACCGCGCAAGGAGGTTTGGGCGAGCGGCGCCAGGCGCTCCAGCTCTTGCTGGTACACCAGGAACTGGTGATAGTCCGGATCGCTCGGGGATACGTCGGAATACGACAGCACGCGCAGGTTCAGCGTGGCCGTCGCGCGCAACGGATTGAGCGCCGTGTCGAACAGCTCCTCGGTCACCTCGTACCCTTGCAGGCGGACCGGCAAGACGCGGTTGGGACCCCAGATGAACAGCGTGCGCGGCGCGGTCATCGGCACGATCTCGATCGCGCCCGAGGCGAGCAGCGTCTCGGTCTGCACCACCTGGGCGGACGTGGGATAGATCAACAGCTCGAGCGCCGCGAGCTGGGGCAGGATGCCGAAGCCCTCGGCGATCGTGCTGCCTTGGCCGAGTTGATCGGTGGCGTCGATCTGCACCTGGACATTGATCGTCTCGGCCGGCGCCCCGGCGTAGCGCGGCGCCTCGGTCCGGTCGCCGGGTTGGCCGCCGACGGTGAACGGATCGAGCTGGCGCCGCATCGACGCGGGGTTGTACTGGAACGCGACCACCGACGTTTGCTGCGTCGTATCGTCGATCGTCACGAGGGCGCCTTTGAGCAGCGGAATCTGGAGCGGCGGCGGGGGTAAGGACATGGCGCGGATTCCTCGATTCTCGATTCCCGGCGGCGACTAGGGATTGGAGCCCGGGCCCGCGGAAGATGCGGCAATCGGGGCGGTGGCGGCGGAGCCGGAGGCGGCGTGCGCCCCGGCGGCTTCGGCTTCGGCTTCGAGCCGTGGATCGTCGTTGATCGGCGCGCCGGCTCCGGCGGGCGAGGCGACGCGCCCCTGCGCCTGCTGGACCACGTGGGCAAGCTCGTGGCCCAGGAGCCGCTGGCCCGGGGTGCTGGTCGGATCGTAAGCGCCGCGCTGAAAATGCAGGTCGGTGCCGCGGGTATAGGCGAGCGCGCCGACCGATTCGGCCTCTTCCCCTTGATGCACCCGGACGCGCGACAGGTCGGTGCCGAGCGCCCTCTCCATCTTCGACCGAACCAGGCTCGGCAGAGGGCTGCCGCCGCCGCCCGCCTTCGGCGGATCGGCATGCCGCGAGGCGGCCGGCCCCGCCGGAAGTCTCGAGAAATCGTGGCCGAGCCGGGCGGCTTTTTCGAGCTGGATGCCGCTCGTAGGAGGCGCCGCCTGGGGTGCCGTCGCGGCACGCTCCGGGGGATTCGGCGTCTGGACCGGGGAGCTTTTCGGTGGCCGGGTGCTCTGGTAGCTCACGGTTTGCCCCCCTTGGCCGCTCCGAGATCGGAGGGAAGTGCAACCTCGCCGCCATGGGCGCGAGAGGCGAGGCGAGAGGCGAGATCGCGCGCGACCGCGGCGCCAATCGCGGAGGGTGCGGTACCCGCCGGCAGATCGATCCTCGCCTGGTCGAGATGGAGCCCGCCCCCGCGGGCTAGCGCGCCGCCGCCGAATAGGTCGGCGCCGTTTTCGACGAACTGCGCGGCCAGCTCGCGCTCCAGGTCGGCACGCACCCGGGCGGCCGCCGCCGGATCGATCCCGTGGAGCGACAGCTCGCCGATGTCGACGTCAAAGCGCAGCTCGGCGCGGGGGTTGGCGGGTGGGTTCGATCGCATTGCGCTTTTAAATCCAGTTGCTAGATCCAGTCGCTAGATCCAGTCGCGCGTCTCGGCATCGGTGAGCGGTCGGCCGACTTTGATCAGCTCGATGCGCGCGGCTTCGAGCAGATGGGCCATGCGCACGGGACCCCTTTCGGCGGCGGCTAAAAATGCGGCGGACAGAGCGATGTTGCGAATGTTACCCCCGGAGACGTTCAGACGCGAAAGTTTCTCCACGTCGAGCCCCTCGGTCGGCGTCGCGGAGGCGAATGCCCGGCGCCAGATTCCGGTGCGTTGGTCGGCGTCGGGAAACGGGAACTGGAGCATGAAGCGCAGCCGCCGCAGGAACGCCGGGTCGAGCGAGTCCTTCAAGTTGCTGGTGAGGATCGCCAGGCCCCGGTACGACTCCATCCGCTGCAGCAGGTAGCTGACCTCGATGTTGGCGTGCCGGTCGTGGCTGTCTTTCACCTCGCTCCGTTTGCCGAACAGGGCGTCCGCCTCGTCGAACAGCAGGATCGCGCCCCCCTCTTCGGCGGCGTCGAACACCCGGCGCAGGTTTTTCTCGGTCTCGCCGATGTATTTGCTCACCGTGATCGCCAGGTCGATCCGGTAAAGATCGAGCCGGAGCGCTCCGGCCAGCACCTCGGCCGCGAGCGTCTTGCCGGTGCCGCTCGGTCCGGCGAACAAAGCCGAAACGCCCTGGCCGCGCCAACCCCCGCCGCCCATGCCCCATTTCTCGTGAACCGTGGTCCGCTGGCCGATGTGCGCGGCGATCGTCGCCAACAGGTCGCGCTCGCGCGGCGGCAGGATCAGGTCGTCCCAGGTGGCGGTCGGCTCGATTCGTTGCGCCAGATCGTCGAGCCGCGGGCGGGCCTGCTGGCGGCAGGCATCCCACAGCGCGGCGGCGGCGGCCGCGCCGCTGGGGGCCTGCCCGTGCGGGGCGCCGAGAACCCCGAGCGCGGTTGCGGCGGCGGCCTCCAATCGAGGTGCCGGAAGATCGAACTGCTCCGCCAGCCCCTCGATCGTGGTGGCGAGGTCCAACCCCCCCTCGGCGAGCGCGCCGAGCCGGTCGCGCCAGAGATCGCGCTGCTCGCCGATCGTCGGCCGCGCGACGTCGATGGCGATCAACGGCCGTTCCCGCCCGCGCCGCCGCTCGCGCGAGGCGAGAAACAGGGGGCCGTCGAGCCTTTCGACGAAGCGCTGGAGCGCCGCTTCGCGCGCCGCATCGGCCCCGGCGTCGATCTCGCCGGCATCGAGCAGCAGGGCGCCCGAGCCGAGCATCATCTCGCGCTGCCAGAGCCGGAGCAGGTCGTCCAGCTCGCGCGGCGCGGTGGGAAGCGCCTCGGCGCTCATCGCGACCAACTCCAGCTCCAACCGGTCGCAGACCGCCGCGGCGACCGCCCGGCGGCTCGCCGGATCGGGACCGCACAACTGGATCACGGGAAGCGCGCCGCGCGTCGCGGCGTCGGACCAGATGGTCGCGATGCGCTCGGCGAGCAAGCGGTGAGAGGGGACCAGCGGCCCGCTCGGGTGGACCGGGTCGGTCAGATGCTCCAGCCGCTGGTCGCGGTGATCGACTCCGGCGAGGAAATGAAGTATGCGTTCGTCGATCGCCAGACGGCTCGCGGCGAGCCCCCCATTGCCGCCGGTTTGCACTTCGAGCAGACGCCAACGGCGCAGCGGCGCCTCGGGCGACAGCTCCGCCCACGCGGCTCCCGGCAATGCGGCGAGCGCGAGCCCGAACGTGGGATAGGCGCGTTGCGGATCGCCCTGCGCCTGGGCGCAAAGCGGCGCGAACCGCGCGTCGAGCTCGATCCCCGCGGTGAGCGCGAGCAGCGCCCGGGCAAAAGGCGACAGGTCGAACAGGTCGGTGACGATCTCGAGCGCCGGAGGCGCGTCGGGAAACGGCCAGGGGGCCGGCTCCGGGAGTCGAACCGCCGCCGGTCGCCCGCGGATCTCGCCGCCTTCGTCGTTCGCGCCGTCGCGCTGCGCATGCGCTTCGAGCGCCTCCCTCACGAGGCCGAGCACGGTCGCCAGGTGCGTCTGGTTCGCTTCCGCCCAGGTCGGTCTCATGGCACGACCACCGTGGGGGCGGAGTAACGCCCGAACGTCGGGCTGGTCGAATCGCGATCGACCTCCAACTCGCTCGTGGCGCCGTCGATCGCAATCCGCACCAGATAGGTTCCGGCGGGCACTCCCTCGGCCGAGAAGACCAGGCGCCGGCTTTCGATCGACGCCTGGTAGGCGACCGAGTATCCGGCCGGCGGTTCGGACGGAGAGGTGACGGCGGTCGAATCGAGGTACAGCTCCACCCGCTGTCCGGGCAAGACCGCGGGCGAAACCGGCACCAGGATCGCGGGCTGCGGCAGCGACGGCGCGTCCGCCGCATAGCTCGGCGCGCCGTCGATGCGTGGCCGCAGCACCAGGGCGGCGACGTTCGAATCGAACGCCAGATTCGTCGTGGGAACGGTGCGGATCACGCGCACGGCGACCGTGCCGACCGCCAGGCCCGAGGGGAGAGCGACCGTCAGTCCGTCGGTCAGGGTGCCGGTCGGCTGCACGGTCAGGTCGGCGCCGGATACCGGCGAGGCCATCCGTACGATGGTGTCGGTTAGCCCAAGCCCCGAGCCGCGAATCGCGAAGGTGGTGCCGGGTGCGTCGTCGATCGCGGTCGGTTCGATCGCATCGATCCGCGGCCGATCGGTGGTCGGCAACACGGTGAGCGCCGGCCGCAGGACGGGTAGAACGGGCCCGGGGAGAGCCACGGTCGAGTCGATCAAGACGGCCGAGGCCTTGTAGACCGCGGAAAGCGCGTACGGAATCTGGAACATCGTCCAGAGCTTCGACAGCTCGTCGAGCGTGAGCGCGATCGGCACGTACGAGGGCGGCCCGGGCGCCTGCACCAGCTCCGCCCGCGGCGAAAACGGTCCGCCCGGGCGTTGCACGATGCCGGTCGGCGCGAGCGGCGAGGGGGTCGCCGTGAGCGCGGCGACGACCGCGCCCAGAAGTAGCTCGGGCACCTGCTCGCTCTCGTCGCCGAAGAACGAAAGGAGATAGTAGAGATCGAGCGCCGTGCGCGGGCGCTGGACGATCGTGCCGTCCGAGCGCCGGGTGGGAAGGTCGCTGTTGCGCCACTGCGGATTCGGAGCCACCTGGTAGAGGAAGATGTTGACGATCGGCCCCGACGTGCCGCTCGAAGGGCGCTCCGGCCGTCCGGTCCGCGTGTTGGCGCCCAACGGGTTCACGGCCGTCTGCAGTACGTCCTGAAGCGACAGCGTGACGGCGGCAAGTGCCCGAAAATCGCTCATGGTCCTCGAACCCTACCGCTGCCCGCGGCGCCCCGCGAGATAGTCGGCGAGCGAAGGAACACTCGGTCGACGAGGGCTGGGCTTGATCGGTTTTGCCTTTTCTTCCACCCGCACCTCGACCCGGCCGATCGAGATCCGCACGGTCGCTTGGCGCGCCGATCGCTCCTCGCCACCTTCGGAAACCGCGCCACGTTCGAGATCGAACCCCTTCCGCCGCGCCGGTTCGCGCTCGAGCTTTTCGGTCGGAGCCTCGTCGATCGAAGTGGGTCGGCGCAAGGGCCGCGATTCTTCGCTCTCGGTCCGCTCGACGTCGGAAGAGGCGAGATCTTGAGGGCGGCGAGCGGAAGGAGAAGGCGCAGAGTCCTCCGTCACCGCGGATTCCAAGAGAGAAGCGGGCGCCGCCTCGGCCGAACGGATCGCCGGAACGAAAGGGGGAGCCTCGGAGGGGGTAGCCCCTATCGGCCCAGCCGGCACCGCAGTGACCGGCACGCTGCCGACCGGCACGCTGCCGACCGGCACGCTGCTAACCGGCACGCTGCTAACCGGGGCGCTCGGAGCGGCGCTCGCTTCCGCGGCCGAACGTTGGATCGGGGTGCGGTTCGGCGGAGAGGGCGTCGAGATCGCCCGAGGCGCAGGCGTCGCGGAGGGTGAGGAACCGAGCGGCGCCCGGTCCACCTCGCGGCGCTCGATCGCCGCCCCTTCGAGCGGAGCCTTCGCAGTCCGCGGCACCGAGCCGGATTCCTTCTCGGTCTTCCCGAGCGAGAGCGAGGGATCTGGGCGGACGGGCGGCCTAGCAGCCCCTGGCCTCGAAGGGATCTCCGCCACCCTGACCCGGGATTCCTCGCTTCCGCTCGGAATGACGGTTGAAGAGGGAGGAGCGGTGCGCATTTCCTCTCGGCGAACGGAGGCGACCGGCGGCGGGCTTGGCCTTTCGGTGACGCTTGTAGGCGTCTCCGCCGAAAGTGTCTTCGTCCGTTGGATCGGGCGTTCCGCCGAGGGATGTGGAGGTGCTGCCGAGCCGACGACCGATTCGCCTTCGGTCGGCGTCGCGTGCGGAATCCTCTCCGCCTCCGTGCGGGGAGTGGAATCTCCGGGAAGGGGAAAAGGCTCCCTGCCGGCTTCCCTACGCGAAGGACCGAGTTCCACGGTCGAGTTCTCGTCGCTCGGCCCACGGTGAATTGCCGAGGCGGCCTGCCTAGTCTCGATCGTCGGCGATTCGACGAGAGACTCCGCCGTCTGTGGGAGGTGCGCCTCGCCGGACCGGTCGTGAGCCTCTTCCCCTCGCTGAGCTTTTTCCGCAGGGTCGGAGGAGGTGCTCAACGTCCGGTCTCTCGTAGGGGCGGAGCTTGCCTCCGCCCGCGACGGCCTCGATCCCCGGGCGGAGACAAGCTCCGCCCCTACGGGAGTACCGGTCGACGCCGACGTTTGCTCTGTCGGAGCGGTTGCGGACAAAGACTCTCGGGACGTTTGGACGCGTCGGGCGGTTTCCCCTGAACCTTCGGCCGGCTCCCCGATCTTCGGAGGCGAAATCGCCTCCTCCTCCGTCCTCCCGAGCGATAGCGAGGGATCCGGGCGGGCGGGCGGCCTTGAATCCCCTTGGCTTGGGATCTCCACCGCCCTGTCCCCAGATTCCTCGCTCCCGCTTGGGAGGACGGTCGGAAGGGGGGGACTAGTTGAAGGAGTGGGGCCCCTCTCTCCTGCGCGAACGGAGGTGACCGGTGGCGGGCTCGGCGGGTCGGTGAAACTCGAAAGCGTTTCCGTCGAGGGCTCCGCCGCCCGTTGAATCGGGTGTTCCGCCGAGGGACGAAGAGGAGCCGTCGAGTCGGTGAGCGCCTCTCCTTCGAGTGACGTCGCCTGCGGAATCCCCTTTGCCTCCGAGAGGGGAGTGGAATCTCCAAGAAGGGAGAATTCCGCACGCGAAGGAGCGAAATCCACCGGCGGGCGTTCATCGCTCGGCTCAATGCGGGCCGCCGAGGCGGTGGGCGTTTCCACGATCGTCGGCGATTCGACGGGAGGTTTCGCAGTCTGAGAGAGGCGCACCTCGCCGGGCCGCTCGCGGGCCTCTTCCCCTCGCCGAGCTTTTTCCGCAGCATCGGAGGTCGCCAGGTCCTGCTCCGTCATCCCGAGCGAGAGCGAGGGATCTGGGCGAGTGGGAGGCCTTGAATCCCCTTGCCTCGAAGCTAGCTCCGTCACCCTGCCCCCGGATTCCTCGCTCCCGCTCGGAATGACGGTTGGAGAGGGGGGAGTGACCGCCTCCTCTCCGCGAACGGAGGCGAGCGGCGGGGGTGGGCTCGGCCGGTCGGCTGGAGGCGTTGCCGCCGAAGGCTCCAACGCCCGTTGGATCGGGCGTTCCGCGGAGGGACGCGAAGGAGCCTCCGAGGCGGCGGACCTTTCCTCGATCGTGGGCGGTTCGACGGAAGGCTTCGCAGCCCGGGGGAGGCGCGCTTCGCCGGGCCGCTCGCGGGCCTCTTTCCCTCGCTGAGCTTTTTGCGCGTCGTCGGAAGAGGCCAGGCCTTTCGCTTCGGGTTCCACGGTCGGAGGCGAAGGCGGAATCGGTGGCCCGAGTACCTGGCCACTTGTAGGGGCGGAGCTTGTCTCCACCCTCGAATCGAGCCCATCGTGGGCGGAGGCAAGCTCCGCCCCTACGTCGATTGCCGAAACCTCCTCCTCCTCCTCCTCCTCCGTCATCCCGAGCGAGAGCGAGGGATCTGGGCGGGCGGACGGCCTTGGATCCCCTAGCCCAGGGATCTCCGCCACCCTGCCCCCAGATTCCTCGCTCCCGCTCGGAAGGACGGCAGGAACGGGAGGGCTGGCAGGAAGGGTGGTACCCGGCTCCTCTCCGCGAACGGAGGCGACGGGCGGCGGGCTCGGCAGGTCGAGGGCCACCGGAGGCGCTCCCGTCGAGGGCTCCATAGTCCGCTGGATCGGGCGTTCAGCCGAAGCGCGCGAAGGAGGCGCCGAGCCAGTGGCCGTCTCACCTTCGGTCGGTGCCGCAAGCGGCATCCTCTCCGCCTCCGCGGGGGGAGTGGAGTGTCCGGGTAAGGGGAAAGTCTCCTTGCCGGCTTCCCCGCGCGGAGGGCCGATATCCGCCGGCGGGTTTTCGTCGCTCGGCTCAGGGCGGGCAGCTGAGGCGACGGGCCTTTCCTCGATTGTCGGCGGTTCGACGGGAGGCTTCGCAGCCTGGGGGGGCCGCGCCACGCCGAGCCACTCGCCGGACTCTTCCCCTCGCTGAGTTTTTCGCGCATGGTCGGAGGACACCAAGCCTTTCGCTTCGGGCTCTGCGGCGGGAGACGATGGCGCCGGCCGAGGGGGAGCGGAAACGGAAAGAGCCTCTTGTGACGCAGGCTTGGCTTTGGGAGCCGATTCTGACTCCTGCTCGGTCATCCCGAGCGAGAGCGAGGGATCTGGGTGGGCGGGCGGCCTCGAATCCCTTTGAACCGGAGGGATCCCCGCCACCCTACCCCCAGATTCCTCGCTCCCGCTCGGGATGACGGTGGGAACGGGGGGGCTGATAGGAGGGGCCGTACCAGTCTCCTCGCCGCGAACGGAAGCGACGGGTGGCTGGCTCGACAGGTCGGTGGCCACCGGAGGCGTTCCCGTCGAGGAATCCATCGTCCGTTGGATCGGGCGTTCCGGCGAGGAAGGCGGAACAGGCGCCGAGCTGGCGACCGCCTCTCCTTCGGTCGGCGTCGCATGCGGCATCCGCTCCGCCTCTGCGAGGGGAGTGGAATGTCCGGGTGAGGAGAAAGGCTCCCTGCCGGCTTCCCCGCGCGAAACGTCGACATCCACCGGCGGGTGTTGGTCGCTCGGTTCAAGGCGGGCAGCCGAAGTGGCGGACCTCTTCTCAATCGTTGGCGGTTCGACGGGAGGTTGTTTCGCAGTCTGGGAGAGCTGCTTCTCGCCGGGCCGGTCAAGGGCCTCTTCCCCTCGCTGAGCTTTTCGCGCACTTTCGGAGGCCGCCGAGTTTGTCGGTTGGGGTTCGGAGGTTGGAGGCGATGGCGGCGTCGTCCGCCCCGGTCCCGCATCGGCGGCACCGACCTCTGAGGAGGCGCTCACCTTCTGGCCCGTCGTAGGGGCGGAGCTTGCCTCCGCCCGGGGATCGAGGCTGCCGTGGGCGGAGGCAAGCTCCGCCCCTACGACGTCGGAACCGATTGACGTTGGCTGAGGAGGAGCACCTGCCGGAAGATGTTCTTGGGGTGGAGGCTCGGCCTTAGGAACCGAAACCGCCTCCTTCGCCGTCATCCCGAGCGAGAGCGAGGGATCTGGGTGGGCGGTCGGCCTTGAATCCCTTCGCCCCGAAGGGATCTCCGCCACCCTGTCCCCGGATTCCTCGCTCTCGCTCGGAATGACGGGCGGCGAGGGCTCGCGGACGGCTGACGAAGGCGGGATCGGATTGTCGTCGGGGGTGTTCTCCAATTCTTCCGACGGGCGTTGTCTCGTCTCCCCTTCCGTCGCTCGATCCGAGCGGAGCCGCGCGGGGAGGGGAAGCGCCTCCCCCGGCGCAGTTGGCGTCTCCGCCCTCGGCTCGGCTCTCCTCTCGGCCGCCCTCTCGGCCATCTCTTCGGCTTCCGTGGATCGCAGCCGTTTGGGCAGCGGCAGCGGCGGCCCTTCGGCTTCCAGGCCGAACGGGCGGGTGTCCTCGGCAAAACGCGGTGCGACCCAGGGCCGGATCATCGGTCCGAGCCCTAGCGCGCGTTCGGCGAGCCGCGTGAGGAAGTCCGACATCGGGAGGTTCTTGCCTCAGCGCGGCGAAGCGGAGGAAATCATCGAGAGCCTCACTCCGAAATCCTCTCGATGTAGGCCTGACGCCGCGCCGGGCTCATCGCCAGGATCTCGCTCTGGTTCCAGCCGTAAGCCCGGGCCAGGGCGTGGACTTCTCCTAGAAGCCGCTCCGACATCGCGGCGGTCTCGGTCCAGAAGAAGTTGCAGATGTCCAGGTAGGCCGACCAGCCGTGGCCGCAGCGGGCGCAGCTCAGGCGCAGCTCCACCTCCGCCTGCGGATCGTCCGCCGACATCCGTTCGCCCAGCGCGGCGATGATCTTTTCGGGCAGACGTTCGAGGAGGTCCGGCGCGGGAATCGACGCGCCGTCGTGGCTCGCTTCGAGGATCGTGCGGCGGAGCAGGTCGGCGCGGACCGCCGCGACGTCGCGGCGCGCGCCGGTGGTTGCAGCCGTCAAGTCGCCCGCTGTGGGCAGGCGATAGCGCAGCGCCCAGCCGTCCTGTTCGAAATTTCCTTCAAGAGGCGGCGCGCCGCCGTCCGCGGCATCCGCCACGTAGATGTCGCGGATCGGCAGCGTGAATTCCAGGCGGGAATTGCACACCGGGCACTCGGTCCGACCGCGCAGGTCGGGACCGAGCGACCGGTCGCGCACGGCGAGCAGCCCGGCGTCGCGCTCGCCCACCGTGAGGCTGGCGAGATCCCCTCGCTTCTTGCCGGGCAGCGCCGCGCCGAGAAACGCGAGGGCGCGCTCGGGGAGCGTGCGTTGCGTGCCACGCTCCCAAACTTCGAGCAGCCCCTCGGCGGACAGCGCGCGCACGGCTTACGACGAGGGCTGCGTGAAGCTCGGCAGCGACGGCGCGCTCACCGAGTCGTCGCGCGTCCAGCCCTCATTTTGGAGGGTCAAACTTTCGAGCGCTACGGCGTTGGCGCTGCCGTCGAGCTCGGGCATCGCGATGTATTCCGACGGCCAGCAGTTGAAGATGTAGTAGGACATGACCACCTGGCCGGCCTGGTTCATCAGCTGGATGTTGATGTCCTTGCGGAAGTCCTTGAGCGAGACCTCCTGGCCCAGTTTGCCGGTGTTCGGGTAGTACCAGATCTTGTTCGCCCACTGCTCGAAATTCACGTCGAACGTGATGCCGCGCTCCAGCGTGACCGGCCCGTATTCCGTCTGGCCGGGCAGGCGGCGGACGCCTTGGGGGGCGCCGCCCTCGCGCCAGGAGGCGACCTGGGTCGTCCGGGAGAGCGCGCTCACCTTGCTCACCATGGCGATCGGGGTGGTTCCCGGCGGCGTCGGGTTGGAGCCCCAGAACACCGCGAACTTGTAGTTCAGGAACGGGTCGACGAGACTGGTTGCGACGTTCGATGGCGCTGCCATGGTACGTTCCTCCTCTTCCTCTTCAAGTCGCTTCGGATTACGACGTCTGTCCCGCGATCTGCTGGATCTGCAGGATGACGAACTCGGCAGGTTGGACGGGGGCCACGCCGACGACGATGTTGACGATGCCCTGGTCGATATCGGTCTGGGTGGTGGTGCTCGAATCACAATTGACGAAATAGGCCGAGGCGGCGCTCGCGCCCGCAAACGCGCCCTGCGAATAGAGCCCGGCGAGGAAGCTGCCGACGGAGACCCGGATGTTCGCCCAGAGCCCTTCGTCGTTCGGTTGGAATACCGTCCACTTCAAGCTCTGCTGGAGCGACAGCTCGATGTAGTCGAGCAGGCGGCGGACCGGGATGTACTTCCATTGGCTGCTGATCTGGTCGGCGCCCGCGAGCGTCCGCGCGCCCCATGACAGGTTGCCGAACACCGGAAACGAGCGAAGCGCGTTGATGCCGAGCGGATTGAGCTGGCCGTTTTGCGCGTCGGAGATCTGCACCGCGATCTCGGCGCCCAGGAGCACCGCTTCGGTCCCAGCGGGCGCCTTCCATACCCCTTCGGTCGCATCGACCCGGGCGTAGACCCCGGCGAGCGTGCCGCTCGCGCCGACGTTTCGCGGTTGGAAGTTGGCGCTCGGGTCGGGGATGATCAGGCGGGGAAAATAGACCGCGCCGGAGTAGTTGTCCTCGCCCAGCACGTAAATCTGCGCCCAGCTCTGCATCGCTTCGACGGTCACCACGTTCTGCGGGATGTCGACGATGTAGAACGCCTTGCGGGGGGCGCAAAACGCGAGCGCCGCGGTCATGGCACTCGACATTTCGCCGGTCGTAACTCCCGCTTTCGCCGTCGCCGGCAGGCAGAGCGTGTTGAACACCGCCGGCGCGATCCGGTCGAGCGCGTCGAGGTTCGCGTCGTCGGTGAGCACCCCCGGGCCGGGGATGGCGCCGTTGGCGCCGTTCTGGAGCGAGAAGGAGAGAGCGTCCGCACCGGGGCCCGGAATGAGGTCGGAGCTCAGGGTGGTGCCGGCCGGCGCGGGAATGCGGATCAGGCGGGACGCCGCGTTGATCACCGCAGGGGCGTACATCGCGCTGGCCGGGTTGAGCGTCAGGTTCAAGTAGCTCTCGGAACCCATCTGGCGCCCGAGGACGACCTCGGCGACGTTCAGGTTGAACGTCCCGGCGGGGATCACCTGGGCGCTGCTGACCTTGGTCGGGGGCGACAGAGTGACCTGCAGATTGTTGCCCCAGGTGCCCGGGTTCGCGGATTGGATCAAGAAGCCCGCGCCGTTGGAGCTCGCGAGGGCCGCATCTTCTGAGACCACCCGGACGAACCAGCCGATCAGGCCGCCGTTCAGGTAGTACTGGTAGGCGGCGTAGGTCGATTCGCTGTCGCCGTCGATGCCGCCGTAGAGGCGCTGGAAGTCGCTCCAGTTGTTGATCTGGAACGCGACCGACGTAAACGTCGGGCTCGAAAGGTCGTCGGGGTTGTCGGCGATCGTGACCGGGCCGCGCCGGAAATAGTCGACGAAGGCGGTCGAGGACGTGGTGACGCCGGTGATGACCTGGCTGGTGCTGGGCAGCTCTTCGATGTAGATGCCGGGATAGCTGACTTGTACGGGCACGGGGCTCTCCTTGCTCTCCGATCGATCGCGACTAAGGCGTCAAGACGCCGACTGGCCGGCCAACAGCTGGAATTGCAGGATCACGAACTCCGCGGGTTTGACCGGCGCGATGCCGATCACCACGTTGACGATGCCTTGCAGGATGTCGGTGGGCGTCGTCGTGGTGGAGTCCGCGCGGACGAAGAACGCCTGATCCTGGGTTTGACCCATGAGCGCCCCCTGCACCCAGAGGCCGGCCAAGAAGGTGCCGATCTCGGAACGCAGGTTCGCCCAAAGCGGCTCGGCGTTCGGCTGGAACACCGCCCATTTGAGGCTCTGGTCGAGCGACAGCTCGATGTAGTCGGTGAGCCGCCGCACCGGGATGTATTTCCACTGACTGTCGATCTGGTCGGCCCCGGCGAGAGTGCGCGCCCCCCAGCTGATGTTGCCGAAGATCGGGAAAGTGCGCAGACAGTTGATGCCGAGCGGGTTCAACTGGCCGTTCTCGCTGTCGGTCGTCTGTACCGCGGGCGTCGCCCCTTGGAGCACCGCCGTGGTCCCGGCCGGGGCGACCCAGACGCCCACCTGGGTGTCGTTCCTTGCGTAGACCCCCGCCAGGGTGCCGCTTGCGCCGACGTTCCTCGGGCGGTAGCCGTTCACCGGATCGGGCATCACCAGCCGCGGGTAGTAGACCGCGCCGTGGATGTTGTCTTGGCCAAGGAGAGCGGCATTGTTGGCGAACGCGGTCATCGCGTCCACGCTGGTCGTTGCGGGCGGGATGTCGACCAGGAAGAACGCCTTGTGGTCTTCGCAGAACGTGATCGCGTTGGCGAAGATCCCTTCGATCGCGCTCGGGGCGAGGTTCGCGATCGCCGGCATGGACAGAAGGTTGAAGACGCTCGGTGCGATGTCGTCGAGCGACGCGAGCGGGTTGCCCGTGTCGTAGGCGTTGGAGATCAACTGGCCGCCGGAAATCGCCGGATCGCCGTCGTTGCCGCCCGAGAAGCCGAGGCCGATCGTTTGGGTCGGCGGCGTAAGCCAGACGCCGGTCGCGCCGGCAGGGGGCGGCGGCGCGGTCGCTCTGACCAGTTGGGCGGTCGAAAGCACGCGGGAAACGAAGCTGCCGGAGTTCGGGTTGGTCGAGGTCAGGTTCGAGAAGCTCTCGGTCTGCAGGATCCGGCCGTTCGACACCGCCTGCGCCGTGATGTTGAACGTTCCGGCGCTGTTGCCGGGCGAGAGCGTAACCACCACGCTGTTGCCCCAAACGCCGGGGTTCGCGGCGGTGAGTTGGAACGTGTTGACGGTGGCGGCGGGCGGTGTCCCGCCGTTCGCCGGAAGCGCTACCGAGCTGGAGGTCCCCGCGGCGACCGGATTGCCCATGGCGTCGCGCGCCACGACCTGGACCACCACCGATGAGGGCGTACCGGCGCTCGCGGGCAGTGTCGTGATCTGCGCCGTCGTGGCATCGCCCGAAATCGCCGCCGGGTTCGTCGCGACCGGGACGAACGTCACCCCGCCATCGGTCGACACCAACAGCGCGTAGGTCTCGTGCACGGTGGTGGTCGGCGCAGCCCAAGTCACGGTGAGCGGCATTCCGTTCGGCTGACTCAACGGCGAGGTCTGCGCGGTGACCGACACTCCCGTCACCGCCGTGGCCGCGCCGGCCGGGAGGATCGGGAAGCTGGCGCTGGTGCTGCTGGCGATCGGATTGCCCGTGGCATCCGCGATCGTCACCCGGATCATCGCGACCCCGGTCGTCGTCGGCAGCATGATGCTCGGGGAGCCGGGCGGCGAGCTCGGCGGCGATCCCCAGGGAATCGCCGGGGTCCAGCTCTGGCCGCCGTTGGTCGAGATCGCGATCGAGGTCGTGGCGCCCGCGGGCACCGTGCCGTTGGTCGTCCAGGCGACCTCGACCTTGGCGCCGCTCGTTTGGGCGCCTCCGCCGGGGGAGGTCACCGAGATCGCCGCGGTCGCCGCGGCCGAAACCGCGGTCGCCGGATCGACCAGGCGAATGATCCAGGCGATCTGGCCGCCGTTCAAGAAGAACTGGTAGACGCCGTAGCTCGCTTCGCTGCGGGTGTCGATGCCGCCGAAGATGCGCTGGAAGTCGTTCCAGTTGTCGACCTGGGTGGCCTGGTTGACCGGGCCGCGCGGGAAGAAATCGACGAACGCGGTCGCCGAGGTGCTGACCCCGGTGACGGTGTGGGCGCTACTCGGGATCTCCTCGATGTAGACGCCCGGAGAGGACACGGGAACGGTCATGCCACATCCCTCCTTAGACCCGATCTGGACGGCTCGCCGGACGGCGGCGAGCCTCGACTCGCGACGGTGCGAAACGCGGGTTCCGCAGCTCGCGCCTTTCTGACAAAGAAGTTTGGGCGCCGAGTATGTTGTCGAAGGTAGAGGCGTGTCAAACGCTCCGACCTTTAGGGCTTACCCGCCGAACTTGATCGGGTCGCCCAGCGCGTTCAGCGAGAAGTTCGCCATGATCTGGTGGCCGTTGAAATCGAGCACCCGAATGTCCTCTTCGTTCTCCAGGTCTTTCAAGATGTTGGCGAAGGAATGCTCGTAGCGCGTTTCGACGGCGTCGCGGTCGACCTCGTAGGCGATGAACTTGTCGATCCCCTTGTAGCGGAGCTTCGAGACGAGGCGTTCGTCGGTCAGCTTGGGGTAGGTCGACAGGACGAGGATCGGCCCGGTGCCGGTAAAGATGATGTAGGCGCGCAACGTCGACTTGGGCATTCCGGGCTCCTCTTGGGGTGAATAGGCGGCCAACGTAACCGGCCGCGCCGGGGGCTGTCAATGGTGCGCTGCGAGATAGCCCGCGACCAGGCGCGACATCGCGCGGATTCCCACCGGGACCGCGCCGTCGTCGCCGCGAAACGTCGGCGTGTGCAGGCCGCCCGAGGTGGTGCCCGCGCCGAGCGTGCCGAGGCGGAAGTAGAAGCTGGGGACGGCGTTGGCGAAGAACGCGAAATC
>Ga0068860_100000995_pt1 | contig 31354 bp, 27 predicted proteins | sample KBSSwiS32_FD_66597 | JGI IMG/M metagenome (GOLD analysis project Ga0068860, IMG submission 66597) | Switchgrass rhizosphere microbial communities from Kellogg Biological Station, Michigan, USA - KBS Switchgrass S3-2 | ecosystem: Host-associated > Plants > Roots > Rhizosphere > Soil ... | reverse complement strand
CCGGCCGGCGCGCACGCGGCGTCGGGCGCGGCGCAAGCCGCCAGCGCGGCGAGCAGCAGCGGCCCGTCGAGCGGCCATACGGGTGGCGGGCAGGGCGGCGCGGGCGGCGGCGGGCCGTCGCGTCCGACCGAGTCGGAGCTGGCGGTCGATCTGAAAGGCCCGTACGCGATCAAGCAAACGCGCCGCATCGGCGGCGAGGCGCTGTCGGGCCAGGTCTGCACGCTGAACAGCGACTTCGCGGTGACGTTCGAGACGCCGCCCGTCACGTTCCAGCTCAAGCTGAAGCCGCAGCCCGTGACGGCGCGCGCTTCGGCAGCGGTGGCGATGCACGGCACCTGGTCGTACGCCTACCTGCTGGCGCGCGCCGGCGAGTCGCACGATGCCAGCGGTGAGTACGACGTCATCGAAGACCTGGCGGCGCGGCGGCTGCACCTGGAGATGCACGGCACGGATCACGTCGTGTTCAAGGGGCACGACGGCCTGCACAAGATCGACTACGCGTTCGACCTCGTGCCCACGCCAGACCAGCCGTGTCCATAGGCCCGCGCGCGCCGAGGCGCTGAACGCCGAGCGGCACGTCCGATGCTCCGTCAGCCCTCTCGCGTTCAGTTTCACGTCAGGCGGCCGCATCGCGGCGCGCAAATGGCGATTGGTGCCCCACAGGCTGGCCGCGTGCCACCGGCCGGGTCGATACTGGCAAGGTGCAAGAGCGAAGTGCGGTCTTGATGGTTGACGTGGTCGATAGCACCGCGCTGACCGCTCGCCTGGGCCACGACGCTGCGGCCACCCTGTGGACCGCGCACGACCGCTGCGCGCGCGATCTGCTGCGCGCGTGGCACGGCCGCGAGATCGACAAGACCGACGGCTTCTTGCTGATCTTTCGCGATGCCCGCGATGCGCTCGGCTTCGCGATCGCCTACCACCAGGCGATCGATCAGCTCGAGCCGCCGCTTCGTGCGCGCGCCGGCCTGCACGTGGACGAGATCGAGCTGCGCGAAACGCCCGCCGGCGACGTCGCCTTGGGTGCCAAGCCGCTGGAGCTCGACGGCTTGGCCAAGTCGGTCGCGGCACGCGTGATGTCGGTGGCGATGGGCGGTCAGACCTTGTTGACGCTCGAGGCGCGTGCGGCGCTCGGGTCACCTGCCGTGCGCGTGCAGTCGCACGGCCATTGGCGACTGAAGGGGCTGGAGCAGCCTGTGGAGTTGTTCGAGGCCGGCGATGAGCGCGCGCCGTTCGCGCCGCCGCCCGATGCCGAGAAGGCCTATCGCGTCGTTCGCAAGGGCGAGCTGTGGCTGCCGCAGCGCGAGGTGCGCCATGGCTTGCCCGCCGAGCGCGATGCGTTCATCGGGCGCCACGCGGCCCTGCGCGAGCTGCAGCAGCGCTTCGAGGCCGGGGCGCGGCTCGTGTCGTTGACAGGTTTCGGCGGCACCGGCAAGACGCGGCTGGCGCTGCGCTTCGGATGGCGCTCGCTGGGCGACCTGCCCGGCGGGGCGTGGTTCTGCGACCTGTCGTCGGCGCGCAGCGTGGAGGGCCTTCTGCGTGCCGTGGCCCAAGGGCTCGACGTCACGCTGGCCAAGGAAGAGCCGGTGATCCAGCTGGGCCATGCATTGGCAGGCCGCGGCGCTTGCCTGGTGATCTTCGACAACTTCGAGCAGCTGGCCAGCCACGCGGAAGGCACGCTGGGTCGCTGGCTCGAGCGCGCGCCGCTGGCGCGCTTTCTGGTGACCACGCGCGAGCTGTTGGGCATCGCCGGCGAGCAAACCGTCGATCTGCCCCCGTTGGAGGTCGAGGAGGCCAAGGCGCTCTTCTTGGTGCGCGCGGCAGCGGCCGGGCACGCCGCGGAATCCGTGCAGGCGGATCGAGTCGCCATCGAGTCGCTGGTGCAGATGCTGGACGGTCTCCCGCTGGCGATCGAACTGGCTGCGGCGCGCGCGCGCATCCTGCCGCCGCGCGCGCTGCTGGCGCGCATGAGCGAGCGGTTCCAGGTGCTGTCTGCACCCGGCGGGCGGCGCGACCGGCAGTCGACGTTGCGCGCGGCCTTCGACTGGTCGTGGGACCTGCTCTCGCTGGCCGACAAGTCTACGCTGGCGCAGCTCGCGGTGTTCGAGGGCGGCTTCACCCTCGATGCGGCCGAGGCGACGGTCGACGTGTCGGGCGTCGATGCCGCGCCCTGGACCCTCGACACCGTGCAGTCGCTGGTCGACAAGTCGTTCGTGCGTGCGCTCGCCGGCGAGCGCTTTGGGTTGCTCACGAGCGTGCAGGACTATGCGGCCGAGCATCTGCGCACGCCGGGCCGGTTCGCCGGCAGCGGTGAGGCGGCGCAGGCATCTGCGTTTGCGCGGCATGGCGCGTTCTTCGCGTCGTTCGGGCCGCGCAGGGCCATCACGCACCGTTGTGCCGACGCCGACAACCTGGTTGCCGCGTGTCGGCGCGCGGTGGCGCGCGGCGACGTCGACGTGGCTGTCGGAGCGCTGGAAGGCGCCTGGGGCGCCCTGGCGCTGCGCGGTCCCTTCAAGGCTGCGGTGCAACTGGCATCCGCGGTCTGCGGCATGCAGGCATTGAGCGACGCGGCGTCGGCGCGGGCCGCGGTCGTGCTGGGACGCGCACTCAGTGCAGCCGGAGAGCATGAAGCCGCCGAAGCACGTTTTCAGCAGGCGCTCGAGCAGGCCACGTCAGCCAACGATGCGGTCACCCTCAGCCATGCGCTGCGCGGCCTCGCAGACCGGCACGCCGAGCGCGGCGCGATCGAGCAGGCCACCCGGATGCTGGAGCAGGCGCTTGAGCACGCGCGACGCGCGGGCGACGCATCCGCAGAATTCGAGGCGCTGAACAGCTCGGGCACGCTGGCCTGGAAGCAGGGGCAGTCGGCCGCTGCGTCGGCCCACTACGCAGCGGCGCTCGAGGTTGCGCACCGCGCAGACGATCGCTTCGCGCAGTGCCTGGTACGCGCCAACCTGGGCTTGCTGCACGACGACGTCGGGCACGTCGACGACGCCCGCTTGCACTTCGATGCCGCGCTGGTGATCGCGCGCGAGCTCGGCGACCGCTTGCGCGAGGGCAACATCCTGTGCAACCTCGGTCTGCGGCAGCTGCTGCGCGGCGAGCCCGCGCAGGCGCAGGCTCGGCTGGAGAGCGCGCTGCTCATCGGCCGCGAGCTCGGCTACGTCTACCTGGAATATGTGACGCTGTGCAATGTCGCGCTGGTGTACGAGGAGCTCGGACGGCCGCAGCAGGCACTCGAAGCGCTCGATGCGTCGCTGGTGCTGGCCCGGCACAGCGGCGACCACCGCACCGAAGGGCAGGTGCTGGGCTATCGAGGCCGGTTGCTCGCCACGCGCGAGCGTGCGCGCGACGCGGCTGCCGACCTGGAGGAAGGACTGCGCCTGCTGCGCGAAGCGCGCGATCCGTTCAGCACCGGCATCTTGCTGTGCTGCCGCGCCGAGGCCGAAGCGCTGGCAGGGCGAATCGCGTCGGCGCAAGCAGATCTCGCGCAAGCGGCCGCGCTGGCGCACGAATGCGAAGCAGCGCCCAGCTCGGAACTGGGTTGGGCGCTGGCGCGGGCGCGCAAGGTCTTGGAGCGCTCGACGCCAGCGTGAACGGGGTCGGGTCGCACGGCGGGCGCCGCTGACGTTCTCGATTGACATTCCAGCGCCGCATGCGACGAGTGCGAAGAAATCGCTTGAGCGAAGTCGACCGAAGGAGGGAGCATGGCCGCACCTTGATGGCCATGCCGCCGGTGTCGTGTGACCCGTATGCATGCAGCCAAAGCATGTGAATGGAGTCCGCATGAACCTCCCATGGAATGCCAGAGGCCGCAGCGAGCCGGCGGTGCCCGCACCGCTGATGGCGCGCGATGTCTTGCGCTGCGCTGGTGCCAGCGGCTATCCGGGGCATCTGATCGAGCGGCTGCGGCTGCGCGACGGCAGCCCACTGACGATCCGACCGATCTGCAGCGACGACTACCGGCTGGAGCTCGACTTCATCCGCGGGCTGTCGGCGCGCTCGGGCTATCAACGCCTGCTGTCGCCGCGCAAGCTGAGCGCGCGCGAGATCGAGCGCTTCGTCCGCATCGACTATGCACGCGAGCTCGCACTGATCGCGCTCGCCGTGGTCGACGGTGCGGTGCAGCAGGTCGGCGTGGCGCGCTACGCGCCCGAACCGGATGGCGCGAGCTGCGACTTCGGCATCGTGATCGCCGACGCCTGGCAGGGCCGCGGGCTGGGTGAGTCGCTGCTGCGCGCGCTGGTGCGCGCTGCAACGCAAGCCGGCGTGCCGCAGCTCACCGGCCTGACGTTGGCCAGCAACTACGCGATGCGCGAGCTGGCACGCCGCGTCGGGTTCAGCGTGCAGCGCGATCCAGACGACGCCACGGTGGTGCAGTTGCGCCTGCCGCTGAGCGACGAACGCGCCGTGGCGCGCGTGGCGGCGGCCTCAGCACACTGAGCCTGCGTTACCCTGCGTCGGCCGCATCGGCCGACGCAGGGTGCATGCGCGGCAGCGTCGCATGACGAGGCGGCGGCGCCTCGTCATGCCATGGCAGGGGTCGCGCGACGCGGCCGATGCACCGTGACGAGATAGAGCAACCCGAGCACGAGCAGGTTGGCGACGCCGCCGAGGGAAGCGTTCGTGAACGAGGGACCATAGCTGCCGCACAGGTCGAAGAACAGACCGCCCTGCCAGCCGCCGACCGCCATGCCGAACCAGCCGAAGAACATCACCAGGCCGATCGACAGCCCGGTGCGGTGCGGCGGCGAGTACCCGCGCGCGCACAGGATGAAGGCCGTCATCGAGCCGCTGAACACCAGGCCGAACGCCGCCGACAGCAGATAGAGCCCGGAGCCCGTCTGCATCAGCGGGAACAGCACCGCGAGCGCGGTCTGCCCGGCCGACGCGACGATGTAGCTCTGCAGATTGCCCACGCGATCGGCGAGACGGCCGAACACCAGGCGGCCCGCCATGCCGCACACCATCATGACGGCCAGCAGCCCGGCCGATTCGCGCCCGCCGAGTCCGCGGTCGGAGCCCAGTGCAACCACGTGAACGATCGGGGTGGCCATGCAGACGCAGCAGAACAGCACCGCCACGCACAGCCAGGCGAGCAGCCACGACGGTGCCGCGGCGCCGCGTCGGCCCGCGAGCGCCGCCGCAGGACCCGCGTTCGTCATCGGGCGTGGCGGATTGCGGATCCACAGCGCGAGCGGGATCATGACCGCCAGCGACAGCACGCCCAGCACCATGTACGCATGGCGCCAATCCAGCGTCATCACCAGGTGGCGCGCCAGGAACGGCATCACGCCCTGGCCGAACGCGCCGCCGGCTGACACCACGCCGATCGCCAGCCCCGGCCGGCGCGGCATCCACAGCGCCGCCAGGCTGTTCAGCGGCGCCATGATGGCGCCGAGGCCGAGCAGGCCCAGCAGCGCGTGGTACAGGTACAGCTCGGCAGTGCTGTGCAGTTGCGACAGCAGCAGGAAGGCGATGCCGGGCGCGAACGCGCCGCACAGCACCACCCGGCGAATCGGCATGCGATCGGCGAAGTGGCCCATCACGATGCCGCCCACGCCGGTGCCGAGCGTGGCGACCGCGTAGGCCAGCGACAGGTCGGCGCGTGGCCAGTGGAACTCCATGCCCAGCGGCAGCAGGAACACCGAGATGTTGTTGATCGCGCCGAAGCCCATCGCGACCATCACCGCGCAGGCGCCCACCATCAGCCACGCCAAGCGCGGGTCGTGGTCGGTCGAGTGCTGTGGTTCGGTCATGCCGGCCTCCTGGTGGGAGCGCTGATGCGCGGGGACGCCGCGTGCGCTGGCACGCTGGCATCACCGTTCCACGCGAGGGCGCCGTCGGCCCGGCCGCTCAGAAGAAGCGGCGCAGGAACGCCGCCGTTTCATCTGAAATGCCGACGATCTTGTTGGTGGCCTGCCGATAGAACTTGAAGTTGAGCTCGGTCTCGGGACGACCGTCGTCCCACTGGGAGAAGGGCTTGAGCTCGCTGCGCCCCAGGCGCTGCTTGGCCGTGGCTGTGCGTTCGATGGTGATGCTCACGCGCGGCGTCTGGCGCGCGCTGCCGCTCCTGCGGGCGACCGCCTGCGCGGTGGTGACGATGCCGAGCGCGATCAGCCCGACGCCGCCTTCGTTCTCGCTGGAGAAGACGAAGATGGTGTCGCCTTGGGCGACGCGCTTGCCGCCGTACATCGTCTTCTGTGCGCTGAATGCGAAAGTGTTGGCCGACGAGTCGCCGACCTCGGCCTTGATCGCGAACGCCATCCTGTCGACTCGTCGGGCGGCGATCGAACCGACCACCCGGCGCTAGCGCCCCGCCGGCGCGTCGAACGGCTCGATCTCTGCGTAGATCTCGAGCACGTTGCCGTCGGGATCGCGGAAGAACAGCGTGCGGTGGCCGAACGGCTGATCGGTGGGTCCCGACACGATCGCCACGCCGCGCTCCTGGAGCGTGCTGGCACAGCCGGCCACTTCGTGGGGTGCGACGCGAAACGCCAGTTGCAGCGACAGCGCGCCCACCGGCAGCGCGGGGTCCTTGAAGCGGCCGCCGTGCGCGGCGAGGGCGAGGATGTTGGACCCGACGCGGTACTCGACCCATTGCGGCGACAGCTCGCGGTGCAGCGCAAAGCCCAGGGTGGTGCCGTAGAACTCGCGCATCGCCGACATCTGGCGCGCGTAGATCACCGTGTAGTCGATGCTTCGAATCGGAAGTCTGGGGTCCATCGGCGTTCAATATGCCAGGGACGCGGCCTCGCAGCACGCGGGCCGGGCGCACCGGCAAAATGCCGCTCGCGACCCCCGACCGGGCCTCGCTGGAACTGGAGCGATGGCGATGAAAGGCAGTTGTCTTTGCGGCACCGTCGTCTACGAGGTGGACCGGCTGGCGGGCCCGATCGGCCATTGCCACTGCCGGACCTGTCGCAAGGCGCACGCCGCCGCCTTTGCCAGCACGGCTCGCGTCGACAGGGCGGAGTTCCGCTGGCGCTCGGGTCAGGCCGTGGTGGGGGCGTTCGAGTCGTCACCGGGCAAGCTGAGGCACTTCTGCACCCGCTGCGGCACGCACCTCGTCGCCGAGTGGGTCGCTCAGCCGCAGGTCATCGTGCGGGTGGCCACTCTCGACGAAGACCCGGGCACTCGGCCCAAGGCGCACATCTGGACATCGCACCGCGTGCCCTGGCTGGACGCTGGCGACGGCCTTGCGGCGTTTGCGGAAGGGGCGCCGGCGGCGCCGAAGTGACGCGCGGACCACCGCGCCGGAGCGATCGATCGGAGGCACTGTCGCCGCATACAGCGCGGCTGTATGCGGCGATCACAAGGGCCCCGCGGCGCCGAACGCCGCGCTGGCCCGACGGACTTACTTCTTCTTCTTCTTGGCGGCCTTCTTGGCCGGGGACTTCTTTGATGCTTTCTTCGCAGTTGCCATCTTGCACCTCTTCGGTTTGCGTTGCGGCCGCATATGCGACCGCAACGCAATGTAGGTTCTTCCAGCCTGCCTGACCAGTAGTTTTGTCAGAGGAATGCGACATCGCTCACCGGATCCGGGAAGCGAAGGGCCCGCTCACGAGCGGGCCCTGGCGTTTGTGGGTTCCGAGGGAGGGACCCAAACGGTCGACCGCGGGCCGGTCTGGTTCTTCAAGGGTCGCGACCGGAGGTCCCATCGCCGGCCTCGGCAAGCGGCGGAAGATTCCAGGTCTGGCCGGAAGCATGGACTCCCGGCCGCGGCGACAGCTGACCTGGAGGGACAGTCGCAGGCATCGGAAGTCAGCTCACCGCCGCGACCGCGTCCTGACACGGCTGGGCAGGTGCGGACATTGCGTCATTCGCCGCAAGCAGCCGCTCGGTGCCGTGGTTGCACCGATCGAGGCGTGGACACGCGCTCGTTCACTTGCCGGCTCGCGGCGCCCGCAGCGCGTCGGCGATTGACTCGAGCGTGGGCACGCGAATCACGCCGTCGAGTGGGCGCCGGCCGAGCGCAGGGGCCGCGCCGCCGATCCAAAGCGCCACCTCTGCAGGAAGCTGAGCGCGCAACTGCGCGAGGCTCCCGAGCACCAGGTTGCGTTTCATGCAGCCCGTGACGCTGAGGGCAACGATGTCGGCACGCCAGCCTGCGGCGGCAGCGGCAATGTCGGCAATCGGCACTTGCACGCCCAGCGGCAGACACACGCAATCCTCCAGCGTGAGCAGCGTCTGCGCCATCAACAGTCCGAGACTGTGCGGCTCGCCGGGCAGGGTGGCCAGCACCACGCGCGGCCCGTGTTGTGCGGCCGGCAACCCGCCCAAAGCCGTGTACAGCGCGGCGCGCACGCACTCGGTGAACAGATGCTCTTCGAAGATGCGCAGCTCGCCGCGCATCCACGCCTCGCCCACGCGGCCCGCCAGCGGTGCGGCGACCTCGATCACAAAATCGCGCAGGCCGTGGCGGGCCTCGGCGACCGCGAGCCCGTGGACGAGCGCAGCCGCGTCGTGGCCGCGCACGTGTTCAAGCAGCGCATCGACCTCGTCGTGGCGCGAGCCCCTGGTGGCTGGCACGGCACGGCTGCCGTCGCTCAGGGCCCGCAGCTCGCCCAGCGTGCGCGGCACCAGCTGCCCCGGCCGGTGCCCCGCATCGATCAACCGCTTGATCACGCGCAGTTTTTCCAACTGCGCCGGCGCATACATGCGCTCGCCCAGCGCATCGCGTCGAGGCCGCGGAAAGCCGTAGCGACGCTCCCAGACGCGCAGCGTGTCCTTGCTCAGGCCGGTGTCGCGTTCGACATCGGCAATCGATAGGGCCAGGGGCATGATCAGTTTGTCCAAGACAATTATCGCGCAGTGGGCTTTATTTCGTCTACCATGCGCGCCGGTTCGCCTGTTTTGTCCTAGACAAACATGAAACTGAGTGGCCATCACCCCCGATGGCGCGTCTCCCACCTCTCAACACCCAGCATGGAGTTGCACATGAAGAAGACCCTGATTTCCACCGCCTTGGCCCTCGGCGCTTTCGCTGCCCAGGCCTCCGACATTGTCGACACCGCCGTGTCCGCCGGCAGCTTCCAGACGCTGGTGGCCGCCGTGAAGCAAGCGGGACTGGTCGACACCCTCAAGGGACCTGGCCCGTTCACCGTGTTCGCGCCCACCGACGAGGCCTTTGCCAAGATCCCGAAGGAGCAGCTCGACGCGCTGCTCAAAGACAAGGTCATGCTGACCAAGGTGCTCACCTACCACGTCGTGCCAGGCAAGGTGATGGCCAAGGACGTGAAGGCAGGCAAAGTGCCCACGGTGGAGGGCGCCTCGCTGACGGTGGCCACGCAAGGCGGCGTGTCGGTCGACCAGGCCAAGGTGATCAAGACCGACATCGTGGCCGACAACGGCGTCATCCACGTCGTCGATCGCGTGCTGATGCCCAACTGAAGCAGGCCGAGCCAGCCAACGTACCTTTGGCCTTTGCAAACGCCCCGCCCTGCGGGGCGTTTTGCACGGCCGACTTCGTCGGCTCCAAGCCGGGCCAATGGCCTCGGTCGGTCGACCCAAAGCCGCCACCGTCCTGCGGCTCGCGCAGACAGCGCAGACGGTGTGACGGCGCAGGCCTCAGTGCTGCGCTTCGCGCACCGTGGGCACCTCTTGCGCCGGTGGCGTGTTGCGGCTGCGGCCGCAGCGCACGACGCCATCGATCATCACCATGCCCACGCCGGGAATGTCGCCGAGCTGCACGCTTTCGAGCAGCGTGCGTCCCGCGGTGTGCTGCGCCCGGTCCATGAACACGAAGTCGGCGTCGCAGCCCGTCTGGATCAAGCCGCAGTTGAGCTTGCGCTGGCGCGCGGTGTTGCCGGTGGCGAAGCAGAACACCAGCTCGGCGGGGATGCCGGCCAGGCTCGACAGCAGCGCGATCATGCGCAGGATGCCGAGCGGCTGCACGCCCGAGCCCGCCGGCCCGTCGGTGCCGAGGATCACGCGGTGCGGGCACTTCAGCTGCATGGCCGCCTTCGCCGCCGCGATCGCGACGCGCTCGTTGCCGTTGTGCACGATCTCGATCGCGCGTGCGCTGCGCTCGCACAGCTCGCACACGTGGGCCTCGGGCAGCGACGTGTGGCCGCCGTTGATGTGGCCGATGACATCGGCATCGGCCTCGAGCACCACGTCCTTGTCGATCAGCCCCGAGCCGGGGATGCTCGGCCCGCCGGTGTGGATGGTGCTCTGGATGCCGTGCTTGCGCGCCCAGGCCACCATCTGCTTGGCCTCGGCGCCGGCCTTCACCGAACCCAGGCCCACCTCGCCCAGCAGCTTCACGCCGGCGGCGGCGAGCTCGGCGAAGTCGCTCTCGACCATGCCCTTCTCGATCACCGGTGCGCCGGCCAGCACCTTGACGCCACCAGGGCGGAAGTTGTCGAACGCGCGCTGTGCCGTGATGGCCAGTGCCTTCAGCCCGACGATGTCTTTCGGGCGGCCGGGCAGGTGCACCTCGCCGGCCGAGATCATCGTGGTGACGCCGCCGTTCATCGTGCTGTCGATCCAGTTGAGCTGGCTCTGGCGCGGCGTCCAGTCGCCGAACACCGGGTGCACGTGGCTGTCGATCAGGCCGGGGGCGACGCAGGTCCTCCTGCAGTCGATCTCGGTGCGCGGGTTGGCGATGTCACAGTCCTTCTCGCGGCCCACCGCGGCGATGACGCCGTCGTTCACGACGATGGTGTCGGCGTCGAGGATCGGCTGGTCGATGTCACCCGACAGCATCAGCCCGACGTGGCGGATCACGACCTTGCCGGACTTGCCTGCGGCTGCTGCCTCTGCCATCTCTCGCTCCTTCGTCAGCGCAGCGCGACCTTGCGCAGCACCGCATCGATCATGAACGCTTCCCAGTGCGACAGCGCGGCCGGCGTCTCCAGGCTCTCGCCCAGAAAGGCCGACAGCGTGTAGCGGTTCGACAAGTAGAAGTAGCCCATCGCCGCGATCATCAGGTAGACGTCACGCGCCGACAGGTCGCCGCGAAAGAGCTTCTGCTTCAGGCCGGCGGCCAGCACCCGCGCCGTCACGCCGATCACCGGCGACGACAGCTCGCGCGCGCGCAGGCTCTTGCCGATGTGGCGGCCGCGGTGCAGGTTCTCGGTGTTCAGCAGCGTGATGAACTCCGGGTTGGCCTGGTAGTAGCCCCAAACGAAGCGGATCACGTCGGCCAGCGCCTGTGCCGGCTTGGCCTCGTCGAGCGCCAGCGCCTCCTCGGCCTCGTTGAAGCGGCGGTACGCCTCTTCGATCACCGCGATGAAGAGCCCCTCCTTGCTGCCGAAGTAGTAGTAGATCATGCGGTCGTACGAGCGCGCGGCCTTCGAGATCTGCTCCACGCGCCCGCCGTCGTAGCCGTGCTTGGCGAACACCTTGGTCGCCGCGCGCAGGATGCTCTCGCGCGTGGCCTGGGCCGCGAGCTGGCGCACGCCGGGCCGCGCACCGGCGGCGCGGGTGGCGATGCGGCGGGCGGGGACGGCCATCGCGCGGCGCGCTACTGCTCGACGAACGCGCGCTCGATCACGAAGTCGCCCGGCGTGGACGTGCTGGCTTCGTGGAAGCCACGCGCCTCGAGCTCGTGCTTCAGGTCGCGCAGCATGCTCGGGCTGCCGCAGATCATCACGCGATCGTCGGCGGGGTCGAGCGGCGGCACGTCGAGGTCGGTGAACAGCTTGCCCGACCGAATCAGCTCGGTGATGCGTCCCATGTTGCGGTAGGACTCGCGCGTCACGGTGGGGTAGTAGCGCAGCTGCCGGCTCACCATCTCGCCGAGGAACTCGTGCTGCGGGAGGTGCTTCACGAGCAGGTCGTGATAGGCCAGCTCGTCGACCTCGCGCACGCCGTGCACCAGGATCACTTCGTCGAAGCGCTCGTAGGTGGCCGGGTCGCGCACGATGCTCATGAAAGGCGCCAGGCCGGTGCCGGTGGACATCATGTACAGGCGCCGGGCCGGCGTGAGGTGATCGATCAGCAAGGTGCCGGTCGGCTTGCGGCCCACCACGATCGCGTCGCCCGGCTGCACGTGCTGCAGGCGCGAGGTGAGCGGGCCGTCGGGCACCTTGATGCTCAGGAACTCGAGATGGTCCTCGTAGTTGGAGCTGACGATCGAGTAGGCGCGCAGCAGCGGCTTGCCCTCCACCATCAGGCCGATCATCGTGAAGTGGCCGTTGGAGAACCGCAGCGCCGGGTCGCGCGTGGTGGTGAAGGTGAACAGGCGGTCGGTCCAGTGATGCACCGAAAGCACGCGTTGTTGAAGCAATGCACTCATCGTGAGCCTGGGGCCGCTGCGGCGGCGGGCTGGGGTCAACGCGCGTTGCAGGCGCCGCGCGCATGCGCTAGAGTCGGCCGCGAGTGTAGCAGCGGCTACATGAAAGTTCAGTATCCGCTACATGAGATAGCGCAATACCGGTAGCGCCAGAACGCATGAGCGATCACGAGCACACCAAGACCGACGGCCTCGGCGACGCCGCGCAGCTGGCTGCGGGCGGCGTCGATCCGTGGCGGTCGCGGCCGCGCAACGAGCGCATGGCGGCCGGCAAGATCGAGTGCAACGCCTGCCCGGTGCTGTGCCAGATCAGCGACGGCAAGGTCGGCGCGTGCGATCGCTATGCCAACGCGGGCGGCGTGCTGGTGCGGGTCGACCCGGTGCTGCTGGTGCGCAAGGCGGTCGATGGCGGTGCCGACGCGGGCGCGCTGGTGCCGTTTGCGGCCGCCGGCTCACAGGGCGGTGCCGCAGCCGAAGGGCCGGTCTTCGTCACGGCGGTCGGTGCGTCGACCACTTACCCCGACTACAAGCCCGCGCCGTTCATCGTGGCGACGCAGGCCGACGGCGTCGACATGGTGACCGTGGTCACCGAGGGCATCTTCAGCTATTGCAGCATGAGGGTGAAGATCGACACCGATCGCTGGCTCGGCCCCGAGCAGGCGCACGTGCGCTGCCACGGCGAGGTGGTGGGCCACGTGAGCACGGCCGAATACGGCTCGCAGATGCTGTCGCTCGGCGGTGTGCACCACATCACCGGCGGCAGCAAGAAGGAGGGCCGCGTCACCGTCGAGATGATGCTGGCCTTGGGCAACAAGCAGTCGGTGGAGCTGGCGATCGAAGGCGGCAGCACGGTGCGCGTGCAGGCCGGCCGCGCGCCGGTGGTCGACGGTGTCGAGGAGCGGCGCATGCGCGTGGGCTGCGGCTCGGCGACCGTGGGCATCTTCGCGCAGCAGTTCAAGGACGTGGTCGACGAGGTGGTGGTGGTCGACGACCACATCACCGGCGTGCTCACCGAGCACCAGGCGGGCCGCTGCCTCGACATGCGGCCTGCCGGCCTCAAGGTGCGCGGCCGCAAGTCGACACCGGGGCGCTACTTCCAGGTGGCCAACCCCGGCACCGGCTGGGGCGGCACCGACATCGCCGACCCGATGACCATCGTCGAGAGCTGGGACCCCGATCTCGCGTGGCCGGGCTTGAGGCTGCTGATGGTGAGCACCACCGGCGAGCACGCGCAGTACTTCGTGCTCGACGCGCAACGCGTGCCGCAACCGCAGCCGATGCCGTCCGACGTGCAGCGCGTGGTCGAGCGCATCGGCGAGAACTGCGAGCCGTCACTGGCCACCGTGCTGTTCGTCGGCGGGGCGGGCGGGTCGTTGCGCGCCGGCGTCACCGAGAACCCGGTGCAGCTCACGCGCGCGATCAAGAGCGCGCTGGTCAACGTCACCTGCGGCGGCGCGCCGGCCTATGTGTGGCCGGGTGGTGGCATCACCGTGATGGTCGACGTGTCGCGCATGCCTGACATGAGCTTCGGCACCGTGCCGACGCCCGCGATCGTCGCGCCGATCGAGTTCACGATGTCGCTCGACAACTACCGCGACCTCGGCGGCCACATGCGTTTCGTGCGACCGCTGTCCGAGGTGCTGGCACATGGTGCATGGCACCATGACGGCGCGCCGACCGCGCGCCGCTTCATCGCATCGCAGGCATCGAACCCGTGGCCGATCGGCCAGGGGCCGCTGCTGGGATGAGCGCGCACGGCCGCTCCGAAGCGCGGGTTCCCCCTCGGGGGGACGGCCCGGAGGGTCACGGGCGCGGCACGTCCGGCATGGCTGCGCAGCGCACACCGCTTCCCGGATCGCGCTGGCACTTCACGCACGGCCCGATCGACATCGTGATCGGCGCCGACGGCCAGGCCGATGCGCTGCGGGAGGCACACGAAGCGGCGTGGCAGCGCTTCGAGCCGCTGCTCGCCGAGCTGGTCGCCGAGCTGCCGGAGCTGCGCCGGCCGATCGTGGCGCCCCCTGGGCCCTGCGGGCCGTCCCCCCGGGGGGGGTTGCGCGCTTCGGAGCGGCCGTGCGCGCTCATCGGGCCCACCTCGTTGCGCGGCACGGTGGCGTGCCGCATGTGGCGTGCCTGCGTGCCGTTCTCGTCGGAATACATCACGCCGATGGCGGCCGTGGCGGGGTCGGTCGCGCAGGAGCTGATCCAGTGCTACCGGCGCCCCGGTGTGCGGCGCGCGTGGGTCAACAACGGCGGCGACATCGCGCTGCATCTCATGGACGGCGAGCGCGTTCGCATCGGCCTGTTCACCGATCTGGCGCGCCTCGACGCCACGGCCGTGCTGCGCGCTGCACAAGGCCGTCTGGCGCTCGACGGGCACTTCGACGTGCACGCCGCCGACGGCGTGCGCGGCGTGGCCACCAGCGGCTGGCGCGGGCGCAGCTTTTCGCTCGGCATCGCCGACAGCGTCACGGTGCTGGCGCGCGACGCCGCGTCGGCCGACGCGGCCGCGACGGTGATCGCCAACGCGGTGAATGTCGACGCGCCCGGCATCGAACGTGTAGCGGCCAACGCGCTGCGCGACGACACCGACCTGGGCGCCATTCCGGTCACGGTCCATGTGCCCGTGCTGCCGGTGGGCGCGGTGCGCGCTGCGCTCGCTGCTGGCGAGGCGCGGGCGCGGACGCTGCTCGCGTGCGGCCACATCGTCGGCGCCGCGCTGGTGTGCCAGGGACAAGCCCGGCTCGTGGCGGCGCCGTCGACGGCGCACACTACGGCGCTGGCGCCATCCTTGCTTGAGAAGGCCGCATGATCGAGATCCGCCGCGTGCTCACTCAAGTGGAAGACATCTTCCACGAGTTCGGCCCGCCGCCCGCGCAGCCGCTGCGCCGCGGCGTGGTGGCCGCGGTGCTGCGCAACCCGTTCGCCGGCCGCCACGAGCCGGACATCGTGCCGATGATGGAGGCCCTCAACCCTGTGGGCCTGGAGATGGCGCGCACGCTGCTGGCCGCGATGGCGGTGCCGGCCGAACGCATCGAGGGCTACGGCAAGGGTGCGATCGTCGGCGCCGCCGGCGAGCTCGAGCATGGCGCGCTGTGGCACGTGCCGGGCGGCTATGCGATGCGCGAGCTGCTGGGCTGGAAGGGCGACGCCGCGTCGTACGCCAAGGGCCACGCCACCGGCCAGAGCGGCAACGCGCTGGCGATCGTGCCCAGCACCAAGAAGGTCGGCCCGCCCGGCGCCACGCTCGACGTGCCGCTGACGCACATCAACGCCAGCTACGTGCGCAGCCATTTCGATGCGGTGGAGGTGCGCGTGCCCGGTGCGCCGCACGCCGACGAGATCGTGCTGATCCTGACGATGAGCACGGGCCCGCGCATCCACGCGCGCGTCGGCGGCCTCGCCGCATCGGCGATCGCCAAGTGGGACGGCCAACGCTGACGAGAAGGACGACGACGATGCCCGCACAAATCCGCAAGCTCGTGGTGCAGGTCGACGAGACCCGCATCGAGATGGGCAAGGCCGTGACCCCCGCCACGCGCCGCGCGCTGGCGATGGCGGTGATCGCCAACCCGTGCGCCGGCCGCTACGTGGAGAACCTCGACGAGCTGATCGCCATCGGCGAGGAGCTCGGCGGCCTGCTCGGCAGCAAGTGCGTCGAAGCGCTCGGCATCCAGCCCGGCCAGGCGCAGAGCTACGGCAAGGGCGCGATCGTCGGCGAGGCCGGCGAGCTGGAGCATGCCGCGGCGATCCTGCACCCGAAGCTCGGGGCGCCGCTGCGCAAGGCGGTCGAGAAGGGCGCCGCGCTGGTGCCGTCGGCCAAGAAACAGGGCGGCCTCGGCAGCGCGATCGACGTGCCGCTCGGCCACAAGGATGCCGCCTTCGTGCGCAGCCATTTCGATGCGATCGAAGCGCGCGTCGGTGATGCACCGCGCGCCAACGAGATCGTGGTCGCGGTGGCGGTCACCGCGAGCGGCCGGCCGCTGGCGCGCGTGGGTGGCCTGCAGGTCAGCGAGATCGAGGGCAAGGATGGCCTGCGTTGAGCGGCCTGCGTTGAATTTGTGATTGAACTGGAGGGTTGGTCGATGAAGCGTTTTGTCTCCGCGGTCGTGCTCACGCTCGCCGCCGCCACCGCGCTCGCACAGGGCACGGTCAAGATCGGCGAGGTCAACAGCTACAAGGTGCAGCCGGCGTTTCTCGAGCCGTACAAGAAGGGCATGGAGCTCGCGGTGGAAGAGATCAACGCGGCCGGCGGCGTCAACGGCAAGAAGCTGCAGCTGATCACGCGCGACGACAACGGCTCGCCCGGCGATGCGGTGCGTGCCGCCGAAGAGCTGATCTCGCGCGAGCAGGTCGACGTGCTGGCTGGCGGCTTCCTGTCGAACATCGGCCTGGCGCTGGCCGACTTCGCGAAGCAGCGCAAGTTCTTCTATCTCGCGAGCGAGCCGCTGACCGACAAGATCGTCTGGGGCAGCGGCAACAAGTACACCTTCCGCCTGCGCCCGAGCACCTACATGCAAAGCGCGATGCTGGTGCCCGAGGCCGCCAAGCTGAAGAAGAAGCGCTGGGCGGTGGTGTACCCCAACTACGAGTACGGCCAGTCGGCGGTCGCCACCTTCAAGGCACTCCTCAAGGCCGCGCAGCCCGACGTCGAGTTCATCGCCGAGCAGGCGCCGCCGCTCGGCCGGCTCGACCCGGGCTCGGTGGTGCAGGCGCTGGCCGATGCGAAACCCGACGCGATCTTCAACGTGCTGTTCGGCGCCGACCTGTCGAAGTTCGTGCGCGAGGGCAACACGCGCGGGCTGTTCCAGGGCCGCGAGGTGGTCAGCATGTTGACCGGCGAGCCCGAGTACCTCGACCCGCTGAAGGACGAGACGCCCAACGGCTGGATCGTCACCGGCTACCCGTGGTATGGCATCCAGACGCCGGAGCACAAGGCGTTCTTCATCGCCTACCACCGCAAGTACAACGACTACCCGCGCCTCGGCTCGGTGGTGGGATACAGCGCGATCCACGCCATCGCCGCCGGTGTGAGGAAGGCCAAGTCCACCGACACCGAGAAGCTGGTCGCCGCATTCCGCGGCCTCGAGTTGATGACGCCGTTCGGCAAGACGGTGTTCCGGCCGCAGGACCAGCAGTCGACGATGGGCGCCTACGTCGGCAAGACCAAGAACGAAGGCGGCAAGGGCACGATGGTCGACTACGTCTACCTCGATGGCGCGAAGTTCCAGCCGAGCGATGACGAAGTGAAGAAGCTGCGGCCGGCGATGGAACCTTGATGCCGATGTCCCACCCCCGAAGCGCCGCCCCCTCGAGGGGCGCCGCCAGCGGACCGGCAAAGCCGGATCCGCGGCGGCCGCTTGACGTCGTGCTCGCACACCGGCGCCCGTGACCCTGTCTGCCTTTCTGGTTCAGCTCCTCAACGGGCTGGCCGGTGCGTCGTCGCTGTTCCTCGTCGCCGCCGGGCTGTCGCTGATCTTCGGCGTCACGCGCATCGTCAACTTCGCGCACGGCTCGTTCTTCATGCTGGGTGTGTACCTCGCGGTCGCGCTGACCGGCCAACTCGGCGCAGGCGTCGGCTTCTGGCCGTCGGTGCTGCTGGCGGCGCTCGCGGTGAGCGCGATCGGCGCGCTGGTGGAGGTGGCGCTGCTGCGGCGCATCTACCAGGCGCCCGAGCTGTTCCAGCTGCTCGCCACGTTCGCGCTCGTGCTGGTGATCAAGGATGCCGCGCTGTGGCTGTGGGGTGCCGAGGATCTGCTCGGTCCGCGCGCGCCGGAGCTCGCCGGTTCGATCGAGATCCTCGGCCGGCGCTTCCCGACCTACGACCTGCTGCTGATCGTGATCGGCCCGGCGGTGCTGGGCCTGCTCACCGTGCTGTTGACCCGCACCCGTTGGGGCACGCTGGTGCGCGCTGCGACACAGGACCGCGAGATGGTGGGCGCCCTCGGCGTCAACCAGGCAGGCCTGTTCACCAGCGTGTTTGCGCTCGGCGCACTGCTCGCGGGGTTGGGCGGTGCGCTGCAGGTGCCGCGCGAGCCGGCGTCACTGAACCTGGATCTGCTGACGATCGGCGACGCGTTCGTCGTCGTCGTGGTCGGCGGCATGGGCTCGATCCCCGGCGCGTACGCGGCCGCGCTGCTGATCGCCGAGATCAAGGCGCTGTGCGTCGGCATCGGCACCGTGCACGTCGCTGGCATCGACTTCTCGTTCTCCAAGCTGACGCTGGTGGTCGAGTTCCTGGTGATGGCGGTGGTGCTGGTCGTGCGGCCCTGGGGGCTGATGGGCCGCCCGCAGGGTGCGAGCCGCAACGCGGGCCCGGTCGAGGCGCCCTTGCGCACGGCCGATCAGCGCATGCAGGTCGCGGGCCTCGTGCTGCTGATCGTGCTGCTCGCGCTGCCCTGGTGGGGCGCCGGCATGCCCTACGCGACCGTGCTGGGGATCGACCTGCTGACGGCCGCGCTGTTCGCGGCGAGCCTGCATTTCATCATGGGCCCGGCGGGCATGCATTCGTTCGGGCACGCCGCGTACTTCGGCCTCGGCGCGTACGCGGCGGCGCTGCTGGTGCTGCGCCTGAAGCTGCCGATGGAGCTCGCCCTCCTCGTCGCGCCGTTGTTCGCCGGCCTGGGTGCGCTGGTCGTCGGCTGGTTCAGCGTGCGCTTGAGCGGTGTCTATCTCGCGATGCTGACCCTGGCGTTCGCGCAGATCGTCTGGTCGGTCACGTTCCAGTGGGACGACGTCACCGGCGGCAGCAACGGCCTCACCGGCGTCTGGCCCGCGCCGTGGCTGGCGAGCAAGAGCGCCTATTACACGCTGGTGCTCGTCGTCGTGGCGCTCGGCGCCTGGGCGTTGCGCCGCATCGTGTTCGCGCCATTCGGCTACGCGATGCGCGCAGGGCGCGACTCGCCGCTGCGCTCCGACGCCATCGGCATCGACGTCAAGCGCGTGCAGTGGATCGCATTCGTGATCGCCGCGCTCTTCGCCGGCCTCGCCGGCGCGCTGTACGCGTTCAGCAAAGGCAGCATCTCGCCCGACAGCATGGGCGTGGGCAAGTCGGTCGACGGCCTGGTGATGGTGCTGCTCGGCGGGGTGCAGACGCTCGCCGGGCCGTGGGTCGGCGCGATCACGTTCACCTGGCTGCAGGATGCGATCGCGCGCAACACCGAATACTGGCGCGCGCTGCTGGGCGGCGTGATCCTGCTGCTGGTGCTGGCGTTCCCGATGGGGCTGGCGGGGTGGGTGCGGCAGCGCTACGAGCGGTGGGCAGTGCGATGAGCCTGCTCCGGGTCAGCCACCTCACCAAGTCGTTCGGTGGCAACCGCGCCGTCGACGACATCTCGTTCGAGTTGGCTGCAGGCGAGCTGCTCGCGATGATCGGCCCCAATGGTGCCGGCAAGTCGACCACCTTCAACATGGTCAACGGCCAACTCGCGCCCGATGCCGGTTCGATCACGCTGAACCGCATCGAGCTCACGGCCAAGCGTCCGCGCGAGATCTGGAAGCTCGGGGTGGGACGCACCTTCCAGATCGCCGAGACCTTCGCGTCGCTGACGGTGGTCGAGAACGTGCAGATGGCCTTGCTGTCGCACGACGCCAAGGTGTTCTCGCTATGGCGCCGCGCCGCCGCGCACAAGCGAGACGAGGCGATGGCGCTGCTGCAGCAGGTGGGCATGGTGAGCCAAGCCGAGCGGCCGTGCAGCGTGCTCGCGTATGGCGACGTCAAGCGCGTGGAGCTGGCGATCGCACTGGCCAACGCGCCGAAGCTGCTGCTGATGGACGAGCCCACCGCCGGCATGGCGCCCAAGGAGCGCAACGAGCTGATGGCGCTGACCAAGCAGCTCGTGCAGCAGCGCGGCCTGGCGGTGCTGTTCACCGAGCACAGCATGGACGTCGTGTTCGCGTATGCCGATCGCATGCTCGTGCTGGCGCGCGGGCGCTTGATCGCCGAAGGCAAGCCCGCCGACATCCGCGAGGACGCCAAGGTGCAGGAGGTCTACTTCGGCACCGGCAGGACGTTCGAGAAGAAGGTGCTGACCGCATGAGCACCAGCGGCCACGCCGACGTTCTGCTGCGCGCCGAGGGCATCGCCGCGTGGTACGGCGCCGCGCAGGTTCTGTTCGACATCGGGCTCGACGTGAAGCGCGGCGAAGTGGTCGCGCTGATGGGGCGCAACGGCGCCGGCAAGAGCACGACCTTGAAGGCGCTGATGGGCATGATTGCGCAGCGCGCCGGCCATGTCCTTTTCATGGGCCTCGACATCGCGCGCGAGGCGCCGCACCAGATCGCGCGCCGTGGCTTGGGCTACGTGCCGGAAGATCGCCGCATCTTCACCGACCTCACGGTGATGGAGAACCTCGAGGTCGCGCGTCAACCCGAGCGCAGATGGGCCGACGGCAGCGCCGCGCCGAGCTGGACGCCGGAGCGGTTGTTCGGCCTGTTTCCGAATCTCGGCGAGATGCCGCAGCGGCCGGGCGGCCGCATGAGCGGCGGCGAGCAGCAGATGCTGACCGTCGCGCGCACGCTGATGGGCAACCCGCTGCTGCTGCTGCTCGATGAACCGAGCGAAGGCGTGGCACCGGTGATCGTCGAACAGATGGTGCAGATGATCCTGGAGCTCAAGGGGCAGGGTGTCAGCATCCTGCTGTCGGAGCAGAACATGCATTTCGCCGAGCTGGTGTCCGACCGCGCCTACGTGCTCGAGAAGGGCCAGATCCGCTACCAGGCCACGATGGCCGAGCTTGCCGCCAACGACGAGGTGCGGCGGGCGTATCTTTCGATGTGACCTCGTCGCCTCACGTCACGCACATTCACTGGAGGGCTCATGAACCGCACCGTTGATCGCCGTTTCATTCTGACCAGCCTGTCCGCCGTCGCGCTCGCGGCTGCTCTGCCAGCGCGGGTGCGCGCGGCCGACAAGCTCAAGCCCGGCAGCGACGCCGCGCTGATCGTCGTCGACGTCCAGAACTGCTTCGTCACCGGCGGCACGCTGCCGGTCAAGGGTGGCGAGGAGGTGGTGCCGGTCATCAACAAGCTGGCGGCCGGGTTCGAGAACATCGTCGTCACGCAGGACTGGCACACGCCGGGACACGCATCGTTTGCGAGCACGCATCAGGGCAAGAAACCGTTCGAGACCACCAAGCTGAGCTACGGCACCCAGGTGCTTTGGCCCGACCACTGCGTGCAGGGCACCGACGACGCCTCGCTGCACAAGGATCTGAAGCTGCCGACCGCGCAGCTCATCATCCGCAAGGGCTTCCACAAGAACATGGACAGCTACTCCGCGTTCGACGAAGCCGACCACAAGACCGCCACCGGGCTCGCGGGCTACCTGAAGGCGCGCGGCATCAAGACGCTCTACGTCACCGGCCTGGCGACCGACTTCTGCGTTGCGTGGACCGCGATGGACGCGCGCAAGGCGGGCTTCAACGTCTACGTGATCGAAGACGCCACGCGCGCGATCGACCTCAACGGCTCGCTCGCCGCGGCGTGGAAGGCGATGACGGCCAAGGGTGTCAAGCGCATCCAGTCGGGCGATCTCCAATCCGCCTGAGCCTTGCGATCGTGCTGACCCTGCGCGTCAACGGCCGCTCGCACGAGTTGGCCGTGGCGGGGCACGTGCCGTTGCTGCAGGTGCTGCGCAACGACCTCCAGCTCAACGGCCCGAAGTTCGGCTGCGGCCTCGGCGAGTGCGGGGCCTGCACGGTGCTGCTCGACGGCGTGGCCGCGCGCGCGTGCTGCACGCCGCTGGCCGGCGTCGGCGCGCGCGAAGTCACCACGCTCGAGGGGCTGGCGCGCGATGGCAGGCTGCACGCCGTGCAGCAAGCCTTCGTCGACACGCAGGCCGCGCAATGCGGGTATTGCCTCAACGGCATGATGATGGCCACTGCCGCGCTGCTGCGCCGCCACCCGCAGCCGAGCGACGCGCAGGCGCGCGCCGCGCTGTCGCACAACCTGTGCCGCTGCGGCACCCACATCGAAATTCTGGCGGCAGTGCGGCGCGCAGCCGAGTTGACGGGGTGATGGCCCGCGCCGCAGGCTGGCGTACGCGGCGCGCGTTTCGCGACGCCGACGGCGTGCTGCTGGTGTTGCGCGAGCCGCCGCCACCAGCGCCGCCGGCGCCGGGCCAGCCACCGAGCGTGCCGGCCAATCCGGCCGAAGGGCCCGAGCTGCTGCTCGCGTTCGCCGACGACGGACACGCGGTCGCGCTCGGCGGCCACGTCGACCTCGGCACCGGGCTGCAGACGTCGTATGCGCAACTGGTCGCCGAAGAGCTCGATCTGCCGCTCGAGCGCGTCCACATTGTGCTCGGTGACACCGCGCGTGCGCCGAACCAGGGGCCGACGATCGCCAGCACGTCGATCCAGCTGCATGCGATGCCGTTGCGGCAGGCCGCGGCGCAGGCGCGCGCGTGGTTGCGCGGGGCTGCCGCGGGTCAACTCGGTGTGGCGGCCGACGAGGTCGTGCTCGCCGGTGGCGATGCGTGCGGGCGCGATGGCCGTCGCGTCGCGCTCGGCTCGCTGATCGCCGGACGACACGTCGAGCTGATGCTCGACCCGAGCATGCCGCTGAAGGACGCGCGCGAACGCCGCATCGTCGGCACGTCGGCGCCACGCCGGGACATCCCGGCCAAGGTGGCGGGCGATGCGGTCTACGTGCACGACGTGCGAGTGCCCGGCATGCTGCACGGCCGCGTGGTGCGGCCACCATATGCGGGCATCGATGCGGGCGACTTCGTCGGCCGCACGCTGCTCGCGGTCGAAGAAACGTCGATCGCGCACATCGCGGGCGTGCGCCAGCTGGTGGTGATCGGCGACTTCATCGGCATCGTCGCCGAGCGCGAAGACCAAGCCGAGGCGGCGATGCGCGCACTGGCCGTGCAGTGGAAGCCGTGGCCCGCACTGCCACCGCTCGACGACCTGGCGCAGGCGATCCGAGCCAATCCGTCGACGCCGCGCGTGGTGGCCAGCCAGGGCGATGTCGACGCCGCGCGGGCGGCCAGCGCGACCACGCTCGATCGCGAGTACGTGTGGCCCTATCAGCTGCACGCGTCGATCGGCCCGTCGTGCGCGGTGGCCGACTGGCAGCCCGACGGACTCACGGTGTGGGCCGGCACGCAGAATCCGCACGTCCTGCGCGCCGATCTGGCCAAACTGGTGAATCTCGCGGACACCGCGGTCGACGTCATCCGCCTCGAAGCCAGCGGCTGCTACGGCCGCAACGGCGCCGACGACGTCGCCGCCGACGCGGCGCTGCTGTCGCGCGCGGTGAATGCGCCGGTGCGTGTGCAGCTCACGCGCGAACAGGAGCATGCGTGGGAGCCCAAAGGCGCCGCGCAGCTGATGAGGGTGCGCGGCGCGCTCGACGCGAGCGGCGCGCCGACCGCGTACGACTTCGACACCTCGTACCCGAGCAACGCGGCACCGACGTTGGCGCTGCTGCTGACGCGCACGATCGAGCCTGTGGCGCGCGCGTTCGAGATGGGCGACCGCACCGCGGTGCCGCCGTATGCTTACCCGAACCAGCGCATCACGGTCAACGACATGGCGCCGATGCTGCGCGCGTCGTGGCTGCGCGGCGTGTCGGCGCTGCCGAATTCGTTCGCGCACGAGTGCTACATCGACGAGCTGGCCCACGCGGCCGGCGTCGATCCGGTGGAGTACCGCCTGCGGCATCTGAAGGACGATCGCGCCGCACAACTGGTGCGCGCGGTGGCCGACAAGGCTGGCTGGCGCGCGCACACGCAGCCGCAGCAGCAGGGCGTCGATGGCGATTGGTTCAAGGGCCAGGGCTTCGCCTACGCACGCTACGTGCACAGCAAGTTTCCGGGCTTCGGCGCCGCCTGGGCGGCGTGGGTCGCCGACGTCGAGGTGCACCGCGTCACCGGCGACGTGCACGTGCGCCGCGTCGTGGTCGGCCAGGACGCGGGGATGCTGGTCAACCCCGCCGGCGTGCAGCACCAGGTGCACGGCAACGTGCTGCAGACGACCAGCCGCGCGTTGCAGGAGCGGGTCAGCGTAGACCCGCAGACGCGCGCGGTCACGGCGCAGGAGTGGGGCAGCTACCCGATCCTGAGCTTCCGCGAGGTGCCGGTGGTCGAGGTGCTGTTGATGCCGCGCCCCGACGAGCCGCCGCTCGGCATCGGCGAATCGTCGTCGGTGCCGGGCACCGCGGCGATCGCCAACGCAATCTTCGATGCCACCGGCGTGCGTTTCCGGCAGCCGCCGTTCACGCCCGAGGTCGTGCGCGCCGCGATCCATCCGTTGGCGGCGCCGCCCGCTCCGGCGCCGCCGCCGGCCGAGGTGGGGCGCCCACCGGCGCGCGATCCCCAGCGGTCACGCAAGGGTGTGTTCGCGATGGTGGGTGCGCTCGCGACTGCCGCGGTCGGCGTGGTCGCCGCGGCATGGGGATGGCGGCCCGCGCTGGCGCCGGTGCAGCTGAGCGCGCAGCCGGTCTACACCGCGGCGCTGATCGAACGCGGCAGTCAGCTCGCTGCACTCGGCAACTGCGTGCACTGTCACAGCGTCGACGGCGGCGCCGCGCTCGCCGGCGGGCGCGCGGTCGAGACGCCGTTCGGCCAGGTGGTGTCGACCAACATCACGCCCGATCCCGAGCATGGCATCGGCCGCTGGAGTTTCAGCGCGTTCCAGCGCGCCATGCGCGAAGGCATCGCACGCGACGGGCGGCATCTGTACCCGGCGTTTCCGTATCCGTCGTTCACGCAGGCGAGCGACGACGACCTGCAGGCGGTCTACGCCTGGTTGATGGCTCAAGCCCCGGTGCCGAGCACGCCAGCCGTCGCCGACCTGCGCTTCCCGTTCAACCTGCGGCCGTTGATGGCGCTGTGGAACGCTTTCTATCTTCAAAGCGGCCCCGTCACCAGCGACGCCACGCGCAGCGCGCCGTGGAACCGCGGCGCCTACCTCGTCAACGGGCTCGGACACTGCGGGGCATGCCACACCGAGCGCGACGCGCTCGGCGCCGAGCGCAACGATCGCGCCTATCTCGGCGGCGCGGTGCTGCAAGGCTGGGAAGCCCCCGCGCTCGGTGCGCTGTCGCAATCCCCGGTGCCGTGGACCGAGGAGCAGTTGGTCCGCTACCTGCAGCGTGGCCACGAGGCTCTGCACGGCATGGCGGGCGGTGCGATGGGGCCGGTGGTGCGCGGGCTCGCACAACTGCCGCCTGACGACGTGCGCGCGATCGCCCACTACCTCGTGTCGTTGCAAACCGATCGCGCAACGACGAGCGCTGACGCGTTGCTTGCGCGCAGCCGTGAGCAGGCCCGTGTGCTGCGCGGCCCCGCACAGCGGCTGTTCGACGCCGCGTGCGGCGCCTGCCACCACGACGGCGACGGTCCCGAGCTGACCGGCTTGAACGCGCCATTGGCGCTGAACCCGAACCTGCACAGCGCGCGACCCGACAACCTGCTGCGCACGATCCTCGAGGGCATCCAGGATCCGGCGTTCATCGAGATCGGCCACATGCCGGCGTTTCGCCATGCGCTGAACGACGCGCAGATCGCCGAGCTCGCGGCCCACATGCGACAGCGCTTCGCGCCGGGCCAGGCCGCCTGGCAAGACCTCGCCTCCGCGGTTGCACGGGCACGGGCACAGCGCTGACCACGCGGCCATTCGGGTTGTGGTCTGATACGCCCCCATCGGAGAGCCCATGCCCGAGCCTTTCAAGCCGGCGATCAGCACGCTGCTGGACACCGACCTCTACAAGTTCACGATGTGGCAGGTGATGCTGCACCACAACCCGGAAGCCACCGGGATGACGCAGTTCATCTGCCGCAACAAGCCGCAGTACCCGCTGAGCGCGCTGGTCGACGGCGTGCGCGAGCAGCTCGAGTACCTGTGCAGCCTGCATTTCACCGAGCACGACTTGGGCCTGCTCGGCACGCGCGCCTACATCAAGAAAGACTTCCTCGAGTGGCTCGGCATCTTCCGGTTCCAGATGAAGTTCCTGGAGATCGCGGCCGATGGCGACGAGCTGCGCATCATCGCGCGCGGGCCGCTGGTGCACATCACCGCGTTCGAGATCTTCGTGCTGTCGATCGTCAACGAGCTGTACTTCCGCCGCCTCGCCACGCCGGCGGTCCTGACCGAAGGGCGCCGCCGACTCGCCGCGAAGGTCGAGCACCTGAAGTCGTACATGGCCGACGCGCGGAACCAGCGGCGGCATCCCTACGAGGTCTTCGACTTCGGCACGCGGCGGCGTTTCTCGCGCGAGTGGCACGACGAGGTGATCGCGACCCTGGCGCGCGAGGTTCCGCAGTACTTTCGCGGCACCAGCAACGTCGAGCTGGCGTTCAAGCATGATCTGGTGCCGATCGGCACGATGGCGCACGAGCACATGCAGAAGCACCAGGGCCTGGGCAATGTGCAGTTGCGCCGCTCGGTGCGCGCAGCGCTCGAGGAGTGGGTGCAGGAGTACCGCGGCGACCTCGGCATCGCGCTGACCGACGTCATCACCACCGACGCGTTCCTGCGCGACTTCGACCTCTACTACGCCAAGCTGTTCGACGGCGTGCGACACGACAGCGGCGACCCCGACGAGTGGGCGCGCAAGGTGCTGGAGCACTACAAGCGCCTGCGCATCGACGCGCGCACCAAGCGGCTGGTGTTCTCCAACGCGTTGACGTTCGACGAGTCGTTCCGGCTATACCAGCAGTGGGGCGACCTCGCGCAGCACGGCTCGGGCATCGGCACCTGGCTGTCCAACGACATGGGCCTGACCCCGCTGAACATCGTGATGAAGCTCAAGCAGGTCAACAACCAGCCGGTGGCCAAGATCTCCGACGACCCCAGCAAGGCGCTCGGCGAAGACCCGGTGTTCCTCGCCTATCTGAAGCAGGTGTTTGGCGTGAAGGCGCGCTGAGGTGCGTGAGCACGGGCGAGCGACGATGCCGGTGCGGGCGAGACGTGATCACGCGCCGCGATCGGTCAGGACCTGCCTCTGAGGGCCGCGCCGTGTCCTACGACTACATCGTGGTGGGCGCTGGATCGGCGGGGTGCGCACTGGCAGCCAGGCTCTCGGAAGATTCGAGCTGTTCCGTGCTGCTGCTCGAGGCTGGGCCCGAGGACAAGAGCCTGTTCATCCACTGGCCCGTCGGCTTCTACAAGATGACTTCGGGGCCGCTGACGTGGGGCTTGAAAACCGCGCCCCAGCGCCACGCGATGAACCGTGAGATCCCGTATGCCCAGGCGAGGGTGCTCGGTGGCGGCGGCTCGATCAACGCGGAAGTCTTCACGCGCGGCTGTCCCGACGACTACGACACGTGGGCCACCGAGTTGGGTTGCGAGGGGTGGTCGTTCAGGGACGTGCAGCCTCTGTTCAAGCGCTCGGAGGACAACGATACGTTGGCTGGCGCCTGGCACGGCATCGGCGGTCCGCTCGGGGTGTCGACCACCCCGCCCAGCGCCCTGACAAGGGCGTTCGTCCAGGCGTGCCAGCAGTTCGGCATGCCGTACAACGCCGACTTCAACGGCCCTTCCCAAGTTGGCGCCGGTCCTTACCAGACGACCACGCGAGGCTCACGCCGCTGCTCTGCTGCCGTGGGATACCTGCGGCCAGCGATGTCGCGCAAGAACTTGCACCTTTGCACCAGCACGCAGGTCAACCGATTGGTCATCGAGCGCGGACGCGCGGTCGGCGTTGAGGTCGTCGAGCAAGGGGCCCCGAAGGTGGTGCGGGCCGAACGAGAGGTGTTGCTCACCGCAGGTGCCATTGGGTCGCCGCGGCTGATGCTGCTCTCTGGCATCGGACCGGCTGCACACCTGGACACGGTCGGGGTGAGCGTGGTTCATGACCTCCCCGAGGTCGGCAAGAATTTGCATGACCACTTCGGCATCGACATCGTCTATGAGTTGAACGGTCCGCACAGTTTCGACAAGTACGCCAAGCCGCACTGGATGCTCTGGGCGGGGCTCGAGTACATGCTGTTCGGCAAGGGCCCTGTCGCGTCGAACATCGTCGAGGGCGGCGCGTTCTGGTACGCGGATCGGCAGGCCAAGACACCCGACTTGCAGTTCCACTTTCTGGTGGGTGCCGGCGTCGAGGTGGGCGTCCCGAAGATCCCCTCCGGTTCCGGTGTCACCTTGAATTCGTACACCTTGAGACCGCGGGCCCGCGGCAGCGTCACGCTGCGCAGCGCGAACCCGAACGACCTTCCGATCGTCGACCCGAACTTTCTCGGCGACGAGTACGACCTGAGTATTTCCGTCGAAGGCGTGCGCCAGAGCCGGGAGATCATGCGGCAGCCGGCCTTGCGCAAGTACATCAAGCAGGAACACTTTCCGGGTGACGATGTTCGGTCGGCCGCCGACTTGGAGCGCTACGCCCGTCAGTTCGGGCGCACGTCTTACCACCCAGTCGGAGCTTGCCGAATGGGCGGAGACCCGCTCTCCGTGGTGGACCCTCAGCTGCGGGTCAGGGGCATCGAAGCGCTGCGCATTTGCGACAGCTCGGTCATGCCGCGGTTGATCAGTTCGAACACGAATGCACCCTCGATCATGATCGGCGAGAAAGCTGCGGACCTGCTGCGCGGCGTGCAGAGCTCTGCGGACCCGCAGAGCAGGGAAAGGACCGCTGCACCCCTGGTGCAACAACCGCTCTAAGCGACTTCACCATTCGTCTGGCGGCGGTCCAGCGCGACGATCGCGATGCCGCTGAGCACGATCAGGGCGATGCCGCTCAGCGCCAATGGGCTTGGCAACGCGCCCCAAACAACCACGCCGGCTACAACGCCCCAAAGTGCAAAGCTGTAGAAGAAAGGGGCAATCAAGGCGGTCCGACCGAGCCGATAGGCGAGCAGCAGGCCCGCGTGGCCCAACGTGACGAGCAGACCGGCGGCGCCGAGGTAGCTGAGATGGCGGCCACTCGGCGCAACCCACGTCTCGACGCACAAGGACATTGTGCCCGCTGCTGTTGTCACCAGTAGCGTGGTGGCAAGCACCACCACCGTCACCGGGATGGTGGCCGGCACGCTGCGCCCAACCAGATCTCGCACCGCAATGAGCAAAGCGGCAGCGAAGGCGAGCCATGCCGCGGACGAGATTCCGGCAGCATTCGGCTGAGCCACCATCAGTGCCCCGGCGAAGCCGAGCAGGACGAGAGCGATTCGCGCAGGACCGACTCTCTCGCGCAAGAGGACAGCCGCACCGACGATCAGGATCAACGGTGCCGTCTGGAGGATGGCGATCACGTCTGCGATCGGCATGCGGGCCAGTGCAACGATGTAGCACAGCACGCTGAGCGTCTCCCCGGCCGCCCGCATCAACACGCGGCCGTGGACGGCGCCCACGATCGCAGGCCATTCACCGCGAGCTGCAAGCAACGTCGCGCAGGCTGCGCTCGCCGCCAAGCCGCGCAGAAAGAGCACCTCGAACGGTGGCACGGTTTCGGTGACAAGCTTCATGAAGCTGTCACCGAGAACGAAGACTGCTGTCGCTGCCAGCATCGCGGCAATGCCGCCCAGATTGGAGTTGCTGTTCATGCGCCCGGTCGCATCCGCGCGAGCTGCATCGCTGTGCATTCGGGTCGCCGCAGACTCATCAGTTTGGTTAGCGCCGCCCATGGTATCTCGGCGCCCGAGCGCGCAGCCGCGCCTGGCTGACTTTCACAAACTGGCCCCTTGCTCTTGGCCGGGACGACTCCTTCGCGCCGCGGCCCGGCAGATGCCCTCGAAATCTCCGAGCAAACGCAGATCTGATCGGGTGTGAGAGCGCAGATCCGCCGTTCAGCTGCGCGACAGACGGACGCTACGGTGGTGCCGGTGTCGCTAGCTAGTAGTCGTCCCAATCGCACGCGTCCCAACTTCTCCCGGATCGGGGCCAGGAGTTCAATCGCCGCACAGGGCGCCAGCGTTGAGTCCGACAGGGGGAATCATGGAAAGAGCCAAACTCGCAAGCTCGTCTCGAGCGGAGCTGATGGTCGTAGCGGGGACCATCCTGTCGATGGTGCTTTCGTGCGTGTGCGTCGTTGTGCTCTGTGCGGCCGCGAACGAAGCATCAGGGACTGCCGCCAAGGTGATCTATGCCGCGCCCGCGGCCAGCGCGACCCACAAGTGAAGCAGCCTGGATGTTGCCTGTCGCTTCGCCTGCAGGCATCCTGTCGCCTCCGCTGCCAGGAGAGACCATGCCGCTGCGCCAACCCAGCAAGATGATCGACGTGTCCACCGCGCTCGGCCGGGGTGAGCTCGGTGCCTTCGCGTTCGACATGTTCGAGCGACGCTGCCTGGCGCAGGGCGACTCGTGGTTCTCGATCGGCGCGTTGCCGCCGCAGTTCACGACCAACCTGATCATCGAGATGCAGCTCGCGCGGCGCACGGTGATCGTGCAGTGCGCGCGTCCGGGCAAGGTGCTGCGCCGCTTCACCGACACCACGCGCGAGAAGGACTTCCTGCGCATGATCACGGGCCCGCTGGCCGAGCGCTGGGACGCGATCCTGATCTCCGGCGCCGGCAACGATGTGATCGAGGCCGTCGGCTCGCCGCCCACCGAACCGCCGGAGCGTCGGCTGCTGCGCACACCCGCCGAGCGCGCGACCGGGCCGCTACCGGGCGCCGGCTACTTGAGCGAGCCGGGCTGGCAGACGTTTGCGACCCACATGCGCGCCGTGTTCAACGCGCTGGTCGACCTGCGCGACAGCGGCACCAACCGGTTCGTGCCGATGGTGATGCACAACTACGCGCGGCTGATGCCCCGGCCGGCGCCGGCCGGGCCGGGGCAGGGGCCGTGGCTGCACCCGGCGCTCGATGTGTACGCCGTGCCTGCGGGCGACCGGCTGGCGGTGTCGGACGCGCTGACGCACCGCGTGAGCGCGCTGCTGCAGCAGCTGATCGACGAACGCCTCGCCGCCAACCCTCTGTGCAACCTGCACCTGGTGGACACGCGCGGCCAGGCCGGCATCGTGATGGCCGAGCCGGTTGCCGGCACGTCGGGCGATTGGGTCAACGAGATCCACCTCACGCTGGCCGGCTACGACAAGTGCACGGCGCTGTGGGCCGACGTGCTCGACCCGATCCTCGGCTGATTTCGTCTGGCGGGGTCAGCTAACGCGTCAATTGGCGTGCCGCGAGCCAAACCTTGATCTTGTCGATGTCCGTACCGATAGCGG
>Ga0068860_100000994_pt1 | contig 31355 bp, 26 predicted proteins | sample KBSSwiS32_FD_66597 | JGI IMG/M metagenome (GOLD analysis project Ga0068860, IMG submission 66597) | Switchgrass rhizosphere microbial communities from Kellogg Biological Station, Michigan, USA - KBS Switchgrass S3-2 | ecosystem: Host-associated > Plants > Roots > Rhizosphere > Soil ... | reverse complement strand
ACGTGCACACCGGCGACACCGGCTCCCGCGACTTCACCGCCCCCACCAACTCCGGCGCCTGCTCCACCACCACATGCGCATTCGTCCCGCCGAAACCGAACGACGACACCCCCGCCCGCCGCGGCCGACCCGACGCCGGCCAAACCTGCTCTTCGTCAACGACTTTCAGGCGGAGCTCCTGAAAAGGTATGTGCGGGTTGGGCACCTGGTAGTTCAGGGTCCGCGGGATGTAGCCGTGCTGCACCGCCAGCACCGTCTTGATGAAACCCGCCACCCCGGCCGCCGCCTCGAGATGACCCAAGTTCGTCTTCACCGACCCGATGAGCAGCCGAGCACCGTCCGCGCGCCCGCGCGAGTAGACCGTTCCGAGTGCCCGCGCCTCGATGGGGTCACCCAGCAGGGTGCCTGTCCCGTGTGCCTCCACATAGTCGACTTCACGAGGCTGAATGCCTGCGTTGGCGCACGCGGCCCGTATCACCGCGATCTGTGCGGCGGGGTTCGGTGCCATCAAACCGTTGGACCTGCCGTCCTGGTTGACGGCCGAACCCCGCACCACCGCCATCACCCGGTTCCCGTCACGCTGCGCATCGGCCAACCGCTTGAGCACCACCACACCGCAGCCCTCGCCACGCACGAACCCATCGGCACCGGCGTCGAACGCGTGGCAGCGGCCTGTCGGCGACATCGCCCCCACCCGATCGAAGCTCCGCGTAATCGCCGGGGATAGCAGAAGGTTCACACCGGCGGCGATGGCGAGCGCCGAGTCGCCCGAACGCAGGCTCTGGCAGGCCTGGTGAATCGCGACCAGCGACGACGAACACGCTGTGTCGACGGCGACCGACGGGCCACGCAGGTCGAGAAAGTAAGACAACCGGTTTGCGATGATGCTGAGGGCGCCGCCGGTACCGGTCCAGATGTCGATCTGGTCAAGGTCCCGCGACGCCAGGTATCCGTACTCGCTCACACACGCGCCTGCGAAAACGCCTGTCTGTGTGCCACGCACGGCCTGGGCCGGAATCCCCGCATCCTCCAACGCTTCACAGGCGACCTCGAGCAGTAGCCGCTGCTGCGGGTCCATGTGGGTCGCCTCGCCCGGCGAGATGTCGAAGAACTCCGCATCGAAGCCGGCGAGGTCGGTGAGGAAGGCACCCCACTTAGTGGTGCTCGCAAGCGCCGCAGCCGTTTCGGGTGATCCGTCGTCGAATGCATCCCACCGGTGCGACGGAACGACTCCGATCGCAGATCGGCTCTCACACAGGAACTTCCACATCGACTCAGGGCCGTCGACGTCACCGGGGAAGCGGCACCCCAGTCCGATCACCGCGATCGGCGCGTCGGAGGCACCGGGGTCGCGGCCGGCGGTCACCACATCCGGCGCGTGGCCGTTCTGCCCGGGCGCGGTCAGAAACGCCGCCAGCGCGTTGACCGTCGGATGCTGCCAAAACTCCACCGGTGAAACGGCTCGACCGAGGAGTTCGGAAAGTTCCCCTGAGAGCACGACCGCATCGCGAGACCCGACCCCCAACTCGTTCAGCGAGAGATCTGGATTAACGGTCTCAGGGCTGCAGCCGATAGTCGTTACCAGGTAGTCCACCAACCAGTGTCGAAGTTCGGCCTCACCGTGAATCTCCAACGTCACAAATGCACGTCCAACCGAATGAAATCTTCGAGCCGGTAGCGTTCCGCGCAGGCCGCACGCCGCACCTTGCCGCTCGTCGTGATGGGGATAGATCCGGGTGGCACCAGCACCAGGTCGGCAACGCGGACGCTGTGTGACTGCGAAATCGCCGATGTCACTTCGCGTTTGACCGTGTTCAGCCGGTGCAGGACATCCTGTTGGGTATTGCCCCGCTTCTTGAGCTCGATGATCGCGACCAGCTGCTCGGTGCGCTCATCGGGGATCGAGATAGCGGCCACCCGACCCCCGGTTATCTCTTGGATGGTTGCCTCGATGTCGTCCGGATAGTGGTTGCGACCATCGACGATCAACAAGTCCTTGATTCGTCCGACGATGAACAGCTCGCCGTCGGACATCACGCCCAGGTCGCCTGTGCGCAGCCACGGGCCGAGGGCTGTCTCGGGGGTGGCGTCGGGCAGCGTCGCACGGAATACGGACTGGGTTTGGCGGGGGTTGCGCCAGTAGCCCATGGCGACGTTCTCACCGTGCACCCAGATCTCCCCGATGGCTCCCGCAGGGTTCTCTGAGCCGTCAGGGTCGACGATCCGCACCGTCGACGAGCGCGGCGGGCCGTAGCTGACCAGCTCGACGCTGCCGCCGGCCTGGTCGGTGCACCGTTCGGCCTGGCCCGCGGACAACTTGTCGTAATCGAACCGGACCATCTTGGGCGGCTGCCCCGGCCCGGCCGTCGCGACATACACGGTCGCCTCGGCCAGTCCGTAGGACGGGCGGACCGCCGCCTCGCTCAGGTTGAACGGGGCGAACCGGGCCGCGAACCGCCGAAGTGTCGCGGTGTGAATGCGCTCGGCACCGCTGATGATGCCCAGCACATGGGCCAGGTCCAGCCCGGCCATGTCGTCGTCCGACGTCCGGCGCACGGCGAGTTCGAAGGCGAAGTTCGGCGCGGCCGAGAACGAACAGGGGTAGCGCGCGAGCAATTGCATCCACCGGGCGGGTCGCTGCAAGAATGCCATCGGGCTCAGCAACACGGCACTGCGCCCGACGACGAACGGGGCGCAGATGCCGAAGATCAATCCCATGTCGTGATACAACGGCAGCCACGACACGATGGTGGTGTCCTCAGGCGGGAGTCCGCCGAAGTAGTCGGATACGACCTGCTCGAGGTTGGCGACCACGTTTCGGTCCGACACCATCACGCCCGCCGGGAGTCGGGTGGATCCCGAGGTGAACTGCAGATAGGCCGGCCTGTCAAGGGCCGACGGGACCGGATCGGTCGCGATCGACGGTTCGAGCGCCAGGGCGTCGATCTCGACGATCTCCGGCGCGGGGTGTGCACTCTCGGCATCGGCGTACGGAACCACCTCGTCGACGACCGCAGACGTCGTCAGGACGACTGCGGGCGACGAATCGCGCAGTACCGAGGTCACTCGCTCGTCGTGCGCACCGAACTGTGGCGCCGACAGCGGCACGGCGATGAAGCCGGCGTGCAACGCGCCGAGGAAGCCCACGACGTAATCGAGTCCCTGCGGGGCGAGGATCGCGGCCCGATCGCCGGGCTCCCCGATCCGCAGCAGCTCTTCAGCGACCGCTTGCACCCGTCGATAGGTCTGCGCCCAGGTGATGCTCTCGGCGAAGCCGGCCGGGTCCACCTCGTAGTCGATGAACGTATAAGCCACGGTGTCGGGTTGCGTCCTCGCCCGTTTCCTCACTAGCTCGGCTACAGATGAGAGGGTCACCGTGGAGTCGATAAAACTCACCTCAGAAACCTACAGTGTTTTTTACGAACACGTCAGACGGCCTGTGTGGCGCCTGTAAAGTCTTTTGTCCGCGCGCGGTCGAGGACCTGTTTCCGTTCTTCGCGGAGATTTGCTGATTGTCTTCGCTCAAACGTATCATACTGACGAATATCAGGCATTCAATACGGCAGCCGCATTCGCTGATCCTGCAAAACTCGGACACAGATCTTTGCTCGGGCGACTCTTCTCGCGGGGATTTAGACGCTTCATGCGAACATTTTCAGGAACGTCACAGGGCGCGGCCGCTCGGTTCACTTACTTGTGACAGACAGCGGCCACTCGGCGCAGGAGCGGTCTTCCGCCCAAAACTTGACACGTGTAAAGTTCCACGAGTGGACAGCGTCAGGGGCAAGACAATCGCGATCACCGGCGCCGCGCGCGGCATCGGATACGCCACCGCCAAGGCGCTGCTGGCCCGTGGCGCCCGCGTGGTGATCGGCGATCGTGACGTCGCCCTTCAGGAGTCGGCTGTCGCGGACCTGACCAAGCTGGGCCCGGTCTCGGGTTATCCGCTCGACGTCACCGACCGCGCGTCCTTCGCGACCTTCCTCGACAAGGCACGCACCGACGGCGGTGGCCACATCGACGTGTTGATCAACAACGCCGGGGTGATGCCGATCGGGCCGTTCCTCGACCAATCCGAGCAGGCGATCCGATCCTCGATCGAGGTCAACCTCTACGGCGTGATCGCGGGCTGCCAGCTCGCGCTGCCGGATATGATCGCGCGTCGCAAGGGGCACATCATCAACATCGCCTCGCTGTCCGGACTCATCCCCGTTCCCGGCCAGGTCGTCTACGTCGGCGCCAAGTTCGGCGTCGTCGGGCTGTCCGCGGCGTTGGCCGATGAGATGGCGCCGCACGGCGTCGAGGTGTCCGTGGTGATGCCGCCGTTCACCAACACCGAACTCATCTCGGGCACGAAGAGCAGCGGCGCGATCAAGCCGGTGGAGCCGGAAGAGATCGCCGCAGCGGTCATCAAGACCCTAGAGAAACCCAAGACGCACGTGTCGGTTCCGGCTGCGCTGCGGTTCACCGCGCAGGCCGCGCAGATGCTCGGCCCGCGCGGAAGGCGTTGGCTCAACAAGCATTTGGGACTGGATACCGTGTTCCTGGACTTCGATGTCAATGCGCGCCAGAGCTACGAGCAGCGCGCGCGGGCCGCACAGGGCGTCGTCGAGGACCCTACCAACGGTTAGTTGATTGCCCGGCTCACTCGAAAATTCAAGGTGACCCGGAGCTGGTGAGTGGGCTGTGCACTGGTGTTAGGCGGCGTCGGTGCGGGGTTCGAGTGTGACGTTGTATCCGAGGGTTTCGAGTTGTTTGATGGCTCGGGCCTTGGTCTTTGTGGGGTGGTGTCGGGTGTAGTAATCGGGGCCGGGGTCTTGGTAGAAGGTTCCGTTGACGAGCATGTGCCAGGCGCAGATGAGCATCTTGTGTTCGAGCGCAACGACGGCGGTCTGGCCAGCGGCGGACTGGCGACGCGATTTCTTGGTTCCGGAGCGGGTGGGTCGGCGGCCAGCGATACGTCGGAAGCGGGCTCCGAAGTAGGTGTCGGTGCTGCGCGACGCGGACAGCGCGGCCACCCCGAGGGCGGCCTTGAGGTGGCGGTTGCCGGGCAGCGTCTTGGCAGATTTGACCCGGCCGGCCGACTCGTTACAGCCGGGCACGACCCCCGCCCACGACGCCAGGTGCTCGGCGGTGGGGAACACGCTCATGTCGGCGCCGGTTTCGGCGATGAACACGTTGGCGATGATCTGTGACCAGCCCGGGATGCTTGTCAGGAGTTTGCGGATCGCCTGAAACGGGGCGATCGCTTCCTCGATGCGGGCATCGAGGCGGTCGATGTCGGCCTCGTGGGCGTCGATGCGATCCAGATACAACTGCACCATGAAGGCGTGGTGGTCGTTGAAGCGTCCCTGTAGCGCTTCGGTCAGAGCGGGGATCTTCTTGCGTAGCTGGCGTTTAGCCAGATCGGCGAGCACGGCCGGGTCGCGTTGGCCCGCGATGAGCGCTTCGAGCATCGCCCGTCCCGAAACTCCGGTGATCTCGCACGCCACCGACGACAGTTTGATCCCGGTGTCTTCGAGCAGCGTCTCCAGGCGCCGAATCTCTTTGGTACGGGCCTGAGCGATAGTGGTGCGGGCCCGGGTCAGATCCCGTAGCACCCGGATGGGTTCGGGGGGCACGAACGAGGCACGGACGAGCCCGTGAGCACCCAGCTCAGCCAGCCAGGCCGCGTCCGAGACGTCGGTCTTGCGGCCGGGCACATTGCGGACGTGGCGGGCGTTGACCAGAACCACGTTCAGTGCATCGTCGAGCAGAAAGTAGAACGGCTTCCAGTACGCCGCGGTCGACTCGATCACCACACACGTCACCCGCTCAGCGATCAGATGCTCCCGTAACGCCAGAATGCTGCCGGTCATTGATGTCCACGTGGTCACCGTCGACGACGTGGCTTTGCGGCCGCGGCCCTGCACGCGCACGCACACCTTGGCGTCCTTCTTCGACACGTCAATGCCCGCGCACCGCGGATGAATCACCTCCATGACAGTTCATCGCCCTTTGCAGTCAAATATGTTGTGTTGCAGTGTGTTTCGGGGAGGGCTGAAATGAAGCAGAAGTCTCACTCGCGTGCTCACAGGCAACAATCAACATCCCTCGCACAACCACCAAGGGACGCCCTCCAGCCCCACGCTCTAGGGACGTGCTCCCTGACAACAAGCCGGGACGGGGTCGCCGAAACACCCTTCAAGGGTCAACCCAGGCCACGGCGAACGCAACCACGCACCCAACCGCACAGGCAGGCCTTTTCATCCCCCTACACCGGGGCGCAGCCCCCTGAACGCTCTGGGCGACTACGAATGGTGTAGGTCCGGCCGCGGATCGCCGACCCGGTATGCCTCGATCGCGTCTATCCGCTTGAACAGTTCATCCGGCGTCAGTTGTATGGATTCCGCGCTACCGACGAACATGAGATGGACAACCTCGGCGTCTTCCGCTGCGGTCAGGCAGACCCCGGTCACCCCCTGAACAGACTCATCGTCGACCTCGGCCTCTGACGGTGCGAAGTACCAGATCGCCAGTTCGTCGTCGGACAGCTCATCGTCAAAGTCCCACCCACGCTCGGTGATTCGCGCATCAAATGCTTCCAGATCGGCGGCGATGGAGGCCTGGGTAGCCACCAGCTCTCCCATGACGTTGTCAGGAACCCAGGTCGCGTCCCTGCCTGCCCGCCGCTTGTTCCGGCGAGCCTTCTTCGCCTCGGCCTTCTTGCTCCTCGCGTGCGCAGCCATCCGCTGGGACACCTAGCCCAGCGCTTGGTCAAGATCGGCGATCAGATCCTCAGTTCCCTCCAGCCCCACCGAGATTCGCACCACGCCGTCGCCGAGCCCGATCGCGGCACGACCTTCGGGCCCCATCGCCCGGTGCGTGGTGGTGGCTGGGTGGGTGATCAGCGACTTGGAGTCGCCGAGATTGTTGGAGATGTCGACGATCTTCAGCTTGTCGAGCACCTCGAAGGCGCGGTCCTTGCTGCCGCCCTTTAGCTCGAACGTGACTACCGTTCCGCCACCTGTCATCTGGCGCTTGGCCAGGTCGTACTGCGGGTGCGACTCCAGGAACGGATACCGAGCCCAACTCACCGATGGGTGTTTCTCCAGGAACTCGGCGATGCGTTGCGCCGACGCGTTCTGATGCTCCAGCCGAACTGCCAGCGTCTCCAAACCCTTCAACAGCGTCCACGCGTTGAAGGGGCTCAGCGCCGGACCGGTGTGCCGCATCAACTTCTGCACCGGCTCGTCGATGTACTGCTTGTCGCCGAGGATCGCGCCGCCGAGCACACGGCCCTGTCCGTCGATGTGCTTGGTGCCCGAATACACCACCACGTCGACGCCGAGAGGAAAGCCCTGTTGCAGGATCGGTGTGGCAAACACGTTGTCCAGCACAACTTTTGCCCCTGCCGCATGCGCCATTTCGCACACTGCGGCGATGTCCACCAGCGACTGCATCGGGTTGGACGGCGTCTCGAAGAACACCGCCTGTGTCGGCTTCGAAAGCGCCTCTTCCCACTGCGACAGATCGTCGCCGTCTACGAACACCGTCTCGACGCCCCAGCGTGGCAGGATCTCGCTGCACACCACGAAGCACGACCCGAACAGGCTGCGCGCCGCCACCAATCGGTCGCCTGCCGCGAGCAGCGCGCCCAGCGAGGTGAACACCGCCGCCATGCCCGTCGCCGTCGCGAAGCACGCAGGCGCGCCTTCGATCAGCCGCAGCCGCTCCTCGAACATCGAGATCGTCGGGTTGCCGTACCGCGAGTACACGTAGCGGTCGATGTCGCCGCTGAACGCCTTCTCCGCCTCGGCAGCCGACGAGTAGACATACCCCGAGGTGAGGTACATCGCCTCGGCGGTCTCCTCGAAACCCGATCTCAGCAGGCCGCCGCGCACGCCGATGGTGGCCTGGCTGACACCGTCGGGTAGCTCGGCGGGTCTGCGCACAGAAGGAACGTCGGCGTCGCTCATGCCTCGACTCCCGTTCGCTCCGGTCATCGCTCGTTCCTCGCTGCGGTCCTCACTCGCGGTCGTCTTCGAGTGCTCATGACTGCTTCCAAGGCAGGCCGATGGCTTTCCAGCCGGTGCCGCCGCGATGCTTGTTCTCGTCGAGGTTGCCCTCGAATCCGTCGAGCACGTTGTAGGACGGGGCGATGCCCGCCTCGGTCGCGGCCTCAGCCGCGCCGATGGAGCGGTTGCCGGAGCGACACAGGAACACCACTGGCCGGTCGCCGGGCGTCACACCAGCGGACTTCAGATCTTCGACGAAGTTGTCGTTGTGCTTTCCGTCGGTGCGATTCCACTCGACGTACACCACGTCGCGCTGCAGCGAAGACAGATCCGGCACCCCGACGAAGCGCCATTCGGCGTCCGTCCGGCAATCGACCAGCACGGCCACGGGGTCGTCGGTCAGCAGCTTCCACGCCTCCTCAGGCGTGATGTCTCCGGCGTAACTCAATTTCTCGACTCCCGCTCGCTCCGGTCCTCGCTCGTTCCTTGCTGCGATCCTCACTCGCGCTCGTCTTCGGTGCTCACTCTCGGCAGTCTTCCACAGCTAGCTGGGGCCGGTCGAACAGACCTTCCATGCTCCGTCCTCGCGCACAAACGCAATGGCCACACCGGTTTTAGTGTCCGGCGCCTTGTCGAAATGATAGGTCACTTTGGCAGTGGCACGGTCGCCGTCGATCGCCACGTCGGTGACGTCGTCGACGAACCGTTCACCATGCTTTGCCACCGAATCCCGTTGCCGGGCAAGAATATCGGCCTCGACGCCGTGCTGGGCGCGGCAGGTGTAGGTACGAAAGTCGGCGTAGTCCTGCCGTTGCAGCGCGTCGTTCTGGCCGACCGCGGCCCTGCCTACCTGCTGGTCCGCGGGCTGGTCGCGCTTGCCGAAGATGCTGAACAGCCCGATTGTGATCACGACGAGCACAATGATTGCCAGCGCGCCGAGAAACGGTGCCATCGTCGGCCGATCATCCGCCGATTCAGCCTGGTCGTTCTCGGGGTCCCTCACCAGAGTTTGCGCAGCGCCGCCGACACCCGCCGGGCTCGGTCGCGCGCGACGATCGGGTCGGGGGCGGTGGCCAGCGCCACCCCCAGCCGTCGCCTGCCATCGGTCTCGTCGGGCCGGTCGAACAGCCGCACGTCGCTCTCGGCGACGGCCAGCGCCTCCCCCACCACGCGCAGGTCGACGTCGTTTGCGGCAGTCGAATCGGCTCCGGCGTAGCTGACTTCCGCCGCCGCAGGCGAAATCATGATGGTGTCCACCGCAAGCCCGAGGATCGCCCTAGCGTGCAATTCGAACTGCGAAAGCCGTTGCGAGCGCAGCGTAACCAGCCCGCTGTCGTACGGCCGGGGCCGGATGTCGGCGAAGTAGACCTCATCGCCACGCACCAGCAGCTCCACTCCGAACACGCCCCTCCCGCCGAGCGAGTTGACGATGCGTGCCGCGATCGACTTCGCCGCATCAAGAGCGGCAGGCGACATCTGCTGCGGCTGCCACGACTCCAGCACGTCGCCGTCAGCCTGGTGGTGCCCGATCGGCTCGCAGAAATACACCGCGGGGCCCGCGGGTCCGGTGGTGCGCACGGTCAACAGCGTGACCTCGAAGTCGATCTCCACGACGGTCTCGGCCATCACCCGGTTGACGGGGATCCGGCCCGCCGCCATGGCGCGGTGCCAGGCCGGCTCGACGTCATCGACCCGCAGCAGCACCGACTGACCTTCACCGGGTACCGCCGCGATCGGCTTGACGACCAGGGGGAAGCCCGCGTGTTCGGCCACCGCGGTCAACTCCTCCACCGACCCGGCGAACCAGAACGGCGCGGTGGGCAGCCCGAGCTCGTCGGCGGCCAGCCGGCGCAGGCCCTCGCGGTCGATGGACAGCCGCGTGCTGCGCGGCGTGGGGAACACTTCGATGTTGCCGCGCTCGGCGACCGCTATCAGCGCATCGGCCGCGATCACGCCGGCCTCGGCAACGACGTATCGCGGGTTCTCCTTCTCGATGAGCGCGGTCAGCTCCTCGGCGTCGTTCATCTTGACGACGGCGGCGCGGTCGGCCACGCCGTGCGCGGGGGCGTCCGCATACCGGTCGACGGCGATGACGTCGGCACCGAGCCGTTGGAACGCCAGCGCCAACTCGCGGCTCAACTCACCGGAGCCCAGCAGCATCACGGTGGATCCGTCAGGGGGCGGCGCCGGGCTGTCATCGGCGACCGGCTCCGGCGCGGTCGTCGTATCGCCGTCAGTTGTTTCACTCATCGCGCGTCCAGCCTGCCAGATCGTCAGCCCAGTCGGACGTCGATGTAGCACCACCGCCAGTCCTCCCCTGGCTCGGCCGAGCGCATCACCGGATGGCCGGTCGTGTGAAAATGTTCGCTCGCGTGTTGGTGTGGGCTCGAATCGCAGCAGCCGACGTGGCCGCACGTCAGGCACATGCGCAGGTGCGCCCACGTAGTCTCACCGCGTTCGTCGCACTCCTGACATTTGCCCGGGGTAAGCGGTTCAGGCTCGCCCGAGGATGCACCGGCGGCGGCGAGGTGTTCGCATGTTCCGGAGACCGCTGGGGAGTCGGTATCGCTCCGGCGTGATCTCCTCAGCATGGTCACCAAGGATACGGACGGAACTCTTCAGGAGGTCAGACGACGTGGGTGCCTCACTGCTGGCGGTACTGGTGGTGTCGGTCCTGTTGGCCGCCGTGGCCAGGCGCTTCGATGTGTCGGCGCCGCTCGCGCTCGTGGTCGCAGGCCTGGCGGCGGGCCTGATCCCCGGGTTCAAACAGATCGAGCTCGATCCCGAGTTGGTGCTGTATGTCCTGCTGCCGCCGCTGCTGTGGTCCGCAGGAACGGAGAGCAGCTACGTGGCGCTGCGGCGCAACATCCGGCCGATCGGGCTCCTCGCGGTGGGCCTGCCGCTGGCGACAACGTTGGCGGTCGGCTTCGTGGCCTACAAGACCGTGCCGGAGTTGACGGTCGCGGCGGCCCTCACGCTCGGCGCGATCGTCGCCCCGCCGGACGCGGTGTCCGCAACCGCGATCGGGCGCCGGCTCGGGCTGCCGCGCCGCGTCATGACTCTGCTCGGCGGTGAGAGCCTGCTCAACGACGCGACGGCGCTGACCGCGTACAAGGTGTCGCTCGCCGCGGCTATCGGCACGGCCGCCACGTGGAGCAGGGGCCTCGCGACATTCGCGCTGGCCGCCGTCGGTGGGGTCGTGGTGGGTTTGGCGCTGGGCTTCGTCATCTCGTTCATCCGCTGGCGGCTTGACGATCCGCTCGTGGAGAGCGCGTTGGGCCTGGTGGCGCCGTTCATCATCTACCTCACGGCCGAGCAGATCCACGGTTCGGGAGTGCTCGCGGTCGTCATCGCGGCGCTGATCCTCGGGCAGCACTCGACCCAAGCCAGCTACGCCACCCGGCTGCAGGACACCGCGGTGTGGAAAGCCGTCCAGCTTGTGCTGGAGTCGTTCGCGTTCCTGATGATCGGACTCCAGTTGCCGACGGTGGTGGGCGAGCTGAAAGGCATTACCGCGAAGGTGATCTTGATCTCGTCCGTCGCGGTGTTGGCGACGGTGATCCTGGTCCGGATCGCCTGGGTCTTCCTGTTCGCGTACCTGCCCCGGGTTCTCTTCAAGGCGGTTCGTGAGCGCGAGCCCGCACCGACGCCCGCGCAGGTGTTCGTCGTCGCCTGGGCAGGCATGCGTGGGGTGGTGTCGCTGGCGGCGGCGTTCGGTGTTCCGATGACGACGCTCTCGGGTGCGCCGTTCCCGGGACGTCCGCAGCTGGTATTCCTCACCTTCGTGGTCGTGATCGGCACGCTGCTGTTGCACGGCCTGACGCTGCCGTGGCTGATCCGCAGGCTCGGCGTGCAGGGCGACGAGGCCCGCACCGACGCGATCGCCGCGGCGGCCGCACAGGACAAGGCGGCGCGGGCGGCGGCCGACCGGCTCGACGAGCTCCTCGCCGAGGAGGAGGTCACCGATGTGCACGAGCGGGCCGCAGACGTGTTGCGGGGATGGAACACTCGCAGGCGCAACGCGGCGTGGGAGCGGTTGGGCCGCGACGAGGAGGAGATCGGCGAGAGCCCCGCATCTGCGTTTCGGAGGCTGCGACTGGAAATGCTGGCGGCCGAACGCGCGACGTTCATCGCCGAGCGCGACAACGGGCAGATCGACGACGAAGTGTTGCGGGAGGTGCTCCGCGGACTCGACCTCGAGGAGGCGACGCTCAACCGGGCATAGCGTCGAGTTCGTCGCGGAATGCCCGCATCGCATCGATCACCGCGGTGAAGGTCCGATGTGCCGCGGCGAGATCCTCGTCCGACACGTCGGCCAAGGCCTGCCGGGTGTGCTCGGCCAGCGGCGTGAAAAAGCCGCGGGCGACCTGCAACCCGTGGTCGGCGACCCGCAGGATCACCTTTCGCCTGTCGGCGGGATCGGATTCGCGGCGCACATGACCCGATGCGATCATGCGCTCGACCAGATAGGTGATTGCCGCACCCGACACGCCCATCCGTTGCCGAAGTTCGCCTGCGGTCAGCGGCGCACCCAAATTCTCGGCGACCATGATGTGCAGCAGTGCTCGAAAATCATTGGCGGCCACATCATGTCGGCCCGCGAAGTGCCGCCCTATCTGATCCGACTCGGCCGTGACGGCCCGTACGTCGGCGGCGATGACCGATTCCAACGCAGCGCGGTCGGCCTCGGCCATCGGCACAGCATAGCCGGGTGAGTTTCAGTTGATTAATTGTTAAGTATCTGAAATATTATCGAATATGCTGTCGCACCGCTTCTCTTGGGTGCTGGCGCTCTTGGTGATCGCCGTTTCCGGGGCCTTGATGGCGCTGATCGGCGACGACGCCTCGAGCCAACAGTCGCCGGTACCCGTGCCGACCAGCGCCGAGTCGGCACGGGCCGACGCGCTGCGGGCGCAATTCCCCGGCGGAGACCGTGTTCCGGCCATCGTCGTCGTCAGCAGGCGCGACGGCGAACCGCTCGGCCCGGCCGACCTGGCCGCAGTGCCGCAGGGTCCGCTGCAGATGTCCGGCGACGGTCGCGCCGCTGTGGCCGCGGTACCGATGGACGCGAATCTGTCTGGGTTTGCGCTCAACGATGCGGTCAAGTCGCTCCGCGACTCGGCCACTCGCGGCGTGCCGCCCCATCTGCGCGTCGAGGTCACAGGCGGACCCGCGTTCGGAGCGGACATCGCGAACTCGTTCTCCGGGGCCAACATCACGCTGCTGGCGGTGACGGCTTCCGTCGTCGCGCTGCTGCTGATCGTCACCTACCGCTCGCCGGTGCTGTGGCTGGTGCCGCTCGCGGTGATCGCGTTCGCCGATCGAGTCGCAGCTGTCATCGGCAGTGCGATCGCCGAAGCGGTGGGCATGCAGCCCGACGGTTCGACGTCGGGCATCACCAGCGTGCTGGTGTTCGGGGCCGGCACGAACTATGCACTGCTGCTCATCTCTCGGTACCGAGAGGAATTGGGGCGCACCGATAATGCTCGTACCGCACTGGATGTGGCGGTGCGGCGGGCCGGGCCCGCGATCATCGCGAGTAACGCGACCGTTGTGCTTGCCCTGCTCACCTTGGTGTTCGCCGCAGCGCCGAGCACCAGAAGCCTGGGTGTGCAAGCCGCGTCGGGGTTGGTGATGGCGGCAGTGTTCGTCCTGCTGGTACTGCCACCGTTGCCGGCGTTGTTCGGGAAGCGGTTGTTCTGGCCGTTCATTCCGCACGTCGGCACAAAACCCCCTTACCGAGAGCGGTATTTGGCATCGCATTGCCGATGCGGTGGCTCGCAGACCGGGAATCGTCGCGTCGGTCGCCATCGCCGTGCTCGCGGCGCTGTGCACTGGACTCTTGACCACACCGACCGGTCTGTCACAGACCGAACAGTTCCGGGTGCAAGCCGAATCGGTCAGCGGCTACCAGACTCTTGCGGCGCACTTCCCCAGCGGGCTGACGGACCCCACCCACGTGATCGGGCCGACCGACCGCGCCGTAGACATCCAACGAGCGATCACGAATACGACTGGAGTCGTGTCCGCAACGCCGGTCGGTCAGTCCGCAGGAGGCCTGACCCAGTGGTCGGTCGTCCTGAACAGCGAACCCGCTTCCGCAGATGTGTTCAAAACAATTGATGCGCTGCGTGATTCCACACACGCTGTCGATCCGAGCGTGTTGGTCGGCGGATCCGATGCCCAGGCAAGAGATGCCGGCGCCGCTGCGTCGCAAGACAGGTTGGTCATCGTCCCACTGATCCTGGTGGTCGTGCTGATCGTGCTCTATGCGCTGCTGCGTTCGGCGCTGGCGCCGTTAGTCCTTGTCGCAGTGACGGTGTTGAGCGCGCTCGCCGCGCTGGGCCTCGGCGGTTGGGCCAGCGTGCATCTGTTCGGCTTTCCCGCGCTGGACAACACCGCCCCGCTGTTCGCGTTCCTGTTCCTGGTGGCGCTAGGTGTCGACTACACGATCTTTCTGGTCACCCGGGCCCGAGAAGAGACACCCGAGCACGGCACGCGAGACGGCATCGTCCGGGCGGTGTCGGCGACCGGTGCCGTCATCACCAGCGCAGGCATCGTGCTGGCAGCGGTGTTCTGCGTGCTCTGCGTGCTGCCGCTGATCGTGCTCACCCAGGTCGGCATCATCGTGGGCCTCGGGATCCTGCTGGACACCTTCGTCGTCCGCACTGTGATCATTCCGGCCCTGTTCACGCTGATCGGCCCGCGCATCTGGTGGCCCGCGCTTCGGTCAGGCTACGGTGCCAACAATGGAGTTACGCCAGGTCGACACCGTGCTGGGGCGGGTGCACGTTCGCATTAGCGGCACCGGCGAGGCGATGATGTTCTGGCCGAGCCTGCTGATGACGGGCGACATGTGGGCCGCGCAGGCCGATCACTTCGGCACCGAGCACCAGGTGATCCTCGTCGACCCTCCCGGCTTCGGCGAGAGTCAAAAGCTCACGGCGCCATTCACTTTCGATGATTGCGCACGGTGCATCGTCGACATTCTCGACGACCTCGGCGTGCTGCGAACGCACTTCGTCGGCAACTCGTGGGGCGGCATGATCGGCGGGACATTCGCAGCCGCGTACCCCGATCGCATCGGCAGCGCGGTGTTGATGAACTGCACCGCGTCGCCTGCGGGTGCACGGCAGAAGATCGAATACGGCTTGCTGTTGCGCATGGCCGGACTGCTCGGCGGAATCCGGCCGCCGCTGACCCGTTCGGTGCTCAAGGCATTCCTCGGCCCTACGACGTTCACCACCCGGCCCGATGTCGTGGCGTTCGTGCGCGACACGGTGCAGCGCGTCGACGTTCGTTCGGGTGGCTGGGCAGTTCGCAGCGTGGTGCCGGCCAGGCCGGACCAACGCGCGTTGCTGAGCCGGGTGAAGACGCCCGTACTGGTCGTCGCCGGTGTCGAGGACGCGACGTTCCCGCTGCCCGAGACGATCGCGATGGCCGAGGCGATACCGGACGCGGCGATCGCCGTGCTGGAAGGGGTCGCGCATCTGGCCGCGCTCGAGAACCCGCCCGTTGTGAACAAGCTGATCGAGGAGTTCGTGTTCCGCGGGAGCCCGACACGCTGAATCGAGTAGCCCGATACTCAAGATTCAGACCGGACTGACACGTCAGTATTAGCCGATGTACCGCGTGTTCCTGAGCCATTCGCGGCGGGACAACGCGGCCGCGCAGGCCCTGTTCCGGTGGCTGACGCTGGCCGAGCCGAGCCTGAAGGGCGAGATCTTCCTCGACGTCAACCCGCAGACCGGGTTTGCGCCGGGCGTGCGCTGGAAGTCCGAACTGGCCCGCGCGGTGGACCGCTGCGAGGCGGTGATATGCCTGATCTCCCCTCATTGGGAGGCGTCGGGGGAATGCGTGGCCGAGGCCCGGCTGGCGGAATCTCTGAACAAGCGCGTCTTCTGCGCCCGTATCGACCCCGCGGCCCAGGGCGACCGGGTGCGCGAGTGGCAGATATGTGATCTGTTCACCGACGGTCGCGGTGAGGAGATCACGGTCGAGTCCGATGAGGGCGAACCGGTGGTCTTCAGCGCCGAAGGGTTGGCGCGGCTCCTGCGTGGCCTGCGCGAGGCCGGGATCGGCGCCGAATACTTCCCGTGGCCACCCGAAGACGACCAAAACCGCGCCCCGTATCGGGGGTGGCAGTCGATGGAGGATGCCGACGCGGCAGTATTCTTCGGCCGCGACGCGCAGATCCTGCGCGGCCTGGACGCGCTGCGCGGCATGCGGACGACGGGCGTGGAAAGACTGTTCGTGATCCTCGGCCCGTCGGGGGCGGGCAAGTCGTCGTTCCTGCGCGCCGGTCTGCTCCCCCGGCTGCGGCGCGACCACAGGAACTTCCTGGTGGCCGACATCGTGCGGCCTGAGCGCGCCGCAGTGACCGGCGAAAATGGTCTGGCGCAGGCGATTTGGCAGCTTCGATCACATGCAGGCCCGGGTGGTCCTGCGCTCGGTGACGTCAAAGCCGCCTGCCTGAATAGCGAGACGCCGCAACTCACGGCCTGGTTGCGTGAGGCGCAGCGCGACACTGCAGGCGAGGGCGTGACGCCCACACTGGTGCTTCCCATCGACCAGGGCGAGGAGCTGTTCTCCGCCGACGCGGGCCCGGAAGGCAGCACCTGTCTCGCGCTGCTTGGCGCCCTGCTACAGGCCGGCGCGATCGACGCACTACCGATTGTCGCGGTGATGACCATCCGCGCCGACCGTTACCAGTCTTTGCAGGAGGCGCCCGAGTTCATCGGCGTGCACTCCCGCGAATTCGGTGACTTGAAGCCGATGCCGCTCACCGAGTACAAGGACGTGATCACCGGACCGGCCGAGCGTGCCACCGCGGCGGGCCTGCGCCTGGACCTGGATCCTGCGCTGGTGACGCAGCTGCTCGCCGATGCCACCGGCGGAGCGGACAGCCTGCCGCTGCTCGCCTTGACGCTCTCACGGCTGTATCTGGATTACGGCAGCACCGGACAGCTCACGCTGGCCAACTACGAGGCGATGGGCGGAATGGCGCACATCGTCGAGGCCGAGATCGACAAGCTTCTGGCCACCGATCCCGACCACCGAGCACAACAACTCGATACCCTGCGCGCCGCGTTCATTCCCTGGCTGGCCACGGTCGACCCCGACACCGATGCGCCGTCGCGTCGGGTCGCGAGCTGGAACGAGCTGCCACCGGAAAGCCATGAGTTGATCGACGCCATGGTCGTGCGGCGGCTGCTGGTAAAGGACGAGCGCGATGGACAGACCGTGGTCGAAGTCGCATTGGAAAGCCTTCTACGCCAATGGGACTCGCTTGCAACATGGCTGCGTGAGCAGGCTACGGGCCTGAAGCTGGCCGACAGCCTGGACCGCGCCGCGGCGGACTGGGAACGCAACGAGCGCAGCCCGGAATGGCTGATCGGGGGCGTGCGCCTGGCCGCGGCAAAGGAACTGGCCGAATCCCCGGTATTCGGGGAGCGGGTTCGTCGCTCGGCCGAATTCCTCGAGGCGTCGCGTGAACACCAGGACGCCGAAGCCAAGGCGGAATTGCTTACGGCACAAGCGCATGCCGTCGCGCTCCGCAAACGCGCCAGGATCCTGCGGGCCGTGCTCGCCGTGACACTCGTCGTCGCACTGGTCGCCGTGGCGGGCTTCGTGTTCGCCAACAAGAAGCGCCTCGAGGCAGACGCCCGCAGCCGCGACGCGCTCGCGAATGACCTGGTGGCAAACGGCCTGAACAAGCTGACCAACCTGGGGCGGGACCGCGACGATCTCGCTATGCAGTTGATCCTCGCCGCCCGCACTTTTCCGTCGAACAACGCCGTCGAATACCCGATACTCAGCGCCCTTCAGACCGAACGTGACCTGATCAAGATCATCGACGCACACGCGTGGGTGAACGACGTCGCCGTCAGTCCCGACGGCCGTCGCATCGCGGTGGCCTCGCAAGAGGCGGACAACCTGGTGCAGATTTTCGACGCCGACACCGGACAACCCGCGGGCCCACCCTTACGGGGGCATGAAAAGCATGTCCAGAGCATCGCCTACAGCCCCGACGGAGACCGCATCGCCACCGCCAGCAACGACAAGACCGTACGGATCTGGGACGCCCACACCGCACAACCCATCGGGGCCCCCCTGCGCGGCCACGAAGACGTCGTAAACGGCGTCGCCTACAGCCCGGACGGCCACCGCATCGCCACCGCAAGCAACGACAAGACCATACGGTTCTGGGACGTCCACACCGGGCAACCCATCGGGGCACCCCTCCGCGGAGACGTCGAGATCCAAAGCATCGCATTCAGTCCGGACGGGCACCGACTCGTCAGCGGCGACCGCAACGGCCTGGCGCAACGATGGGATGTCGACACCGGCCAGCCTCTGGGAGAGCCGCTATCGACCGGCCAGCGAGCGATCGGCGCGACGGTGGCATTCAGTCCGGATGGTCAGCGCATCGCGGTGGGAGGCGGGATTGACTTCGCCGTGCATCTCTTCGATGCGCAATCCGGCCTTCCCACAGGGCAACTCAGTGGGCACACCAGCACAGTGAACGGCGTCGCATTCAGCCGCGACGGCCGTATCATCGCGACGGGTAGCGACGACCGGACAGTCCGGTTGTGGGACGCGAAAACTCTGCAACCGCTTGGTCCACCGTTGACTGGCCATCAAAACGCCGTCGGTCCCATCGCGTTCAGCCCGGACGGCAAACGGGTGGTCTCGGGCGCAATGGACGACACCGTCAGGGTCTGGGACACAGTCACCGGCCGCCCGCTGACAGGGCACCACGACGCTGTGACGGGGGTGGCATTCAGCCCCGATGGGAAGCGCATCGCCTCCGCCAGCTCCGACAAGACGGTCAGAGTGTGGGACGCGCAGACCCATCAACCGGTCGGCGCACCGCTTGAAGGACACGAGGATTGGATTCTGTCCGTCGCGTTCAGTCCGGATGGACGTCGCATTGCTTCCGCCAGCTCCGACAAGACCGTGCGCATCTGGGATGCCAACACACTCACGCCAGTCAGCCAACCGCTCCGACACGACGCCGCGGTGAACAGCGTCGCGTTCAGCCCGGACGGGCACCTGATCGCAACCGGTGGCGACGACATGACCGTTCGGATCTGGAACGCCGAAACACTCACCCCGATCGGTGAACCGCTCAAGCACGACGCTTCCGTTTACGCTGTCGCCTTCAGCCCAGACAGCCAGCGCATCGCCACAAGCAGCTTCGACAAGACGATGCGTGTGTGGGATGCACATACTGGTCGCCTACTCGTCGGGCCCGTGCGGCACGACTATCAGGATCTGCAACTGGCGTTCAGGCCCGACGGGCTCCGCATCATCGCCGGAAGTTTCCGCAACAACGTGACGATCTGGGATGCGCAAACGCTACAGCCCGCAGTTGATCCTCTTGTCTTCGGCGGCGGCATCGTGCCCGCGGCGGTATACAGTCCTGACGGCACTACCGTTGCCGCCACCAGCAGCGACGGCGCAGTTCAGCTCTGGAACGCCCAAACCGGCGTCGCTCTCGGTCCGGCTCTCGCCGGTCACACCGCCAGTGTGAGCAGCGTTGTGTTCAGCCCGGACAGCCGAACAATCGTGACCGGAAGCGCTGACGGAACCTTGCGCGTATGGCCGGTGCCCACGGTGTCGCCAGAAGCACTCTGCGCGAAGCTCACCGCGAACATGAGCCGGGAAACGTGGAAGTCCTGGGTGCCGGGTATGGCGTATCACGACCAGTGCCCCGACCTGCCCGAAAGCGGCGACTAGTTTTCCGCGGGTAGCTTCGAAACATGACCCAAGCGCCGGAGCTGCCGCCGCTGCATATGCGGCGCAATGCGTTCAATCCGACTCCCGAGCTTCGCAAGATCCGTGAGACCGACGGCGTGCGGACCGCCACCAACGCGTTCGGCATGACCGTCTACCTCGTCACCCGCTACGAGGACATCAAGGATGTGCTCTCCGACCACGAACGGTTCTCCAACGCCCGGCCACCGGGTTTCGTCGTTCCGGGCGCGCCGGCGGTCGCCGAGGAGGAACAGGCCAGCGCACGCGCGGGCAATCTACTCGGCCTCGACCCGCCCGAACATCAGCGGCTGCGCCGCATGCTCACGCCTGAGTTCACGATCAGGCGGATGAAGCGGTTGGGGCGGCGCATCGTGGAGATCGTCGACGCGCAACTGGACGCGATGGAAAAGCCAGGACCACCAACGGATTTGGTGGCCAGCTTCGCGCTGCCGATCCCGTCGCTGGTGATCTGCGAGCTGCTCGGCGTGCCCTACGACGACCGCGACGACTTCCAGCGCCGCAGCGCCCGCCAACTCGACCTGTCCATCCCGATTGCGGAACGACTCGAGCTCGTCCGACGAGGTCGCGAATACATGGGCTCGTTGGTCGAGCGTGCGCGCCGACAGCCAGGCGACGACATCCTCGGCATGTTGGTCCGGGAGCACGGCACCGAGCTCACCGACAACGAACTCATCGGCGTCGCAGGCCTATTGCTGCTCGCGGGTCACGAAACCACGTCGAACATGCTCGGCCTTGGCACGCTCGCACTGCTGCGACATCCCGACCAGCTGGTCTCGGTCCGCGACGATCCTGACGCGATCGGGCCCGCCGTCGAGGAGCTGCTGCGCTGGCTGTCGATAGTGCACAGTGCGATTCCGCGCATCACCACCACCGACGTCGAGATCGCCGGAGTACCGATTCCTGCCGGACAACTCGTGTTCGTGTCGCTGCCGTCGGGCAATCGCGACCCCGACTTCATCGACTCGCCGGAGGTGCTCGACATCGGCCGCGGCGCGCCAGGCCATCTGGCGTTCGGCCACGGCGTGCACCACTGCCTGGGCGCCCCGCTGGCCCGGATGGAGATGAGGATCGCGTTCCCCGCGCTGTTGCGCCGCTTCCCCACGCTGGCGCTGGCCGAAGACTTCTCCGATGTGGCGTTCCGGTCGTTTCACTTCATCTACGGTTTGAAATCACTGGAGGTGACGTGGTGAAGGTCCTGCCCGACAGAGACGTCTGTATCAGCGCAGGGAACTGTGTGATGGCGGCCGGCGCCGTCTTCGATCAGGACGAGGACGGTATCGTCGTCATGCTCGTCGACGAGGTGCCCAAGGAGGAAGAGGAGAATGCCCGTGAGGCGGTAAGACTCTGTCCCTCAAAGGCTTTGCGGGTGGAGGATTGACTAGTCGTCGCGGTCGAGATCGACGACGCCTGCTCGCACCAGCAGCAGAATGCTGACCATCAACACCCAGGCCGGGAACGCCAGCGTCAGCCACATGGTGATGTCGCTGGCGATCAAAAGCCCAACCGCGGCAAAATAACTCACCCCGACCAGCCAGCGCGGCATGAGCCCCGTCTTCAGCCATATGGTGGCCAGCGAGATCATGAAGACCGCCGCCATCCGCAACGCGTAGGTCTTCTGCACCGCCAGCAGCACCATCTGCCCGAACGTCGCGACATCGGGATGCGCCGCGGCGTCACTGCGCTCCAGGCCGGCGCCCACACCTGCTGAGACGAATATCATCGCAAGGAACAACAGCCCGCTGCCGAGGAACACGGTCGAGAAGAACTTGTCCTCATAACGCCCTAGCCCGTCGCGCACCACCCCCATGAACCACAGGAACGCGATGCCGGCGAACGGCATGATCGTCGCGGAAATCTTCAGATTGATGCTGCCATCCTTCAGCCACTGCACGCCCGGCTCTGCGCCCTCCGGCAGTGCAAGGCGGATCAACGCGAGGGCTGTTCCAAACAGCAGCGCGAACAGCACACCGGCCACCGCCGCCGCTCGAGGGGTGGACAGGCTGCGCAGTTGACGATCGGGCACGCCGTCATCGTGGCACAGCTACGGCTGGCCGGGCAGCAATCTGATCATCAGCCCGTTCGCTTCTGCGAGCAGGTTGTCCGCCAGGTCGTGCAGTTCCGCGTTGACGAACGCCTTGCGGCCCTCAGTCTCGCGTACCCACCCGCGCGCTGTCAGTGGGGTGTCGATCGGCGTCACCTCGCGGTAGTCGACGTGCAGAAAGGCGGTCCTGCTGATCGGCCGGGCCGCCGCATGGATCACCATGCCGAACACCGAGTCGAACAGCAACGGCAGCACGCCGCCGTGCACCGCATAGTTCCCACCCACGGAGAACCTGCTGAACTGCAGGCTCAACTCGACACCGTCGGGTTCGAACTTGGTCACGCGATACGGCGGCATCAGCAGGCTGCCGGCGCCAGGCAGTGACGGCACGCGGTTGGCGGGGCCGACGCCCTCTGGTGCCTCGAAGGGGCCCAGCAGCTTCACCAGTTCCTCGGCACGGTCGGCGGCCAGATCCCAAGTGTCGCTGTCGGGATCCGCCGACACCGCCAGATCCTGTGCCCGTCGCATCGCGGCGAGGAACCGTCCGAAACCCGGCCCTGGCTCGGCCGCTTCGAAATTCGGGAACCCGCCATGCTTGTCGTATTCGGGATCGACCAGATGCGGATCGTCTGTCACCGCGCCGCCAGGATGTCGCGGCGCACGATGGTCTGGTCGCGACCGGGCCCGACGCCGATACACGAAACATGAGCTCCGGCAAGCTCTTCCAGGCGCAGCACGTAGTCGCGGGCCTTGGCGGGCAGGTCGTCGAACTCGCGAGCTTCGGAGATGTCCTCCCACCAGCCGGGCAGTTCCTCGTAAATCGGCTCAGCGCGGGCGATATCGCTCTGCGTCATCGGCATGTCGTCGACGCGCTTGCCGTCAACGCGATAACCGATGCAGACCGGCACCGTCTCCAGGCTGGACAGCACGTCGAGCTTCGTCAGGAAGTAGTCGGTGATCCCGTTCACCCGAGTGGCGTAGCGAGCGATTACCGCGTCGAACCAGCCACAGCGGCGGCGCCTTCCCGTCGTGACCCCGAACTCACCGCCGGTCTTCGACAGGTACTCACCGTTCTCGTCGAACAACTCGGTGGGGAACGGACCCGAACCAACGCGGGTGGTGTACGCCTTGAGGATGCCCAGCACTGTGGTGATGCGTGTCGGGCCGATGCCCGATCCGACGGCCGCCCCGCCCGCAGTCGGATTCGACGACGTCACAAAGGGATACGTGCCGTGGTCGACGTCGAGTAGCGTGCCCTGCGAGCCTTCCAGCAGCACCGTCTCACCCTTTTCGAGTGCGTCGTTGAGCAGGTAGCGGGTGTCGGCGATGCGGTGCTTGAAACCCTCGGCCTGGGTCAGCAGGTTGTCGACGACCTCGGCGGCATCCAACGCCTTGCGGTTGTAGATCTTGACCAGTACCTGGTTCTTGAATTCCAGTGCAGCCCGGATCTTTTCGGCAAGAAGCATCGGGTCGAGGACGTCGGCGACGCGGATTCCGATGCGGGCGATCTTGTCCTGGTAGCACGGGCCGATACCACGGCCGGTGGTGCCGATCTTCTTGCTGCCCGCGTAACGCTCGACGACCTTGTCGATCGCGACGTGGTAGGGCATCAGTAGGTGCGCGTCGGCGGAGATCAGCAGTCGCTCGGTGTCGACACCGCGATCCTCGAGGCCCTTGAGCTCGGTGAGCAACACCCCTGGATCAACGACCACGCCGTTGCCGATGACGTTCGTGACGCCAGGGGTGAGGATGCCCGACGGAATGAGATGAAGCGCGAAGTTCTCGCCTGTCGGCAGCACCACGGTATGGCCGGCGTTATTGCCACCCTGGTAACGCACGACCCATTGCGCGCGGCCACCGAGTAGATCGGTGGCCTTTCCTTTGCCCTCATCTCCCCATTGGGCGCCGATGAGCACGATTGCCGGCATGGCTTTTTCTCCCGCTTATTGTGCTAAAGCTGAGCCTAAACCCGCTGGTAAAACCATGGTGACTAGCCATACTTACCAGTGGCTGCGCGACCCATCCCCCGACTGGATCGAATCCCTCCATCCGCCCAGGCTCTCCGGTGGCGGTTGGTGGCCGGTGGTTGCCTGTCACGCCCGTTAGGGTAGTGGACTCGTGCGCATGGCCGTGACCTGGCGTGCCGAGAGCAGTCTTTCGACTGGGTGGGCCGAATTGCGCAACCGGGACCGTGGCATGTCCCCGGAACACCCTCAAAGCGTTGGCTTTTCAGTAGCTTCCGACCTTGGCGGCTCCGGAGAGATTGCGAAAAGCACTGAACGACAGACAAGTACGGCCAGATCCGACAGCGAGCTGCCACTGCATTCCCGGTAAGCCGATCCGCCCCCTCCGTTGCGGAGGGGGCGGACATCGGCAATCCGGCTGAGCCTATTTCCCGCCCTTGTCGGCGTCCTTCTTGGTGCCAAGCTTGTGGCCGACAGTGTGGTGGGCACCCTTGGTGGTGCTGCCCTTCGTCGAGCCGCCGCCATTCTCAGTGCTGCCGCTACCGTTCTCGTTGCTGCCACCGTTCTCGCTGCTGCCGCCCTTGGTCGTGCCGCCGCCGTTCAGGATGTCCTTGATAACGCCGCCGGGCTTGATGGTGCCGCCCTTGGTGGTGCCACCACCGTTGTTGACGATGCCACTGAGGACTCCGCGCTTGGTGCTGCCTCCCTTGGCGATCGCATCCTGGTCAGACGCATCGCCCTCAACTGGCGCTTTGAGCAGCGTGCTCTCCACTGCGGGTGCGGCGGGCGGGTTGCCCGTCACCACCCAGTTCACCGTCTGGACGAACGAGGTCGGCAGGCCCTTGACGACCGAGTTCACGGCCTTTTGGGTCGTGGTCGTGACCGTCGAGGGGATGGCACCCCACTGGCCCGACAGCACCAGGTTGGCGACGGTCAGCGGAAGCACCGAGAGATTGATCAGGTTTGCAGCCGCGACAGAGAGCGACGTGTAGGTCGCCGGGTCGAACCCCTCGGGCAGCGGCGGCTTGCTGCTCGCGCCGAGCCACAACGTGTAGTTCCACGCCCCCTGCAGTCCGCGTGTGAGGATGTTGTCGGTCAGCGTCGGCGCGGCCGCGAGCACGGACTCCTGATTGGCCTGCAACGTATCAACCGACGTAGCGGTCGCCAGATTGGTAGCGGGCGGGTTGCCCGTCAGAACCCAGTTCAGGGTCTGGAGGAAGGACGTCGGCAGGCCGACAATCGTGTTCAACGCCTTGGAGGTAGTGCTCGTGACGGTCGAGGGGATGTCACCCCACTGGCCCGACAGCAGCAGGTTGGCGACGGTCAGCGGAAGCACCGACAGAGCGACGAAGTTTGCAAAGGCGACAGAGAGCGACGTGTAGGTCGCCGGATCAAATCCCTCGGGCAGCGGCGGCTTGCTGCTCGCGCCGAGCCAGAACGTGAAGTTCCACGCACCCTGCAGCGCCCTGGTGAGGATGTTGTCAGTCAGCGTCGGCGCGGCCGCGAGCACGGACTCCTGATTGGCCTGCAACGAATCAACCGTGGCCGCAGCGCCCAGCGTCGCGGTTGGCGGGTTGCCCGTCAGAACCCAGTTCAGGGTCTCGAGGAACGAGGTCGGCAGGCCCACGAAAAGCGAGTTCACGGCCTTCTGGGTTGTGCTCGTGATCGTCGTGGGGATGGCATCCCACTGCCCTGACAGCAGCAGGTTGGCGACGGTCAGCGGAAGCACTGACAGATTGACGAGGTTCGCAAAAGCGACAGAGAGCGAGACGTAGGTCGCCGGGTCGAACCCCTCGGGCAGCGGTGGCTTGCTGCTCGAGCTGAGCCAGAACGTGAAGTTCCACGCACCCTGCAGGGCCCGCGTCAAGATGTTGTCCGTCAAGGACGCCTGGTTGGCCTCGGCGAGGATGTTCGCCGCGGCGTCACGGCCCGCGTCAACAATCGTGCTCGACAGCCCGCCGGTCCCGTTTTCGGCGACACTGGCGGCGAGGCTCTTCGGGAGTGCGAGGATCTCGACCTTCTGTCCAAGGCTCTTCGCCGCGGCGCCGCCGACCTCGGCAGCGCTCTCGACGTTCGCGAGGACGAGTTTCAGGTCGGATGTTGCCGACGCTAGCGCCACCGCTGGCGAGGAGACAGTGTGGAGCGCACACCCTTTCGCCGCGTCAGCACTTTCGAAGTTTACGGCCGTAACCGCGGCCGGCATCGAAATGCAAACCGCGGTGAGCGCGGCAATGGGTGATTGCAGGACTGTTCGCACCGAAACCCCTTTGGATTGGACGAAGGACGGTTGAAATGTACTCACATACAGAACGTGGGACGAACGACTTTAGCAAGATTTCACTTTGCCGTCAGCCTAAGTCTGCAGACCATCTGAACTGGTAATTCGCAAGCAAATTCCGCAACACGATTCCAGCTAGCAAATGGTTAATCAGAGTTGTACGCGACCTTAATAAAGGGTATCGAGCGACTCCCGTGAATAGCTAGAGCCACCCCATATCGGCGAATAACGGCTGCCCGCCGACGCAGCCTGAAACCGTGTTGCATTTGCATCGGACGGCCGTATCCGGTAAGACCGCACCACCGTCCCGGCGGTCAGAGGCGCAGTTCGCCCCTTTGCCCGGTGTTGGCAAACGGCGCGGCTCGGGCACGACGTGCGGCATGTCGGCATGCCCTCAAACCCGAACGCGGACAACCAAGTTCGCACGCTGTCATCCTCGCCGACGGGGCAGGCCGCCCGCGGGAGAACGCTCTGCCGTGGTCAGGGCCGGTAGGGTAGACCGGTGCCGCCGATCGCCGACACTGAACGCCACCAGACTGCTGTCGGGACACAATCCGTTGTGGCTCAATGACTCTGCCGCCCTCCGACCCCACCGCCGGGGTGGCGGTGTTGCTGTTCGGCGGCCGTCGACTACCCCGCGCACTACGGGATTTGCCGGTAGTCGGGCTCGACGACATCGCCGATTGCCGCCGGGTCGTCGTCGTTGGGTCCGATGCTGATCTCGCCGCGGTGCTGACCCACCTGTTGCGGGCCGACCGGCTTGATGTGGAGGTGGGCCACGTTCGCCGGCCATGGAACGCCCACCGGGCCCGCACCGGCAAGGCGCGACGGGTTCCACTCATCCGCGACGAGACCGGATCCGCCATCGTCGGCGCCGCGCACTGGCTGCCGCCCGACGAACAGACACGAACCATCCACGGTGAAGCCGTCACCGATGACACGCTGCTGTTCGACGGGGACGTGACCGGGGTGCGGATCGAGCCGATGCAGACGATGCCCGGCCTGCGCGCGAGCGTGCTGTCGAGCCGCATGCGGCCGACGCGCTGGGTGTCCGGGCGCGCCGCACAGCTCGGCACCGACGCCGCGCTGGTGGTGCGCGACGGCGTGCCCGCGCCGAGGCCGGTCCGCCGGTCGACGTTTTATCGGCACACCGAGGGCTGGCTGCGCGTCCCGTGACCAGGCGATTTCATCGCCACGCAAACTCCGCTGAAGACCGCGGGGCCAGTCTGGCCGCATGACTGCTATTCGAGTGGGCATCTTCGCCCCTGTCGGCCAGTTCGCCGCTCCTGCCGGGCAGCGCGACGCATTGCTCAGCCACATCGCCGAATCCGCTGTCGATCACATCTGCGTCAACGATCACGTCAGCTTCTTCGTCGGAGCGGGCGCAGACGCCCTGATCGACGCTGCTGCTCTGCTCACCCGCTACCCCGACCTGCCTTGCTACGTCGCGCTTTACCTGCTTCCGCTGCGCCACCCGGTGCTCGTGGCGCGCCAGCTTGCCAGCATCGCCGAACTCGCACCGGGCAGGCTCATGTTCGGCGTGGGGATCGGCGGCGAGGATCCGCACGAGTTCGAAATCTGTGGCGTCGACCCGAGGACGCGCGGACGCCGCATGGACGAATCGCTGGAGATCCTGCGCAGCCTTTCCGACGGCAAGCCGGTCAGCTTTGACGGCGAGTTCTTCTCGATCCGCGACGCCCAAATCGTTCCGGCGCCGTCGTCGCCCATCCCGATCACCGTCGGCGGCCGGTCCGATGCGGCGGTGCGGCGCGCAGGCCGGTTCGGTGACGGCTGGCTGGGAATCTGGGTCTCGTCCGGGCGATTCGGTTCTGTGGTGGATCAGGTCGCTGAGCATGCACGCGTGGTGGGCAGGGACCCGAGCGGCTTTACGCACGCGATCAACGTCTGGTGTGGCTTCGGCACCACCCGCGAGGCCGCCCGCGCGCCACTCGCCGAGAGGATGCAGACCTTCTACCAGATGCCGTTCGAGCCCTTCGAGCGCTATTCGCCTTACGGGACACCCGAAGACGTCGCCGAATTCCTTCACCCGTACATCGACGCCGGCTGCTCGGTGTTCAACGTGATTTCCTGCGCCGACGATCATGAAACGGCGGTGTCTGGAGTTGCGGAGCTGCGACGACTGCTCGGGGCGGTAGCTTCGTGACGTGAGCATCCGCCCGCTGCGCCAATCGGTGCGCCCCAGCCCGATCTTCCTGGCGATCGTGGCCATCACCATCGCCGGCGCGGTGCTGGCATGGCTGTCCGCAGACCCCACCCGGCCGCTGGCCTACGTCGGCGTGTTCACATTCGTGATCGCCGGCTTTCTGGTGTCAGTCTGCCTCCACGAGTTCGCGCACGCGTACACCGCGTGGCGCTTCGGCGACCGCGACGTCGAGGCACGCGGCTATCTGACGCTGAACCCGCTGAAATACTCGCACCCGCTGCTCTCGCTCGGACTGCCCGCGCTGTTCATCGCGCTGGGCGGCATCGGCCTGCCCGGCGGTGCGGTGTACGTGCGCACATCGTGGATGACCAAGCGGCAGAGGACCCTGGTCAGCCTGGCCGGTCCGGCGACCAACCTCGTCTTCGCGGTCGTGCTTCTCGTGGTGACGAGACTGTTCTGGGAGCCGGAGCATTTGGTGTTCTGGGGCGGCATGGCGTTCCTGGGCTTCCTGCAGGTGACGGCGTTCGTGCTGAACATGCTGCCCGTCCCCGGCCTCGACGGCTACAGCGCGCTCGAACCACACCTGAGCCCCCAGACGCAGCGTGCGCTGCAGCCCGCCAAGCAGTGGGCGTTTTTCGTCCTGCTGCTGTTGCTGTTCACCCCTCAAGTCAACCGCTGGTTCTTCGGGGTGGTGTTGTGGTTCTTCGATGTCTCCGGTGTGCCCCGGGGCCTGATCGGCCTCGGCATGGACCTCACCCGGTTCTGGTCGGCCTGGTTCTGACGGCGCGGCCTTGCGACATATGCGTCTTTACGCATAGATTGCAGCTATGGGTGCCGGACACGATCACAGCCATGCCGACGCCCGTGTCAGTCGCATGGTCATCGCCGCGGGGATCCTGACCGCCTTCTTTGCCCTCGAGCTCACCACCGCGCTGGTGATCAATTCGCTCGCCCTGCTTTCCGACGCCGGCCACATGCTCACCGATCTCGTGGCGATGTTCATGGGCCTGACCGCGGTGCTGCTGGCCCAGCACGGCAGCACGTCGCCCAAGCGGACCTACGGCTGGCACCGGGCCGAGGTGTTCACCGCGGTCGCGAACGCCGTGCTGCTGCTCGGCGTCGCCGTGTTCATCCTCTACGAGGCCATCGACCGCCTCGGCAATGCGCCGGAGATCCCCGGCGTGCCGATGATCGTCGTCGCGCTGGCCGGGCTGGTGGCCAACGCCGTCGTCGTGCTGCTGCTGCGGTCGCACTCCAAGGACAGCCTCGCCGTCAAGGGCGCCTACATGGAGGTCGTCGCCGACACCGTCGGCAGCATCGGCGTGCTGATCGCGGGCATCGTCACCGTGACGACGCGGTGGCCCTACGCCGACGTGGTGGTCGCGGTCTTCGTCGCGCTGTGGGTGTTGCCCCGCGCCATCTCGCTGGCCCGCGCGGCGCTGCACATCCTGTCGGAGTCGTCGCCGAGCCACATCGATGTCGAGGAATTGCGCTCTGCCCTGTGCGCCGTCGAGGGCGTGTCCGAGGTGCACGACCTTCATGTGTGGACGCTGGTGCCGGGCAAGGACATGGTGACCGCGCACCTGACCAGCACCCGGAACTCCGCGGCGGTGCTCGACGACGCCCGTGCCGTGCTGACGGCCCGCGGGCTCGACCACGCAACGGTTCAGGTGGAGCCGCCCGACGGCGCCGCGGACTGCAAATGCGAAGCGGAGTGACTCAGGCGAGCCCGAGTTCGGCGCGTGCCGCCGGATCGCAGTCGTCGAGCAGATCCAGGCAACGCTGATACTCGTCGGTCTCCCCGATTGACTCGGCGGCCCGCGCGAGCGCGGCTACACACCGTAGGAACCCGCGGTTGGGCTGGTGGCTGTAGGGCACCGGGCCAAAGCCCTTCCACCCGTTGCGGCGCAACTTATCCAGGCCGCGGTGATAGCCGGTGCGGGCATACGCGTAGGCAGTGACGGCCTTCTCGTCGGCAAGCGCATCCTCCGCCAGAGCGGCCCATGCCACCGACGCCGAAGGATGTGCGGCCGCCACGATCGACGGGTTCTCGGCAGCGGCGAGTTCGGCCTCCGCTGCGGTATCGCCCGGCAGCAGCACCGGATCCGGTCCGAGGAGATCTCCCATACGCGTCATGGCCTCATTGTGCCGCTACGCTTCACCAGTAGCGCGTAGAGGGAGGAACCGCAGCACGGATGTCGAACCCATCAGGGCCTGACCAACCGGACGAAGCCACCCAACCGACGGTGGAAGCCACCGACGAGGCGGACGAAACCGAGAAGGCCGAGGCCGTAACCGACCCGGAGCACGAACCCGCTACCGAGATCCTGCTGTCACCGGAGGCGCAAGCCCAACTGCCGGCAGAAGATACGAAGCCCCAGGAGCGCCGGTTCACCGCGCCCTCAGGGTTCGACGGGTCGACCCAGAAGATCGACACGCCGGCCGATCCGGCCACCGAGGTGATGCCACCGGTGCCTGCCGAGTCGGTGGGCGCGCAGAAACCCGTTGCGCCGCAACTTATTCCGCCACGTGGTGATGCTGCCAAGCCACCGCGCACCCGTCGCAGCTGGGGCTGGGTGGTGGCCTTGCTGTTGGTCATCGCCGCGTTGGTGGCCGTCGCAATTCTCGGCACAATACTGTTGACCCGCGACTCGACGCCAAAGGTGTCGCAAGAAGACATGGTCCGCACGACGATCCAGAACTTCGACGCGGCGATCCAGAAGGGTGACCTGCCCGCGCTACGCAGCATTACCTGCGGCACCACCCGTGACAGCTACGTCAACTACGACGACCGGGCGTGGCAGGACACCCATGCCAGGGTCGCCGCGGCCAAGCAGTACCCGGTCGTCGCCAGCATCGATCAGGTGGTCGTCAACGGCGACCACGCCGAGGCCAACGTCACCACGTTCATGGCATATGCGCCAGAGACCCGTTCGACGCGCAGTTTTGATCTGCAGTTCCGCGACGAGCAGTGGAAGATCTGCCAGGCGCCCAGTTAGGGCTGCTGCGACATCGCGTAGCAGGTGGCGAAGTGCTCCTGGTTGCACGGGATGCCGTTGATCGTCGCGAACTGGCCCGGCATCATCACTGGATCGGAACCCTGCTGCGGGACGGTGATGCCGGCCGGCGG
>Ga0068860_100000993_pt1 | contig 31385 bp, 23 predicted proteins | sample KBSSwiS32_FD_66597 | JGI IMG/M metagenome (GOLD analysis project Ga0068860, IMG submission 66597) | Switchgrass rhizosphere microbial communities from Kellogg Biological Station, Michigan, USA - KBS Switchgrass S3-2 | ecosystem: Host-associated > Plants > Roots > Rhizosphere > Soil ... | reverse complement strand
AACCCGTCGAGCGGATTTTGCTCTCGGTCACCGTGACCTGCTTGAGCGGCAGACCCACGATCGTGGGTCTGCCGCTCAAGCAGGTCACGGTGACCGAGAGCAAAATCCGCTCGACGGGTTCGGGGGTGATGGGACTGCTCGCGCATCGCGTAGCCGGCGGGGGCGGCGGCGGTGGAGACAACCGGACCACGACGACGGTGGTGATCAAGGATCTGATCGAGGCGACCCTGCCCGCTTCGACCTTTCAGATCCCCGCCGGCTTCGCGGAGACCGAGATCCTGCAGCGGGGACCGGCGATGCCGGACCTTGCCGAGGAGGAGCCTTGAGCCCCCGCAGCTCCCGCCGCCCGCGCCGAAACCGCTCGTTCGCGGCGGCATCCGCCCTGGCTTTGGGGTTTGGGTGGTGGAGCCTTGTTCCCTCACCGCTCGTTGCGGCCGACGATGAGGTGGCGGCGATCCTTGCCGATGGCGCTCTCTCGGAGACTCGAAACCCGGTGGTCGCCAACTTCCTCTTGGAGGAGGGGGCTCCGCTGCTGACCGAGAGCGAACGGGCGAGTGCGCTCGACCAGTTGAAAACGGCGCTCTCGGCTCAGACCCAATTCATGACTCTGATGATGCAGGGAGCCGGAGGCGTGCTGTCCTCTCCTGGCTTGCGCGCCATGCAGGAGGCGGGCAAAAAAGCCGTGAGCGTGAAGGGCCTGCTGACGCTGGGCGTGCTGGGCGTCGGTCCGGCGATGCCGGCGCCGCAGGCGGGACAATTGGAGCGCGAGATCCAACAGGCGATGACCGATCCTTGGGTGCGCGGCATCGCCGCCGCGCAGGCGCTCGAGAAGTCCGGCGAAGCTCAGGCGGCGGCCCGCTTCTACGTCAATTGCCTCCAGCTTCTGCAGGCGGAATGGGTGCCGGACGCCTGCCTCGACGGCCTGGTGGACTTAGGGCCGGCCCGCGCCGAGAAGATTTTCGTCTGGATGCTCGACAACGCCGAAACCCTGTCGATGACCAACATGGCCGGAATGGGCGGCCTCGCGGGGGACACCGAGAAGAAGCCGAAAGACGCCCCGCCCGACCCTGGGCTCGTGCAACTGCGCAACGCCGCGCTCGAAGGCCTCGGCGCGCTCGTCGGCTCGGGCGCTCTACTTCCCGAGGCGAAGGAGCGTGCCCTCGGCCGGCTGCTGGCCTATGCCACGGCCAAGCAGAACGAGCCCTACCAGCGGGGCGTCGCCGAGGGGCTCGGCCGCTCGCGCGACCCGCGCGCTTTGGAAGCGTTGCGCCGGCTGGCCAAGAACCGGCGCAACCCGGAAGCCAAGCAGGCCGCCCTGCGCGGTCTGGTCGTTGGATTCCACGACGAGGCGGCGAGGCGACAGCTGCGCGGCGAGCTGGACGACCGCGATCCCGAGGAGCAGATTCGCGCGGCGCAAGCGCTCTACGAGTCGGGCGACGAAGCCGCGTTCCGCTGGGCGGTGGAGGTGATCGGCAAGCGCCGGGTGATGGAAGCGAAGAAGCCGGACATCCGCGCCCGGGTCGTGCGCGATCTCGTCGAGCTGGGCGGAACGCGCGCGAAGAGCGCCCTGGCCCAGGCCCTCGCCGAGGGACCCCCGAACGATTGGCTCACCGCCTGGGTGCGGGTCGGTCTGCTCGAGCTCGGCGACGCCTCGCAACTGCCGGCGGTCGAGGCGGCTCTTGCCAAGGAGGATTGGGCGCTCGATCCGCGGGGCTTCCTTTCGGTCTGGCGCGCGATCAAGCCCATCCTCTACGCCGTGGCCACGTCGGTGGCGACCGCCGGTCTCGCCGCGCCGAGCACGGTGAAACAAATTCGCCAGGCGGTGCAGCTGATCGGCAATCTGGCGCAGGGCGAGCGCTCGCGATTCCTCGCCAAGGCGAACCAGCGGGAGGCGCTGATCGCCCAGCTACGCTGGCAGACCGCCGACGCGCTGGCGGCCAGCCAACCGGCCGGCGCGGCGCGCATCCTTGAGGGATTGCTCGCTACCCCTGAGCCCGCGGTTCGCCTGTCGGCCGCCCTGGCTCTCGTACGTCTCGATCAGCCGGAGGCGATCTCAGGCATCGCGAAAGCCTTCGAGCTCGAATATGGCGTCGAGAGCGGAGTACCGCGCACGCCGGAGGTTCGCGCCTCCCTGCTGCGCGCCGCAAGACTGCGCTTCCCCGCCGACCCCCGCACCGCGCAGATCTTCGCTCGGGCAAGGAAGGACGCCGACCCGGCCGTGCGCTTGATCGCCCTGGTCGGCCGGCGAAAAGCCGCCTGATCTTCGACGGCAAGTCCGGCGAAAAAAAGTTTCGCCGAATCCGCATATCGAGGTGAAGGCGGCCTTTCGCCGTCGCTCACGGAGACACCAACCATGGTCGACAAGAAAATGAATCGATGCGCCGGTTTGCCCGCCCTGATGCTTGTGGCGGTCGCCCTCCTGCCGGTCGCTGTCCGTCCCGCCCGCGCCACCAGTCTGGACGGCGCCGGCCGAATCGTCATCCTGCCTTATGCGGTGAGCGGTCTGGAGCGCGAATCGACGATCTACCTGACGAACCCGGGTACGCTCATCGTCAAGGTCTTCGCGAAGTACATCGGGGCGGACGGCACGCCGTACGCGGCTTCGTCGGTCGGTGTGCAGATCTGCGGGGCGACGACACTTCGCCCGGGAGAGTCGCAGCAGGTAGCGCTCTCGCAGCTCTGCCCACTCGGGACCCCCGACATCGAAAACATCGGCTACCTGGAGCTCTCCACCTTCGGCGGGTTCGACACCAATCCTTTTTTCGCCACCAGCATCGTCAACACCCGCAACGGCGATCGATTCGGCGTCGAGGGCGTGCCGGTCGGCGCGCTGGATCCCGGAGCTCCCGGCCAGTTCCGCCAGAGCACGCTGCGCGTCATCGGCCTGGAGGGAGAGATCCCCAATCCGCCGACCGCCGCCGTCGAAAAGATGTCGCACTGCTACCTCGGCGCGCTGGGCGAGGACAAGGACGTCGCCGTCCAGCTGATGGAATACAGGACCACCGGCAGCGCGCGACCTTTGGGGGGGCCCATCCCCGTCCGCCTTCCTCGCTGGACGATGGTGAAACTGGCCAACGTGCTGGCGCAGACGAACCTGCCGCCGCAGGTCTTTTCCAACGTAACCGCCGAGATCTACGCCGTCGCCCCGACGATCGGAGCGAACGTCGTCGCAGGGTGCAGCGTCGAAACGCTCTCGACCAAAACGGAAGACTTTCGGCTAGCGACCACGCCGCAGCCGAACGACCACTCGCGATCGAGGCTCCCGGTTCGAGGCGATACCAAGTTCTACGTCGGGAAAGCGCTGGTGGGGGTCACGATGAACCAGGGCACCAAGGCGCGGATGGCGCTCTACCTGCGGCATGAGGACCGCGCGCGCTGTTGGATCGTGCCCTCGGTGCTGGTCCCCCAGGAGAATCCCGCGCCCTGGCAGGAGCTGCGGGTGTTGAACCCCGACGGGGTCGTCGCCGCCGGTGGACCCAATATCAGCGACACCGGGTCTTTCTTTACCGGGATGAAGAACCAGATCGGCCAGGGCGTGAACGGCCGGTGGATCGTGGAAGTCTCGTGGCGAGGAACCCCCGCCACCGGCTATCCCCCTACCGGGCCCGGGATCACCCCCGGCGTGTTCGGCGTGCTCTGCGAGAGCACCAGCGGCGCATCCGGGATGATGCCGCTCAACCTGGCCACCGACGACTTCTAAAGCGAGGACGACCATGAAAACCTTGAGAACCGTCTCGACGCTCGCCTGCCTCGCGTTGCTCGCCGCCCTTTCGCCCGCTCGCGCCATGAGCGCCGACAGCTCCGGATACGCCATCGTCCTGCCCTTCGTCGTCAATTCGCCGGCCTTCAACACCCAAACGCAAATCTTCGTCGAGAACCACTCGGCCAATCCCCCCACTCCCCTCGCTCTCCTCGCCCAGTACGTCGGCGAGAGAAATTCGGCCAATCCGGTCATGTTGACGTGCAGCGAGAACCACAAGACGCCGGCGCCGCAGACCTTCGTCCTCACGGTGCCGGCCGACGGAGTCCTGCGGTTCAACCTGCGGGATCTGCTCGAACAGAAGTGCAAAGGATCGAAGCCGGCGGGCACCATCGGCGATCGCGGGACGCTCACGATCTTCGTCCAGAAAGGCACCGCGTCGACGCGGGTCTCGGCGCTCGCTCGCGTCGAAGCGATTCCCGGCGCCGGCAACCCGGCGGTCGGCTTCAGCGAACCCGGCCTGCCGCTCGGCGCGCTGGAGGGCTCGACCCAGATCATCACCGGCGTCGGCAACGGCGCCTTGGGTTCGGTGAAACTGCGGACCGACTGCCTGATCTCCGCCTTCAACGACGCCGGCGGCACCGGAAACCTCTACCGGGTCACCCTCAAGGATTCGGCCGGCAGCACCCTCGGCAGCACGGTCGTCGCCCTCGGGCCCTGGACGGCCGAGCTTCTGGTCGACGTGTTCAACCTCGTCGGCGCCGGAAGTATGGCGATCGACGGGGCGATGGTCGAGGTCGAACCCGGCGCCAACGCTTCCAATCCGTCGATGGTCGCCTCCTGCCGGGTGCTCGGCGGCTCGACGACCAACTATCTGATGGGCAAGGTGTACGAGCCCAAGGATCTGCTGCGGCAGAGGCGGGTGAGCACGAACACGACTCCCGGCTGGGGAAATTTCGTCTTCGTTCCCGGCTTCGGTCCGAACCTGCATGCGGTCTTTCTGCGCCACCCGGACCTGGTCGAGTGCTCCGTCGACAGCCCCAACCTCGCCCTCACCGTGGTCGCCCCAGACGGCACGGTGATCACCGGCGGCTTTCAGTCGACCCTGGAGTTCACAACTCGCGAACGGCAGTCGATCAACAATGGCTATGCCGACGCATGGATCATCCGAGTCAACGCCAATGCGGCGAACCCGCCCAGCGGGTCCACGCCGATCCCCTACGCGCTCACCTGTGTCAGCGGCAACGGCATGTCGCAGCTCGACAAGCTCAAGGGCTAAATCGATCGAGAGTTGGCGGTCACCGGTTCCGAGCGCCGCTCTCGACCTTCCGCTCCAGCTCGGCGAGCGCGGTCCGATCAGTGGCGAGACTCGGGGCTGTCAGGCCGCCGCTGACTCTTGGGATTCGATGAGCTTCAAGCAGAGGGAGTGCATAGCGGCCAGCTCCCGCTGGTACTCCTGATGCGCCACTTCGGCTGGCAAAGCGTCGAACAGGTCCGGCAGCTGAACACCGCGGCTCATGACCTCGTCGGCGTCATCGTGCTGCAGACGCTCTCGGACGAACAAACAGTTCTCGGCATGGAACAGGAGGCGAATCGCGTCGCTGGCTCGGATCGCGCCGCTCACCAGCGACTCGATGGCACCCAGAGATAGAAGCGCAAACCACGCAATTCTCTGCCGCGGGTCGGCTGTTTGGGAGAGCAGGCTCTCAAGGTCGATCGCTGTCATGAGTCACTCTCGCGAGGGAAGAACTTCACCCCCGCAACCTGTCCGGATTCGTGCTCGAAGTAGTGGATTTCACCTGTGTTGCCCTGCTTGATGACCTTCTGCCAGTTTCCGGACAGCAGCTCACGAAGGTAACGGCGCACCGCCGAATTGCGTACCGGGTATTTGAGCGCGCGAAAGGTCGTCGGGCTCCAACCTGAGGGTATCGAGCCGGAGGCATGGACATTGGGATAGAGATGCAGCGGCATGTCGATTTTCTCCAGATGGCCCGCTAATCAGGTTATCGATTTCTGGAGATCCTGTGCCGCAGCACATATAAGCCAGTTTAACACGACGGTAGTAGGCGGGCGTTCTTAACTCACACCCAGGCGAGGCGTGGGCGCCCAGGCTCTAGGGAAGATCACCAGATGCAACCTTCCGCTCCAGCTCGGCGAGCGCGGTCCGGTTCCGGGCGAACTCGGGGCTCTCGGCGAGCAGCCGCCGCCTCAAGTCGAGCGCCTCGCGGAGCGTGGCCTCGGCGGTTCCGCGGTCGCCGAGGCGCGCTTCGACCTCGGCGCGGGCGACGAGAGCGCCCGCCAGGGTGTCTCCCCACCTTGCATTCCGCGGATCTCGGGCGCTCAAATTTCGCAGCCTCAGGATTCCTTCGGCGATCTCGCGCCTCGCCTCGGCGTGGCGGCCGAGCGCGCCGAGCACCTTGCCGGCCTCCAACCACGACTCCGCCGCGTCCTCGGCGGCGCGCACGTCCCGCGGCTCCTCGGCGAGCAGAGTCTCGCGCAGCCGGCGCGCCTCTTGGTGCGAGGCGAGCGCCTGGGTGGCCGAGCCCCATCGTGCTTGATCGACCCCCAGCCGGCTCAGGTCCGTTCCGAGATCGCGGCGGATCTCGATGTCTTCGGGATGGCGGTCGGCCAGGGCGCGATCGACCGCGAGCGAAGCGGCGTGGTGGGCCATCGCCTGCCGGCCGTCCCCGACTTCGGCCGCGGCATCGCCAAGCCGCTGCTCGACGACCCCCACCTGGCGCGCAGCCGGCATCGAGGCCGAATCCCTGGCCACCGTGCCGCGCGCCGTCGCGAGCGCCTCGCGATAGCGGGCGGCGGCGGCAGACGCGTTGCCCAGCTCCCACAGATCGTCGCCGGCCGCGACCTGCGCCTGCGCCAGGAGGAGGCGAGTAGGGGTGGAGGGCGCCGTGGCGACCCGACGCTTCAGGAGACCGAGCGCCTCGCGATGGCGGGCGAGCGCGGCGCGCGTATCGCCCCGCGCCGCGAGCACCGAGCCGATGCGCACCAGCAGTCGCGCTTCGCTTTCGTCGAGCTCCGAGGCGGCGATTCCGGCGATCGGCCGGGCCACGGCGGCGGCCCGGCCGCGGCGCACCAGCGAGAGCGCGCGCTGGAAGCTCGCGAGCGCGTCGCCGGTCCGTCCTTCGCTCGGCCAGCCGGGCATGCCCTGGATCTCGGCGACCCGCTCGTAGGCGACCGAAAGCTCTTCGAGCAGCGCCGGTTCGTTGCCCGCCTCGGCCGCGAGGTCGTCGAGATAGCGCAGGGCGGTGTCGACCAACAGACGGCGGGCGGGCATCGCACCGGGCACGTTTTCGAGCGCTCCGTGGAGGTCGAAGAGGACGACGTTGGCGATCCGCCGAACGTCCGCGAAGCGGCGCTCCGCCCGCAGCCGCTGCACCTCCGCCAGGTGCGCCTGACGGAGGCTGACGACGGTGCCGACGAGGAGACCCAGCGTCGCCACGGCGGCTCCCGCAAAAGCGGCGCGATGGCGGCGGATCAGTTTGCCGATGCGATAGCCGAGCGTCGATGGATGCGCCAGGACCGGACGGCCGGAGAGGTAGCGGTCGAGGTCCGCCGCCAGCTCGCCGACCGTGCCGTAGCGCCGGTCGATCTCCGGCGCCAGGGCGCGCGCAACGATCCGCTGCAGATCGCCCCGCAGAGCCCGGCGATCGACGCCGGGCGGGGACTCGAGGTTCCGGCTCCACAGCGGCGGCACGCCGCCGCTCTCTTCGATCTCGCGCGCGAAAGCCTCCGGCCCCTGGCCGCGGAATGGATACGGCCTCCTGCCGGACAGGAGAAGGTGCAGCAGCACGCCGAGCGAGTAGACGTCCGAAGCGGTGGTGAGCGGATCGCCACGCAGTTGCTCCGGGCTCGCCCAATCGGGGGTCAGCGGCCGCATCCCGCCGAGCGCGGTCCAGTCCTGCCCGGCCTCCTCGGACGACGACGCTTCGAGCAGCTTGGCGATGCCGAAATCGAGCAGTTTCGGTGCGCCCGTCTCGTCGACCATGACGTTGCCGGGTTTGATGTCGCGGTGAAGGACGAGCTTCCGGTGCGCGAAATCGACCGCGCCGCAGACCACGAGGAAGAGCCGCAGGCGCGCCTCGACGCTCAAAGCCTGCCGCTCGCAGTAGAGGTCGATCGGCTCTCCCGCCACGTGCTCCAGGACGAGATAGGGGACCCCGTCGGGCGTGGCTCCGCCATCGATCAGGTGGGCGATGTGGGGATGCACCAGCCCGGCGAGAATCCGGCGCTCGGCGAGGAACCGCTGGCGCAAAAGGTCGGAAGCCAACTCGGCGCGCACCAGCTTGACCGCCACCGTCTGCTCGAAGGCGCCGTCGTCGCGCCGGCCGAGGAACACGCTGCCCATGCCTCCGCGCCCGATCTCCCCCATGAGCCGCCAGGGACCGACGCGTTCCGGAAGCGCCGCCGTTCCGCCGGTTTCCTCCTCCGTCGCGAGGCCAAGCACCGCGGGCCGCTCCAGCCATGCCGCGGCGTCCGCTTCCTCCGCCGAGAGCCAGTCCGCCAGCTCGGCCGCGAGCGAGGCATCCTCGGCGGCAATGCGCCCGAGGGCCTCGCCACGCTGTTCGTTGTTTGCTCCGAGCAGCGCCTGGAACTCCTCTTTCAGACGGGCGAAGCGAACGCTATCCATCCCTCGCTCCGGTTCCGTTCACGAACGGCCGCCCAGCTCGGCGGCGAGGAAAGCCTTGGCGGCGGACCATTCGCGCCAGGCGGCCGCGGGGGAGATCTCCAAGGTCTTCGCGACCTCTTCGAGCGTGAGGCCGACGAAGAAGCGCAGCTCCACGACCGAAACCATCCGGGGGTCCACCTCCCCGAGCTTTTCCAGCGCGGAGTTGACCGCGATCACCCGATCCGCGTGATCGCTCTCGGCCCACGCCGCCGCCGTTCCGACCTCGTCGAGCGGCAGGTGCTCCGCCCCGCCGCTACGCTTTTGCGCCGCCCGCTCGCGCGCCCGGTCGACCAGGATGTAGCGCATCGCCTGCGCCGCGACGGCGAAGAAATGCGACCGCGATTGAAACGGCACCCGGGAACCGTCGACCAGACGAAGGTACGCCTCGTTGACCAGGGAGGTCGTCTGCAGGGTCTCGGCCGGTCCCTCGCTACGCAGCCGCCGCGAAGCGATCCTGCGCAGCTCCGCATACACCAGAGGCACCAGTCGGTCGAGGGCACGACGGTCCCCCGCGCCGTAGGCCACCAGGAGCTCGGTGACCCCCTCCTTGTCGGCCAAGAGTGGCTCTTCCTCTGAAGGCACACGGAGATTTTAAAGGATTCGGCTGGTCGTGCGGCTTTTGCCGCCGGGAGCGAGGAGGCAAACTGAGCCACTACCCAGGCTTTCCAGCCGACGGGAGCCCGGCCGCTCTGTGCTACCTTAAGCCGCCTTCGCCATGATCGACCTCTCCAAGCTCGCGGAGCCGGGCTCGCCTGAAGAAATGGTGGTGCGCCGGCTGGACCTTGCGCGCCTGCCTCGTCACGTCGCGATCATCATGGACGGCAACGGCCGCTGGGCGCAGCAGCGCGGCCTGCCGCGGGTGGAGGGGCATCGGGCGGGCGTCGAGTCGGTGCGAATCTCGGTCGAGACCGCGGCTCGGCTGGAGCTGGAGGCGTTCACCCTCTACGCCTTTTCGGTCGAGAACTGGAAGCGTCCACGGTTCGAAGTCTGGACCTTGATGAACCTGCTCAAGGAGTACGTCCGCAAGGAGACCGCGACGCTGGTCGAGAACAACATCCGGCTCCACGTTCTCGGCCGCTGGCGGGAGCTGGACGCGACCGTGGTGCGCGAGCTGGAGCGCGCGCTCGACGCGACCGCCCATTGCACCGGGACCTGCTTCAACATCGCTCTCAACTACTCCGGCCGGAGCGAGATCGTCGACGCTTGCCGGAACATCGTCGCCGACTGGGCCGCGGGCAAGCGGGCGGACATCGACGAGGAAACGATCGGCCGTTACCTCTACACCTCGGGCCAGGCCGATCCGGACCTGTTGATCCGCACCTCGGGCGAGCTACGGGTGAGCAATTTTCTGCTCTGGCAGATCGCCTACACCGAGATCTGGGTGACCGAGACCCTCTGGCCCGATTTCCGCCGCGCCGATCTGTACGCCGCGATCCTCGACTACCAGACCCGCGATCGCCGCTTCGGCGGGGTCAAGGCCGAAGAGACTCCGGGGCTTTTCGCCAGGGGAAGACGGTCGGTTTAAAGCCGCTCGCCTCGCCGTGCCTGTCCTCGAGATCCGATCTTGAAACGCCTCCTCACCGCTCTGGTTGGCGTGCCGCTGGCGATGTGGGCCAACTTTGGCCTGCCCGAGCCTTATTTCTTCGCGTTCATCCTGCTGGTGATGATCGGCTGCGCCGTCGAGTTCCTGCGCATCGTGCGGCCGCTCGCTCCCGGCGCGCCGCTCTGGCTGCTTCATCTTCTTATGCCGGTCGTGGCGATCGGGATCTGGCTGGTGGCCTCCGGACGGGTCGCCGACTCGCCGTTCCACCTGCTCGCCCTTACCGCTCTGCTCGGCATCGTCTTGCCGACCGCACTGCTGGCGGCGCGGATTCCGCTCGCCGAGACGCTTCCTGCTCTCGCGATCGTCGGGTTCGGCACGGTCTACCTGGCCCTGCCGGCCGTGGCGTTCGCGCGGTTGCAGGGTACCGACCCGTGGCTGGTGTTCCTGCTCGTCGCGATCATCTGGCTCGGCGATACCGGGGCGTTCTACATCGGTTCGCGTTGGGGAAAGCACAAGCTCGCACCGAAGATCAGCCCGAAGAAGAGCTGGGAAGGAGCGATCGCCGGGCTGCTTACCAGCTTGATCGCCACCGGCGTCTGGAGCGTCTGCCAGCTCGACCGGATCGACTTGGCGGTGCTCGCGCTCGGGGCGATCGTCGCGGTCGCCGGCCAGGTGGGAGATCTGGTCGAATCGATGTTCAAGCGAGAGGCCGGCGTGAAGGATTCCGGCACCCTCCTGCCCGGCCACGGCGGTCTGCTCGACCGGATGGACTCCGCTCTATTCGCCGCACCCGCCCTGCTGATCGGCGCCTGGCTGATCGGGTTCGAGGTGATCGTCCGGAAGTAGCGGATTTCCGCGACGGGATATCCTTCCCCCGTGGCACAACAACTCGATCTTTTCGGCCCCGGCTCTCCGGCCCTGGTCCCTCCGACCTCTCCGGATCTCGCGGCCGCTCCGCGAGGACGCCTGCTTTCAGCACGCGGCGCTCTCGCGACGGAAGCGGTCCTCTTTTCCGAGATCGAAGCGCTTCTTTCCGCGGCCCAACGCGATCCGGCGCTGCTCGCCCGACCGGTGCGGATCGTCGTGCCGTCCAAAAGCTTGCGGCTCCATGTCGCCTCGGCCTGGGTCCGCTATCGTGGACGCGGCACCGCGGGCCTGATCGTCCAGACCCTTCACGCCCTGGCGCTCGAAGTCCTGGAGCATGCGGGCGAGCCGGCCGGCTCCAACGGCGGCTCGCTGTTCGAAGTTCTGGCGCGCCGGGCGGCGCGCGCGCAGCCGGCACTCTTTCGCGGGCTTGACGATCTGATCGAGGGGTACGGGGCGGCCGGCGCGACGATTCGCGACCTGCTCGACGCCGGTCTCGATCCTTCCCACGCGGACGCTCTCGACGAGCTCCTTGCCGCCGAGGGCAAGGCGGTCGCCACGGCGATGGACCTGGAGCGCGCCCGCGCCCTGGTCCGCGCGGCGGCGGCCACTCAAGGAGAGCTTGAACGATTGGGCACCGGCCGCATCGCTGATCTGCTGCGCCGCGCGACGCAGGTTCTGCTCTCCCGGCCCGAGGCCCTGCCCGCCCGGGCGGTGATCGTTCACGGTTTCGCCGACGCGACGGGCCTCGCCACCGACCTGATCGAGGGATTAGTTCGGGCTTGCGATGCCACGGTCCTGATCGACCGGCCTCCCGACCCTTCGTTCCAGAGAGTCGGCGAATCCGGCACCGGGGAGATCCGCCTGGAGCACGCGTTCGCGGATCGGTGGACCGGGCGGATCGCGCTCGCGACCGGCCCGGCGCTCGTCAAGGGACCGGAACCCGCTCCCCCGCGTCGCGACGCGTTCACCGCGACGGGAACCGATGCGGAAGTGCGCGAGGCGGCCCTGCGGCTGCGCGCCCTGCTGGACGCCGGGGTAACTCCCGAACGGATCGGGGTGGTGGCGCGCGATCTCGGGCCCTATCGGTTCGCCGTGCGGCGCCACTTCGACCGGTTGGGCGTGCCCTACTCGGGGCTCGCGGCGACCGGCGGCAAGACCCCCATGGGCAGGCGCCTCGCCGCGCTTGAAGACCTTCTCCGCCGGGGCGGCGACACGCCGGTTTCACGCTGGCTGGACGCCGCGATCGCGTTGCCGGGGGGAGCCGGGCGCCCCGGTTTCGAGTTGCGCCTGGCGTTCGCGGCGCTCGGCGCCGGGCGATTGCGCGACGCGGCGGAGATCGCGCTGGACGGCCTGCTCGATCCGTGGGGCAAATACTCTTTGCCGATCCGCCAGGGTTTCACCGCGGGCACCGAACGCGATCCGGAACCCGAAGGAGTGGAAGAGGGCGAAGGATTGGAGCCGATCTCGCCCGATCCCGCGGCACCGGAGGGCGAGGCCGGTGCTGCGACCCATGGCGGGGCAGGGGTACGTGCACCGCGGCGGCGGATCTCCGGCAAGCGACTCGCCGCCGCGATCGCCGCCGCGAAGAGGGCGAGCGAGAAGTTGGAAAACTGGCCGGAAGCGGCCTCGGCGGCGATGCATCTCCAACGATTGCGCTCGCTGCTCGCGGGGGATCTTGGGTGGAGCCCCAAAGCGGGAAGTTCCGGCGAGGTGCCTGAGGACGAAATCGGGCGCTCCTATGCCGCGCTGGAAGCCCTGGCCAACGAGCTGCCGCTCGATTTTTCGCTGACGAAGGACGAGCTCGGCGCACTGGTTTCCGAAGCGTTCTCGCGGCTCGGCACCGGAGAATTCGGCGGCAACGGTGGCGGCGGAGTCCAAATTCTCTCGGTCACCGAGGCGCGCGGGCGGACATTTGATCACCTGTTCGTCCTGGGCCTCGCCCGCGACGCGTTTCCCCGCCCGGTGCGCGAGGACCCGCTGCTGCCCGACTCCCTCCGCCGGGTTCTTCGGCGCCTTCTGCCGGATCTCGCGGAGAAGCGCTCCGGTTTCGACGAAGAGCGGCACCTGTTCGCCCAGCTCCTTTCGGCCGCTCCCCAGGTGACCCTGTCGTGGCAGAGCGCCGATGACGACGGCCGCCCCCGCGCGGCATCGCCGCTGGTCGAAAGGATCGTCTTCGAAGCCGGGGGCGTGGTCCATGCGCCCGGGCTGTTCGCCGCCCCCGATCCCGCGGCGGCGAGCGGCCCGCGCTCCTCGGCGCTGCTGCGTCCCGCCTGGGAGCACTCGACTCTCGCGGCCCTCCATGGCTCACGGACCCATTTCGCGGAGGTTCTGCCCGCGGCGCTCGCCGAGCTGGCGCCGGAGATCGGAGCCTTCCGGCCCGAGGCCACCGCGCAAGCCCGCTTGGCGGCGCTCGCCGAGCTGGACCCGGACCTCCGGACGCCCGAGGGGCGCGCGGCGAACCATCGTCTAGGACCCTGGTTCGGTTTCGTCGGCACGCTCGGTGATCTCGACGGTGACCCGCGATCGAATGAGCTCGATCCGCGCCGACGCGAGCTCGCCGTCACCCATCTCGAACGGCTGGACGGCTGCCCCTGGCAGTTCTTCCTCTCGCGATTGCTGGCGATCGAACCGACCCCCGATCCGTTGCAGGCGCTACCCGGGCTCGACGCCCGGCTGCTCGGCAATCTCATCCACGCGGTGCTCGACCGGCTCGCCAAGCGGCCAGGGCAATCGATGGAATGGCCAAAGGACGAGGAGATCGAGCCGATCCTTCGCGACGAGGCGGCGAAGATGGTCGCGCTCGAAGGGATCGCCCTTTCGGGCCTCGGCCGCGCGCTCGCCGAAAGGGCCAGACCGTACCTGGCCGCGGCGCGCGAGCCGTGGGAGAACGAGCTGATCCAGACCGAGGTGAAGGGAAGGGTCGAAGTGGTCGATCCCGTGACAGGAGGCTTTCGAGTCCTGTCGTTTCGCGCCGATCGCGAAGACCGCCAGTCCAACGGCGCGACGCTGTTCACGGATTGGAAGACCGGTCGGCCGCTTTCAGAGAAGAAACGCCCGGAGAAACGGCACGCGGACCTGATCGCGAAGATCGGCTCGGGCGCGATGCTCCAGGCGGTCGCCTACCGCCGGTCGGCGGGACCCGGCGCGCTCGGCCGGTACTACTACTTGAAGCCCGAGATCGAGGTCCGCGAGTTCGCGGTTGAACAGGACCCGGAAATCGACGCGGCATTCGACCGCGCGGTGTCCGCCGGTCTTTCGGCTCACGCCGCCGGGAGCTTCTTTCCCCGCCTGGTCGACCCCGCGGGCCAAAAGGAGCCGCGCCGCTGCGAGTACTGCGAAGTGGCCGAGGCCTGCCTGCGCGGCGACTCGGGAGCCCGCCGAAGGCTGTTCGAATGGTCAGCCCGCGGCGAATCGAAAAACACCACCGATCGCGCCTTGCTCGGCGTTTGGGCCTTGGCGGCGCCGGAACCTCGCGGGGAGGAGCGATGATCGACCGGGTGGCACTCCTCGACGCCGATCGTTTGGCCAGGAGGCAGGCGCAGACCGAGTTCGTGAGTCCGCTGGTGCTCGTAGCGGGGGCCGGGACGGGGAAGACCACGACGCTGGTCGCCCGGCTGCTTGCCTGGACGCTCGGCCCCGGCTGGGAACGGGCGGCGGGGAGGCTGGCTGACCGGGCCGCCGCGGCCGGCGATCCGGGACGCGAGATCGACGACGAGCGGATCGCCGCCGATGTGCTCTCTGGAGTGGTGGCAATCACATTTACCGAAGCGGCGGCGGCCGAGATGGCTCATCGCGCGGCGCGCGATCTCGCCGAGGTGGCCAAGAGCTTCGGCCGGGTTCCCGGTTGGCTCGAAGCGGCGGCGCTGCCCCCCGAGGCCGAGCGGGTGCGGCGCGCCTGGGCGCTGCTCGCAACGCTCGACCAGCTGAACGTCTCGACCATCCACGCGTTCTGCCGCCGGTTGCTCGCCGAGCACCCGCTGGAAGCGGGGGTCCACCCGCAGCTCACGGTCGACGCCGACGGGCGGCTGCTCGACGAGGCGGTCCAAGAGGCGGTCGAGGGCGCGATGAGGACCGGTTACGGCGAGCCGGGAGACCCTCATCTGCTGACCCTCGCCGCCCGGGGCCTGGGCCCGCGGGAGCTCGTCGAGGCGCTGCTGATCCTCACCCGCGAAGGGCTGCCGTCTTCCGCGTTGCTTGACGATCCGCTCTCCGGACCCGGAGCCGCGGCGCTCTCCCGCCGCCTGCTCGACGCGGCCCGCGAGCTGAAGAGCCTGCTGCCCGCGCGCTTCAAGGGCCGGGCACCGAATGCGGAAAAGGTCATGACCGCCTTGAACCAACTGGTCGGATGTTTCGAAGGGGTCGAAGTCGCGGGCCTTGAAGCTTTGACCCCGGTCTGCGCCCAGGTGCTGCCCGAAAACCTGGTCAACCATCTCGCCAATTGGGAAAAAGGGAGCTTCAACCAGGCGGAGGACACCGCCTTCGCCGATCGGGCCGAGGCGGTCGCCGCCGCTTCCGGCCGGCTGCGCCGCGCCGCGCGTTTCCTCCTTGGATTCGATGCGGAGCTGCTCACCGCGGCGCGCGGCGCTCTCGCCCCGCTGCTCGCGACGGTCGAGACCGCCATGAGAACTCGCGGCGCCGCGACGTTTCAATCGCTGCTGTCGGGCGCGGCGCGGTTGCTCTCAAACCATCCCGGCGTGCGCCGCGAGGTGCGCGGCCGGATCGAGCAGCTCCTGGTGGACGAGTTCCAGGACACCGACCGCCAGCAGTGCGCGCTGCTCGCGGCGCTTGCTCTTCCCGACCCCTCGGCGCCCGATGCACACCTGCCGGGACTGTTCCTGGTCGGCGATCCGAAACAGTCGATCTACGGTTGGCGGAGCGCCGATCTGGCCGCCTACTCCGGCTTCGTCGAGCGGGTGCGCTCGGCGGGCGGCGCGGTGTTGCCGCTGGTCGAGAACTTCCGATCGGTGCCCGGAATCCTCGCCGAGGTCGAAGTCGCCGTCGCTCCGGTCATGCGCGAGCGGGCCGGGCTGCAGCCGGCGTTCCAGCCGTTGATCGCCTGCGCGCAGTTGGACGAGGAAGAGGGTTTCGCCGCCGCGGGGCGTCGGCCGGTCGAGCACTGGGTGCTCTGGCGGGCCCCTTGTGCGGACAATGCGCCCGACGCGCCGGGGCTCGGAAAAACCCCGCTCGTCGTCGCCGCCGAATTGGAGGCCGAGGCGGTGGCGCGCGACATCGCGGAGCTGCACGAGCGGGAGGGGGTGGCGTGGAGCTCGTTCGGCATTCTGCTCCGCGGCTTCGGTTCGGTCGAAGTCGTGCTCGAAGCGCTGCGCGCCCGGCGCATTCCGTTCGCGGTCGGCCGGGACCGCCAGTACTACCGGCGGCGCGAGATCATCGAAGCTTCCGCCCTCGTACGCACGGTGCTCGATCCGGGCGACCATCTGGCTCTCCTCACCTGGCTTCGCTCCGCCGCCGTCGGCGTGCCGGACGCGGCGTTGATTCCCCTCTGGAACCGCGGCTTTCCCCGCCTCGCAAGCGAGCTGGGAGGGGCCGCCGATCCGGCGCGCGCCGCCGAGGCGTTGCGGCAGATCGCCGCGCTCGTCAAAGAAGCGGCGCTCGCCACACCGCGCGACGTGCCGGGTATCGCCGAGATCGCCGGCTGGGACTTGAGCCTCGAAGCCGCGATGGCGGCCCTCGGAGCGATGCGCCGTTCCTTCGCGACCGACGCCGCGGATCTGTTCGTCGAAAAGCTCCGCCGCCTGTCGTTCATGGAGCCGACCGAAGCGGCGCGTTACCTCGGCCCCTACCGTCTGGCGAACCTCGATCGCTTTTTCCGCCGCCTGCTCGAAGCGTTCGAAGAAGAGGGTGACGCGGGCGCCCTGTTGCGGGTGCTTCGCTGGAGCATCACCGAAGGGCTCGACGCCGAGGAGGCGCGGCCGGATGGCGGCGAGGCGGCCGTTTCGGTGCTCACGATTCACGGCGCCAAGGGGCTCGACTTCGAGCACGTGTACCTGCTCCAAACCCACCGGCAACCGCCGGCCGACAACGAGACCGGCACCGCGGTCGGCCAGGTCGGAACCCCTTCGGCGAAGCCGCAGGAGGGCCGGTGGGAGGTGCGCCTGTTCGGCGCCCCGACCCCCGGCTTTGCCGAGGTCGAAGCCGAGCGCGCCGCGGTCGAGGCGGCGGAACGGGTGCGCACGCTCTACGTGGCGCTCACCCGGGCGAAGGTCCGGCTAGTGATCTCCGGCCTGTGGAGCGAGCGGGAGGCGAATCCCGACGCCGCCGGCTCCAATTCCGGCAACCTCGTCGAACGAGCCCGCTCCCACCTGCATCTCCTGACCGGCCGGGCCGGCCGGCCCGACCTCGCGGCACTTTGGAACCAACTGGAATCCGCCGGGCACGGCGAGTCTTCCTGGATCGATGGCGACGGCGTGCTCTGGCGCTTTCCGGGCTTGGACGACACCTCGGCACTTCCCGAGCCGAGCCCTAAATCGCCGGCCGCGGCCGGCGCACCGCCGTACGGCACGGGCGTCGAGGTCGCCGCGGCGGTTCGCGACCTCGCGGAACGCCGGCTCCAGGCCACGGCGCGGCAGGCGCGGCGGATCTCGGCGCCCGCTTCGGAAGAGGCTCACGAGCGGCTGCGCCAGCTCCAAGCGGAGCGGAACGAGAGCGCCGCGGAGAGCGCCGAAGCGGCACTGGCGGCGGATGCCGCGCATGGCGAAGAGCGAAGAAATGCGGCCATGGCGGCCGGGACCGCCGTTCATCGGGCGCTCGAAACCTGGAATCTGGCGGCGGACGTGGTGGCGGAGCGCGCGCGTCAGATCGAAAGCCTTCCCGGCACCCTCGCGGCGATGGCCGGAATCGACCCGGAGACCCGCCACGCGGCGGAAGTCCGTGCCCGTGGGCTGCTCGAAGCGTTCGCGGAGGGTCCGCTCGTCCAGCGCCTGCGTACCTTGGGTCCGAGAATCCTCGCCCGGGAGCTGCCGGTACTCCTGCAGGCTCCGGAGGATCGTCGGACGGAAACGGGACCGGTCGGTTTCATCTCCGGCGCGATCGATCTTCTCTACCGGGAGGAGCGCGAAGGGACCGACTGTTTCGTGATCGTCGATTACAAGACCGACGACGTCCGGAGCGAGGGCGAGCTGGAAGCCCGGACCGCCGCATACGCGCCGCAAGGCGCCCACTACACCCGCGCGATTCGCGACGCCCTGGGTTTGGCCGAGCTGCCGTGTTTCGAGCTCTGGTTTCTGGCGGCAGGGTCGGTGATGCGGCTCGATCGATAGCCGAAACGGGGGTCAGGCGAGCAGCTGCGCAACCCGGTCGAGGAAAGCTTTCGACTGGTTGGGGCCCAAGGCTGCCGAAACCACTTTCTCATCGGCGCGCACCAGATCGAGCACCGCTTCGAAGCCGCGCCCCGCTTCGAGCCCGGTCTTGCTCATCCGCAACGGCGCGTCGAGATCGCCCTGTTTGGGGTGGCTCGACAGCAAGGCGCGGGCTTGGCCGTGGATCGCCTCGTTGACCTCGGCGAGAGCCACCGCGTCCATGTGCAACAGCCGGTCGGTGCGCAGCTTGGTGAAGTCCTCTTTGAGCGCCACCAGCCCCGAGGTGATCAGACCGTAAAGCAGCTTGCAGGTCTCGAACGGGCTGAGCCCCAAGCCGACCGCGATCTCCTCGATCGAGCGACGTTCGTCGATCTTGCAGATCAAAGTCCATTCGTGCGGCGTGAGTGAGACGGAGGTCGTGGTCGCCTGCTGGGTGAAGACTGGCACCAGGCGGGTCGAGGGAATGCGCTTCGACAGCACCTGCCACTCGTCGATGCGGCGCGCCGCCTCCATCAGGAGGTTGGTGTTCGATTTTTGAATCGTGGTCCGGTCGGTCTCCCGGCCGGCGGTGAAGAGGAACTCACCCTCGGGCCAGATCGCCAGCTCGTAGACCGCCTCTTCGCCTTCCAGCTCGCCGGAATGGGCGTGGACGATCTGGCCGCCGCGCAGGAAGATCTCGCCGTTCGCGTCGCCGTCGCGGGTGAGCGAGAACACGCCGGTCTTGCCCGAGACGGACACGAGCTGGATGATGTCGGGGAGCGGTAGCTCCTTGAGCGAGCCCTGGAAGGCCATTGGGGGAGATCCTAGTCCACTTCAGGTGGTCGTGTCAGCGGAGTGCGCCAAGCTAGCATGCTCCTAAATCGAGGGTCAACCGACGACGGAACGCTAAAGCCAGATAATCAAGCTACTTGACGGATCGAGCCGGGGAGGCGGAAAGGGCGCTGAGGCGATCGATTCGCAGGCGCTGGGCGCAGCAGACGCCGACCGCGAGGGCATCGGTGGCATCGGCCGCCCACTGAGACGTCGAGCCGAGGATCAGGCCGACCATCCGGGCGACCTGCGTCTTGTCGGCGCGGCCGTTGCCGGCCACCGCCGATTTGACCTCGGCGGGGCTGTATTCGACGATCTCGAAACCGCGGCGCGCGACCGAGGCGAGCAGCGCGCCCCGGGCCTCGGCGAGCACGATCAGCGAACGGTGGTTGGCGCCATGAAACGGCGCCTCGATCGCCACCACCTCGGGGTTGGCCCGGTCGAGCAACTCTTCGAGACGAACTACCAGCGAGGCCAGGCGCTGCGGCAGCGCGAGATCGCGCGGGCACGAGAATCGCCCGGCTTCGATCGCGACGAGCTTGCCGCCGCGTTTTTCGATCAGTCCGAAGCCGGTATGCAGGCTGCCCGGATCGAGGCCTAGGATCAACATGGGCGAGGGGGCGATACGCTACGAATCGAGAGCCTCCGGGGAGACCTCGAAGTTGGACCACACTTTTTGCACGTCGTCGTGATCCTCCAGAGCCTCCATCAGTCGCAACGCGGAGCGCACCTTGTCGCTCGCCAGCTCCATGTAGGTCTGGGGAATCATCGACAGCTCGGCGACCAGGGTTGCGATCTTGCGCTTCGCCAGCTCCTCTTGGACGCGCAGGAAATCCTCGACCGAAGTGAAGATCTCGTAGGCTTCGCCGTCGGTCGAGATGTCGTCGACGCCGAGCTCCAATCCGAGCTCCATGAACGCGTCCTCGCTCTGGGTTTCCCGATCGACCGCGAAGTAGCCGCGGCGATCGAACATCCAAGAGACGGCGCCGGCCTCGGAGAGGTTGCCGCCGTGCTTGGTGAACAGATGGCGAATTTCGCCCGCGGTCCGATTGCGGTTGTCGGTCGCGGATTCGACCAGGATCGCGCTGCCGCCCGGTCCGTAACCCTCGTAGACCAGCTCCTCGAACGTCGCTCCGCCGAGATCGCCGGAACCCTTCTTGACCGCCCGGTCGATGGTGTCGTTCGGCACGCTGTTGGCGCGCGCTTCGAGGATCGCCGAGCGCAAGCGCGGGTTGCCCTTCGGATCGGCGCCTCCCATGCGGGTCGCAACCGTGATCTCTTTGAGCAACTTGGTGAACGCCTTGCCGCGCCGGGCGTCGGTCACCGCCTTCTTGTGCTTGATCGTCGCCCATTTGCTGTGGCCGGACATGGTGCTCGATACCCCCGTTACGAAGCCTTCCGTTCTGGAAGTTTACACGCTGGTCCGGGTTTCCGACTTTGGCGGGTAAGCCCTTGCCCGTCAGTGCGTTCGTTTGACGGACAGGCGGCGCCAATGCTAGAAGAGCGGGGTTAAGCCTCTCAGGAGAAGCAAGCATGGCCCTGATCCTCGTCATCGAGCGCGAACAACGCTATATCGAGCGCATTCAGGATGCGCTGTCTGTCGAGGGCCACCGCCTGCATTTCGTCGGTGGCCGGGCCGAGGCACTCCAGGCGGCGGCGTCCGAGGCACCCGATCTGGTGATCGCGAGCGCGGAGGCTCCGGGGGTCGAGGCGTTGGCCGTCAGTTTCGCCCGCCGCTCCGGCGGACCCGGGGTCGTCGCGTTGATGCCCGAATCGTTGGAGGGCGCCGATGCCGCCGCGATCGAAGCGGACGAGTTTCTGATCAAGCCGTTCACCGATCAGGATCTCCGCCTGGCGGTGCGTCGCTCGCTCGCCGCCCGCCGCGATCCCTCCCGGGCGCGGGTTACCCAGGCGGACGATCACCAGTTGACCTCGAAGGACATCTTCGGCGACGTGCTCGCCGAGGTCGAAGACGACCTGCGGCGACCCGCGGACGCGCCGACCCCGGCTTCTTCGCTTCCGACCGGCTTCGCCGCCGCCGGGACCGACCAGGGCGCGATCGAACGGAAGTTGGAGCAGACGCTCTCCGGCGTGCTCGGAGTCGGTGGGTTGCCGCGTCCGAAACCGGCGGCCCCCCCGGTCAAGAAACCGACGGAGCTGCCGGCGACGGACGTCGAAGCGCTGCTCTCGAAGACCCTGTCGAGCCTGCAGATGGGCGGCCGCCCAAGCACCTCGCCGCCGCGCCCGCCGGCCCCGGCGGCACCGGTCGCCAGCCCACAACCGCCGCCACCGGTTCGGCCTCCAGCCTCCTCTCCCGCCGCACCGATCGCGGCCAAGCCGAGCGAGGGGACCGGCGTGCGCTCGAAGGCGGACCTTGATTTCGCCGCCATCGAGCAACTGGCCCGGCCCGCGCGCCCGACGACCCTTTCCGGCGCCACGGTCGCCCCGTCCCCGGCGGCTCCTGCCCCGCCGCCGCTGCTTCGCCAGGCGCCTCCGCCCCCTCCGGCCGAGCCGGCCACGGCCGTTCCCCCTCCGACCGCCGGCGCGACGGTAGAACCGGCCGATTCGCTCGCCACGCAGCGGATTCCGGTCTACACGGAGGAGGCGGACGACCAGCGGTTCGGGCAATACACCCTGCTCGAACGGATCGCCGTCGGCGGCATGGCCGAAGTCTGGAAAGCGCGCATGCGCGGTCTCGAAGGCTTCCAAAAGACCGTGGCGATCAAGAAGATCCTGGCGCACATGACTCACAACTCCGAGTTCGTGAGCATGTTCATCGACGAGGCGAAGCTCGCGGCGCAGCTGTCGCACCCGAACATCATCCACATCTACGATCTGGGCAAAATCGCCAACGACTACTTCATCGCGATGGAGTACGTCGAAGGGCGGGACCTGCGGACGATCGGCAATCTCGCCCGCCAGAAACGGCTGCCGATCCCCGTCGGGCTCTCCCTGCTGATCGCCCACCACCTCGCCGGAGCGCTCGACCACGCCCACCACAAACGCGACTTCGAAGGTCGCGCGCTCGGGCTGGTCCACCGCGACGTCTCGCCGCAAAACGTCCTGATCAGCCGCGACGGCGACATCAAACTGTGCGATTTCGGCATCGCCAAGGCGGTGACCCAGGCGGGGCAGACGCAGATCGGCGCGCTCAAGGGCAAGCTCCAGTACATGTCGCCCGAGCAGGCCTGGGGCCGCCCGGTCGACGCGCGCTCGGACATCTTCTCGCTCGGCACGTTGCTGTTCGAAATGCTTACCGGCGAGCGTCTGTTCGCCGGCGACAGCGAGATCTCGGTCCTCGAAGCCGTGCGCGAAGGCAAGGTCAAGAGCCCGCGCGAGATCGATCCGTCGATCTCGGCCGAGATCGACGCGATCACCCGCCGGGCGCTCGCCCACGACCCGGCCGATCGCTTCCAGTCCGCCGGGGAGATGGAACAGCGCTTGGGCGCCGTGCTCTACGAGCAGAAGCCGACCCCTTCGCACACCGACCTCGCGGCCTACGTCCGCAAGCTCGAAGAGGCGCCGATCCCGGAGGAGGCCCCGGCTCTCGCGACCGCGGTGCCGTCGCCTCCGGCTCCCCCGGCGCCCGTTCCGGTCATCCCGGCCGCCGCGCCGGTTTCTCCCGCGCCGCCCGTTTCGATCCCGGCTTCGATCCCCGCGGCGGCCGTGGCTTCCCCGCCCGTAGCGAGTTACGTAGCCCTGCCGGCGGAGTCCGATGCGGATCTCCCGGAAGGCGGGCCGATCGTCGAGGCGGTGGCGCCGCTCGCCGAGATGCCGGTTGTCGCCGCCGCGGGAAAGAACCGGACCGTGGTTTGGCTCGCCCTGGCGGCGCTGGTGATCGCCGCGGTGGCCGGCGGCCTCTGGTTCGCCCGCGGCAAGGCCAAGGCCCCGGCGGTGCCGGCGCCTGGAGCCGCCCCGGGGTCGGCCATCGCTCCGCCCCCCGCGGGCGGGCCGGCCGTCGGACCGAACGGCGCCCCGGCGACGGCTCCCGCGCTCCAGAGCGACGTTACCGGCATGGTCGACCAAGCGGTCGCAAAGAAGCAGGAGGAACTGAAGAAGCAGTTCGAGGAGAAGGAGCGGAAACTGCGCGAGCAGATCGCCGCCGGTTCTAACCCGGCGGAGAAGAGCCCGGCCGCCTCGCCGCCTCCTACCCCGACCCCCGCAGCCGCCGCCCCCGCGGCTCCCGAGCCGACACCGCAGCCGGAAGAGCGGCGCCCCGAACCCACCCCGGAGCCGGCGAAGCCGGAGGAGCGGCGCCCCGAGCCTCCCGCGCCCACCGCGCGAGAGGAAGAAGCCCCGAGGGTGCGCGAAGGCGATCTCGTCGAACCGGGTCTCGGAGTGAGCGTTCCTCAACTTGTCAGCGCTCCGAAACCGGGATATCCTGCGCTCGCCAAACAGCTTGGCGTGCAGGGAGTCGTCGTCCTGGCGGTTCTCGTCGACGAGAATGGCAAAGTTGCAGAGGCGCGGTTGGTCGAGCCGATCAAACAAAAAGTGGGAATCAACGAATCCGCGCTCGCCGCCGCGCGAGGCGCTCAGTATCGCCCTGCGACCAAAGGCGGCGTCCGGGTCAAGATGTGGACACGGCTACGCGTCCCGTTCAAGCTCTAAGCGCAGGCTGTGGGAGGAAATCGATGAGTCTGAATGATCAGCAGCGGAAATTCTACGAAAACATTCTGGCCACCACGCGCCAGGAGATCGAAGACCTCGATCGCTCGATCGAGGAGGAGCTGGCGAAGGTAAAAGATCGCCTGGCAGAGCTGCAGAACGGCAAGAAGGCGGCCCGGCAGATGTACGACGCCGCCTGCCTTCGGCTCGGCCTTCAGAACGATCTCGAAGCCGAAGAGGCGGGATCCGGCGAAGCCTAAAGTCGTGGCTTGGTTTCGCAAGACGAAGAAACCGATGCCGGTCCGCGAGGACCGCTCGCGCAGTACCGTACCCGAAGGGCTTTGGGTGAAGTGCGAAGGCTGCAAGCAGATCATCTACTCGCGCGATCTCGAGCGCAGTCTCCACGTATGCCCAAAATGCGGTTACCACTTTCGCGTCGATGCCCGGCTGCGGATTGCGATGCTGCTGGACGAACCGCAGGGGCGCGAGCTGTTCTCCGACATCGCCCCCACCGATCCGCTTCAATTCAAAGACAGCAAGCGCTATAAAGACCGCCTCAAGAGCTACCAGCTGGCGGTCGGCGAGCGCGATGCCGTGGTGGTCGTCCAAGGGAGGATCGAAGGTCGTCCGGTGGTCCTCGCCGCGATGGAGTACCGCTTCATGGGCGGCTCGATGGGCTCGGTCGTCGGCGAGAAGATCGCCCGCGCGGCGGAGCGCGCGATCGACAAGAAGCTTCCCCTGATCGTGGTCTCCGCCTCCGGCGGCGCGCGCATGCAGGAAGGGGTGCTCTCCCTGATGCAAATGGCGAAAATCAGCGCGGCTCTCGCCCGGTTGCGAGAGGAACGTCTGCCGTACCTGTCGATCCTCACCGACCCGACCACCGGCGGCGTCACCGCGTCCTTCGCCATGCTCGGGGATCTGAACCTCGCCGAACCGGGTGCGCTGATCGGTTTCGCGGGTCCCCGCGTGATCGAGCAGACGATTCGCCAAAGCCTGCCCGAGGGGTTCCAGACCAGCGAATTCTTGCTGGAGCACGGCTTTCTCGACCGCGTGGTACCGCGCCCCGAGCTCAAGAGCACGATCGCCCGCTGCCTTGAACATTTGATGCGCGACTGACCCGACGAACACCCCGAAGCGACCTGACCGGTGAACCAGCCGGCCCCTCTTCCCTCCGCCGACGCGATCCTTCGCCGCCTCGAAGGCCTGGGCATCCGTCTCGGTCTCGATCGGATGCGCGAGATGCTCGCGCAGCTGGGAAATCCGCACCTGGCGGTACCGGCGATCCTGGTCGCCGGATCGAACGGCAAGGGCTCGACCTCGGCGCTGCTCGCTTCGATCGCCCAGGCCGCCGGGTACCGCACAGCCCTTTACACCTCCCCCCATCTGGAACGGGTCGAAGAGCGTTTGCAGCTCGACGGAGCGCCGATTTCGAGCATCTCGCTGGGGAGGCTCCTCGGGCGGATCATCGAGATCACCGAGGGGGAGGGCGATGGCCTGCCTACCTACTTCGAGGCGATGACTCTCGCGGCGTTCCTCTGGTTCGCGGAGGAGCGCGCCGATCTCTCGGTGCTCGAAGTCGGACTCGGCGGCCGGCTCGACGCGACGAACGTCGCCGAGCCGATCCTTTCGCTCGTCACCTCGATCAGCCTTGAGCACCGGGAGATGCTGGGAGACACCCTCACGGCAATCGCCCGCGAGAAAGCGGGAATCCTCCGCCCCGGCCGGCCGGCGCTCGCCTGGGTCGAAGCGCCCGAAGCCTTGGAATCGGTCGGCACGGAAGCGGCTCGAATGGGAGCGAAGCTCGCTTCGGCGCCGGACCGGGTGCGGATCGTCGGGTCGAAATCGCGGGGTTGGTACGGTCAAGAGGTGGAGATCGAGACGGATCGCGCCCGTTACCGCCTGGATCTGGCGCTGCCGGGCACCCACCAGCTGAGGAACCTTGGGCTTGCCGTGGCGGCCGCGGAAGAGCTTGAGGATCTCGGTTGGAGCCGGATCGACCGAGCCGCGATCGAGCGTGGAGTCGCCGCCTGCCGCTGGCCCGGACGGCTGGAGTCGATTCTCCGGGATGATGGAAAGCGGATCGTGCTCGACGCAGCGCACAATCCGGAAGGCGCCGAAATGCTCGGCCGGTTCCTCGCCGAGCGACGGGCGGAAACCAGCGAGCCGGTAGATCTCCTCCTCGGCCTCTTGGGCGACAAGGACGCCGCGGAGATGCTCGGGGCCCTCTTGCCGCACGTCGCGCGGATCGTCCTCACCGCGCCGCCGAGCCCGCGGGCCAAAGATCCCGCCGAGCTCGCCGCGCTTTTGCCTACCGGAACAACGGCCGAGGTGATCCCGGACCTCGACGAGGCGCTCGAACGGTCGCTTGCCGCGAGCCGTCGGACGCTTGTCGTCTGCGGCTCGATTTTCCTTATTGGTGCGGTGCGGGAACGGCTGCGGGGCTGATGAGCTTGAGCGACGGAAGAGGCCTAAGAATAAGATTGGGCCAACGTCTCTACCTCAAGAGCGCGTCTCAAATATTCACCGGGTTCTCGAATCGGCTCGCCCCATAGGCTGCGATCATCAAGATCGGCGGCAACAATCTGTTCGAGGAGATACTGCCATTCGGGGCAAAGGCGAAGTTCAGCATCCTCGCCGACGGCGGTCGCGTTGGTTCCCCAATCGGCTGGCGCGAACTTCGGTTCGAATTGTGCTTTGCGGTGAATCGTCATTGAAGAATTCTGCAACCCCGAGAGGCTCCAGTCAAACAACCAGCGGCCAGAAGCAAGGCGCTCATTCAGGGAGTGGGACTTGGTAGCCAACCCGGACGAGAAACGACATCGACTCTACGTTGATGAGTCCGGCGACCATACGTTCCAGCTCGCTGACGACGACAACCATCGTTACTTGGGCTTGTTGGGAATTTGGTTCAACACCGACGCTCCTTATAAAACCTTCGCGCGGGCGTTGGGTCAACTCAAAACGGATATTTTCGGCTGGCATCCTGATGATCCACCTATTTGTCTGCACCGAAGGGATCTCATCGATCGAAAAGGGAGCTTTCGGCGGCTACGGAACCCAGAGCTTAATGCGCTCTTTGAAGAGGAGTTGCTCAGGCTGGTCGGCGATGCAAGATTCTGCATGACTTGCGTTGTAATTGACAAAGCATCGCATCGCACAAAGACCTATAGGGAACTTTTTCATCCTTACCACTATTGCTTGACCGTACTTCTCGAGCGGTATACCGGCTGGCTTTCGCGCAAGCGAACGAAGGGTGACGTGATGGCTGAATCAAGGGGTGGGCGGGAAGATCAGGAGTTGCGAACCACATTTGAGAGCACCTACAAGAACGGGACTCGGTTTCTTGCCCCGGAGCACTTTCAAGCAGTCTTGACCAGCGGAGAGATAAAACTAAAAAAGAAGGAACACGCAATCGCGGGCCTGGAGCTCGCGGATTTGTTGGCTTACCCTCTCAAACGCGAGATGATCGCCGAGCGTCGAGGGGAGAACCCTCCGGAAGACTTCAGTTCGGCGCTTCTAGAGGCGGCGCGCCCAAAAATGAACTGCAATCTCTACACTGGTCGCGTAGCAGGCTACGGCAAGATTTGGCTTGACTAGAAAATGAAAGGGCTCCGTTAGGAGCCCAGTCACCGCTAGCCCGTTGGGGCTATCCACCTGCGGCAAGCCGCATTGAAAGTAAGCTACACCCCGCCACGAGAGTTGTCAAGACTTTTTTGCGCCCTGTTACCGCCCTCAGGGCGGCCGGCCTGGTGGCCGGGACAAGAATTGCCTACCTACATCAACGGGTCGTACAGCGGGAAGTGCGCGCACAAATCCCGCACCCGGGTCCGGACGACGTCGTGAACGGCCGGGTCCCCGGCGTTTTTGAGCACTTCGGCGATCAGATCTCCCACCTGGTCCATCTCGGGCTCTTTCATGCTCCGGGTGGTGATCGCCGCGGTGCCGATGCGGACGCCGGAGGCGACCATCGGCGGTTGCGGGTCGAACGGGATGGTGTTCTTGTTGACCGTGATCCCCGCCGCTTCGAGCGCCTTTTCGGCGATCTTGCCCGTGGTTCCGGCGACGGCGACGTCGACCAGGAAAACGTGGTTGTCGGTTCCGCCCGAGACGATGCGCAGGCCGTTTTCGGCCAGCCGCGCCGCGAGCCGCCGGGAATTTGCGATGACCTGCGTCTGGTAGTCGCGAAACTCGCTCGACAATGCTTCTTTGAATGACACCGCCTTGCCCGCGATGACGTGCATGAGCGGGCCGCCCTGGATGCCCGGAAAGACCGCCCGGTCGATATCTTTGGCGAACTCCTCTTTGCACATCACGAGGCCGCCGCGCGGTCCGCGGAGCGTCTTGTGCGTGGTCGAAGTGACGAAATGACAGTGCGGAACCGGCGAGGGGTGTAGCCCCGCCGCGACCAGCCCGGCGATGTGCGCGATGTCCGCCATGAGCAGGGCGCCCACCTGATCGGCGATCTCGCGAAACCGGGCGAAATCGAGGATGCGGCTATAGGCCGAGGCGCCGACCACGATCAGCTTCGGCCGCTCGGCGAGCGCGTGGGCGAGAACCGCGTCGTAATCGATCCGTTCGGTCTCGCGATCGACGCCGTAGGCGGCAACCTGGAAATCGCGACCCGAGTAGGAGAGCCGATGGCCGTGGGTCAGGTGCCCGCCGCTGGCGAGATCCAGCCCCATCAACTTGTCGCCCGGCCGGAGCATGGCGAAATAGACCGCCATGTTCGCGCTGGTGCCGCTGTGCGGCTGGACGTTCGCATGCTCGGCGCCGAACAGCTCTTTGGCCCGCTCGATCGCCAAACGCTCGGCCACGTCCACGAACTCGCAGCCGCCGTAATAGCGCTTGCCGGGGTAACCCTCGGCGTATTTGTTCGTCATCACGCTGCCCACCGCTTCGAGGACGGCGCGACTGACGAAATTTTCCGAAGCGATCAGCTCGAGGCCATCATTCTGGCGCGATCGCTCGTCGGCGATCGACTGCCAGATCTCGGGGTCCACAGCTTTGAGCGAGCGGTAGTCGGGCATCAAGCCTCGCTGCCCGAATCCGGCTCTGCGGCGCCGCTACTCTTGGCCGCCGCTTTCTTGGCAGGAGCTTTCTTAGCCGCGGGCGCCTTCTTTGCCGCCGGCTTTTTCTTCGTCTCCTCGTGGGCGGCGGTCTCCGCCGCGGCGGCCGCATCGGCCGTAGCCTTCTTCGCCGCGCGCTTGGAGGCCTGCTGCTGCTCGGCCTTCTTCAAGACTTCCGCGTGGAGACGCTTCGCCAAGCGCTTGTTGCGCCGTTGCCTCCGACGCCGCAGATCGCGATCCTTCTCTCTCATGAGCCCTCCTGCTTTTCCCGGAAACGTGATGAACCGGCCGCGCGGTGACGGAGTTGACGAAACCGCGACCGAAGAATGTTCTCAGCTTGTCGCACGGGCCCGCGGGCTGTCAAGAAAAGCTACAACGGCATGTTCCCGTGCTTCTTGGCCGGCAGGCTCTGGCGCTTGCTCGCGAGCTGGCGGAGAGCCTTGACGATCTGCGCGCGGGTCTCGCGCGGCTCGATCACCGCGTCGAGAAAGCCACGCTCGGCCGCGATATAGGGATTCGAGAACTTGGCCCGATACTCGGCCACCTTCTCCTGGCGCACCGCGGCGGCGTTGTCGCCCGCTTTGTCCAGCTCGCGCTTGTACAGGATGTTGACGGCACCCTCGGGACCCATCACCGCGAGCTCCGCGGTCGGATAGGCGAGGTTCACGTCGGTGCGCAAATGCTTGCTCGCCATCACGCAATAGGCGCCGCCGTAGGACTTCCGCGTGATGATCGTGATCTTCGGCACGGTCGCTTCGGCGAAAGCGTAAAGGAGCTTCGCGCCATGCTTGATGATGCCGCCGAATTCCTGCTGGGTGCCGGGTAGGAAGCCGGGGACGTCCTCGAAGGTGACAAGCGGAATGTTGAACGCGTCGCAGAAGCGGACGAAGCGGGCGCCTTTGAGCGAGGCGTCGATGTCGAGGACGCCGGCCAGGAACTGCGGCTGGTTGGCGACGATGCCGACCGACTGGTTGGCGAACCGGGCGAAACCGACCACCAGGTTCTTCGCGAAATCGGCGTGGACTTCGAGGAACTTGCCGTCGTCGACCACCTGGCCGATCAACTGCTTGATGTCGTACGGCTTGTTCGGATCGGCCGGAACCAGCGTGTCGAGCGCCTCGGAGGCGCGAAACGGGTCGTCCTCCGAGGAGGCGGGCGGCGGATCGTCGAGGTTGTTGCTCGGCAGGTAGGAGAGCAGTTCGCGAATGCCGGCGAGGCACGCCGCGTCGTTGGCGCGGACGAAATGGCAGACGCCGCTCTTACCGCTGTGAGTCGCCGCCCCTCCCAACGCCTCTTTGGTCACCTCTTCGTGGGTGACCGTGCGGATCACGTCCGGCCCGGTGACGAACATGTAGCTCGTCCCCTCGACCATGAAGATGAAATCGGTGATCGCGGGGGAGTAGACCGCGCCGCCCGCGCAAGGGCCCAGGATCGCCGAGATCTGCGGCACGACGCCGGAGGCGAGCGTATTGCGCAGGAAAATGTCGGCATAGCCTCCGAGCGAGGCCACCCCCTCTTGAATCCGCGCGCCGCCGGAATCGTTGAGGCCGATCACCGGCGCGCCGTTCTCGACCGCGAGATCCATCACCTTGCAGATCTTCTGGGCGTTGGTCTCGGACAGCGAGCCGCCGAAGACGGTGAAATCCTGGGCGAAGACGTAGACCAGACGCCCCTCGACCGTGCCGTAGCCGGAGACCACGCCGTCGCCGGGGAATTTCGTCTTCTCCATGCCGAAGTCGCGGCAGCGATGGGCGACCAGGGCGTCGAGCTCGACGAACGAGCCCGGATCGAGCAGCAGCTCCACCCGCTCTCGGGCGGTGAGCTTGCCTTCCTTGTGTTGGCGCGCGATGCGGTCCGCGCCGCCGCCCGCAGCGGCCGCCGCGAGCCGCTCTTTGAGCTCGGAGATCTGCTGTGCCCGGGTGTTGCTCATGGCGGCGGATCTTACCTTGGAAGACGGGAATCCCCGGTCTCAAGCTCCCGGAGTGAAAGATCCGCCGCCGTTTCCGCGTATCCTCTGCGCATCTACCCCCAGGAGGACCCCATGAGTGCACGAGCCGTCGCACCCCTTGCCGTTCTAGTCGGCCTGCTGTTCCTCTCGGCGCCTTTTTCGGCCTCGGCACAACCTGCGCCGCCGGCACCGGCCGAAGCCATTGCGGCGCCGGACGCGGCACCCGCCGATACCGGACCGGTCGCCGTGCCCATCCCGAGCGAAAAGACGATGCGCTATTACAAGAGCGGCATCGTCGTCTGGTGGGTCGAACTGTTCTGGGGGCTCGGCGTTCCGGCCCTGCTCCTGTTCAGCGGAGTTTCCGCCCGAATCCGCACGTTCGCCCAGAAGATCGGCAGGCGTTGGTTTCCGACCGTCGCGATCTACTTCGCGTTGTTTACGATACTGACGTTCGTGATCGACCTGCCGCTCGCCTACTTCACGGATTTCGTGCGCGAGCATGCCTACGGGCTGTCGAACCAGACGGCCGCGAAATGGTGGAGCGATGCGGGGAAGAGCCTTCTCGTGGGCATCATCGGCAGCGCCGTCGTGTTGTGGATTCCCTATCTGATGCTGAAGAAGAGCCCGCGCCGGTGGTGGCTCTGGACCTCGCTCGCCGCCGTTCCCCTGCTCGCGCTGCTGTTGGTGATCTCGCCGATCTGGCTCGATCCCCTGTTCAACAAGTTCGGCCCGATGAAGGACCGCGCGCTCGAAGCGAAAATCCTCGCGCTCGCCGACCGCGCCGGGATCGAAGGGAGCCGCGTGTTCGAGGTCGACAAGAGCGTCGACACCGAAAAGGTCAACGCC
>Ga0068860_100000991_pt1 | contig 31410 bp, 22 predicted proteins | sample KBSSwiS32_FD_66597 | JGI IMG/M metagenome (GOLD analysis project Ga0068860, IMG submission 66597) | Switchgrass rhizosphere microbial communities from Kellogg Biological Station, Michigan, USA - KBS Switchgrass S3-2 | ecosystem: Host-associated > Plants > Roots > Rhizosphere > Soil ... | reverse complement strand
CCCGCCAATGGCCAATGGCAGGGGTTTGGGCCGGACCGGAGAGTCCCCCCAGAAGGCAGCAGCAGAGCAAAAATAGGAGTCTTACAAGCATACAACAATGGCCCCGGGGCCGGCAGGCAGGTGATCCGCCCGGACCAAAGTTACCGGAACAAGGTTAAAACCATCCCTCCTGCGCTGGAAAAGCCGGTAAAATACCGGACCTTCGCACCACATTTTAATAACTGTCCATAGGACAACGAACCGTTGGTTCGTTTAAAAAGATAAACAACCATGTGGGAATCTCTCGCACGACTGGTCCTTAAATTCCGATTACCTCTTCTCCTCTTTCTCCTGGCCGTCACCGCCTTCATGGCCTATCATGCTTCCAAGGTCAAACTGAGCTATGACTTCAACAGCAGCATCCCCACCGACAATCCCAAATACATCGCCAACCTCAACTTTCGCAAACAGTTCGGAGATGACGGCAACCTGCTCGTCGTCGGGGTACAGACAGACAGTCTTTTTAAAAAGGATATTTTCAACGGCTATATAGCCCTCGGCGATTCGCTGAAAAAGATCACCGGCGTGGATGACGTCCTAAGCATCCCAATGGCGATCAATCTGATAAAAGACTCCACCACCGAAAAACCCCGCGCCGTTCCCCTATTCCCCCGCCATCCCGATTCACAAGCCGCCATCGACAGCGGAAAAGCCGCATTCCTGGGTCTTCCTTTTTACAGGGGACTGCTCTATAATGCCGAAACACATACCTGGCTCATGGCCGTGCGGGTCAATAAAGATGTGATGAACTCCGCCCGCCGTATCGTCACCGTAAATGCCATCATAAAGGAGGTCCGGGCCTTTGGCACACAGTACGGACTGGAATTGCATCTCAGCGGCCTTCCCCTTATCCGGACCGTTATGGCGCAAAAAGTATCCCGGGAGACCACCTGGTTCCTCCTTGGGTCCGTCGTCCTGTCCGCCATCATCCTGCTCATCTTTTTCCGCAGCGTCGGCACCATGCTCCTCTCGCTGGGAGTAGTCATCGTCGGGGTGATCTTCAGCCTCGGCACAATGGACCTGCTGGATTATAAGATCACGCTGCTGAATGCCCTGACACCCACCTTGATGGTCGTTATAGGCATCCCCAACTGTATTTACTTCCTGAATAAATATCACACCGCCTACAGGGACACGGGTAATAAACACGAGGCGCTAGTCCTGATGGCAGGGCGCATGGGCGTCGTAACCTTGTTTTGCAATATCACCGCTGCCATCGGCTTTGGCGTCTTTTCCCTGACAAGGAGCGCCATCCTGAACCAGTTCGGGGTCGTCGCCGGGATCAATATCATGCTCCTCTTCTTTATTTCCTTTATCCTGATACCCGTCGTTCTCAGCTATCTTCCTGCCCCCAGGGAAAAACATACCCGCTACCTCGAGAACAAGTGGCTGGCTGCTCTTTTGAGGCGACTGGAGATATGGACACTGCATCATCAAAAAACCATCTATGGCGTCACCTTCGTATTGCTCGTCCTGGCCATAGCTGGCATGTTCCGGCTAAGGTCCGAAGGGTTCATCGTGGACGACCTGCCTCAAAAAGATCCCATCTATAAAGACCTGAAGTTCTTCGAGCATCATTTCAAGGGTGTAATGCCCCTTGAGATCATTGTGGATACAAAAAGAAAGAATGGGCTGCGGATCAATATGCTGCAGACCCTCGACAGCGTGGACAGACTGTCGCAATACATAACATCCCAGCCCGAGATGGCCCGCCCATTGTCCCTCGTGGAAGGATTGAAGTTCGTCCGCCAGTCCTACTATGGTGGCGACAGCGCCCAGTATGGCGTACCCAATTCATTGGACCTTGCCTTCCTCTCATCCTATCTTAAAGGGGATGGCTCCGGACAGTCCGGCGACTCATCCGCAAAGGCAGGCGATTCGTCCAAACGCACCGGCAAAGGCGCTAACAATCTCAGTCAATTATTAAAAAGTTTTGTAGATAAAGACCAGGAACGGCTACGCATCAGCGTGAATATGGCCGATGTAGGCAGCGCACGCCTGCCCTTTATTCTGGACGACCTGGAAAAGAAGACCCATCAGCTGTTCGATACCTCCCGGTATCATGTCGAGCTCACCGGCACCAGCGTCACCTACCTGGAAGGCAGCAGCTTTATCATCAAAGGACTGAAGGATAGCATCCAATGGGCCTTTGTGCTCATCGCCGTCTGTATGCTCCTTCTTTTCAGGTCCGTGCGGATACTCCTCTGCAGCCTTATTCCCAATGTCATTCCACTGATCATCACCGCAGGTATCATGGGCTGGGCCGGCGTCCGGCTAAAACCATCCACCGTCATCATCTTTAGCATCGCATTGGGCATTGCCATCGACATCACCATACGCTTTCTCGTAAATTACAAACAGGAATCCAGCGGCCCCGATGGTAAAAAGGCCGACGCAGAGCGCACCGTCATCGACACTATCAATAAGACAGGTATCAGCATTCTATATACTTCGCTGGTGCTCATCGCCGGCTTTGTCATCTTTTGTTTTAGTGATTTCGGAGGCATCTTCGCGTTGGGCTGGCTGACATCCCTGACCCTGGTGATCGCCACTGTGACAAATCTCGTGTTTTTGCCGGCCTTGCTGATCACGTTGACAAAAGGACGCAAGGTCGCCGGTCCGAAGGAGTAACAGGACCTGACGGGTTCACAGACTCATCGAAAGGTTCACGTACCGCATAAAGGGTCATCCAGCGAAGGTTCGCAGGACCATCAATGGCCGCCGGCCCGGGCACGTCTTATATTTCCACCATCCCATTCTTAATGGCAAACATGACCAGCCCAACCCTCGTGCGCACTTTTAATTTCTCGAAGAGTGTATTACGGTAATTATCTACCGTGCGGGGACTGATAAACATTTTATCCGCAATGTCCTTGTACGTGAGCTCCGAGCAGATCAGCCGGAGGAATTCTTTTTCCTTGTCACTGAGAATGACAGGATCTTCCGGATTGCCCAGGTCCTTATGCAGACCGCTGATGATCTTGCCCGAAATATATTCAGAGAGATAGAAATCCTTTTTCATGATGGAGTCCAGCGCCACCTTCAGCTCTTCCGGCTCTATATTCTTCATGATATAACCCTTGGCGCCCAGCCGGAGCATACGGATGATCGTATTTTCATCACTGGACATGGACAAAGCAAGGACCTTTATCTGGGGATAGTTCTTATGGAGCCAGCGCACCGTCTCATACCCATCCATATCCGGCATGTTGACATCCAGCAGGATGATGTCCGGCACTATATGCTGGGTGATCTTGGTCTTTATTTCCTTTCCATTGTCTCCCTCAAACAGGACCGAATAATTTTCGAAGGAGTCGATCAGTTTAGCTAACGCCTTCCGCAAAAGACTGTGATCATCAACAATGCCTACCTGTATTTTCTTTAGTGCTGCAGCCATAAACAAATTATAATGCTTCCCTTTCCAGGGGCAATTCCACCTTTATTACGGTTCCTTTCCCAGGCTGACTCTGAATAGTTATCTCCCCACCAATGAGGCGGGCACGGTTTGTCATACTTTTCAGGCCTATACCACTGGAAGAGGAGGCGTCTACCTGTTTTTTCTCCGGGTCAAATCCTACGCCGTTGTCCTCAACCTGCAGCTCAAATTTATCATCAATCAGGTAATTTACAGCAATTATTACGTGGGTGGCTTTAGAATGCTTTAAAATGTTGTTCATCATTTCCTGGAACATTCGGAAAAGGAATATAGCTCGCTGTCCCTCAAGCGGATACTCATTACCGGAAATTGTAAAGCTTACTTCTACCAATCCCGTCCGCCGGAGACTTTCCACGTCAAATCTGATGGCCTCCACCAGCCCGATCTGGCTGATCCTGTCCGTATGCAGGCTTTTTGTGAGGTCCGCCATATCATAAATGATCTTATTCAACATCTGGCGGCTGTTCTGAACACTCTCATAGGCCGGATGACTAGCCTCTAATGGCAAAATGGACAGGGACAGCTTTACCACCGACAATACCTGTCCGATATTGTCATGCAGTTCCTGCGCAATAGTTTTGAAAGTTGCCTCCTGGATCTCCAACTGGCTCCGGAGCAATTCCTGCTCATATTCCTGTTTCATCCGGACCAGCTGCTGCTCCTGACGATGCTGTCTTTTTTGATATAGGAATAGCAGGACGAGTATGAAGCCGACCAACAACAAGGCCAGCACCATACCTAAAAGGACTACTACGTAGAGTTCTTGCCCTTGATCCGGCATAAAAAGGCGATAGTGAAAGATGAATATAAGAAAACATTCAACAAGAGAAGGATTACCGCAATATTTTTCTTGATTATGTTGGGCGCGCGGTTCAAATAATTCAGCAGCCCAAAAATGGGGAAACTGCAGCAGTAAAAGAACAAAAGCCCGGCGCATATCCAGAAGATAGGCTGGCGAACCAGGTTTACCGCCCTGGATGACTGGAACAATTCATAGAAATAGTAGATACAAAGGATGGTGATCAGCAGGCAGCCGACAGCATATGTCGTCGCTGAAAAAATGCTGATCCTCTGTATGAAGATGTAGTATATCAATATAAAGGCCGTGTAGAATCCTGCGGTATACACGATGATCATCTTCATCCACTTACCCACTATCACCTCCCGCAGCAGGAACATATAGAAAAGAAATTCAACAGGACCAAAGCAATTGTAAAGCGCTATGGGAGATCCGCCGCTGCTTCCTATATGATAAGCCATGAGCTCCACCGCCAATGTACACAACAGGAATATGGGGAACGCACGCACATACTTGTTCAGGCCGGACTGGAAATAAACCGTAAAGCTGGCTATAAAGCTGATGGCAATGAAGACAATATATACCAGTGGACTCATAAGTGATCTCAAAATAGTAGAATTTTCCGGTACGGAGAAGTTGTATAAAAAAGAAACCGTCCCGATGTATCCGGGACGGCTTCCGCGTCATCCGACGCTATGGCTTAATGGTTATGTTAGATAATCATCAATCCATCCTTTCCTGCAGCCATCAAAGTACCGACTTCGTCAGCTTTTAAGACAGTCGTTGTAGTAGTCGGAGTGGTAGTGGTAGTAGGACCGGTGGGCCATATAGGCATACCGAGATTATAGGCCAACAATTCGGTCCTTCCATTGTTTTCAACGTACACATTCTCTCCTATGACACTTTCCTCATTGCTGCTGGTAGCAACCAGCGCTACCGTCTGACAGCCTTCCATTCCTTTTCTGGAAGCATTCTCACCGTATACTCCAAAGTTCAGGCGAATACCGTCGGCGCCATGAAGCTTTGCGGTCTGAAGAAATTCTTCCAGCTCTTCCACGCTGAACCAAATCCCCAGCGTGTCTTGCTTACCGAGATTTTCGGAATTCTGCATCCAGCGCTCTTTCTTATAATTCCTGATCAGGGAATCTACATGCTCAGTGGTTACATACCTGCCAGCAGTCTTTACTAATTTTTTCTCAATTGTGTTCATGGTTTGTGCGTTTGAATGTTTGAAGAATAATTTGCTTTCGTAAAAGTATTCCCCAAGTCTCTGAGAGACTCCGCGCACGGTCATCACAATCAAACAATTATGAATTAGTATTATTTGTAAGCTAAAGGGGATCAAAGACTCAGGGGAGAAATATTACAAAAAAAACGTTTTTTAGTCAGTAAAAAAACAGTAAAACAACGAGGGGTGGGGACGTAAAAAAACGTGGTCAAAACCCACGTATAATACGCAATAAAATACCGTCTTAATATTTCACTCCGAAAACTTCACGATCGGAGATTTTGTCTGACATTAGTAAAGAGGTTCTTCAGTGTCCCGTTTTTACAATTTGATATCCTTAGATCGTGTCGTGTCGAAGTGTTTGCCCGTTGCAACCTCTATGCTACCAGATCCAATCAAGAAAATCCCCTGACCACCAAACTTTTATGCAGCAGCAGCAGCAACAGCATACATAACCATTAACACCTTATCCTGTTTTTACTACAGCGTGTATGGGTATGTATGCTGATGTTCTTTTAAATTCGAACGCGGACCGGGCCCCTGAGCAAACTTTAGGTTCGTTCTCAGCAGGACATTAAATTATGCATTACACATGAGAAGACCAATCCCTGCGGGCACGAATATGCTACTATTGCTTGCCCAAGTGCTTACCGCTGTTACCATTCAAGACTTCCGGGTACCCATCTGTCTTATCTACCGGCAGGCGGGTAATCCCGGAGTGTTTTGATTACCTCCCGCCATCCCCAGGTCGCCGGCCACCGGCACTGACCTGACGGACCAAGGTCCGTCGCCCGAAGGGCAGACATTAGCTTACATCCTTTTCCTCTTTAGATTGATCCACCTTTGACGGACCCAGCAGTTCGTCCCAGCGCTTTTTTTTGTAAATTCGCGCCTTCTCAAGGTGGCCATAAGGTCATTTATAACAAATCAACAGCCCAATCAATGGACAAAAAGATCAAATCTGCCCTCATTTCCGTCTTCTATAAGGACGGCCTGGACAACATCGTAAAAAAACTTCATCAGGAGGGCGTAACGATCTATTCCACAGGAGGTACGCAGCAGTTCATTGAAGCCCTCGGCATACCCTGTACACCCGTGGAAAGCCTAACTTCCTACCCCTCCATCCTGGGAGGAAGGGTCAAAACCCTCCACCCCTCCGTCTTTGGAGGCATCCTTGGCAGAAGAGATAAGCCGACGGACCTGGAAGAAATGGCCCGCTACCATATCCCCGAAATAGATCTCGTGATCGTCGACCTCTATCCTTTTGAGGCGACCGTAGCATCCACCAGCGACGATGAAGCCATTATCGAAAAGATAGACGTAGGAGGCCCCTCCATGATCCGCGGAGCCGCCAAAAATCATAAAGACGTGGTTGTCATAGGCTCAAAGAACGAATATGCCTACCTGGAACAGTTGCTAGACCAGCAAAAGGGAACTACCACCCTCGAACAGCGCCGTCTCCTGGCCGCCAAAGCTTTCGAAGTATGCGCACATTACGACGTGGTCATCGCCCAATACTTTACCGCCACGGACAAAACCTACCCCGCCCCCGAACCCGAATACTTCCTGGAGTCCATTCCAACCCCAAAATCGCTGCGATACGGTGAAAACCCCCATCAATCTGCCCGTTTTTATGGCAGGTTGGAAGAGCTTTTTGAACAGGTAAATGGTAAGGAATTATCATATAATAACCTCGTCGATGTGGACGCCGCCACCCAGCTTATCCAGGAGTTCGCAAACACCCAGGGTGCTGTTTTCGCCATAATAAAACACACAAATGTTTGCGGTATTTCCATCCGCCCTACGATGAAACAAGCATGGGATGCCGCCCTTGCAGGCGACCCCGAGAGCGCTTTTGGAGGCGTATTGGCCTGCAATATGCCCGTGGATAAGGCCACCGCCGAAGCCATCAATGAGATCTTCTTCGAGGTCCTCATCGCCCCCGCTTTTGACAAGGATGCCCTGGAAGTGCTGCGTTCGAAGAAAAATCGCATCCTCCTGCGTCAAAAAGCCACCCTCAGCCCTTCCTTCCAGTACCGCAGCCTCCTCAATGGAGTGCTCCAGCAGCAGCAGGATGAAGGCAATTACACCGAGTGGAAAGAAGTAGGCGGCCGCACTACCACCGACGCCGAGAGAGAAGACCTCGCCTTTGCCAATATTGTATGCAAACACCTCAAGTCAAACGCTATCGCCCTCATAAAAGATCGTCAGCTCGTAGGTAAAGGCTGCGGACAGACCAGCCGTATCGATTCACTGCGGCAATCCATCGTCAAGGCCGAACAGTTCAAGTTCTCCCTGAAAGGAGCCGTGCTCGCCTCCGACGCATTCTTCCCCTTTAATGATTGTGTACAGATAGCCCACGCCGCTGGCATCACGGCCTTTATACAGCCCGGAGGTTCCATCCGTGACAAGGATTCTATAGACTATTGCGTGGAGAATAAGCTGGCCATGGTGATCACCGGCATGAGGCATTTTAGGCACTAAAATGCCGCCGCCAGCCGGCCAGGCTGGCCATCATTAGCCCCGCTAGCATCCGCAGGATGCGGTCCCACTGCGCGCCATGCGGCCCCAAAACAACCCTGTATTTTTTCTACGCACCCCAAAAGATCTCTTCTTTGAGGAACAACGCGTACAAATTCTTCCAGTCGGCGAACCGCGGATCATCGCCCAGGAACGTATTGTGCCAGATCGTTATCATCAACCCATTCACCTTCCGTATCAGGTGATAGTAATGCATCAGCTCCTGCATAGCCTGCACCGGCGTATCATGCTGCTCATAAAAGGAATTGGCATCCATAAAACAAAAAGGGAAGATACGCAGCGATGTCTTCTCCTCTTTCTGCAGGTCATACCAGTAAAAGGAAGAAGCCACCGAGGCCCTGAACCCGTTTATGCTGCCATAACCCATGGAAAAATCCTGCTGAATGCCATGCTTTATCAAAAGACGATAGGTCCCCGGCAGGGTCATTCGTATATAATGCTGACGGCTGCGCGTCACTTCCCGTTCCGTGATACACTCCATCCATTCTATCTCTTCCTTTAGCAAACTCTCCTTGTCACCCGCCTGCCAGGACGGATGAATGCCCACCCTGGACCCAAACGAATGATACCGGACCAGGTCCTGTAGCCCCTTCCCTTCCGGAGATATATTCCTGTCAACACCCTTTTGCCACCTCGCCGCCAGAAAAAAATAATAAGCCCTCAGCCGGCAATACAGATGCAGGGAATCCAGCCATTCGTACGCATCATACGGGTCCCGCAGCTTACCCCTCAAAACACTGATCCGCTCCCTGGCTTCCGCCCACCTTCCTTTTGAAAGACTCCGCAGGAATCCACCCAAATTCCTTTTCCATCCCTTATGCAGATAGGAATACGCCACATCGATGTCATAAGTGGGAATGAATTTAAAAGATGGGTAACGAAACACCAGTTTGGGGAATTTCTTCCCCAGCGCCCCCTTGAATTGTTGCAACCACACATTGACAAGGGGAATGTCGAGGAACCCTTCCTTGAAAGCCAGCGACTGTGTATGATCATAACGGCCATACTCATCCGGATCGCCCGGGAGATATTCCTCATACCTGCTGATGAGATAAAAAGAGGCCGCGAAAACATCAAAGGGGAAATCTCCTTCCGTTGGGAAAAATGCCTTGTGAAAATTCAGCTCGAAGCATTCGATGTTCTGTTCGTGTATGCCTGTCTGATATAACAGCGGTGTGCTGCGAATAAAGAATTCTATCTCGTCAATATCCGTATCGGAATAATTGAGCCGTGGTCCCGGATGGGAGGCATAACCTTCTTTATCCGATGTGAGCGTAATGGGCTCATCAAAGAGCTCTCTGCCGATGAATTCGACAATGTACCGCAGACGGGGGGTGATATGAGGGCTATATAATAAAAGCATACTGATCTCACAGAAGGATATCCTGTCACCCTCTTTCGGCCTTCCATCTTTCATTGAAGGTCTTGGGAGAAAAGTCGAGCGGGGCGCGATGAGCCGTCCATGCTGAAAAGGACCTGTTCACCACCCAGTTCTTCATCTTCTGGTTGCCCATATTCATCCATCCCCGATGGAGACTCGCCATCTTCCAGAGTTTCCAGGCCAGCTTTTCCGACCAGCCGGAGAACCCTTTCTCCACAGCCTCAGACCTGTTCTCCAGCAATAGCTCATGCAGATTGATCTTCACCGCGCATACCTCCGTACAGTTACCGCAGAGCGAAGAAGCATAGCTGAGATGCTTCCAATCCCCCATCTCTTTCAGGTGCGGAGTAATGACGCTGCCGATAGGGCCAGAGTAGGTCGTGCCATAGCTATGGCCGCCGATGTTCTTATAGATGGGACATGCATTGAGACAGGCGCCGCAGCGGATACAGTAAAGGCTTTCCCGCGTCTTCTCATTGGCCAGGATGTTGGTACGGCCATTGTCCAGCAAAATAATGATCATTTCCTCCGGTCCGTCCGTCTCGCCCGCCTGTTTTGGGCCCGTAACGATCGTATTGTATACCGTGACACGCTGCCCCGTACCATAAGTAGCCAGCAGCGGCCAGAACAACCCCAGGTCCGTGAGGGAAGGGATCACTTTCTCCAGACCTGCAATGACAATATGTGTTTTGGGGAAGGCGCAGCTCAGACGTGCGTTGCCCTCATTTTCTGTAATGGCAATACCCCCTATATCCGAGATGATAAAATTGGCGCCCGTAATGCCTATCTCCGCACGTACATATTTCTCCCGGAGCTTTTCCCGGGCCACCAGCGTCAGCTGTTCCGGACTTAGATTCGGCTTGGTATGCAGCTTCTCATAAAAGAGCTTCGCCACATCTTCTTTACTCTTATGCATCGCCGGTGTGACGATATGATAAGGTGGCTCCCCATCCAATTGTTGAATATATTCCCCCAGGTCCGTCTCCACCGACTCGATGCCATTCTTTTCCAGGAATTCATTCAGCTTGAGCTCTTCGGTGACCATGCTCTTGCTTTTTACGATGGTCTTGCAGTTCCGTTGCTGGCAGATCTCCAGTATTTCCGCCAGGGCTCCTTCCGTATTCTCCGCCCAGATGACCTTTCCGCCCCGCTGTGTAAATATCGTCTCGAATACCTCCAGCTGCTTGTCCAGGGTTTCCAGCGCCCGCCACTTTATATTTTTTGCTCTTTCCCGGGCCAGATTCAATTCCCCGAATTGCTGCTTGCCCTGAGGGACAACGGCATTATACCTGCCGATGTTGAAGTTGATCTTCCGGCGATGGTCCATATCCTCCGCCTTGATGGTACTACGGGCAATAAAACTGGATGCTGTTTCGGTCATGGTCTAAAATATTTATTCGCCACCTGGTCCAACGCCTCATAAAAGTCTTTTCCAAATTTCCGTATCAGGGCTTCCTTCAGGAATACATAGGCCGGGACCTTTAGCTTTTTGCCCTGTACGCAGGCCGGCTTGCACATCGTCTCACGTGGCTCGTAATTGACCACTTCATGCGTGCTCGTCTTGCTGATCTTCACCGGGTAGAGATGACAGCTGATAGGCTTTTTCCAGGCTATCTTCCCATCGTAATAAGCCTGCTCGATACCACACTTGATGATGCCCTTGTTGTCCTTGTAGCCATAGGCGCACATCTTTCCCGCAATGGTCGGCGTCACCCATCCGAACTCCCTGTCATAATGGTAGCGACCCTGGCTTTCTATCTCCTTTATCCCCTCAGGTGTGAGATAAGGCTTTACCGTCTCATATACTTCGTTGATCCTGTCCAATTCGTCTTTCTCCAACGGGGCGCCCGCATCCCCATCCTCACAGCATCCGCCCTTGCACTTCAGCAGGTCGCATACAAATTGAGCTTCCACCACAAGGTCACTTACCAGGACATTATCAATTGCTATCAAGTTCTAATTTTTTTATCGTGCACGCCGGGTATTCACTCCGAAATTTGCCACATCCCCGATGCACGTCTTATAATGGGCCTTCGGCCAGCGGAACTGTGTTCCGCTCTGACAAATATACTTCACATTGCTTATTTCGCCGCCGCCCGCCACCGGAAAGTATTGATCAGATGCACCATATCTTCCTGTAGAAAATCATTCACCGGCTTCAGGGAATCCTCGTTAGGGGCCGTATCGAAATACAAAGCGCCCCGGAGGAAGTTCCGCGTCGTATCCGTAACAAAAAATTGATGTGCCGTAGCCGCATTGCCTCCCACGCTAAAATACATACCCCCTATCCCATTCGTCGTCTGTATCGGGGTCTGGTCGATGGAGGACGCCTTGGACGTATGTTTGAAGGTCATTTTGAAAGCATCATCCCGCAGCTTGTCGAAGCTGTTCTTTCCTATTGCCTTATAGCTCACATAGATCCTGGCGTTGAATTTGGGGAAGTCGATATTGATCCAATACGGGTTTTCCGTCGTGCTGTCGAAAAACGTGCTGTCCTTTACCACATTTGCATAAGCCGGGTATTCGAAGGTATAAGGATAGCCCGCCTTGTCGAAAGTTTGGTACGCATGCCTGGGGAGGTCTATCTTGAAATACCCCCTTCTTTTAGGGGTATAGTCACTGTTACAGGAGAAAAGGATGCTGGCGCAAAGTCCGAGAACAAGCAGGCCGGCCAATGTCCCCGACAACGAACTTCCGGTCTGTTTTGGCTTAATAGTCTTCAATTTAGGAATTCATTTTTACGGTGACCTTTACTTTTTTTATGCGGCTGCTGTCCGCATCCAGTATAGTAAACTCAAAATCTCCGCAGGGTATTATATCATTCACCTTTGGTATTTTTCCGGACAGCTCCAGGATAAGGCCCGCCAGCGAGTCGCTATCCCCCTTCACCTGGTCAAATGTGTCCACCGGCAGATTCATTGCTTTACAGACGTCATTGAGCATCGTACGGCCTTCAAAGACATAGCTCCCATCCTCCAGCCGGCTGCTGGCAGTTTCTTCCTCGTCGAATTCATCCCGTATGTCGCCAATGACCTCTTCCATAATATCTTCCAGGGTCACAATGCCGCTGGTGCCGCCAAATTCATCTACCACAATGGCAAAATGGATCCGCTTGTGCTGGAATTCATGCAGCAGGTCTTCTATCAGCTTGTGCTCATGTACAAAATAGGGAGGACGGATCAGCTTACGCCAGTCAAAATCATCCGGCTCATTCAGATAGTTGACCAGGTCCTTGGTATGGACCATCCCCGCCAGATCATCCAGGCTGCCCCGGTACACCGGCAGACGGGAATAATGCAGCTCCTCCACCTTTTGCTTTAGCTCAGCGAAATTGAGCTGATACTCTATCCCATAGACCTCCAGACGGGTACGCATGATCTGTTTCACCGTGATGCTCCTGAACTCGATAAAGCTCTGAAGGATATTCTTTTCCTCCGCCGAAGCCAGCTTCTCCAGGTTGAAGGCCGATTTCCTGCGGCCAAAGAATCTTTCCAGCCTGTCGCTGCGATGTACCGCCCAGCTGCCCACCCTTCGGAAGAGCAGATAGATCAGCTCTACAACACCCGAAGTATAATAGGCGAACTGGAGATTGTTCTGGGTAGCCCAGATCTTCGGCATGACCTTTCCAAAGAGGATAATGACAAAACCTACCAGGATCACCTTTAACAGCACGACGATAAGTGCATGGGTATTCTGCACAACCATCTCATCTATGAGGAAATTGGACAAAATAATGATGGAAATATTAATGATGCTATTGGCTATCAGTAAGCTGGCCAGCAGGATCTTCGGTTCTTCCAACAGGGTGACGATCCTCCTCCAGGAAGTATCCTGCTTGGTTTTCAGGATATTGATATCCTTATGCGTGAGGGAAAAGAAAGCCACTTCCGAGCCAGAGAGTACAAAGGAAAGGATCAGCAGGAAAAGGATAACGACAGCCAGGACAGTGGTTGCCTGAGGATTGATGAACAGGAGCGCCGAGAGGCTATCAAAGTGGAACAGTTTCGTTAAAGGGTGATCCAAAATGTTTTTTTTCGTTTAACAATGGTCCAACGAACCTCCAGTCCGTTTTGGAATGTCGGCCTGGCAGGCCCCTTATTCAACAGGCAGGTCGTACCGGCCTGCCTGCGTCGCCCGTAGGGCGTATGACAAATGTAGCAAAAAAGCTTAAAACGAACCACAGGTTCGTTGTCCGAAGGACAGACATATGATAATTGCGTGAATTGGGCTATTTTTCCCAAAGTCCAATTCGCGCACAATTTAAAATGGCAGATCTTCAGAAGGTTCCCCTACACTGGGGGTATCCGAATTTCCTTCCCCTTCGTGATGAATATGTGGGTGAGAAGGCCCATCCGTCCGCTTGTCCAGCATGATCAGATTGTCGCCGACTACTTCAGTGGCAAATTTCTTATTCCCTTCCTTGTCTTCCCAGCTGCGTGTGCGTAGTCTGCCTTCTATATATACCAGGCTGCCTTTGTGGAGATATTTCTGCGCCAGCTCAGCCAGTCCCCGCCAAAGGACCACTGTATGCCATTCTGTTTGAGAGATCAGTTTGCCAGCCCTGTCCTTGAAAGTTTCAGTAGTAGCTAAAGAAAACTTGGCAACGGCAATATTTCCCTCCAATATCTGTACATCCGGGTCTTTTCCTAGATTTCCAATTAACATAACCCTATTTACGCCTCGCATACGAAGAAATTTGAAGTTTACAATTCGTCTTTAGATACCTTATCCAGTTAATAATAATTTTTGTCCTGTGCGCCGCCTTGGCGGCTCTGATAAATGTTTGCGATCTTCGTCGGACCTGCCTTGTCACGGTCCTCCTCGATCATAACCTTCGCAAAAGCTCGGTTACCGTGCCGTACGGTCCGCCTACTCTAAAATTAATTAAAATTTTTCGGCCAAGCTTAATTTTTTACCCCACACTATCCGGGCCTCCTTCAGTGGTTCATCAGAACAAGCTTTGTGCCGGTGTTGGGTCTAACAACCAGGCATTAATGAACTTAGGGAAAGGGTATTCACTTAATTTGTCTTTATCTACCAGCAGGTAGCCATCCAGGGTGGGCATCGGCTTCTTTAATTGTATCGTAAAGAATTGCCCCTGTATAGTCTGATGACTTAGTTCCTGTCGGTAGATTTTTGATATATACTTCACTGTGAGTGACCGCTTTCCAAAGATCTTTCCCGCAAATTGCGCCTGCAGGATGTCTTCAGGATAGACAGCGTCCTCCGACTCCCACCCTACCAGCTCAAAAAGGTCCGCCCAGATATCTCCCTGCTGCCGCTGACGGATATATACTTTTTTATCAGGTGTTTCAACCAGGAAATAATAGAACCAGCGCTTCTTTTTCCGAAGCACCTTTTCCTTTACAGGCAGCCTCCCCGCCTCGCCCTTGCGATAAGCCTGACAGTCCTCCCGTTGCACACACACCGTACACAGCGGATTCTGAGGCCGGCACACCACCGCGCCAAAGTCCATGATCGCCTGATTATATATACCCGCCTGCTCTTTGTCTAGCAAACTCTCCGCCAGCGAAGTGTATTTCTTTTTACCCGCTGTGGTGTCGATAGGCGTATCGTCTCCCGTATACCGCGACAGCACACGCAGCACATTCCCATCCACCACCGCATAGGGAAGATTGAAAGCAAAGGAGGCAATGGCCGCCGCCGTATAAGGGCCAATGCCTTTCAACGCGCGAATGCTATCATAATCAGTGGGGAACCTGCCTTTATAATCACCGGCGATCTTTTTTGCCGTGGCGATGAGATTGCGGCAGCGGGAATAATAGCCAAGACCTTCCCAGCATTTGAATACTTTTTGTTCCGGAGCCTCCGCCAGATCCTTGATCGTAGGAAAGTTATGAACGAACTTCTCATAATAGGCCCAACCCTGCTCCACGCGGGTTTGTTGTAATATTATTTCACTCAACCATATCTTATAAGGGTCCTTTTCTCCCTTCCAGGGCATAGTCCGGGAATTCTCATTTTTGTGCCATTTTAGCAGATTTTTTGTGAAATCGCCTTTTTTTATCATCATTTGACCTAATTTAGTCCCCACTTAAAAAATTCTCAATCAATATTTTATAGAATCCTTGCACAAATAAACCAAATCTCTTATTTTGATCTTCGAAAAAGGGTATGGACAAGTAGTTGTGAATTAAAAATTTTGTTATATATTTAAAATCAGAAACTTATAAAACTTAATCCCCATGAGAAAGGCAGACCTGGTTAACCAGATATCGGAAAAAACAGGCATACCTAAGGTTGACGTCCTGGTGACGTTGGAAACCATGTTCAAAGAAGTGAAAGAAACCCTTTCCCAGGGAGAAAATATTTATATCCGGGGATTTGGTAGCTTCATCACGAAGAAAAGAGCTGCGAAAATCGGCCGAAATATAAAGAAAAATGTCGCAGTTCATATTCCTGAGCACTTCATTCCTGCTTTCAAACCCGCAAAAGAGTTTGTAGCAGAAGTAAAAAAATTGCAATCTGTTAAGGCAGATCAGCCAAACCCCGATGAAGAGATGTAACTTGCGCTCGGCCAGCGCACAGGTGACCAGGTAGCGAACCTGTGCAGCTAAAATGCGATCGCATGAAGAGACAGCAAATTATCGTCACCGGCACAGGCGTGCTTTTATTACTTGCTCTGTACTTTTTTGGACAAACAGTTCCTCCGCAAAAAAAGATGGAGCCCTCCGAGGCGGGGACTTCGGGGGCTTCCGTTTCTAGACCTCTCAGTACTGAGGATATCCTACAGGCCTCACAATCAAAGCTTACTCCAACGCAACTGGAATATGTCACCCGGCTGCAGCATGCTGTAGTAAGGGGAGATGTAAAGGTGCAGCAGCTAAATGCTTACCGTCAGCTGGCAGCTTTCTGGCGAGACTCCGTCCGATCCGGCTTTTTTCCCTTTGCTTATTACACCGGGGAAGCAGCTAAATTGGAAAATTCTGAAAAAAGTCTCACCTTTGCTGCCCGATTATTTTTAGAAAATCTGCGTGGGCAAGACAATCCGGCTATAAAAGGTTGGATGGCTACCAACGCTAAAGAGTTGTTTGAAAAGGCGTTAGAACTGAATCCCCAGAATGATTCCACCAAAGTGGGTCTCGGCGCAAGTTACGTTTTCGGTAGCTCCGCCGGCAGTCCTACAGAGGTCATGCAGGGAATTCAGCAGATCCTGGAAGTAGCCCGGCGCGATTCCACCAATATGTATGCTCAGTTCATGCTGGGCTGGGGTGGCATCGTATCAGGGCAATTTGATAAAGCTATTGAACGTTTGACAACAGTTGTTCGACATCAACCTGCCAACATCGAAGCAATACTCCTACTCGCCAATGTCTATCAGCAGCAAGGCAATAAGTCAGCGGCCATTCAATGGTATGAGACGGCCCGGCGGCAGATCGACAACCCGGAAATAATCAAGGAGATTGACCAAAGTATTCAGGCCTTACGTTAGCCAGTGCGACTGGAAGGAGCTCGTCTGACAGACAGACATTAGCACTTCATCGGGAATGTTTCATCGGCGGTCCCGCCCTGCCAGGCAAGGGTCGATCCGAGATGCTGAAAAAAGAATTTATTTTTTAAACTATAAAATGTACTGAGTATGCCTTGTGGTAAAAAGCGTAAGCGTCATAAGATTGCGACGCACAAGCGGAAAAAAAGACTGAGAAAAAATCGCCATAAGAAGAGGAATAAGTAATGCTGAGCCGGTCCCCAGGACCGGACGAACAGGCGACCCTAATGCAAAATGGAAGATGTCGATGGCAAACGCTATTTACGCTTGAATAAGGAACTGATCATAAATGCAACCCCGCAGGGTGTTGAGATAGCCCTATTAGAGGATAAGAAGCTGGTGGAATTACACCATGAAAAGGCTGACGCAAGCTTTGCGGTGGGCGATCTATACCTGGGAAAGGTAAAGAAGCTTATCCCAGGGCTGAATGCCGCATTTGTGGATGTGGGTTTCGAAAAAGACGCCTTTCTCCACTACACCGATCTCAGCCCATATGCCCGCAGTCTGTTGAAATTCACGCAACAGGCTATGAATGACGCCAGCGCGGAAGGCTTTGACTTCGGTCATTTCCAGGTGGAGCCCGAGATCGTCAAGACAGGGAAGATCAATGAGGTATTGAATGGCAAACCCCATATCCTTGTTCAGATCCTGAAAGAGCCCATTGCCGCCAAGGGTCCCCGTCTCAGCTGCGAAATATCCCTTCCCGGACGTTTTGTCGTCATTACTCCCTTTAATGATATCGTCGCCGTCAGCCGGAAGATCCACTCTTCCGAAGAGCGGAAGCGGCTGCAGAAGATCGTCGAGGCCATCAAGCCAAAGAATTTCGGGGTCATCGTCCGCACCGCCGCCGAAGGAAAGAATACCGCCGAGCTGCACGAAGACCTTACCGAACTGGTTGCCACCTGGAAAACCATCCAGACCAATCTGAAAGGAGCCGTGGCCCCCGCCAAGATCCTCAGCGAGCAGACAAAGACCACCAGCATGCTTAGGGACCTGCTGAATGAGGATTTTAACAAGATCGTCATCAACGACAGGAATATCTACAACGACACCAAGAGCTATATCCAGCGCATCGCCCCGGATAAAATAGACATCGTCTCCTATTACCACAACGGCTCTCCTATCTTCGACCAGTTCAGCGTCACCAAACAGGTCAAGGCGGCTTTTGGAAAGACCGTAAACCTCCCCAGCGGAGCTTACCTCATCCTCGAGCACACCGAAGCCCTGCACGTCATCGACGTCAACAGCGGATACAAAAGTGTCAGCAACAACCAGGAACAAAATGCGCTCGAGACCAACCTCGAAGCAGCCGAGGAGATTGCCCGGCAGCTGAGACTCCGCGATCTCGGCGGGATCATCGTAGTGGACTTCATCGATATGAAGCTGCCCGACAACAAGCGCAAACTGATGGAATCCATGGAATCCTTCATGCGCACCGACAGGGCCAAACACGCCGTGCTGCCCATCTCCAAATTTGGGCTCATGCAGATCACCCGCCAGCGGATGAAGCCCGAAGTCACCATCAACACGCAGGAAGTATGCCCTACCTGTAATGGCACTGGGAAGATATCCTCTGCCCTCATACTCGAGGACGAAATAGAAAAGAATTTAAGCTACCTGATCAATCATCAGCATAAGGGCCTTTCACTCACCGTGCACCCCATCATGCATGCCTACCTCACCAAAGGAGGTCTCTTCGGCATCGGGTCCCGTCAATGGAAATGGCGTCGGAAATACAAGCAGAATATCCATATCAACGCCAATACCAACTACCATCTCACGGAATTTCATTTCTTCGACAAACAAGAGGACGAGATTAAGCTGTAACGAGGTATGACGGACCGCTGGCGGTCCTGACCCGTTTACATCTAACTCATTGTCGCCCTATGGGCGACGCGCTTCGCTGTGCTCGCGCCTGCACACAGAAAGGCCCCGGTAGAAACCAGGGCCGTCTTTTCACTGTCAACATTGAGTCACACAGATTTGAGTTATGTCCAGCAAGGAGATCACAAATGATCTTCGTAGCAGACAGCTTTACTCCGTCCACTACAAATTCCTTTGTTCGATGCGTTCGAAAAAAATAAATGATGTCTTGAGTGGTGGCTCCCGGGGATGGGATCTCCTGCTAGTAACTCGCGACCAATGAGCAATGTAGGGCTCATTAGCGAACAGTGAAGTTTTCTCATGTGTAGTAGGTGTTTATAAAAATGTAAAAGCCTTGTAAATGCCTGCGTTAACTATCTTTCACGGAGTCAGGTGTTTCCAAATTTTGACGAGTGGGTATCTTATGGAGGTGGACTATAACACCATTCAGCTCTTTCAGTCCTAAACCATAAACCAGTCAGCTTTGGAAGATTAAAGTACGAACTTTTAATTACACTTTAATCTTTTTTTAAGAAAAATTTTCTTACGAAGATGTGCAGGGATTGGGCAGCCAACAAAATAGCCCAATCCCTGCAAACCGCTAATGATTGTCCTTCGGACGAGCCGCCGAAGGCGGCTCCGGGGCTGCCTCATGTAGAGGCAGCCATCGCAAATCCTTCTATTGCTTTTGCAGAATAAGTCTGTTAGGACCATAATCCGTACCGCCGCCCTGGAAGTCGATAGTCAGCGTAATATATCCCGTACACGCAAACACATATCCCGCCACATCATTGTCTCCCGTGCCCTCCGCCGTATACTGCGTAGACGAAGCCCCGCCATAGCGGCCAAAGGTCACCTTAGGAATAGAAGCCGTACCCGTTGACGGATCGACATTGACAATCAAAGGATTTATCACCGTACCTCCACCAGGATATACCTGGCTGAGATTGATCTGGTTCGCACCCGGTCCGTCCGTAACAGTTACCATATCCCCCGCATGCCAGTCAGCCCAGTCATCCACGATGACCTTGTACGTTCCCGTCATTCCTCCGGTGAAAGGACATACGATATACGCCGTAAAATAAAAGGCGCCGTAATAATACGGTCCCGTCACCAGGCCGCTGCCGGAATTATTACCTGTGTTATTGACATCATATGACTTACCGCTCTTGGTAAACAATCTATTATAGAAAGTATAATAGCTGCCCGGCACATAGCTCGTAGTCGGTACACCCAGCGCCGCCGACAGCTCAGTACCCGACACTGTCAGCTTTGTTCCCGCTCCCGTATAGCTCACCGTCTTTACTTTATGCCACTGCGTAGTGTCATACGTGGAGCCCTCAGCCGCATAGATGTCCACATGATCCACCGCCTCGCCGTTCTTATACCCGCTGACAGTGATCCCCACCGTGGAGGTCGCCATTGCCGTATTGTCGAAATTCAGATTCATCGTGCTGTCCAGTACCAGGTAAGACCCAACCCCCAGATTCTTTATATCCGACAACGGATTGATGGCCCCCCCTGTCTTCTTGCACGAGTTGATCACCAGCGCCAGGCTGGCAATGCTTATCGCTAAGATTAATAATTTCTTCATGGATTCATTTTTGTAGTGATCCGATTTGTTTTACTTCACGAAATTATCCGGGTTATTATCCCAGAATACTTTGTTAACCGCATCTCCCGGTGTCTTTTGGGTAGGAGCATTGGAATTCCTGTTGACAAAGACAGAAGGATAATAGAAGCTACGCATAAAGAATCCCGGATTGGGCACCGCCACAGGAAGCTGAGCATTATCCGGCTTGCCCGTACGCCTGTAATTGTTATAAGGCTCTACACCATTACCCCACAGTGCGAGATAATATTCGGTCATGATAATGTTCAGCCGCGCATCATCCGTCGTGGCATTGTCATAGTTGCTCAGCACGAGGTTGACATAGTTCGAGACCTGTGTAGCCGAAGGAACATAGGAAGGATCAGGCGTCACATTCACCGCAGCAGGGAAGTTCATCACCTTGTCGATGGATGCATTTATGCCCGCCTCCATCAGATCGCGCGGAGTGCCCTGGGAAGTGATACCCAGCGTCAGCGCCGCCTCCGCCTCCAGGAAGGAAGTAAAGGAAGACAGCCAGATGGGGTTGATGCCCGCACCCTGTCCACCCATCGTCAGGGTCACCGTCTGGTGCTGGTCTGCATCAAACTGTCCCGCAGCGGGATACACACCAAAGGCCGTACGGAAATTACCATCCGGCGGCGCACCGCTGTTATCGCCATGGTCACGTCCCATATACCCTTTACCGATGACGCAATAAGGCGTTGCATCCGGGACGCTGGGATACCAGGCCGGGAAGTTGGAATTGCCGAACTGCGAATTCACAAAACAGGGACAGGTCTGCGAGTTCGCCCAGCTATAGCTCGTGCTCTGACGATAGAAATAATAACGCGTCCTTGGATCACCGCTGAGATTGACATTGCCGCCATATTTCTGTGCCGTCATCATCCACATAAAATAATTACAGATATACTCCCCTACACCGCCGGAATTGACATAATCAAGGGCATAGTGCTCATGGCGGCTGTCCGGCGCCGTGATAGAAGTTCCATATTTGAAAACAAAGTCCTGTGAAGGGTCATTGATCAGGTCATTCTCCGATAGCAGGGCCTGTATCTTAGCCGCCGCGGTATTATCTACCAGCCGGGTCTGCATATACAATTTCAGCTTCAGGGTCTTGGCAAAGGTCACCCAGTTGGCCACTTCATCGCCGCCCGGATAGAAGAGATCATTGGCAGGCCCCGGGGCCGCATCAGGATTTTGAAGATCGATGATGGCGCTGTCCAGTAAGGCCAGAGCGCCCGCATAGACAGCCGCTCCCTGATCCACCTTGGGGTTCGTATTGGCATTGCCCAGGTCCGCTTCCGAAAAAGGCACATCGCCAAAATCATCCACCAGCGTGGCGAGCGTAAAAGCCTTTAATACCCTCGCGATACCCGATTGTATATATTTCTTTTGTGTCGTCGCCAGCTTGATGAGGGCATCCGCATTCGGTATCACCCCGCCATATGCCGTGGCGCTGGGTCCCAGCGTGCCGCTGTAGGCGCCAAATACCGCGCTGCCGCCCGAATAGGCCGTCTCCCATTCCCCATCAAAGGTGGAAGGCGTATAGCCGTTGCGATAGAATGGCCCTACCCATTGCTGCTGACGCGCGAGCTGTGCGCCATAGTCAGAGGCCGTCACCCAAAAATTATTAAAGCTCAGCTGGACCTGGTTGAGGTAGAGGTCCACATCCGCCGTTGTCGTACCGGGATAGTTTGGATTGTTCAAAAGATTGTCCAGGCTCTTTTTACAGGACAATGAGCCCGACAAAACACCGATGGCCAACAACCCCGTGAATATTTTTTTAATAGTCATGTTGTCAGTTTAAAAGTTTTAGAAAGTGATCCTCAGACTTGCTCCAAAGCGTCTTGCCGAAGGACCCGTAAGAAACTCCATACCTCTGCCATTACCCACACCCAGACCCGATGCTTCCGGGTCGAAATGGATGTACTTGGGGAAATTGGGAGCATTGTACCAGAGGTTCGTCCCTGAAATGCTCAACGACATGGAGCCAAACGGCGTCTTATCTAAAATTTTCCCAGGCAGACTGTAGGATAGGGAGGCTTCCCTCAAACGTATGCAGGTGGCGTCGAAGATCGCGCTCTCGTCCGCAGCGCCATTGGTGATGCTGTTCCCGTAATATGCCTGCGTGGCGGATATTTGAATATTGTTGGGCTGTCCGTTCTCCAGCACGCCCGGCAGGATATAAGGCGCCGCGCGGTCGAATTCCGTATCCTTGGTAACACCCCTGCCCAGCAGGGCGCCGGCTGTCCCCGAGTACATCTCGCCGCCTTCTACAAAGTCCCACTGCATCCTAAAGGAGAATGCCTTATAGGTTAGGGTACTGATACCCGTTACCTTATACAAAGCATTGGGGTCTCCGATGATGCCGATATCATTCGAGTTGATATAGTTCCCGTCCGTGCCCACCAGCTTCTGACCCGACTTGACCGTATCCTTCTGGAAATAGTTGGCCATGATGATACCCAGCGCATATCCGTTCTTGGCAAATGTTCCTTCATTGGAATATCCGCCCGTATTGATCTGCGGGAGATAAGAGGGAATATCCGATACCCTGCTCTTGTTGAGGGTATAGAGACCCTCTATATACCATTTCCAGTCGCGGTTTTGGAACGCTATCACACCCAGCTTGAGCTCGATGCCCTTGTTCGTCACCTTGCCCGCATTGATCTGCTGGCTTGTGTAGCCCGTGGACGGATCGAGGAATCTGTTCAGGATCTGGTCGCTGGCGATCCGGCGATACACCGTCAAGTCCACATCCACCTTATTTTCGAGGAACTTGCCTTCCACACCAGCTTCCGCTTCCTTAAGCAATTCCGGCTTCAGGTTCGGATTGGCCAGCTGTGCCGGGATGGCGTTGATATTGATCGCCGTACCCTTCGAGGTAAGGAAGTTCTGTGTAGACACGAATAAAGAGGCGCGGGTGGAATAAGGCGGCGGAGGATTGGCCGAAGTAGCATAACCCACCCTGAACTTCAAATAGTTCACCACCTTGCTTTGCTTCAGGCTTTCGATAGCCGTTGTCGGGATGAAGGACAGCGAGCCGCTGGGATAAAATATGCTGCGGTTGGCCTTTTCCACCGTAGAGAACCAGCTGTTGCGGCCACCCACCGTCAGGTAGGCAAAGTCCTTATAACCCAGCGTGGCCTGTGCAAAGAGGCCTATGCTCAATGTCTGTTGTGTGTAGTTCAGCGGTGTCACACCGTCCTCGCTATTGGGAGAGTGGTTGACAAAGCTGCCATGATTCAGCAGACCATATACCAGCTGCTGCGTGCTCGTCATGCCCGTCTGATCATAGCGGAACTTCCGTGCATTGGCGCCCGCATCCACGTTCAGGGTGAAATCATTAGCCACATTCTTGTTATAGTTGAGGAACAGCGTATGGTCCCAGATGCTGTTCGTCCCCGTAGAAGTACGGTAGATGCCTGTAGGAGTGGAGATACCACCCTTGTTCTGGGCATATTCCTGGAATTCCGTGTAGTTGTCATATCCTATACGATACGAAAGATTGATACCCTTGATCAGCTCATAATTGAAGAGCATCTGACCAAACACCCGGCTGACCTTATCCACCGTGAAAGAGTTGTAAAGCGTCCAGCGTGGGTTCTGAATATCGTTTCCATTACGATAGTAGATCGAGCTATGGTCCGAAGGTATCTCATAAGGCAGCCCCATCAGATCCACCGCCGTAGGCGTATACATGACGTTACCGAACACCGAAGTATTCGTCGCATTGTTGCCATAGCTGTTGCTCGTAGGTGGCGAGCTGACATCGGTAGTGACATAGTTGATCGTACCGCTGACCGTCATCTTATTGGCAAGCTTGGCCGATCCGCCAAAGCCAAAAGTATTTTTATACATGGCGTTGCCCGGTATATAACCCTCGTCATCCAGATAGCTATAGCTCATGGAATAGCTCGCTGTTTGACTGGCGCCCGAAACATTCACGGCCGTGTTGCTGGATTTACCTGTCCTGAAAAATCTGGGAACGCTGTTGTAATATTTGTAATAATACGGCGCTCCCTGGAATTGAGGGAACTCGTTGGCCAATGCAGGTTTGTCATAAGGATGCGCTACAGCCACCGGCGGGTTCTGAAAGGCAGCGCCCCAGTTGCTGAAGAAGGCGATACCCTGGCTGAGATCGAAGCCCCCGCCATATTTGGTGTTGTACTCCGGAAGGATCGCCTTTGTCGCGAAGTTGGATTGAGAGACCGTGACCTCCGCCTTCCTTTTGGCTTTTTGGGAAGCGCCATTCTTGGTAGTAATGAGGATAACCCCATTTCTTCCCGCCTCACCATACAGCACCGTTGCGCTAAGGCCTTTCAGCACGTTGACACTTTCGATGTTGTTCGGATCCAGGTCCAGAAATCTGCTGGATGTCTGGTGGCCAAACGTGAAGTCACTTTGTGTGTTGGTGCTGCCGTCGAAGGGAACGCCGTCTACGATGAACAGCGGTTGCGAATTACCCGTGATCGTGCTGATACCCCGGATATTGATGTTGGTGCCGCTGCCGCTCAGACCGCTCGTGCTAAGGATATTGAGGCCCGGCGCCTTGCCATTGAGCACTCTTCCCAGATCACCTTCCGGCCGAAGCTCCAGCGCCGCCTTGTCCACCGTGGATACCGCATAACCCAGGGCTTTCTTTTCCCGCTTGATACCAAGGGCCGTGACCACCACTTCGCTCAAGGCCGAGTTATTAGGTTTTAAAGCAATCGTGATCGTTGACCTGTCGGCAACGGAGATCTCCACCGGGTCGAAACCTACCCCGCTGATGATAAGAACAGCATTAAGAGGAGTGTTGATCTTGAAGGCGCCGTTGGCGTCCGCGCTCGTGCCCCGTTTGAGGCCCTTGATCCGGATCGTGGCGGATGGAATACCTGCTCCAGCGGGGTCCGTGACTTTACCTGTGACCTCCTTTGTCTGGGCAAATAGACTGAAGGAAATGAGCATAAATGCCCACGTCATCGCAATGCGAATTTTTCTCATGTGACAGTCTGTTTTGGTTAATAAATTTTAAGTTTTCTCACCAAGAGTAAAAACACTGATGAGTGGCCGATAACACGTATAAATGGATGATTCTTCCACCCATCACGCATTAAAATCATTCACAATGTCTTTAATCTAATTTTAATTTAACCCAAACAAACAAATCACATACATTTTCGGCAATATTTATTTACGGCATATATATTTATACCTAATATATAACTAAGTGTTTACACTTATATAATAAATGTTAAAATATGCCCCGGGTAGAAACCCGGGGCCATTCTTCACTGTCAACATTGAGTCACACTCTTTTCAGGGCAATCCATTGTAAAAGTGGATGAATTGCCGGATATCGTCGATCGACTTGAAGGAAACTTTAGTCTTTTGCAGATAGTCGTCCATCTGGCGCTTTCTATCATTCGTGAGCTCGACAAAGAACCTGGGCTCTGTTTTTATTCTTGCCATTTTCCCATTCGAAACAACATAGAAATCGCTGTAAAGGCTATATTCCCTGCGAGTTTCCCCGGAGAAATCGTCCTTATCCTGTTTGAACACTTTCCGCATGCTTTCAAGGAGGCTGATCTTACCACTATCCAATAAAAGATAAAAGCTGGTCAGCGACTGGTTGTCAATTGGTGGGAATCCACAGATAAATCTGTACACCACATTAACTGCGGCAAGAGTATCGAGTATAGCCAATTCCTTCACCTGTCCCGGTTCCACTTCGATATCGTTTCCATCAGCGCGCCTGTAGTGCACCACCTGCTTTTGCAGATCGAGCTTTAGTGGAAGGCCCGAAAAAATCCTGCCATCCGCAAGGCGCATCCAGCCGAGTTTCCATTTGGTTAAAAACAAGGGAGAGCCCTTCGTCTCAATCGCTTCGCCGCCGATCGGATGGCCATTGACATCATACAGGTTGATCCTATGCTGAAAATCGTTCTGCACAAAGTTATCCGCCGACTGACTGTGGACTATGCACGGGATCGTCTGCAGCAAGATACTTGCAAAAAGGATGACAGCTACTCTTTTAGGTGTGACGCTCGCACGCATTGTTAATAATTCGGGTTAACAACCGGGGCGCTCGAAGCAGAGGGCTTGTTCTTGTCGGTTTCATCCGCAGGTACATCCCAATAATCCATGTAATTGTAATTGATGTATGCATTGGTATAAACAGTCCCATTATAGATCAAACTTGTCCCCCATCGGCCACCACCTTTTGAAGAGCCATAGGTCCAACCCCACCTTCTCAGATCATAAAACGACAGGCCTCTGAATGCCAGGGCTGCAAGGCGTTCCTGTGTCAGAACTTTCAATGCCTGGGCTAAGGTCAGTCCGGTGCCCGCTACCGCTGCGACACCTGCTCCCTGGTATGCCCTGACCGCATCGATCAAACCCAGGCCTTTGTCGATTTGCCCGGTTTGAATATACGCCTCGGCAAGCATCAACGCATTCTCTTCATAGGTAGGGCCAATATATACTTCAAGACCGCCTACCTGCCTGGAGCCCAGGATTTGGATCCCGGTTAGTCCCGCACTCACTCCGTCCACCAGGCTGTACCGGGTCGAGTTGGTATTCGCATCACCTGTAAAAATCCCATTGGCAGTACTAAAATTGGCCAACCGTTCATCGCCGGCCTGGAATTGCTGAACCAATCTTTCACTTACTTTATACGTGGAGTTCTGATTACTGGTCGCACACAAAGAAGCTACCGTGCCGCTCGGAGCGGTAAAAAATGAATTCGTGGCTGTCGATCTTCCTGTAAATACATTGTCGCCGTTCTGGACCCCTGCCTGACAATAGCTGATGATCGCTGCCCAGTCGGCGGATGCAATAGCAGGGATGCTGGCGCCGGTGATGGTAGCGCTTGGATTGCCATTTACAAAGGGCGACAATCTATTGAGCAGGATATTTCTTGCCAACATAGTATTGATCGTGCCGATCCATTGTGCGGTGGTCAAAGGAAGACCGAGACCTACCTGGCATTGCACCGGTATCAGCTCCGTAATGACCGCGGTATAGTCACCCTGGTTTGCAATGCCTTTCAACTGGCCCAAGGCAGCACTTAACAGGCTGTCGGATTGTGCAATGATAGCCGTATGGCTCACAAACTGGTTGTTGATCACATTGGGTTTATCTTCGATCAAGCCGGCATAGTACAGCGTTCCGAGCTGTGCATACGCATACCCTTTCCACCAATAGCACCAGGCCTTGACCGTTGCCACTTTATCTGCGCTTAAGTCGCTTACATTGGGAAGTTGGAGCAATACTGTATTCATTACATTGATCATAGCGTACATATTGGTCCATTCATAATACAAGGCATTGTTCGCAGACGCTGTGGCAGCTGCAGTGTTATAACTCCTGATGATAGAAACCTGCGGACTAGAGTTGGTAACAACGGTGCCCGGGTCGCCGACCGGATCGGGTGTAAAGCTGTCCGGAACACCCATGGTCGTAGTTTGGTTATTGGAACCGGCGCCTCCTCCTACTACATCACCCATCAGTTCGTGGTATCCCCAGGGCAAAGAGAAGTAGCTGTTGCCCAACCAGCCGTCACCATAGTTGAACCCGTTCCAGTAAACGCCGCCCATCGCGTAAGCTGTAATACCCTTTTCATTGGTCACATTTCCGGCAAGGGTAGGCGAATTGGGATTGATCTGATTTAGCTGCTTCTTGCATGAGCTCGCCAGTGCGATCATGATAAAAAACGCCGTATAAATCCGTATTGGAAGAATTATTTTTTGCATTGTCGGTGCGTTTTAGTGGTTAGAGATTAATGTTGATAGTAGCCTGGTACGCTTTCAGGTTAGGAATGGTGCTGTGATCGATACCCCGGTCAAATGCCGAGTTGGAAGATCCGGAGCTGATCTCAGGGTCCAGGCCGGGGTATTTAGTGATCGTCCACAGGTTTCTGCCGCTCAGCACCAGTTGGCATTTTTTAAGCCAACCCTGTGAGATAAATCTTGCAAAGTCAACGCCAACCGATACGTTCCTCAACCTCCAGAAAGACGCGTCGTGATAGAAAAGGCTCTTGGTTATATTGTTGCCGACGCCGCGTGCCGTCGTTCCCAATCCGTAATAAGCACTGGCATAATAAGCGGTCCAGGCGCCTTTTTGGCCATTGATCGTCACCGGCTTATCCCAATCACCGCTGATCCCTTCCCTGTACAACCACTCATCTGTCTGATCATACAGGTGAGAGCCGTAGATCCAGTCCCACTGGAATCCCAGGGTTATGAATCCTTTGTAGCTAACGCTGTTGATAAAAGAGGAGGTGAGTTTTGGATTGGGGTCGCCCAGCACCGTTGGCTCATCGGAGATATATAACCATTTCGATTTGTTATTGACTACATAACCGCTGCTGGCAATAGAATAATCGCCCTGGTTTGCGGTGGGTATGAAGGGGGTCTTCCCATCTGCCCTCAATTGGTTCACGCTGGTCAACATCTTGTAACCATAGATCTGGCCGATCTTGGTTCCGGCCCTCAGAACTTCGCTCGATGAGCCCGCCCCGGTTGTCAGCGGGATATCTCCGCCTACGATATTATCGATGATCGAGGTCTGGTGGCCGAAATTGGCGGTAAAGTCCCAGTTCCAGGTCTTGGTCTGGACCACCGGGATATTCACCGACAGTTGCCAACCCTTGGAATGCATCGTGATGACATTGTCAATGATATTGGACGAACCAGTGGATACCGGCAACACCCGTGGAAAAATGGCATTATCCGTGTGTCGCTTCCAGTAAGAGAAAGAGAAATTCAGACTTTTAAACCAGCTGCCCTGTTGGCTTGGCGCCACGGTAAAGTCAGTTCCATATTCCGTTTCAGCCGAGACTTCCACCCCTAATGCAGGGTTATTGGCTGTCGTTGGATTAGCATAAGCGCCCTGGCTTCCTGTTGGTTGTCCGTTCAGAGTGGGTTGTCTTTGATAAGCGCCAGGTTGAATACCGGCCTTACCGTAAGAAGATCTCAATTTAAAGTTGGGCAGCACATCACGTATCCCTTCCCAGAAGTTAAAGGACGGCAGGTTGATATAACCATTTACATGCGGGAAGGTGAATGGTGTATGACCTTCACCAAAAGCCGAAGAATAATCCGTCCGGAAACCGCCCGCCACACCGGCCCAGCTGCCGATGTCAAATTTCTGATCCACGATATAGCCATAAGTTACCTTGGTTTCATTGTATAGAGTGATCAGCGACTGCGACTGCGTTGAGAGGAACGCGAACGGTGGCTGCAAGGGTAAGGAATAACCATTGAAGCTTATCTCCTTATAAACATCCTTTCTGAAATCATACCCTGCAAACGTAGTAGATTGAATAGGCAACTTTAGATGGAAGTCATTTTCAAAATCCAATTTGATCGTAGCACCTGTAAATAGGTTTTGCTTGGTTTGGTCGTACTGAAAGTTATTAATCTCACCGGTATTATCGGTGCCATTATTATATGAAGACCAGGTACTGTAGTATTGAGAGTTGGCGTTCAGGCTCTGATTATAGTAGGTCCAGATATCATTTTCATTCTTATAGGTGACCCCATAACGGCCGTTCAGGGTAACAAATTTGTTTAACTTGTAACTGGCCTCAAAACTTTGGATGATATCATATCGCTTGCCATCACCTTTACTGTAATATTTTTGATAAAAAGGATTAAATGCATTGGCGCCGATATTGATATTGGAAATATAGTAGCCGGCGGCAGGAAGCCCTCCGGCGATAGTGTCTTCCAGGCTAAAAAAGGAAGGGGTATTCAGGAATCCATATACAGAGCCCACACTGGCATTGCTGGTACCATAACCGTAACCTGCATATCCGATCCCTCCTCCCCCGCCGGGAGCTCCTAACCCGGGATGCATCGTATTCTTTGAATAAGCCAGATTCGTGATCGAACGAAAGGTCAGACCTTTGGCCAATTCCATTCCAAGGTTGGCGGTAATATTCGTTCTGTCTATATAGCCATTGTCCTTCAGCAAAGCAGAGTTTGTCCTGTTATTCGCAATGGCGATATTGTAATCTGCTTTCTCGTTACCACCCCCAATGGACAAAGAATTGTTGTAAGAAGGGGCGCTCTGAAATACCTGTTTAAAATGGTCATAATAGTGCAGGCTCCCCTTATAAGTCTGATTGTTTTGATTCAAGGGATCCAGTATTCCGTAGCGGGAATGGCTGGAACCTTCGCCGGAGACGGCGTCGGGATTATTTTCTGAACCGTAACGGTAAGCCATATCTCCCAGTATCGTCCCGGTTGCCGGATCGATCGTCAACGCGTCTCCTTTGTTGAAACTACCTTGCGTATCATAGGCAATGATATTCCCGTTCGCATCCGTCAGATAAGGATGCAGAGCGGAGTTGCGGAAATGCCCACTGTTAATAAAAGAGGACGACCCATAACTGGAGGAAAAGTTAATGGTCATTTTACCCTTGCTTCCCTTTTTGCTGAAGATCTGGATAACTCCATTGGCCCCCTGGGCGCCGTACAAGGAGGCAGAAGCGGCGCCTTGTACAATCTCCACTCTTGCGACCTGCGAAAGATCGAGTGTGCTTAAGTTAGCAAAGGGAATTTCCACTCCATCCAATAACACCAGGGGCCTTGTTCCACCCTGAACAGTGTTGATACCTCTTAAAACGATGTTCACCTGGTCGCCGGGGTTGCCGGAGACGGTCGAGATCTGGGCTCCGGCGACTTTGCCGATCAGGGCCTGATCGATCGAAGCTATTGGCACCGGTGGCAATTTGTCCCCGCTGACGCTTTCGACCGCAAAACCCAGGTTTCGTTTGGATGTAGCAACGCCCACCCCGGTGACCACCACTTCGCTAAGTGACTTGGAGTCAGTATTGAGCTGAATGGATAAATTAGTAGCATTACCTACCTTTACCGCCTTGGATTCATATCCTATCCCGGTGATAATAAGGACATTAGCGTCCAAAACATCCAATTTGAACGAGCCATCGAAGCCGGCGCTAGTACCCATATTGGTACCCTTGATCTTAATAGTTGCCGATGGAACGGGAGC
>Ga0068860_100000987_pt1 | contig 31448 bp, 28 predicted proteins | sample KBSSwiS32_FD_66597 | JGI IMG/M metagenome (GOLD analysis project Ga0068860, IMG submission 66597) | Switchgrass rhizosphere microbial communities from Kellogg Biological Station, Michigan, USA - KBS Switchgrass S3-2 | ecosystem: Host-associated > Plants > Roots > Rhizosphere > Soil ... | reverse complement strand
CCGGTTGCGAGCCGCGAGCTCAACGAAGCAATCCGGTATTTCGAGTTGCAGCAGCAAGGATTGGGAGGCCGATTCTTCGAAGAAGTTCTCCAAGTCCTAGCCCTCATTTCCCGGCACCCCAGAGCGGCGCCGAAGCACCGAGGCGAGCTACGGCGAGTCCTGGTGGCCAAATTTCCGTACTTCTTGTTATATCGGCAGATAGAAGGGGGCGTTCGGGTCACCGTCGTGGCCCACCAGAACCGGCGACCGGGATACGGGGAAAGCCGTCGATGAAATCGATGAAAGAAGCGGACGGCGAGTGCTTGATCGCTCGAGGTTCGTTTCTCCCGCCAGACACTCGCGTCCACGTTGGATGGGAACTCTCACAGCAGGGACGGAAGGGGTTCCTCAGCCCGACTCCGGAGACCAACAACGATCCAAGCGAGCATCCCCGAGGCGCTGGCGGCGAAGGCTCCGAGGGCAGACCCATCCGCGCCATAGGTATCTCCGAACGAAATTCCCACGACGAGCAATATCAGCGCGCTGATTGCGGCGGTGATGCCGGCAAACCAGCGCGAGAGGATCGCGAATAGGTGAGGAAGCGGGCGCCAGAGCGCGAAGCACGCGAGAATCCAGCCCAGCGGAATCGCGAGAATACCGGCGAGCAAGATCGGCCTAATCACCTCGCCCAGGGAGATCGTGATCGAGTTGGAATCGGCTAAAGGGGTGAGATCCATGGCGATTCTCCTAGGTCATGCCTATGAGATCGCACGTCGAAGTGCCGAGTTCCCGCCGACGGCTATCTCACCTCGGCGACTCACAGCAGGGACGGCAGGGTGGGCTCGCGCCGACTTCGGCGGCCGACGACGATCCAGGAGAGCAACCCCGAGCCGCTCGCGGCAAGGAACCCGAGCCCCCAACCGTTCTCCCAAAGTGACTGCCCGGACGAAACGGCCGCGACCAACCCATAGAGAAGAAGAGCTCCAGCCGCGGCGTGGATCGCGACGAACCAGCGCGAGAGGATGACGAAAACGTGAGGCAGCGGCCGCCAGAGTGCAACCCCGGCGAGAATCCAACCTACCGGAGCCGCGAACACGCCGATCAGAGAAATCGGTCCCAGCACCCCCTGCAAGGTTGTGGCAAACGGATTGGGGTAAAACGCCGGATCCATCGCTCAACGTTTGGAGATCATCGCGACGGCGAAGAGCGCGACCGCGATCAGGCTGACGACCGTCGTCAGGCTCCCGAGGATCACCCCCGTCCAGGCGTGGGCGCCGCCGCGCGCTTCCGGGCGCTCTTTGGCAATCTTGAGCCCCTTGATGCCCAGGATCAACGCGGGTATCCCAAGAAAGAGGCCGCAGATGAGGGAGAAGATCCCCAAGTAATAGGCGGTAAGCGCCGGCCCGTTCTTGTACGGGATCAGCGCTTCCACTACCCCGTTCGACGGAGCGGGGGCGATTCCGGGAGGCGGTGGCGGTTGCGGCGCGTACGGCGGACCTGGATTCGGATCCATGAGGCTTCCTCCCCGGAAGAACAGATGACGGCATGACCTGAAACGAGTGGGCTCATCGTCTCCCGCCGGGGAGGGAATGCGCAAGGCCGTGAGGCCTTCGACCGCTTGAAAGGCCGATTCCATTACACCAAATTCACTTTGGGTGCAAGGCCGAATTTGGGTCAATTTTTGCCCCGTTTCGCGCCTGGAACTCTTGGAATCCGACCCGTAAGGTTCGCAGCGTGGGAACGAACCCACAACAGCAGACCCCGAGGGACGAGACATGACGCTCCGGATCGACCGCGAATCTCTGCTTGGAGGAAACGGAACCTCCGTTGGGGGAAACGGACGGCTCGTTTGGGCGCTCCGGCGGCCGTTTGGGAGAGCTGGAACGCCCATTGGCGAGATCCGGATTTCGTTTGGGGGAGCTGGAGCGCTCGCGAGCGCATTTCAAACGTCGCTTGGGAGAGCTGGAACGTCCGCGACCGAGTTTTGGTCGTCGGTTGGGGGAGATAGAACGCCCATTGGAGCGCTCCGAATGTTGTTTGGGGGAGCTGGAACGTTCATTGGCGCCCATTCTCTTGTCCTTGGCTCCCAATGGACGTTCTATCTCCCCCAACGGAAGTTCTACGGCTCCCAATCGATCGCTCATCTCGCCCAACGGAGTTTCTATCTCGCCCAAACGGGCGTCGGCGTCCTCCAATGGACGTTCCAGCTCTCCCAATCGGCGACAGACCTCGCCCAACGCAAGTTCCAGCTCCCCCAAACAGCCGCCTACGGCGCCCAATGGAATTTCTACGGCTTCCTATGGGAATCCTACGGCTCCCAATCGACGAGCCATCGATCGCCAACGTGGCCCGGAGCCCGCGGACCTCCCTATCGCCCATTCCGGCGATTCCCTTGGCCCCAACGTCTTCCAACCCATGCAGTACCAACGTTCGAAAGGAGATTCGTCATGGCCGCATCCGGAAATTCCAACGCCGCGCGCGTCGCCCGCTGGGACACGCTGGTCAATAACCTCGAACCCGCTGTCGCCGACATCCCGCATCTCTCGGCCACCCTCGCCGAGCTGAAGGCGGTGTTGATCGAGGCCCGTGATCTCACCTACAAGCAAGACGACCTGCGCGCCGAAGCGCAGAACAACAACGCCGTGCTGAGCGATCTCGTCAAGCGCGGCGACAAAATCCGCGGCCGGCTGGGTGCCGGTCTGCAGTTCAACTACGGCTTCACCAGCGAGATGCTGCTCAAGTACGGCTTCCGTCCGCGGCGCCCGCCGGTGCGCAGGAAGAAGGGAGACGCCCCGATCGCGGCGAACCAGCCGTAGCCCTACCGCTCTGCCGCTCTGCCCTATCCCTCTCTCTCGGCTCGTCCCGGGTACGTGCCGAGAGAGGGGGTTGTTCGGGAAACCCATTCGAAATAGGGTCCAAGAATGGCGGAGAAAGTCTCTTTGAGGAGGTCCGCCGGGCGTGGCCGGCGCACAAGCGAAACACGAAGTAGAACAGGAAGGATTTTTGGTGGCCAGGGACGGAATTGAACCGCCGACACCATGATTTTCAGTCATGTGCTCTACCAACTGAGCTACCTGGCCAGGAAGGATCGGGCGACCCCAAGGGGACGCTTTTTAGCAGCCGGCGGGTGGGCGCGTCAAGGTCGATCCGGCTGGCCGCGCTCGATCAGGCAGCGGACGCTGCCGGGGACGCCTTCGATTTCGCCGATTTCGATCAGCCGATGGCCGGAGCGCTCGCACCAGATCGGCATGTCTTCGTTCATCGTCGGGTCGTCGCCCCATACTTCGAGCAGCGCGCCCGGCGCGACTTTGCGGATCTCGCGGACGGAGAGCAGCACGGGCAGGGGGCAGAGGGCTCCACGGACATCGAGGCGGTGCGGTGCGTCAGCCAATGTGGGGCTCCTTAAGGGGACTGCGCGCAAAGGCGACCTAACCCCTAGAATAGCCGCGAATGGAGTCGCCACGACAGGGTAGGGGCGGGTTTCGACCGGCGGAGCGAAGGTTGCCCCGAGTCCTGGTCGCGATCCTGTGCCTGGGGATGGCTCTGCCCGCCCTCGGTTGGACCCCTGAAATGCAGCGCCGGATCGCCGACGAAGCCGCGCGCCTGGGGCCGCGCGACCTCTATCGCCAGATCGACAAGCACCGGCCGGAGTACGAGCAGGGAGCGCTCTCTCCCTTCTCCGATCGCGATCCCGGCCGCCACAGCCGCAACCTGGACGGCTCGGGCTCGCTCGATCGGACGGTCGCCGAGGAGTCGGCCGCGGCGATCGCGGCGATCCGCGACCACCGGCCGTTCGTCGAGATCGTCGGCCGGCTCGGACGGGTGAGCCACTACGTGGCGGACGCCAACAACCCCCTCGCCGCATCGAACCAAGACGCCGAGGAGGGACGCTACTTCGCCGATTTCCTGATCTATGCCGAGAGCGCCGAGCCGCGGCTGCCGCTGGTGTTCTATGGCCTGCCCCGCGGTTGGGACCGGCGGCCGGACCTGGCGGCCCTGGTGCGCGACGCCCTCACCCGCTCGCGCGGGCTCTACCCGACGATCGGCCGGGAGTACCGGCGGATCGGATTCGGCTCGGGGCGCGCGCTGTTCGACGACCGGTCGACCGCCTTCGCGATCGCCTCCCTGGCGTTCAATCATGCGGTGACCGACGCGGCGATCGCCCTGCGCACCATCTGGCTCCAGGCCGGCGGCGGCGACCCGCGGATCAACCTGCCGACGGCGGGCGAGCGCATTCTTTCGGTGCCTCGAAGCGACGAGCGCGCCGATCGGCCCTGAGGGGGTAAGATCAGGGCACCCGAACGTAGAAACATGGTGCAACAGATCTGGCACCCGCCGGAAGAATTCCCCGCCTTCCAGGTGTCGCCTGATCTGCGGGCGCGCTACGGCGATCGGCAGATCTCGACCCATCGGCCATGACGACGACAAAACCGCCTTCGACCGCCACCACCTCGTGCCCCCATTGCGGCACGCGGTTGCGCTTTTCCTCGCCGGGGGATGCCCCGGTGCGTCTGCGCATCACCTGCGGCTCGTGCCAGACCAGCTTCGCCGTCCAATGGCCGGGCTCCGGAGCGATCGCCCAAGCGACCGTCTCGGCGGCGGTTTCGCACTCCCTCCCCATCGCCATCTCCGCGCCTACCGCGCCGATCGCGCTGCCGCCGGAAATCCAACGCTCCGGTCATGGCGTCGAAGCAGGGGGGAAAGCCGGCCGCGGGCCGACCTTTGCTCCGGGAGACGTTCTCGCCGAGCGCTATCGGGTGCTGCGTTTCCTCGCCGAAGGCGGGATGGGCGAGGTGTTCGAGGTGCAGGACCTGGAGCTGGGCGGACGGCTGGCGGCGAAGACCGTTCGCGCCGAGGTCGCCGCCGACCCGACCGCGCTCGAACGGTTCCGGCGCGAGATCCAACTCGCGCGGCGGGTCACCCATCCGAACGTCTGCCGGATGTTCGACGTCGCCTACCATCGCCCCGACCCGACCGCGGCGGGCACGATCTTCCTGACCATGGAGCTGTTGCTCGGACCCACTCTGGCCGAGCGGATTGCGGCCGGCCCGATGGCGCCGGAGGCCGCTCTGCCGATCATCCGCCAGATCGCCGCGGCGCTCGATGCGGCCCACGAGGCGGGGATCGTCCACCGCGACTTGAAGCCGGCGAACGTGGTGCTGGTCCCCGGCCAGACGCCCGGCAAGGAAGACGCGGTGCGCGCCGTGGTGACCGACTTCGGTCTCGCGCGGATCGATACCGCGAACAGCTCGGCGGCCGAAGCTTCGATGACCATGACCGCGGCCGGGTTCTTCATCGGCACGCCCGCCTACGTGGCCCCGGAGCAGATCGAGGGGGGCGCGGTGACCTCTGCCACCGACCTCTACGCCTTCGGTGTCGTGATGTTCGAGATGCTGACCGGCAAGGTGCCGTTCCTGGGCGAGACCGCCTTGGCCACGGCGGTCAAACGGCTGCAACAGCCGGCGCCCTCGCCGCGCCTTCATGCCGCCGCGATCGACGCGCGGTGGGAGGCCGCGATCCTGCGCTGCCTGGAGCGGAAGCCGGAAGATCGCTTCGCCCGGGCGGGCGAACTGATCGCCGCGCTCGAAGACGAGAAACCTGTATCGGCGCGGCAACCGACTCCAGCGGTTTCGACGACCGAGCCGCACGGCCCGCCTACGGAGACCATCGAGACCCCCGGGACCACCGAAACCCTCGGGCGCCCTCCTGCAGCCGGCGCGTCGCGCAAGCCGTTTCAGCTCGCGGCGCTCGCCGCCGTGATCCTGTTGTCGTTCTCGTTCGTCGCCTATCGCGTCATCGCCTGGCGCAACGAGCGGCGCCTGCAAGAGCAGATGCTCGACGCCACCCTGCCGACCGAGCCGGTCGGACCCCGGCGGTCGATCGCGGTGCTCGGCTTCCGCGACCGCTCCGGCCGGCCGGGCGCCGAGTGGCTCTCCGGCGCGCTGGCCGAGATGCTCGGCACGGAGCTGGCGGCCGAAAAAGGCGTGCGGGTGATCGCGGGAGAAGAGGTCGCCCGGATGAAGAGCGACCTCGCTCTTTCCGATCCCGAAAGTCTGGCGCCCGACACCCTGGCGCGCCTGCGGACGGCGAGCGGCGCCGATTTCCTGGTGCTCGGCTCCTACACGGCGCTCGGGGCGCAATCCGGCGGCAAGATCCGGCTCGACCTGCGCCTGCAGAACACCCAGAGCGCCGAGACGACGTCGATCGGTGAGACCGGCACGGAGGCCGCGCTCTTCGATCTGGTCGCGAAAAGCGGCGCGCGGCTGCGCCAGGCGCTCGGGCTCGCGACGGAGGGCGGTGGGACCGAGGGCGGCCCAGGTGGCGCCGCGCGAGTCGCCCTCCCGGCGAACCCGGAGGCGGCCCGGCTCTACGCCGAAGGCCTCGAACGGCTGCGCCGCTTCGAGCCGCTCGCGGCGCGCGATCTGCTGGTGCGCGCGGTGGCGGTCGACCCGAACAACCCGCTCGCCCACTCGGCGCTCGCTTCCGCCTGGGCCGGCCTGGGCTACGCCGGGCGGGCTGCCGAGGAGGCGAAGAAGGCGATCGACCTCGCGCGCGACCTGCCGCAAGAACAGCGCCTGGTGATCGAAGGGCGTTACGCCGAAGCGCACGAAGACTGGCCGCGGGCGACCGAGATCTACCGTTCGCTGTTCCGGGTCTTCCCCGACGATCTGGATTATGGCCTCCGCCTGATGGCGGCGCAGACCGCGGGGGGCCAGGCGCAAGAGGCGCTCGCGACCGTGGCCGCTCTCCGCGCGCTTCCCGCTCCGGCCCGGGAGGATCCGCGGATCGACCTCTCCGAAGCCGCGGCGGCCGAGGCGCTGGCGAACTTCCCGCGCCAACGCCAGAGCGCGGCCCAGGCGGCCGCCCGGGCGAGCGAGCGCGGCGCCCGGCTGCTTACCGCGCAGGCCCGCCTGTCGGAATGCCGGGCGTTGCGCAATCTGGGGCAGGTGGAGGCGGGGCAGGCGGCCTGCGAAGCGGGGCGGGTGCTCTACGCCGAAGCGGGCGATTCCTCCGGGGTGGCCGACGCGCTCACTCAGGCGGCGAACTTGCGCTTCGATCGCGGCGACCTACCCGGCGCCCGCCAGCTGTACGAGCAGGCCCTCGCCACCTTCCGGACGTTGGGCAACAAGGGAGCCGAGGCGGGGGCGCTCAACAACATCGCGGTGGTCCTCCGTCGCCAAGGGGACGGGGCGGCGGCCGTGGGGCTCTACGAGCAGGTTCTGGCGCTCGCCCGGGAGACCGGCAACCGCTATGGCGAGGCGAGCACCCTGGGCAATCTCGGCACGCTGTCGACCGGGCGCGGCGAACTGGCCAAAGCCCGCGAGCTGCTCGAACGCTCGCTCGCGATTCGCCGCGAGCTGGACGATTCGGCGGGGGTGGCCTCGGCGCTCGACAACCTGGGCACCGTGCTCCGCCGCCAGGGCGACCTTTTGGGCGCCCGCCAGCGCCAGGAAGAATCGCTCGCGGCACGGCGGAAGATCGGCCAAAAAGGGGGCGAGGCCGCGTCGCTCGTCGGTCTCGGCACGACGCTGCTCGATCAAGGGGATCTCGGCGCGGCCCAACAACGGTTCGACGAATCGCTCGCGTTGTGCAAGAAACTGGGCAATCGGAGCCTCGAAGCCTCGGCCCGGTATGGCCTCGCCGAAGTGCTCGCCCGAAAGGGCGACCTCAAAGGGGCGCTCGCCGCCCACGAGGAGGCGCTGCGTCTGCGGTCCGAGCTCGGCGAGAAGAGCCAGGAAGCGACCAGCCGGCTCGGCCTTGCGGGTGTGCTGCTCGCCGCGGGCGATGCGCCGAGCCTGGCGAGGGCGGAGAGCGAAGCCCGCGCCGCGGCCGAAGAGCTGGGGCGCCAAGGGGCGATCGGCGATCAGGCGGTGGCGCTCAGCCTGGCGGGAGAGGCGAGCGAACGGCTGGGGCATGCCGCGCCCGCGCGGGAAGCGACCACCCGAGCGCGCAGCCTGATCGCCGGTGGTGTGGCCAAAGAGGACGCAAAGGCCCGGCTCGTCGTCGCCGTTCGCACCGCCCGTACCCTGCCTCCCGCCGCGGCGCAGAAAGAGCTCACGGCGGCGCTCGCCGAAGCCGAAAAGCTCGGTTTGGTCGAGCTGCGGTTCGAAGCGAGCCTGGTGCTCGCGAACCTCGATCGCACACCTGCCGGAGCCGCACGGCGCGCCACGATCGCCCGCGAGGCGCAGGCCCGGGGCTACGTCGAGCTGGCGCGGCGGGCGGGGTGACGTCAGTTCTTCGCCGCGAGTTCTTTCCACTCCTTGTCGGCGTCGACGATGAACTTCGCCTGATCCTTCTCCCATGACTTCTGGACGCCCTTGTCGTAGTTCACGTACAGCTTGCCGTTGACCACCTTCCAGATCGTCGGGTCGGCGGTGACCAGGTGCCCCTTGGCCAGACCGTAGGCGCAGTGGCCGCCGTACTGCGGGGCGTACTTCGCCGGATCGGCCGCGAACGCGTCGCGATGGGCGGCGGTCGCAAAGCGCCAGGTGGCGCCGTTCCATTCCTTGGTGAATTCGGCCTTGCCGGGGACCGGCTTGCCGTCGAAGTAGCTGACGGTGTCCCAGCCGTCGAGAGCGAGACCTGCCTTGTTCTTCTCGATCGGCTGGGCGCCGAGGAGCGGTCCGACGATCACGAACGAGAAGGCTAGAACGGCGAGCAGGGCGATCGAAAGACGGTGGCGCATGGTGTCAACCTCCTGGAGATGCTGTGGGTTTCGCCGCGAGGTTCGCGGACGATCTTAACTTTGCCGGCCGACGCCGATCGGTTTCAACATTTGTTACGCGCCCAGCGCCTCCAGATCCAAGACCTCGCCCGGGTTGATCCCCCGCGCCTGGACCAGGACCCGGATCTCCTCCCCCATCCCTTCGCCGTCGAGCAAATCCATCGCCTGGCGGCGGACGGTGGCATCCGCCCCGCGCAGCTCGTCGAACAGACCGCAAGCGGTGAGCCAGAGCGCCTGGCGCCCGAGCACGACGGTGGTGAGACCCTCCTGCTCTCCCGCGCCGATCAGGGCCGAAAAATCGACGTGCGCGGTGAGATCCTGGCGGCCAACGTCGCGAAACGGATCGCGGTGCGCCCGGTGATGGCGGAAACAGCCGAGCGTGCCGTGAAAGCGGATGCGGCCGTCCACCAGCTGCGGCTTGAGAAAACCATAGTCGCAGGTGACCAGCAGGCCGCGGTCGAGCCGTCGGGCGAGATCGCTGTAGAGCGGCCGCCAGCCGGGGGCGAGGTCGGCGATCTGGCCGGGGGCCAAGTCGACGTGCGGACCGTCGAGCAGCTCGACCAACGCCCGATCCGACAGCTCGCCGTGACGCCAGGCGAACGCGCCCTGCTCGTCGAGGTCGACCCACAGCTCGCCCACGCGGCCCCCCTCGCGCCCCACCAACCGGTGGACCGGCAGCGCATCGAACAGCTCGTAGGAAAAGATCAAGCCGCGGATCGAGCGGGCGGGCACCAGCTCGAGCCGCTCGACCGAGTCGACGCCGGCCGGGAGCGGACGGGCGACGCGGTCCCAGGCACGCAACCAACGCGTCGGACTGCCGGGAGGAAAAGCCGCGAGGGTATTGGCGAGATGAATCCCCGTGCCGTAGCCCGCCTCGAAAAACTCGGCCGGCCGGCCAAGCGCTTGATCGAGCCGGCCGAGCAGGCGCGCGGTGACCCGGCCAAACAGCGGCGACCAGGAGGCGCCGGTGACGAAGTCCCCCTCCTCGCCGATCGGCAGGTCGATCCGGCTGTAGTAACCGCCCGCGCCGTAGAGGGCCTCTTCCATGAACGCGGCGAACGGAACCGGCCCGGCGGCAAGGATTCGCGCCCGCAGGCGATCGGCGGCAGAGGACATGGCGGTGGACTCTATGGGATGTCCGGCCGGTTGAGCTGTTAGCATCCGCCTCCGCATGAGCGAAAATCGCGGTTCCCCGTCACCTGAACGCCTGCTCGATCTGATCGACGCGATGGCCGGTCGGCCGGTCGTGCTGGTCGCCGACCTGGTGGTCGATCGGTTTTTGACCGGAACGCCGAAACGGATCAGCCGCGAGGCGCCCGTTCTGATCCTTTCCTACCAGGGCGAGCGGATCGCGCCCGGGGGAGGAGCGAACGCCGCAGCCAACGTGATCGCGCTGGGCGGCCGGCCGCTGCTGTTGGGCGCGGTGGGCGACGACGGAAACGGCGCCGACCTGCTCGCCGATCTTTCGGCGCGAGGCATCGACACCGCCGGGGTGCTCGTCCGCCCCGGCTACCGAACACCCACCAAGGTGCGCATCCTGGGCGGCGGCAGGCACTCGATCAAGCAGCAGATCGTCCGCTATGACATCGAGGACACCCTGGTGCTTACCGAGACGGACCGCGCCCGGTTCGTCGCCCGGCTGGAGAGCTGGCGCGCCGAGGGGGGCGAAGGCCTTGCGACGGCGATCCTCTCCGATTACGGGTACGGCACCGTCGAGCCCGGATTTCTCTCTCTCTTGCGCGCGGCGCTCGGCCCTGAATCCATCCTCCTGTGCGACAGCCGCTACCGGTTGGGTGACTATCGTGGATTGGATGGCGCGACGCCGAACGAAGAGGAAGCCGAGGCTCTCCTCGGACGGCCGATCGAAGACGCTCCGGAGCAACTCGCCGAGGCAGGGAAATGCCTGCGCGAAACGCTGGGCGCCGGATTTCTACTGGTCACCCGCGGCAGCCGCGGCATGAGCCTGTTCGAAGCGGGGGGCGCCACCCATCTGCCGGTCTATGGCACCGACCAGGTGGCGGACGTCACGGGAGCGGGCGACACGGTGATCGGCACGTTCGCCTTGGCGCTCGCCGCGGGAGCGGCGCCGCTCGAAGCCGCGTTGCTCGCCAACTATGCCGGCGGCATCGTGGTGATGAAAATGGGCACGGCAACGCTTTCGCGCGACGAGCTGGCCCTCGCCGTGAGGAGCGATCGGCGGCCGATCGAAGGGCTCCAATGGGCCGGATAGTCACGGTCGCAGAGCTTCAATCCGAGCTGCCAGCGCTGCGCGCCGCGGGCCGGAAGATCGCGTTCGCCAACGGTCATTTCGATCTGATCCACGTCGGCCATCTGCGTTACCTCAAGGCGGCGAAGGATCAGGGCGACGTGCTGATCGTGGCGATCAACGACGACGATTCGGTCGCCCGGCTTAAAGGAGCGGGGCGGCCGATCGTGCCGGCGGCGGAAAGAGCCGAGCTGCTCGCCGCGCTGGCTCCGGTCGATTTCGTCGTCGTGTTCTCGGGCGACACCCCCGACCCTCTGCTCGCCGCGCTCAAGCCGGACGTCCATTGCAAAGGGACCGACTACGGCTCTCCCGAACGGGTACCGGAGTTCGAAACCGTCCGCTCCTACGGCGGGCGCACCGCGCTGGTCGGCGATCCGAAAGACCACGCGACGAGCGATCTGATCTCGAAGGTTCGGGCGTTGCCCTGACCCGGAAGCCAAGCCTTTGCGCATTCTGATCGTCAAGACGAGCGCGCTCGGCGACGTCGTCCACGCCCTGCCCGTTCTCGGCGCGCTGCGCCGCCATTTCAAAGAGGCGCGGATCGCCTGGGTCGTTGAAGAGTGGATCGCGCCGCTTCTCCTCGGACATCCGGACCTCGACGAGGTGATTCCGGTCCGGCTCGGCGCCTGGCGCAAACGACCTGTCGCCCCAGCCACGCTTCGCGAGTTGGCTCGACTTCATCGACGCGTTGCGGAATTCAGCCCTGACATCGCGCTCGACCTGATGGGCAATCACAAGGCGGGGATCCTGGCGGCGCTGTCGTTCGCCGACCGGCGTCTCGGGGCGGCGCGGCCGTTTCGCCGCGAGCCTTCGAGCGCGATCTGGATCAACGAAGGGGTGCCGCTGCCCGAGGGCCAGAGCGGCCATGCGGTCGACCGAATGCTCGCCCTGGTCGGCGGATTGGGTGTGCCGAACGAGCCCGCGGAGTTTCAACCCGACAAGATCCTGCCGGGGATGGAAACTACTACCGAGGTTCCTTCGAGGTTCGCCCTGCTCCACCCCGGCGCGGGCTGGGGCAACAAGAAATATCCGGCCGCGGGTTGGGGCCGGGCTCTTGCCGCCCTCGCCGTGGAAACCGGCCTGCCGGGCATCGTCGCCGTGGGACCGGGAGACGAGGGGCTGGCGGCCGAGATCGTCGCGGCGAGCGGCGGCGCGGCGCGCGCTTTCCCGGCCGAGATCCCCGCGTTCGCGGCGCTCGCCCGGCGGGCCGAGATCGTCCTCGGCGGCGATTCGGGGCCGACGCACCTCGCCCATGCGCTCGGCCGGCCGGTGTTGATGATCATGGGACCGACCGATCCGGTACTTCATGGACCGTACGGAGCCCCGCATCTCGCGCTCGCGAAACGCCTGCCGTGCAGCTTCTGCCATCGCCGATTCGCCGAGGTGAAGGCCTGCCTGCTGGAGATCGCCCCGCGCCAGATTGCGGCGCGCGCCGGGGAGATCCTCCGATCTAACGGTTTCTCAAGCAGTTAGACCCTTTACCTCGGATTGACCCTCGATTCGGGCGACTGTTATGCTCGATGTCGAATACAACGCTTCTTGCCAGTTGTAAGCGCGCCCGCTCCGACTCCCTCGAGGATCTGACATGGCTTTCGGTAAAACCCCGGCACCTCCCGAGCCCCGCAGCCGACCGGTCGGCTCTTCGGCTCAGTCGACGAACGCCGCCAACACGGCGAAGTTCGGCGAGATGTTGATCCGCGCGGGCAAGATCAACGAGATCCAGCTCCAGGAGGCGCTGACACTCCAGAAGGATCAGGGCGGCCGGCTGGGTACCAACCTGGTCAAGCTCGGCTACATCACCGAGAAGGCGTTGGTCGAAGCGCTGTCGCAGCATTTCGGCGTTCCCGCGGTCGATCTCAATTCGATGGAGATCGACGAGAACGTGCTGAAGATCATCCCGGCGGACATCGCCCGGAAGTACACGATCCTGCCGGTCTCCAAGGCGGGCGCGACGGTCACGGTCGCGATGATCGACCCGACGAACGTCTTCGCGATGGACGACGTCAAGTTCATGACCGGCTACAAGGTGGAGCCGGTCGTCGCCTCCGAAACCAGCATCCGCGGCGCAATCGATCGGGTCTACGGCTCGACCCACGCGATCGAGCTCAAGAAGGTGATGGAGGGGCTGTCCGAAGAGGCGAGCGGCGACCTCGAAGTGCTGGACGAGGAGGAGGATCTCGACCTCGCGACGCTCGAAGAGGAGTCCGAGCAGGCGCCGGTCGTCAAGCTGGTCAACATCGTGCTGTCCGACGCGATCAAGCGCGGCGCCTCCGACATTCACGTCGAGCCGTACGAGAAGGAGTTCCGCGTCCGCTACCGGATCGACGGCATTCTCTACGAGATGATGCACCCGCCGATCAAGCTGAAAGAAGCGATCACCAGCCGCATCAAGATCATGGCGAAGCTCGACATCGCCGAGAAGCGGATGCCGCAGGACGGCCGCATCAAGATCAAGACCAAGGTCTCAGGAAGGGTCAAGGATCTCGATTTCCGCGTCTCGGTATTGCCGACGCTGTTCGGCGAAAAGATCGTCATGCGGCTGCTCGACAAAGACAAGCTGATGCTCGACATGAGCAAGCTCGGCTTTGAGGGGGATGCTCTCCGCCGCTTCGAGACCGCGATCTTGAAGCCGTACGGCATGGTGCTGGTCACCGGTCCGACCGGCTCGGGCAAGACCAACACGCTCTATTCGGCGCTGTCGCGGATCAACACGCCGGAGGTCAACATCCTGACCGCCGAAGACCCGGTCGAATTCAACCTGCCGGGCATCAACCAGGTCCAGATGCGCGAGCAGATCGGCCTCAACTTCGCGGCCACTCTGCGGTCGTTCCTGCGCCAAGATCCGAACATCATCCTGGTCGGCGAGATCCGCGACTTCGAGACCGCCGAGGTGGCGATCAAAGCCGCGATGACCGGTCACCTCGTGCTTTCGACCCTGCACACCAACGACGCCCCGTCCTCCGTCCATCGTCTGATGAACATGGGCATCGAGCCGTTCCTGGTCGCGACCTCCGTACACATGATCGTGGCGCAGCGTCTGGTGCGCCGGGTCTGCGGTTTCTGCAAGGAGCCGGCCGACGTGCCTGCGGCCGCCCTGCTGAACGCCGGCTTCTCGGAAGCCGAATCGCGCACGCTCAAGCTGTTCAAGGGACGCGGCTGCGAACGTTGCAGCGCCACCGGCTACAAGGGGCGGATCGGTCTCTACGAAGTGTTGGAGATCGACGACGACATCCGCGAGCTGATCCTCTCCGGCGCCAGCTCTTACGAGCTGCGGGCCAAGGCGATCCAGCGCGGCATGCAGACCCTACGCGACAGCGGCATGCAGAAGATTCGCGACGGCATGACCACGGTCGAGGAAGTCCTGCGCGAAACGGTCGCTTGAGCCCACCCAGGCCGTTGGCCTGGGCTAATGGGACGCGGCCCTTCAGGCCGCAAAAACCACAGCTCCCTCCGATGGTTTGAACGGCCTGTAGGGCCGTGTTCCCTCAGCCCAGGCCAACGGCCTGGGTCACGGACGGCATGGGTTCGCAGGTCTTTCCGTTTTCGGAATCAAGCCCGGCTGTCCCAGAGCACGTCCGCGATCCTCCGACGATGGTTCTCGGCGCGGGCGATGACGAACAGGGCGTCCGACAGGCGGTTCAAATAGCGGACCGTCCATGGGCCGATTCGCTCGGCGCGTCCGAGGGCCACCAGTTCCCGCTCGGCGCGACGACAGACGGTTCGGGCGACGTGAAGCTGCGCGGCGCCGATCGCGCCGCCCGGCAGAATGAAATTCTGGAGCGGCCCGACCTCTTCGCTCAGCCGGTCCATCAACGATTCGAGCGCCAGGACGTGGCGCTCTTCGATCGTCGGCACCGGGAACCGCGCCTTGTCCTCTTCCAGGATGCACAAATCGGAACCGAGGTGGAACAGCTCGTTCTGCACCCGCTGCAGCTCGCGCCCAAGCTCCTCGTTCAGGCCACAGGCGATGGCGACGCCGATCTGCGAGCTCAGCTCGTCCACGGTCCCATAGGCCGCGATGCGCCGCGAATCCTTCTCGACCCGCTGGCCACCACCGAGCGCCGTGGTCCCGTCGTCGCCGGTGCGAGTGTAGACCTTCGTGATGCGTGGCATGGCTGGCTTCCAGAATCACCGCGGGAGCGCGCCGCAAGGAGAGCATCCGCCAAGTTGCGAAACGCTTGGCGCTTCGCAACAGCGGTCTGCCCACCCACCCTCTCGACTGCGACCGGCTCGATCGACTGCAACGATTTCGATCGGCGCCGGTCTTGGATCGGATTGCAGGTTACTTGGCGGCCCGGGCCGCGGCACGCGCGGCACGGCGCGCTTGTTCCCGGCGCTCGGCGACGTTCATGGGCGATTTGTCCGTGCGGCCCTGTCCAGAGAGCTTGCGGATCACATCGGCAAAATCAACCGGCTCGGGCGCCGGCTTGGCAGACTTGGGCTTCACGGGCACAGTGGGGCGCTTGGCCACCGCTTTCGCTGGTTTCGGCATGGCATAAGCATGGCACAACTTGAGCCCCGAGAGGAAGATCTATTTTTCGTTGGCCAAGTCCTAGAAATTGCATGATCTCAATGACTTCGAGCGCCCTAGAGCACCGAAGCTCAGATTAGAACCGGCGCCGACTTGCCGGTCGGCCGCGAGTTGTCGAGCCCCGTCGGCGATAGAGTGGACCCTCATGAGCGTTCGCCTCGACAAATGGCTGCAGGTCGCCCGGATGTTCAAAACCCGCACGCAAGCGACCCATGCCTGCGAGTTGGGTCGCATTCAGGTGAACGGGCAAAATGCCAAGGCGCACCGGCATTTGTCCCTGGGGGACAAAGTGGAGCTGGTCCAAGGAGATTGGCCGCGAATCTTGATCGTCCGCGAGCTTGTCGACCGTCCGGTGCCTAAGGCCGAGGCCGCCACGCTGTTCGAAGATCTGAGCCCACCCCGGCCGGAGCTCGAAGCCGACCCGATCCGCCGCATGCTTCGCCGTCCGCCGTCCCTCCGCGAATCCGGAACGGGGAGACCGACCAAGAGGGATCGCCGAGACATCGAACGCTGGGAGGGAGGCGAGGAATAAGTCGCGTCCTACTCGCCGAGGAACTCTCCGACCGCCGCCAGCGGCGCGATTCGATCGCACAGGATCTTGAAAACGGCGGTGATCGGCACGGCGAGAATGGCGCCCGCAACGCCCCACAGCCAGGTCCAAAACGTCAGGCTGAGGAAAATGACCACCGGGTTCAGGGTCAGACGGCGCCCCAGTACCATCGGCGAGACGATGTAGGCCTCGGTGACGTTGAGCACGAGGAACGCCCCGATCGGCAGCAGCGCCTGCGCCAGGTGCTCGAAGGTCAGGAAGCCGAGCAGTCCGAACAACACATAGCAGACGCCGGCGCCCAGGTACGGTATGTAATTGACGATCGCGACGAACGCCCCCCAGAGCACCGGGTTCGGCAGGCCGATCCACCACATGGCCAGACCCGTGCTCGCACCCAAGGCGAGGTTGATGAACGTGACGGTGGTCAAGTAGCGCGAGACTTCTCCTTGCAGCGCGCGGGCGATCTCCGCCCCTTGGCGCTTGCTCGCCTCGCTGGGCAGCACTTTGATCAGCTTGCGCAGGAACATGTCGCCCGAAGCGAGCAGGAAGAAGACCAGGATGAACATGACGAGGGCGCCTGCGGCGATCTCGGTGGCCCGATTGGCCAAGCGGAGGCCGAGCGACGGTTGATTCACCGTCACGCTCTGGCTGGTCCCTGAGCCCACCTGCGTGATCTTTTCGACCTGTTCGGTCGCTTTGCCCAGCGTTTGGACCGGTTTCTTCAGGTCGCGCAGGCGCCGTTCCACCCGGCGCAGACTCTGGGGTGCCTTCTCGACCCAGTCGTAAGCCGGCTGGGCCAGCTGATAGACGGCAAATCCGAGCCCGCCGAGAAGCGCGAGCAGCACGATCCCGGCGCCCAGGGGAGCCGGAATGCGCAGGCGACGTTTGAGGAACCGGACCACCGGTTCGAGGAGCAAAGTGAGAAGCGCGGCGAGGACCACCGGCAGCAGGAACGACCGCGCAACGTAGAGCGTGTAGAGCGCGGCGAGCAGAAACAGTCCGGTGAGCGGCCCGCTGCGGATGCCCAAGGCACGGCTGAGCAAGCCTTGCGGCGCGTCGTCCGGAGCTTCGGGTTGAGGTTCAGGGGTTTCGAGGAGCACGAAGGATTCTTCCCGTAGCGGACTTTAGCAGGGTTCCGCGAGGCATCCGGGCGTTCCGGCATCGAGCACCGCCGCCGTCCTCCCCTGTTCGCCGAGAAAACGTGCGAGCTCCGCCGCGTAGCCGTGCGTCGCCAATACGCGCTCGGCGCCGCTCTCCTCAACCGTCCTCAAAAGGTCCCCCCAGTCGGCGTGATCGGAGACGACGAAGCCTCGATCGTAGCTGCCACGGACTAGGCGGTCGGGCAGGAGCATCCAGCCCGAGGCGAATGCCAGCTGAGCCCGGCCGAGTCGGCGCATCCACAGCGAGCCGAAAGCCGCGGGCGGCGCGAGGATCAATTCGCCGGCCAACGAGCCGCGCGACGAGGGTTCGATCCGGCGCGTGGGAGGAAGCACCACACCCGAGCGACGGTAGACCTCGTTGATCGCTTCGATCGCGCCGTGCGTCCGGAAGGTGCGCCCGGCAGCGTGCGGCGACAGCTCGGCGAGCAGCCGCTGCGCCTTGCCGAGCGAATAGGCGCAGAGCACCGAAGCGCGCCCCGCCTCCGCGTTGTCCCGCCACCAAGCGGCGATCTCGACCGCCACCCTCGAAGTTTCTTCCCAGCGGAAGATCGGCAGGGCGAACGTCGCTTCGGTGATGAAGGTATGGCAGCGAACCGGCTCGAACGGCGCGCAGGTAGGGTCGGACTGGCGCTTGTAGTCGCCCGATACGACCCAGACCTCGCCCCGGTGCTCGATCCGCACCTGCGCCGAGCCGAGCACGTGCCCGGCGGGATGAAACGACAGGTCGACCTCGCCGATCCGCCGCGTCTCGCCATAGGGCAAACCCTCGATCCGCGCCTTCGGCAAGCGATGCCCTAGAACCCCGAGCCCGGGAGCGGCGGCCAGGTACGCCGCCGAGCCCGGACGGGCATGGTCGCCGTGGGCATGGGTGACCACCGCCCGCTCGACCGGTCGCCAAGGATCGATCCAGAAACCGCCCGCGGCGCAATAAAGACCGCGGCCGTCGGGAACCAACAGAGGAGGTCGAGTCAGATCTCCTCCTCGTCTTCGAACAGGTCCAGCTGCATGAGCCCGCCGCCGTGAACCAGGCTCGAAAGCGTCACGCCGAGCAGGCGAACCGCGCGGTTGGCGGCGTCGGTCGCGTGGCGCAGCAGGCCGCGGGACGCGCGGAAAATCGTTCGCGCGTCGCAGGTCGGCCAGGCGAGCGTGCGCGACCGAGTAAGCGTCGTGAAATCCGAGTAGCGGATCTTGAGCGTCACCGTACAACCGGCGAGATTTCGTTTTTCCAGAGACACCGCCACTTCGACCGCCATGCGTTCGAGCTCGCCTTCCATCGGTTCCAAACCGCGCAGATCTTCGCTGTAGGTGTTTTCCGTCCCCAGGCTCTTCCTCTCCTGGTGGGTTTCGACCGGCCGCTCGTCGATGCCGTGGGCAAACTCCCAAAGCACCCGACCGTGGCGACCGAAGCGGGCGGTGAGACTCTCGGGCTCGCGAGAGCGGAGGTCCGCGACAGTCGCGATCCCCATCTCGGAAAGCACCCGCTCGGTCGCGGGTCCCACGCCGTGCAGCCGGCGTACCGGTAGCGGCGCGAGGAAATCCAGCACTTTCCCCGGCGGCACGACGGTCAATCCATCGGGCTTGTTGAAATCGGAGGCGATTTTGGCGATCAGGCGGCTGGGCCCGACGCCCACGGAGACCGTGAGGCCTCGCTCCTCGCGCACCCGGCGACGGATCTCTTTGGCGACCGCGGTCGCCGTGCCCCAGGCGCTCAGGTGCTCCGTGACGTCCAAATACGCTTCGTCGATCGATACCGGCTGGAGGATCGGCGTGATCTCACGATAGATCGCAAAGATCTTCTCCGACTCCTTGCGGTAGCGCCGGAAGTCAGGGGGCAGAAAGACCGCCTGCGGGCAGAGCCGGACGGCGCGCGACGACGGCATCGCCGAGTGAACCCCGAACGCCCGCACTTCGTAGGAGGCTGCCGCGACCACTCCGCGCGACTCGGGCCGCCCGCCGACGATCACCGGCTTGCCGCGCAACGAGGGATCGTCGCGCATATGGACCGCGGCATAAAAGCAGTCCAAGTCGCAATGCAGGATGCGGCGAACGGCGGTCTCGGATTCGGACAAGGGCGGCCTGGGCAACCCGACGTAGACGTCGGGAACGCGCCGACTTTACGCCTTGATCACGCCTCAGTTCAACCACCGGCTCGAATCAACCTCCCGCGCCCCCTCCGGCGTGAATTCCACCTTCGGTTTGGCCGCGCGGATCGAGCGCTTCGCGCAGCTCGTCTTCGGGAAGGACGCCTCTTTCGCGGCAGATCTCGCGCACGGTCTTGCCGGTCTTCACCGATTCTTTGGCAATCTCGGCCGCCGCGTCATAACCGATCTTGGGCACCAAGGACGTCACCATCGCCAACGATTTCTCGACCAATTCTTCGCAGCGCTCGCGATTGGCGGTGATTCCTTCGATGCAACGCTCGGCGAGGAGCTTGGCCGCGTTCGCCAGGATCTCGATCGACTGGAGCAGGTTGTAGGCGATCACCGGCATCATCACGTTCAGCTCGAAGTTGCCGCCCATGCCGCCGATCGTGATCGTCGCATCGTTGCCGATTACCTGGGCCGCGACCATCAAGACCATTTCGGGGATCACCGGGTTGACCTTCCCGGGCATGATCGAGCTGCCCGGCTGGAGGCTCGGCAGCGAAATCTCGCCGATCCCGCAGCGCGGACCGGAAGCGAGCCAGCGCAGGTCGTTGGCGATTTTCGCCAGCGAAGCGGCGATCGTCTTAAGCGCACCCGAGGTCTCCACCGCGGCGTCCTTGCCGCCCATCGCCTCGAACTTGTTCGGCGCCGGCACGAACGGATGGCCGGTCGCCGCGGCGAGCCGCGCGATCACCTGGCGGGCAAAGTCCGGATGGGCGTTCAACCCGGTCCCCACGGCGGTGCCGCCGAGCGCCAGTTCCGCGAGACGCGGCTTCGCCGCCGCGAGCCGGTCGAGCCCGTAGCGCACCTGCTGCGCATAGCCCGCGAAATCCTGGCCCAGGCGAACCGGGACGGCATCTTGAAGGTGGGTGCGACCGATCTTCACCACGTCGTCGAATTCGCGCGCCTTGGCGTCGAGCGCCGCGGCAAGCCGCGCCAGAGCCGGCTCGAGATCCTCGGCGATCCCAGAGTAGGCGGAGACGTGGATCGCGGTCGGGATTACGTCGTTGCTCGATTGGCCGTTGTTCACGTGATCGTTCGGGTGGACCGGCGACTTCGAGCCAAGCTTGCCGCCCATCGCCTCGATCGCCCGGTTCGAGATCACCTCGTTGGCGTTCATGTTGGTCGAGGTGCCCGAGCCGGTCTGGAAGATGTCGAGCGGAAAATGCTCGTCGAGCTTGCCCTCCGCCACCTCTTCTGCCGCCGTGCGGATCGCCTCGGCGATCTCGCCCGGCACCAGCCCGAGTCCGGCGTTCACCGTCGCCGCCTCCCGCTTGATGGCGCCGAGCGCCGCGATGAACCGGCGCGGAAAGCGGAGCCCCGACACCGGGAAATTACGGAACGCCCGCTCCGTCTGCGCCCCGTGGTAAGCCTTGGCAGGAACCTCGATCTCGCCCAGGCTGTCCTTCTCGATACGCGTATCCGTCATGGGATGGAATGTCCTTTCGCTGGAAGATCGCTTCGACAGCGTATGGTAGCGGGTGGCTCGCCCGCCGTCCAAATCCGCTCTTGCTGCGTAGAGGGATTTCAGCCCGGCTCAAAATCTTGTTTCGCGGAGGTTCCCATGCCCGCTCCATCCACCGGTACCTCGTCTACCTCGCTCCCTCCCGGCCGCTCGGGCCTCCCCTGGATCGGCGAGACCCGGCCGTTCCTCGCCGACGGTTTCGGCTTCTGCGCCGAGCGGGTCGCGCGGTTCGGACCGGTGTTTCGCACCCGCATCCTGGGCCGCGAAACGGTGGTGATCTCGGGGCCTGAGGCGACCGAAGCGTTCAACGACGAAGAGCGGATTCTGCGCTCGGGAGCCATGGTGCCGCACGTCGCCGAGTTGATGGGGCAGATCAGCCTGCCGCTGCTCGACGGAGCGGAGCACCGGCGGCGCAAGGACTTCGTGCTCGCCGGTTTCACCCCCGAGGCGTACGCGGCCTACCTGCCGTCGATCGAGAGCGAAGTGGCCGGCGCGTTGGCCGCCTGGGCGGCGAGCGGCGAGGTGGGCGCCGTCGCGGAGACCAAGCGGCTCGCCTTGGAGACGATCTGCGTATGCATCCTGGGCATCCCCCGCGGCCCGGTGCTCGAGGCGTTCGCCGCCGATTACGAGATCGTCCTCGCCGGATTCTCTGCCCTTCCATTGCCGCTGCCGGGGACCGCCTACACGAAGGCGAAGGCCGCCCTCGGCCGCATCCTCGCGCGATTCGAAACGGCGATCGCCGAGCACCTGGAGACGCCGCGCGAGGACGGTCTGTCGCGCATCCTGGCGGCGAAAGCGCAGGATGGCGCCGGCATCGGCATGGCGGAGCTGAAAGTCGAGCTGCACCACATCGTGGTCGCCGGCCTGATCGTCTGGTCCGAGCTTGCCGCGATGCTGCTCGCTCTCGCCGATCACCCGGACGTGCGCGAGCGATTGGCGCAGGAAATCGCGGTCGTTCCCGCCGAACCGTTGTCGCCCGGCCTGCTCCGGCGCCTCCCCTATCTAACCCAGGTGGTCCAAGAAACGAAGCGAACCTGCCCGATCGTGCCGATCTTCTTCGGCCGCGCCCGGCGCGACTTCGAGCTGTCGGGCCAGCGCATCCCCGAAGGGTGGATGGTGCTCTGGTCGCACCGGACGTCGCTTCTGGAAGATGCGATCTACCCGCAGCCGGAGCGCTTCGATCCCGAGCGCTTCTCCCCCGAGCGGGCGGAGGACAAGAAGCATCCATTCGGCTTCGCGCCGCAGGGGGCGGGGCCCTCGACCGGCCACAAGTGCCCGGGGCTCGACTTCGCGACGCTCATGATGTCGGCGTTCGCGATCGAGCTGCTCCGCGGCTACGAGTGGGAGATTCCGGAGGCCCAAGATCTCTCGTACGACTGGAGCAAGATCCCGCCCGAACCGAAAAGCGGGTTGCGCGTAAGGCTCAGTCGGATCGGCTAGAAAGCTCCGCCGGATCGCGCCAAGGCTCGACCGGCACATCGCGGATCGGCCCGGGCGGCGGTTCCTTCAAGACCCAGAGCAGGTGCGCGACGAATTCTTCGGGGCATTCGGCTTGCGGCGTATGACCGCACTCCGCGAGCAAGTGGAATCTCGCCCGCGGCAGCTCGCGCGCGTAGCGTCGACCGAGCTCGGGCGGAAACAGCTCGTCGGCGCCACCCCAAATCAGATCGGTAGGGGTGGCGATCCTGGCCAGCCGGCCGTCGAGAAAATCGCGCCTGGTAAAGCTCGCGAAGAGGCGCGGCGCCGGCCCCGCCTGAAGCTTTTCCACCACGTCGTCGAGCAGGAAACCCGGCAGCGGCGGGATCCGCGGTCCGAGCAGAGCGTCGGTAAACACGCGCGCTTCCTGCCGGTTGCGGACCAGGAACCGGACTTTCGGTTCGTAAAGCAGGCCGCCGGTGTCGATCAGGACAAGACGCGAAACACGCTCCGGGTGGCGCTCGGCATAGATCAGAGAGACCCAACCACCGAGCGAATTGCCGATCAGGATCGGCGGCGTCTTGCCCCCCGCTTGCTTCGCGAGCAGCGCTTCGAGCCCGGCCACCTCGTCAAAGATAGATAGCGGTCCCCGGTCCGGCGCGCTCCCGCCGTGGCCTGGAAGATCGATCACGATCAGACGGTGGTCTTTCAAAAGCGCGGGGACCGACTGCGCCCAGACCCCCGCGTCGTTGCCCAGCCCATGGACCAGGACGAGAGCCGGGCCGGGAGAATCTTTGGCGCCGCCGATCCAGTAGCTGAGTTTGCCGCGCGGACCGGCCATCGTCCGATGTTCGAGCCCGGCAAACGACAACCGCGCTCTGACGAACGCGCGCCAAAGACCGAGCGGATTGACCCAGATCGCGAGGCCCGCCCCGAGGATCAGAATCGCCACTGCGGCAAAGAAAGGCAACGCCCGCCGCAGCCGGCTCTTCTTACGCGGACGAACCGAGACGTCGCCCTGTTCGAGCCCGGGCCTCTCGCTCATTCATCCGACCTCCATCACGTCCGCGAGCATCGCGCGGACGATCGGCAGCTCTTCGGGCAGCCAGCTCCGAAAGCCCTCGCTCGCGAACAGATCGGCGTCGCCGGGATAGGTGGGGACGAGGTAGAGCGGAAAGCGGGCGAAGATCTCGCGGTCGGAGCGCTTCCTGCGGGCCTGGATCGCGTTCCGCTTCGCGGCCGCGTCGTCCAGATGACCGAGCAGGTAGGCGACGGTGCGAAACTGCGCGATCGTCCGCTCGTCGGTCACCCGCGGAGCCCGCGCCTCGGCGTCGCGCATCGGATCGGCGCCCAGCCGGCCGGCGATCTTGACCAGGATCCGGCGGAGCGATTCGCGGAATCCGTGGCGGCGAAGCCGGCGGAGGATGCCCGCCGGAGTCCAAGGCTCGCGAGGCGGCAACGCCGGAGCGGTGGGCGCGGCGCCCGAATCTCCGTTCGGTCCGCGTTTGCCGGGCGCGGTGTTGGCGATCCAGCCGGCATAAGGGTCGATCGCGAAGGCCGAGCCGCCCGGGTTGTTTTCGACCAGCATGCTCTGCGTCCGCGAGAGAAACGCCAGCAGAATCGCGGGCATCAGCCGTTCCCAGGTCCCCGCCTCGTAGTTCTTGTAGGCGGTCAAGAAGGCGTTTCGTTCGAACAGGAAGCCGCGGTTGAACAGGCCGAGCAGGTCGCTCGTGGCGCTCGATCGATGGTGGACGATCGCGCCGGGAGCGAACGTCACCCGCTCGCCGCCCGACCAGAGGCGCCAGCCGAGATCGACGTCTTCGAGATAAGCGAAATAAGCCTCGTCGAATCCGCCCGCGGCGAGAAACGAGCTCTTGCGGATCAGCAGGTTCCCGCCGCAGGCGAACAGCAGCTCCTCGCCCTCGGTGGGAATCGCCGCCCGGTCGAGCGGCCGGCGGTAGTCGATCTGGAATGCGTGCCCGTCGAAAGTCATCGCGCCGCGCGCGAAGTCGAGCCGTTCGCCCGCCCAATCGACGATCTGACCGGAGACCGCCGCGACGTCGTCGGGAGCGGCCGAGAGCGCCGCCACCAGACCGGCAAGCCAATCCGGACGGGGGCGCGTGTCGTTGTTCAAAAACGCCACCGCGTCGCCCGCCGCTTCGGCGACCAGACGGTTGTTGCCGGCGCAGAATCCGAGGTTGACCGGGCTCTCGATCAATCGCAGGCTCGCGAGGCCCGGAGGCGGATCGCGGAGCCATTCCGCGGTGCCGTCGGTCGAGCCGTTGTCGAGCACCAGGATCTCCCACGGCACGCCCGGATCGTTCTGCCGGGCGAGCGCAGCGAGGCAGGTTTCCAGATGGTGGCGGCCGTTCCAGGAGAGGACGGCGACGGAGACTTTTGCCGGCTTCATCGGTTCCCAAGCATCCGCCGGATGCGCCGCCTCGCCCGGAAAGCAAGCGAATCGGCGGGCGCAGTCGTGGGTAGCGCTCGGGCGAACCGCTCCTTGGTCGGGTCGATCCGCGGCTCGCGGCAGAACGCGACCAGCGGCGCGAGCGCCCGCTCCCAGCGGAACCCGTCGAGCAGCCGCGCGGCGCCGGTCCGAAATCCTTCTTCGTCGATCCTGTCGATCGCCGCCGCGAGAGCCACGCCGAGCGCCCCGGCGTCTCCCGGGGGAACCACCCGGCCGGCATGGTGTTCGATCAGCATCCGGCTCATCGCGCCCCCTTCGCTCGTAATCACCGCGCAGCCCGCGGCAAGCGCGTCGAGAAACCGGGTGCGCAGCGAAAGGCGCGTCTCCAGCGTCGGCCGGTGCGGGGCTACCAGAACGTCCACGTCGCGCAACAGGTCGTAGCGCCGTTCGGAAGGCACCCAATCGAGCAGCTGTACCCGCGTTCCCCAGGTTCCCCGCCGGCGGCAGCGGGCTTCGACCTCGCCGAGCAGGCGCTGCGGCGTGCTTTCGAGGTTCGGGTTGGCGATCAACAGGAGGGTCCAATCGGGACGGTCGAGGGCATCCAGGGCGTCGAGCAACGTCCAGGGATCGTACCAGTCGTAGAGGCCGCCGAAGAGCAGCCGCTTCTCGCCCGGCCGGCGCGGCGGAAGATACGCGGCGTGCGGCGGCAGCTCTTCGGGAACTCCGAACGGCACCGGGGCGATCAGGCCGGCGAGATCGGGATCGCCCGCCAGCCGTTCCGGGTTCACCCGGCCGAGCGCAGCCAGGAACCCGAGATAAAACGTCCGTTGCTCGTCGGACGAGCAGAGAAAGAAATCGCCGCGCGACATCTGAAGCACCCAGGTGGCGTGGTCGTTGCGGTAGGGATCGAGCCCGAGGGATTCGGCGTAGGCGAAGTTCTCGATCAGCCACGGATCGTAGAGGTCGATCGCCACCGGCAGCGCGCCCGGGAGGCCCGAGGCCGAACCGAGCTCGACCAAGGCGTCGTTTCCAAGTTGGCCCTGGGCGACGACCGAAGTGCAGCCGGCGCACAACGCCTTCAACCGGCCGCGCTCGAAGCGCGCGACCTGGGACGGGGCGAGAGCGGTCGCCGCGAGCATCTCTTCCGGCATTGCGGGCGAGATCAGCCGGACCTCGATGCCGAACCCGGGCAGGCGGCGCGCCAGCTCGGCATAGCGAATGCCGATGCCGGCCATCCGCGGACGGATCGGTTCGCTCGACAGGATCGCGACGCGGGGGGTCTGGGGCATCGGCAATTCGGTGAAAAATCAGCCGGCGAGCAGCTTGTGCAGGCGCCAGGCGCGCGTCGCTTCCATGGTGCGGATCAGCCCGTTCAACCGTTCGATCTCGGCGTACGTTCGACCGAGGTGCGCCGTCTGCTCCTCGATCGTCCCGCGCAACGCCTGCTCTTCGGCGTAGAGCCGCGTCAAGTCCGCAACCTGCCGCGAAAGATCGCCCGCCAGCCGCTCGTTCTCCTCGGCGAGCGCCGCCCGCGCACCGTGCGCGGCATGGAAGCGCTCCTCCCAAGCGAACCGCTCGGCGGAGAGATCCGCGTGCGCCCGTTCGAGCGCCGCGAAACGCGAAGTCTCCGCGGCCAGCTCTCCTTTGAGGCCGTCCCCTTCGGCTTTCCGGCGCGCCGCCTCTTCGCGCGCCTCGACCTCTTCGCGGCGGAGGGTGTCGACCGCGCGGGCGAGCAGATCCGGGCCGATCCGCGCGGCGTGCTTGGCGATCACCCGTTCTTTGACCGCCAGGAAATCGCCCCGCTCGCGCGGCCGTTCGCCGAAGACGTGGTGCGGGGCGCCGCGGAAGTGGCGGTATTCGCAGGTGACGGTCGCCCGGTGAAAAAACGGCGCGAGCGCCGCGAGCCGGATCAGCAGATCCCAATCCTCGAAGAACGGCAGCGTCTCGTCGAGCGGTCCCGCCTTCTCAAGCAGCTCTCGTTCGATCAGCAGGGTGTTGAACGGGATGTAGTTGTCGAGCAGCAGCCGATCGGGATCGAAATCGCGGCTGTAGGGCAGGCGGCGCTCGCGGCAGGTCCAGCCGGCCGAACCGCCCAGCTCGTAGATCGCCACCGCGGCATCGGTATAGGCGACGCGGACTCCCGCCCCTTGGACCATCCCCGCGAGCGTCGCAAGATGCTCGGGCGCCGCGAGATCGTCGTCGTCGAGAAAACAGACGTAGGCCCCGGTCGCCGCGTCGATTCCAGCTTGCGCCGCCGCGGCCCGGCCGCGGGTTTCCGCCAGATCGACGCGCACGATCGGCAGCGGAAAATCCGCCGGAATTTCGGGGCTCGCACCGCCGTCGTTGACCAATACGACCTCCGCCCGGGTGTAGGTCTGTAGGCCAAGCGAGGTGAGCGCTTCCCGGAGAAGCTCCGGCCGATCTTTCGTCCGCACGATCACCGAGACGCACGGCCCTTCCCGCACTTCCAGCAGGTCGGGCGAGCCGCCGAGATGGCGGATCAACTGGGCGGCGCTGCGGGTGCGGAAATCGTCGACGCTCAACCGGCGATAGCCCTCGGCGAGATCGACCCCCGGCGGCAGAGACAGCGTCCGATGGCGGCGCAGCCCCAACGCCGCGTTCCAATACGGATGGCGTTCGGCCTGGCTCTGGTGCGCGGCAAAAGCCCGCTCCAGAATCTCGGCCTGCGGCGAGACGTCGACCAGCAGGTCCGGAAACGCCGGCCGGTTCACCTCGTAGACCAGGATGCGTAGATCTTCAAACCCGGAGAGGGCGTTTTCGGCCGTCGCCCCGCCGACCCGTAGCGGCGCGAGCAGGCGGTGCAATGCCGCGAATGCCGCGCGATGATCGGCGCTCGTTTCGAGCGGCGAGGGGACGAGCAGCAACTCCGGACGCTGGGAAAGAATCGCCCGGGCAATCCCCGCGGCGATCTCGTCGAGATGGTCGGAGAGAGCGCCGTCGGCCAAGTCGAGGGCATCGCACCCGGCGAGGCCGAGGATCTCCGCCGCGCGCGCCGACTCGTTGCGTCGCCGCGCGCGATAGGCCGCTCGATTCGCGACGTTTTCGATCCCTCCGCCGCCGTCGGAGAGGAACAGCACCCGCACGGCGGCGCCCGAGGCGGCGAGCTGGGCGAGCAGGCCGCCGGGGCCGAGCACCTCGTCGTCGGGGTGCGGGGCGATCGCCAGGGCGCTCGCCGCGGTGACGCGTTCGCTCGTGCCGGGCGGTGAGGTAGGAAGGTTCGAGGTCACTGGATGTACCCCAGAGCGCGCAGGCTCTTCTCGGTTTCCGCGCTCGCGGCCGAGGCGGCGGGCCGGCCGAGATCTCCCCGGCGCCAGAGCCAGAGCGTGCCGCCCGGCGCGGTGAGCGGGAAGCGCCCCGCTTCGAGCGCCGCCGGGGCGACCTGGCCGCCGCCGTAAGGCGCGCCGCCGCCAAGCCGGATTTCGGCCGCGGAAAGCGGTTGGCCGCCGATCCGCGCCGCGATCGAAACCGGCGCGCCGGTTTCGCCGTGGATCAAAAAGCCCTTGCTCCGCAGCGCGCTCATTTCGCAGAGCAGATCGAAACGCACCGTGGCGCCGACGATCTCCACCCGGTCACCCGGCGCGAGAAACAGCGGCAGAACGTTTTCCGGAGCCCGTTCGAAAGCGATGCTACCACCGAGCCGCCCGCCGGCCGGACAGGGCCGGACCGCCACGCGCAGCCCGTGCAGCTGTTGGTCGAGCTGTGAGGAAAGGATCGCATCGATTGACGAGAGGGGAGAGAGCGGCGGGCGCCCGGGTACCGGTTCGCCGATCAGGTTTTTCTTCTCGTGCGGATCGGCCGCCAGGTCATAGATTTCCTCGGCCGGCAACCGGCCGAGATCGACTTTCCAAAGATGGTCCTGGAGCTCGTTTTCCGGCTTGAACGGCTCCGACCGGTTGAAGCGAATCCGCTTGGTTCGATCGAGGATGGTCGCCACCCGCAAGGGTCCGCTCGACAGATGTTGGGCGAAGGCCGGCCTCCTCGGCACCGCGCCTCGCCCTTCGAGGGCGGGCAGCAGGTCGACGCCATCCCAGGCCGGATCGGCCTTCGCACCGATCGCCGCGGCGAGAGTCGGCGCGAGATCGAGCAGACGGACGACGCCGGACAATCGCCTACCCGCCGCGATTTTGCCATCCCAACGGAAGAACAACGGCACGTGGATCTCTTCGTCGTAGAGCGTCTGACCGTGCTTCCATCCGCCGTGATCGAACAGCTCTTCGCCGTGGTCCGCGGTCACGATGATCAAAGTATTGGCCAGCACCTCGGGCGGAATCGCCGCGAGCAATCTACCGACCTGGGAATCCGCGTAATGGATCTCGCTGTCGTAGAGCGCCGCGATGTGCGCCAGATCGCGCGCCGGATCGCCGAGCTGCAACTTGCCGGCGTAGATGCCGTGAATCCAATTGACACCGACCTTGCCGTGGTCCTTGACGTCGTAGGGGCTTACGCCGTTCTTCAACTCCGGCGAGTCGTACGGGTCGTGCGGATCGATGTAATGGACATAGACGAAGAACGGCCGCTCGGCGCCTTCGGCGTGGGCCGAAAGCCAGGGGAGCGCACGGTCGGTGATCCCCCCGCCATGAAGGGCCATCGAAGCCGGATCGGGCAAAGGCGTATAGAACGTGCCGAAGCCGCGGGCGAAGCCGTTCCCCTCGTGCAGAGTCGGATTGCCGACGAAACCGGCCGTCGCATACCCCGCGAGCGCGAACCGTTCGGCGATCGAAGGGACGTTTTTCGGCAACTCGAACGACTCGACCGGATCGCCGAGAAATTCGCCCGGGTAGCGCCCGCTCATGATCGCCGCGAGCGACGGCAAGGTCCATGGCGCCTGGCTATAGGCGGTCTCAACCGTGGTTCCCTTCTCTGCCATCCAACGCGCGATCTCAGGGCTGGTGTTTCGCTTGTAGCCGTAAGGCGTCAGATGGTCGGCCCGAGTCGTGTCGATCAGAATGAACAGGACGTTCGGTCGTTGATCTCCAGGCCGCGTCCGTTGGCTCGATTCGGTCGAAGAGAGCCGCGCCGGGCTCCAGGCGATCAGCGGCGTCGACTGGTCTTGCGCCAGCAGGCCGACGAGGGTCGGGCGTACGATGAGTCCGACCTGCTTTCCGGCCCAGGGCGTTAGATCGACGTTGAAGTCGAGCCAAGTCGCCTCTTCGCTCTTCGCTTTGCGCCCGACCGCGACCACCTCACGGCCGGCATCCGACTCGACCTCGACCGCGACTTCCAGCTCCTTTGCGACCTGCCAGCCGACCGGCAGGGTTTGGACCCCCAGGTGCAGCCACGCCCCTTCCCGGATCTTCCCCCGCCAAGCCCAAGGTTCCACCGAGGTGACTACCACCGGCCGGCTCTCGCGCCCGACCTCGAGCCGTTCGAGCGAAGGGCTCCGGGTGAACGCGAGGCCGGATCGGCCCTTCAAGACCGCGGCGGCCCCGACCGAGAAGCGTTTCGCCCGCACCAGCTCGCCGACATCGAAGCGCGATTCCAGGCGCGGGCCGCACCCGGCGAGCGCCGCGACGACCATCCATACGGCGAGGGCCGCAAACCGTGGCGTCTTGTCCCTCGGGCTGTTTTCAGACGAAGTCATAGTCTCCCATCGCGTAATAGAAGCCCGCCGCGGATTCCACCGGATCGGGCCCGTCCTGCCGGCCGCGGCAGCCGAGAACGATCCGCTCCTCGGTCGGGGCAAGCCCCAGCTCGGCAAGCTCGTCGTCCAGATCTTCCCGCCCGAACGGAGCCGGCCAGGCCGTCCAGCGTTCGATTCCGGCGGCGGCGAGATCCGCCGCTATCCCGGCCAGGCTCGTCCGCCAATCGACGCCGGGCGGCAACCAGAGCTCGGTCATCTGCGCCTCCCGGTCGGCGAACCCGACGACCGCTAGGCCGCGAGCGCCGGACGCCTCCGGCCGATAGACGCGGTAATAGCGTTCCGGCCGGGCATGGTAGCGCCAGTTGAGGAACGCCGCCGAGCGCACCAAGCCGAATTCGCCTCCCGAGGCCGTCCAGATCTCCGCGGAATCGTCGGGCGCGACGTCGCTCCACGAGATCTCCGGTCCCTCTGCCGCGGCGGCGACGTCTCCGGCGAGCGGGACGATCTCGGCGAGCGGCCGGTAGCCGAACACCCGTTGCCCGAGGCGAAAATGCCGATCGCTCGGAAACCCGAAGATCCAAGGCGCATCCCCCTCGGCCGGCAGGTCGGCGAGCAAAGCACGGCCGAGATCGACCAGGGGCGGCCGCAGGTGCCGCGACCGCTCGGTCGCGACCCAATCGACCAGCTGCCAGATCCCTCCTTCGCCGCCGCGCCAGCGGGCCGCCAGCCGAAGCGCTCCGGCATGGGCAAGGATCTCCCCGCCGGGCGTGCCGGCCGCGCCGATCGCCGCCACCCAGCTGCGCCCCTCCCCGGGCAGCTGCCGGTATTTCCAGATCCATTCGGCTTCCGAAAACGGCCGGCCGAACCGGCGCGCGAACAGGGTGGAAAGGCCCGGCAGATCGTCCGGCTCGGTCGGTCGGATCTGAAGCACGGCGGTGGTCATGCCGGCCGCTCCCGACGTCGAAGTGCAAGGACGGTGAACAGCGCAAGCGGCGTGATGACGGCACCCGCTACGAGCCCGGGCGCCCGATAGGACAGATCGACCTCCTGGCGCTCGGGCTCCCCCGCCGGAAGATCGACCGCCAGCGCTGCGCCGGAATCGGCCGGAGCGACCGCCACCTCGCGCTCGGCCCGCTCGGTCCGCAAGACGGCCTGCCAGCCGCGCGCCCAGGTTTCCGCCACGATCAAGCGGCTAGTGGG
>Ga0068860_100000982_pt1 | contig 31595 bp, 19 predicted proteins | sample KBSSwiS32_FD_66597 | JGI IMG/M metagenome (GOLD analysis project Ga0068860, IMG submission 66597) | Switchgrass rhizosphere microbial communities from Kellogg Biological Station, Michigan, USA - KBS Switchgrass S3-2 | ecosystem: Host-associated > Plants > Roots > Rhizosphere > Soil ... | reverse complement strand
TGGAGCACGCAACACGGGCAGTTTTTGCAAAGATGGCATCAATGAATTGCTGGTGCATGGAAACGCAAAGGCGATAAACAGCTGCCAGTTGGGTACAAAAGCGGCTGCCAACTATGATATGGTGATAAAAGCGGGCGAAAACATGGTGATGCGCCTGCGCCTCGAGAACAAAAAGAACATGCATCCATTCCGTGATTTTGATGATCTTTTTATTAGCCGCCTCCGCGAAGCAGATGCATTCTACCAGGACCTTCAGCAAAATATCAGCAGCGAAGATGAAAAGCTGGTGCAACGGCAGGCATTTGCGGGCCTGCTGTGGAGCAAACAATTTTTCTACTACGATATAGAGCAATGGTTAAAAGGAGATCCGGGGCAGCTATCGCCACCAAATGAACGAAAAATGGGGCGCAACCATGAATGGACCCACCTCAACAATGGCGATATCATGTCAATGCCCGATAAATGGGAATACCCCTGGTTTGCGGCCTGGGACCTGGCGTTTCATTGCGTCAGCTTCGCAATGATAGATGCCGGCTTTGCCAAAGGCCAGTTGCAATTGCTTACCAGGGAATGGTTCATGCACCCGAACGGGCAATTGCCGGCCTATGAATGGGCGTTTGGCGATGTTAATCCTCCCGTGCATGCATGGGCCACCTGGCGGGTATACAGCATTGACAAAAGAAACAATAATGGGAAGGGCGATCTTGACTTTCTGGAGTCTGTTTTTCACAAACTGCTCATAAATTTTACCTGGTGGGTAAATAGGAAGGATGCAGAAGGTAATAATATATTCCAGGCCGGTTTTTTGGGACTTGATAATATCGGTGTTTTTGATCGCAATGCCATACAGCCCGCTGTAGGTGAAATAGAGCAATCAGACGGCACCAGCTGGATGGCCATGTATTCGCTGAACCTGATGCGGATTGCACTTGAGCTTGCCTGTTATAACCCGGTTTACCAGGACATGGCTACCAAATTCTTTGAGCATTTTTTGTACATCGCCGCTGCAATGGCCAATATGGGAGAGGGAAGTTCCGGTTTATGGGATGAAGAAGATCAGTTTTTTTACGATGTGCTGAAAAGACCTAACCGCGACATCATCAAATTGAAAGTGCGTAGTATGGTAGGATTGATTCCGCTATTTGCAGTTGAAGTACTGGACCATGAAATACTGGAAGCAGTACCCGAGTTTGCCAAACGGCTCGACTGGTTTTTTTCTAACAGGCCTGATCTGGCGGGGCTGGTATCTCGCTGGCAGGAGAAAAGCGAAAATGAAAAGCACCTGCTGAGCCTGCTGCGTGGCCATCGCATGAAAAAAATATTGAAACGCATGCTGGATGAAACCGAATTTTTCAGCGACCATGGCGTTAGAGCCATTTCAAAATACCATGAGCAACACCCGTATGAGCTTTGGATGGATGGCACCTGCTTTAATGTAAAGTATACCCCCGGTGAATCCACCACCGGCATGTTTGGCGGCAACAGCAACTGGCGCGGCCCTGTATGGATGCCGGTTAATTATTTGCTGGTTGAAAGCCTCCAGCGTTTTCATTATTATTACGGCGATGATTTTAAAATTGAATGTCCTGCGGGTAGTGGTATATTCATCACGCTGAACGAAGCGGCGGATGAACTGGGCAGGCGGTTATGCTCCCTGTTACTGCGTGGTGAAGATGGTAAACGGCCCTGTCTGGGTGATAACATACAAATGCAGACCGACCCTCACTTCAATAATTATTTATTATTTCATGAATATTTTCATGGCGACAATGGCCAGGGGTTAGGCGCATCGCATCAAACAGGCTGGACGGCGCTCATAGCAAAACTATTGCAACCCAAAAGGTCTGAAAAGCCACTTGACAGCCCGCTACATACTGGTATCCCCACTAAAAAAACGGAATAAATAAATCGATTTTTCCTTCCTAACGTTTTTGCTTAAACGGTTAATTTTTCGCCGGTGGTTTTTGCACATTTCAGGATACGATAGGGGAATGCAATCGGTTAAATTAAAATTCAAACAAATTTGTTAATTATTTAACAGATTTTAACTTAATTGCCTAATTTTAGCCAACTCTAATCTAACAAACAATTGCTTATGCCAAAGAAAATTAATCCCTTCTTGAGGGGGACGGTTTTTTCCATTCTATTTCTTTCACTAAGTTTTCATGTTCTCGCACAAAAAACAGTTTCAGGAACCATTACCAACGGTAAAGACAAATTGCCTGTACCGGGCGCAACCATTGCAGTGCGCGGTTCACAAACAGCTACGCAGACAGATGCAAACGGCACTTTTAAGTTAACGGTACCGTCTGATAAAAGCGTTTTGGTTGTTACTGCCATCGGTTTTGAAACGCGGGAACTTTCTGTAAGTGGAAAAACAACCGTTTCAGCAGAATTAAAAGAAACATCGCTTGCACTGAATGAAATTGTGGTGACAGGTTATACTTCACAGCGAAAAAAAGACATCACCGGTTCGGTAGCGGTGGTGAATGTAACCAATCTTAAATCGGTTCCTTCTGGCACCACCGAATCTCTTTTACAAGGCCAGGCTTCCGGGGTTACGGTTACGAATTCCGGTGTACCGGGTGGTGGCAGCAGTGTAAGAATTCGCGGTATCACTTCAATTGGATCAACCGATCCGCTGGTTATTATTGATGGCACACCGGGTAGCCTGCACGACCTGAATGTAAACGATATTGAGTCGATCCAGGTATTGAAAGATGCCGGCGCCGCCGCCATTTATGGTGTGCGTGGCTCCAATGGCGTAGTAGTGGTTACAACAAAAAGAGGCAAATCTGGCAAAGCCCGGGTTAGCTATGATGGTTTTATTGGCACGCAACGGCCAGACAAAAACGGCTTCCGGATGGCCAATACTTCCGAAACAGCGCAGGCCGTTCAGCAATCTTTTATTAATTCAGGAGTTACGCCTGCCAATAAACAATATGGCACCGGTACTACGCCTGTAATCCCAAAATATATTACGCCTACAGCTTCTGCCACCGCAGATCCTGCCACCTATGCGTTGTATACCAATCAAATTACTTTGGCTAACCAGCAGGGCACGGATTGGTTTCACGAAATTTTTAAACCGGCTACTTTTCAAAGTCATTCCTTATCGGTAAGTTCTGGCAGTGACCGTTCAAGTTTCTATTTATCGTTGGGTTATCTTAACCAGGAAGGTACTTTGATCAATACTTACCTGAAACGTTATTCTGTGCGCGTGAACACAACGTTTAATGTAAATAATCATATCAGGATTGGAGAAAATTTATACGCTTTTTATAAAAAAAATCCCGGCTTTACCAACCAGAACGAGGGCAATGCCATTTCGCATAGCTACCGCGAAAACCCCATCATACCCGTGTATGATATTCGCGGAAATTTTGCCGGCACAGGTTCCCAGGGATTGGGTAATGCACAGAACCCGGTTGCCAATATGATGCGTACAAAAGACAATAAAGGAAACGACTGGCAGATTGGCGGAAACGCATTTGCAGAAGTTGATTTATTCAAACACTTTACTGCGCGTACAAGCTTCGGCGGCAATATTGACAACTATTATTACAATTCCTTTAGCTATACAGCCTACGAAAATGCCGAAAACAATAAAAATCCAAACAGCTTCACCGAAAACTTCGGTTACAACAGTAGCTGGACCTGGACCAATACCCTCAACTATATTAACACGTTCGGCGATCATAGCTTGAAAGTACTGGTTGGTTCTGAAGCAATCAGCAATTATGGGCGTGCCATTAACGGTACAAGGAGCGGGTATTATATCACCAACTCCAATAATCTTACTGTAGACCCCAATTTATGGACGCTCAACTTTGGACCTCCTAACGGCCAGACCACATCCAACATTAACGGAACACCTTATCAAAGTTCTATTTACTCGTTGTTTGGACGTCTCGACTACGCTTTCCAGGATAAATACCTGTTAAGCGGAACAATCAGGAGAGATGGTTCTTCTGTGTTTGCCGATGGTAAAAAATATGGTGTTTTCCCCTCTGTTTCTGTAGGCTGGAGAATTTCCAAGGAATCATTCATGAAGGATATTACCTGGCTGGATGACTTAAAAATCCGCGGCGGCTGGGGCAAACTGGGTTCTATCAGTAATATTCCTTCTACCAATGCATTTAATCTTTACAACCAGTCTGCTGCTAATTCTTATTACGATATCAGTGGCAATAACAATAGTTCAACACTGGGCATCTATGCTTCTCAACTCGGCAACAAGAATACAACCTGGGAAGAAGACATTATTACCAATGTAGGTTTTGATGCATCGTTTGCTAAAAAAGTAGATTTCTCATTCGAGTGGTATAAAAAATCTATCAGCGGGTTGCTTTTCGCACCAGCAACCGATCCTACTATCACAGGCGGTGCATCCGGCGCTTCTGTAAATGCCGGTAACATTGAAAACAAAGGCATTGATGCATCGATTACCTATCATGGCACTGCCGTACACAATGATCTCAAATTCGACATAGGCCTGAATTTTACATCTTATAACAATAAGGTAAAAAGCCTGCCTGCCGGTAAACAGTATTATGATTTCAACAGCGACGGTTCCGGACGCCTTGGGGCGTTTTCAAGGTTGCAACCAGGACAGGCATTGGGTGCCTTTTTTGGATTGGAGGAAATTGGTTTGTTTAAAGACGCAGCCGATGTTTCCAAATCGCCTACACAGGAAGCAGCCGCCCCCGGGAGGATCAAGTTCCGCGACGTAAACGGCGATGGCAAAGTGGATGTTAACGACAGAACTTTCTTTGGTAATCCCAATCCTACATTCACCACCGGCCTGAACCTGGGTGCCAACTATAAAAACTTTGATTTGTCTGCATTTATGTATGCATCTGTTGGCAACGATGTAATCAACTATGTTCGTTACTGGACAGATTTTCCACAGGTATTTGATGGAGCGGTGAGCAAGGATGCCGTGTATAATTCATGGACACCCAGTAACACCAATGCAAAAGTGCCAAGGCTGGAGCGTTCCGCAAATTTCAGCACTACTGGTAACTTCAATTCTTATTACAAAGAAAATGGTTCTTACCTCAGGTTAAAATCGCTGATAGTAGGTTATGTTATTCCTTCTAAAACCCTGAAACGTATCGGTGTTGAGCGGTTCAGGATTTACCTGCAGGCAGCTAACCTGTTTACCATTACAAAATATACCGGCATTGATCCTGAATTAACCGGCTCAACGATTAGCAAAAGCACCACATTCGGCATCGACCAGGGCAACTATCCCGGCAATCAGAAAGCCTATAATATTGGTGTAAATCTGTCATTTTAAAAAATTGAACTACTTGTATATGAAAAGTAAAAACATAAAAATAATCCTACCGGTATTCCTCGTACTCTTGTGTGCGGTATACGCCTGTAATAAAAAATTCCTCGATAAGCAGCCATTGGGTGCCCTGAACCCGACTGTGTTGGCGAACCAAACAGGTGTTGAAGGATTACTGATTGGCGCCTATCACATGGTAGGTGGTGAAGGCGGTAATATTTCAGGCAATAACTGGGGAAGCGCCGCATCTAACTGGGCTTATGGCAGTGTTGCTGCGGATGATTCTTACAAAGGCTCCATTCCTTCCGACCAGTTTGCAGAAGGACTTGGATACCTGGCTTCCTGGTCTTACAACACCAATAACGGTTACCTGAACAGCAAATGGCTGGCTATGTACGATGGTGTTCAGCGTGCAAACGATGTGTTAAGGATTTTGCCCCTGGCAAAAGATATTTCAGCTACGGATGTAACCAGGATAAGCGCAGAAGCGAGAATGTTAAGAGGTCATTTTCATTTCGAATTAAAAAGGATTTTCAAAAATATTGTATATGCTTCCGATACAACCACCAGCACCAGCAATATTGATGCATCCGGCAATTATATTGATGTGTGGCCCCAAATAGAAGCCGATTTCCAGGCTGCTATTGCCGGTCTTCCGGAAACACAACCCCAGGCCGGAAGGGCTAACAAATCCGCCGCAAAGGCTTGCCTTGCCCGCTGCTACATGGAAGAGCGCAAGTTTGCCCTGGCTAAACCCCTGCTGGAGGATATCATTGCAAATGGCAAAACCGCCAAGGGCGATAAATACGCCCTCGTTAACTATGAGAGCAATTTTAACGGCCCTCAGGACAATGGTGCGGAATCTATCTGGGCCTACCAGGCTTCCGTTCAGGATGGTTCCGGAACAAATGGTAACTACGGGGACAATCTTGCTTTTCCAAATGGATCAGGCCCTGGTGGCTGCTGCGGATTTAATAACCCATCTATCAGCCTGGCAAATGCTTACAAAACCGATCCTGTTACTGGTTTGCCGCTGCTTGATACTTATAATAGCGGTACCGTGGTAGGCGACTCCAGCAATATTTACATAGGCACCCTGGATCCCAGAATTGACCTGGTGATGGGAAGACCCGGTATTCCTTACTATGATTGGGGCGTGGTTCCAAAAAATGACTGGATCCGTTCTCCTGCCGATGATGGTTTTTTCAGCCCCAAAAAAATGGTATATGCAAAAAGCCAGGTGGGCTCCATTTCTTCTACAGAAACCAGTTTTTGGGGACCCACTCAACAGTCGGCCATCAACGTAAATCTTATCCGTTTTTCTGAAGTATTGCTCTGGGCCGCTGAATGCGAAATTGAAGTAGGTACATCTGCAAAAGCACTGGCTTATGTAAACCAGGTAAGAACACGCGCAGCTGACCCCACCGGCTGGGTATACAAAAACAGTGCTTACAGCGCCGCAACAGCTAAATATACCACGCAAACCACGCCTGCCGACAATTATAAAATCGGGCTTTATCCTGCAGGGGCTTTTGATGATAAAGTGTATGCGCACAAAGCCATTTTGTTTGAAGAAAGACTTGAGCTGGCTATGGAAGGACAACGTTATTTTGCCCTTCGCCGGTTTGACAATGGCACCGGTTCTATGGCAGCCACGCTAAACGCTTATGCTACGATAGAAAAAAACCGGCCATCATTTTTTGCGCAAAATAAAACCGCTGTATTTACTGCCAATAAAAACGAGTACTTCCCTATTCCGCAAAACCAGATCGACGCTAAAAATGCAACCGGCAAGATAACTTTGAAACAAAACCCCGGCTATTAATTTGTAGCATTAATATTTTTATACATGAAAGAGGTAGCTAACACTGCCTCTTTCTTTTTTTGCTAACATTGCTTTATGAAGATTGCCCAACTGGTAAGCCTTTTTTTAGTAACGCTACTATTGATAAGCTGCGGAAAAAAAACGCTTTTTGAAAACATCCCTTCTTCCCGTTCCGGTATTCATTTCAATAACCGCATTATTGAAAATGATTCCATTAACGAACTCGACATTGAAAATGTATACAATGGCGGGGGCGTGGGCATTGGTGACTTTAATAACGATGGGTTGCCAGATATCTATTTTACCGGCAACCTGGTGTCAAACAAACTATATTTAAATAAAGGCAATTTTACCTTTGAAGACATCACCGATAAAGCAAATGTAACGGGCGAGGGCCGGTGGTGCCGCGGTGTTGCGGTAGCAGACATCAACAGCGATGGCCTTCCCGATATTTATGTTTGTGCTACCCTGAAAAAAAATCCGCAGCAAAGAAAAAACCTGCTCTATATTAACCAGGGTAACGGCAAAGACAATATACCCGTGTTCAAAGAAATGGCAGCGGCCTATGGCCTGGATGATAGTGCACATTCTACCCAGGCCGCATTTTTTGATTATGATAACGATGGCGACCTGGATGTATACATTGTTACCAATGAAATCAACAAAGCAGTATTTCCTGATATCTTTCATGCCCCGCTTAAAGACGGCTCAAACCCCAGCACCGGCAAACTATACCGGAACAACTGGAATGACTCACTCCATCATCCGGTATTTACGGATGTATCCAAACAGGCCGGTATACAAACAGAAGGTTATGGACACGCCGTGAGTATTGCAGATATCAACAACGATGGCTGGAAAGATATCTATGTAACCAATGACTTTATCAGCAATGACCTGCTATGGATCAATAACCACGACGGCACTTTTTCTGAACAACTTTCGGTTTATTTTAAGCATACTTCGGCCAATGCCATGGGAAATGATATTGCAGACATTAATAACGACTGCCTGCAGGATGTAATTACGCTCGACATGAACCCGGAAGACAATTACCGGAAGAAAATGATGATGCTTCCCAACGGATACCAGAAATACCAGAACAGCGATTTTTATGGCTATAACTACCAGTATGTACGCAATACCCTGCAATTAAACCAGGGACCACGCTTAGATCAACACGATTCTATTGGTGCACCCATATTCAGCGATATTGCCTTTCATGCGGGCATCGCAGAAACAGATTGGAGTTGGGCACCCCTGGTAACCGATTTTGACAATGATGGCAACCGCGATATTATTATCACCAACGGTTTCCCCAAAGATATTACTGACCACGATTTCGGTACTTTCCGCCAGATGGCTTACCAGGTTGCTTCCAAAAAACAATTGCTATCTCAAATTCCGGAAGTAAAATTGCATAATTATGCCTTCCGGAACAATGCGGATCTTAGTTTTTCTGATGTCTCTATGCAATGGGGATTATCAACACCTAGCTTTTCTAACGGTGCCGCCTATGCTGATTTGGACAACGATGGCGACCTGGATGTCATCGTTAATAACATAAATGACGAAGCGCTGGTATACCGGAATACCCAAAGGGAAAACAGCAAAGAAAACAGTCATTACCTGCGGCTGCAATTTGTGGGTGCGGGTTACAACACAGCGGGATTGGGCGCTACCGCCCAAATTTATTACGATCACGGTAAAAAGCAATTTTGGGAAAACACGCCTTTCCGCGGATACCTTTCTACCATCGAAGACAAGGCCCATTTTGGCCTGGGTAATACCGCTATTGTTGATTCATTGGTTATTCAGTGGCCCGATGGAAAAACGCAACTACTACAAAATCTGCCCGCAGATCAATTGATAAAAGTAAATATCAAAAATGCGGTACCTGCTGCAACTGCAAAAAAAGAATTGAAAGCAACCTATAGTTTATTCTCAGATATTACAGACAGCACAGGCATTCGGTACCTGCATACAGAAAAAGACTTTGTTGATTTCAATATACAAAAGCTGTTACCGCATAAATTTTCGGAATACGGTCCGGCCATGGCAACAGCCGATATTGATCGAGACGGGCTGGACGATATCATCAGCGGGGGTTCGGCAGGCAACAGTGCGCAGGTGTTTTTACAGCAGCCGGATGGTCATTTTAAACAGTCGGCCCTGCAGCCCAACGCTAACACTGCAACTAAAAAAGAAGAAGATACCGGCCTTCTTTTATTCGATGCTAACGGTGACGGGCATCCAGATCTGTATATTGCCGCCGGCGGATACGAATACCAGTCCAATACCGCTGCTTATGCTGATAAATTGTATATCAATGATGGCAAAGGAAATTTTCATGCTGATTCACTTGCCCTGCCTGCAAACTTTGGGAGTAAATTTTGCGTTCGCGCTGTCGACTATGATAAGGATGGGGATCTCGATCTTTTTATCGCGGGCCGGGTAGACCCCTGGAATTATCCTAAACCGGTTTCCAGTTATATATACAGGAATGACTCAAAAAACGGACATACCGTATTTACGGATGTAACAAAAACCGTTGCAAAGGATTTACTCGGTATAGGACTTATCTGCGATGCCCTCTTTACCGACTTTGACAATGATGGCTGGCCCGATCTTTTGCTGGCGGGTGAGTGGATGGCGCCCACACTCCTGAAAAATGATAAGGGTGTATTTAAAAATATATCAGCAACATCCGGTATCAGCAACCAGGTGGGCTGGTGGAACAGCATCACCGCAGGTGATTTTGACAACGATGGCGATATCGATTATGTGCTGGGCAATCTCGGAGACAATTCGTTTTATAAAGCAACCGATCAATATCCCGTTTCCATATACGCCAAAGATTTCGATAACAATGGAAGCTTTGACGCTTTCCCCGCTTTGTTTCTGCCTGCCAGCCAGCAGGATCAAACCAAAAAAGCCTTCCCCGCACAAACCCGGGATGATATAGTAAAACAGATGATCGGCATGCGCACAAAGTTCCAGGATTATAAATCTTTTGCCACCGCCACCATTGATCAGTTATTTACCCCGGAACAATTAAAGGGCGCTTTGATTTTAACAGCAAACAACCTCAGGTCATGTTATATGAAAAACAATGGCAACGGCAAATTTGAGCTGCAGCCATTGCCGGTACAGGCCCAGCTTTCTGCATTGAACGGCATGGTAACAGATGATATTGACGGAGACGACAACCTGGATATTGTTATCAATGCCAATGATTATGGAACCGAAGTAACAACAGGTCGTTATGATGCACTCAACGGCCTGGTGCTAAAAGGAGATGGCAAGGGCGGTTTTAGCCCTCAAACTATCCTCCAAAGCGGCATTTATATACCCGGCAATGGAAAATCGCTCGTGAAATTAAAAAGCAAGGATAATCACTATTTATTGGCAGCCGCACAAAACCGCGGCGCGCTTAAAATATTTACACTGAAAAAAAATGTTTCGTTCATTACTTTGCAGCCAACCGATGCAGCCGCACTGATAACTTTTAAAAATGGAAAGGTCCAAAAACAGGAATGCTATTACGGGTCTTCATTTCTTTCGCAATCGGCCCGGTATATAACCATTCATCCCGGCGTTTTGTCTGTAAGCGTTACCAGCATCGATGGAAAACAAAGAACCGTTCAATTCTGACAGCAATGGATGCTGCAGAGAAAATCGCGCAACAGGGGTCATCAACAACAACCGGAACATTCACCGCTCCGGCAATACAAATACACTATGCATTGCAACCAAACTGCCCGTTATACTTTTATCGAAAAATTGGTCTACCTATTTGCTCTTTTAGCGATGTTTTCCTGTACCCATTTTGAAAAAAACAGCACCCATCAAAAAACACCCGATGCAAATATTGCAAAAGGAAAAAAACTGGCGGCGCAATATTGTCAATCCTGTCATATACTACCGGATCCTTCCTTGCTGGACAGTAAAACCTGGGAAGCGGGCGTGTTGCCCGGAATGGGTCCACGCCTGGGCATCTTTAATCATGGATTTACGGAATATCCTTCCAGCCGGTACGACAAGGAACTGGATAGTAACTATTACCCCGCATCGCCTGTGCTGTCTTTTGAAGACTGGCAGTATATCATCGATTACTATACTGCGGTTTCACCAGATTCCTTAAAAGCACCTGAAAGAAAATTTACAGTAAAAAAAGCCAGCGACCTGTTTAGTATTGAAAAACCAGCAAGAACCGCCCCGCCCGCTACCTGCATGGTAAAAATAGATACTACCGTATCGCCTTATCAAATTGTAACGGCCGACGTTTTGCGCAAACATATTTATCATTTTAATGGCAGCCTGGTGGTAACCGATTCAGTGCAGTCGGCAAGTGCCGTGGTGGACGTGCTCATCAACCGGCAAACCATGACTACCTGCAATATTGGTATTATGAGTCCCAATAACGGCAAACATGGCAGTATAGGGATCGTCGGGGTTAATGAAAACCACCTGCAGGCGAACAGCAATATTGTTGTAGATAAGCTGGCAAGGCCCGTGCAACTGAATGCTGCCGACTTTAACCAGGATGGGAAAATGGATTTATTGGTTTGTGAATTTGGAAACCTGACCGGCGCCCTTTCATGGCTCGAAAACATGGGTGAAGGAAAATTCAGCCGGCATGTAATACGCGCCATGCCAGGCGCCATGAAAACTTATATACAGGATGTAAATCACGATGGGCTGCCAGATATTTGGGCATTGTTTGCACAAGGCGAGGAAGGCATATTCTTATTTATCAATAAAGGAAATGGCGCATTCAGCCAGGAAGAAGTCATTCGCTTCCCCCCTATTTATGGATCTTCTTATTTTGAATTTGCAGATTTTAATAAGGATGGCCAGCCGGATATTCTTTATACCTGTGGAGACAATGCTGATTATTCACCCGTGTTAAAGCCCTATCATGGTCTGTATGTCTATCTTAATAACGGCACCAATCATTTTAAACAAGCGTACTTTTTTCCCATGCATGGCTGTTTTAAAGCAATGGCCAGGGATTTCAACCGCGATGGAAATACAGATATTGCCGCGATATCATTTTTTGCCGATAATGTTCATCACCCTGAAGAAAGTTTTATTTACCTCCACAATAAAGGGAACATGAATTTTGAGCCCTATACAATACCGGGCACTGCGGCAGGAAGATGGCTTACAATGGATGCGGATGATATAGACGGGGATGGCAGGCAGGATATTATTCTTGGTAATTTTGCGATTGCACCGGCCACCACTCCGTTGGCACAAACCTGGAAGGACGGGGCTCCTTTTATCGTACTTAAAAATATTATGAAAAAAAACTAACGTAAAAGCGCATTTTATGATTTCTCAAACCAGGAGTATTGTCCGTTCTTTTTCAAAGAATCTATGGCCATGCCTGTTAGTACTTGTATTGGCGGGCTCCTGCCAATACAGGAAGGCGGCAAACCCACTTCCGGCTGATGCGGATATCCTGCACAACAACGAGGACCTGCTTACGGAGGTAATCATTTACGATGTGTTTACGCCACCGGTTGCCAGTCGTATTTACGTCTATTCTTCGCTTGCTTCCTATGAAGCGATTCGCTTTGGTAAAAAAGGAACAAGTTCTATTGCCGAAAAATTGCATGGCTTTGGAAAAATGCCACAGCCCCTGCAAAACAAGTCTTACAATTATACCCTGGCAGCCACGAAGGCTTTTTTTACCGTGGTAAGAAATATAAAAGTTTTCTCCGTTGACTCGCTCAAAAAATATGAAGGGTCTGTTTACGACGGCTTTAAAGAGGCAATGGACGACTCCACTTACCAGCGATCGCTTGATTTTGGTGAAGCAGTTGCCAAAACAATTCTTGCGAGAGCAAAAACAGATGGCTACCTGACATCGAGGGGAAAACCAAAACATCTTGGCAGCGAAGATCCGGGCAAATGGCGCCCTACCCCGCCCGATTATATGGATGGCGTAGAATGGTGCTGGAATACCATGAAGCCCATGCTGATGGATTCTGCTTCGCAGTTTATGCCGCCCAGGCCACCGGCTTTCAGCACAGATAGTACAAGCACTTTTTATAAGGGCGTAAAAGAAGTATACAGCATAGCCACTCATCTTACTGCTGAACAAAAATTAATTGCGCGCTATTGGGATGATAATCCTTTTGTAGTGGAACATTCGGGCCACCTCATGTTTGGTAATAAAAAAATTACGCCCGGCGGTCATTGGATGGGTATAACGGCCATCGCTTTAAAAAAGACCCATGCGGACGCGGTAACTACCGCCAGGGCTTATGCGCTCGCGGCTACCGCGATGTATGATGCATTTATCTCCTGCTGGGATGAAAAGTACCGCAGTAATTATATCAGGCCCGTTACTGTTGTTAATGAATTTCTTGATCATAGTTGGACGCCCTTCCTGCAAACGCCTCCTTTTCCGGAGTATACCAGCGGCCACAGTACTATTACACGCGCAGCGGCTACGGTGCTTACAAAAATGTTTGGTGAACACTTTGCTTTCCAGGATACCAGTGATCTGCGGTATATTGGCCTGCAGCGGCATTTTGATTCTTTTGTACAGGCTGCAGACGAAGCTTCCATCAGCCGGGTGTATGGCGGCATACATTACCGGGTAAGTGTAAACGAAGGAGCGAATATGGGAAGGAAAGTGGGTGAAATGATTGTACAAAAAATAATGACCAACTGATGATACTGAATATATCAGGTTTGTTCGTAGAAATCTCCCTGTTGCGAGAGCGCTTCCCGGTACTTGTTAAAAACCTTTGTTTTTGAAATAAAACCTGAAAATTTATTATCCTTGTCAAGCACGGGCAAATACCAGCTATGGGTAATGTCAAATTGATCCATTACAGTACGCATGTCCTGATCTTCACGCAAAACGGCGGCAGGTTTTTTCATCAGCGACTTTACTGAAATATTATTGAATTGATCGGGCTGAAAAATTTTCTGCTTTATATCATTCAATTCAATAATGCCTACAAACCGTTGCCGGTCATCGTGCACTGCAAATATGTTTTTCTCGCTTTTTTTTATCAATTCTACCAGGTCGGTGAGTTTTTTATGCATGCTGATACTTTCGTAAGCATTTTCCAGCATTTCATCGAGGCTGATGCTGGTAAGTATGTTCTTTTCCTTCTGGTGCGTAAAAATGTGCCCGAGCGATGCGAGCTTTTTTGTGTCCATGGAAAAGGGCTCGTAGGTCTTCACCACAAAAAAAGAAATGGACGACACAATCATCAATGGAATAAACAATTCATAGCCGTTGGTAATTTCCGCAATCAGGAAGATAGCGGTGAGCGGGCAGTACATCACCCCGCTTAAAACGCCTGCCATGCCCACCAGGCTGAAATTCCCTTCAGGTATTTTTATCCAGGGTGTGCTGTTGAGTAATTTCGAAAAGAAAAAACCGAGGTAAGCGCCGGTAAATAAAGAAGGCGCAAAATTTCCACCGTTACCGCCGGCGCCAATGGTAATGGCTGCCGCTACCGGTTTCACCAGTACAATAAAAGCGGTAAAGCTGATCAATCCCCAGTTTTCGCCCAGTCGTGCAAACAAAGTGGTATTGTCGGTTATCCTGCCCGGGGTAGCATTGGCCACCAGCTTAATGCTTTCGTAACCTTCTCCAAACAATGGGGGGAAAATAAAACAGATGACCAGCAGTAATAACCCTGCAAGCAATGCTTTTACATAGGCATTCAGAGGGCTGTTATGCAGGCGGCCCTCAGTAGATTTAAACGATTTTGCGTAATACAACGACACGAAACCTGAAACCAGGCCCATCAGAATATAGAAAGGAACATTTTTATAGTTGAAGTTTTGTTTCAGCACAAAATTGAATAACAACGCTTCTTTCAAAATTATTTTTGAGCAAAGCGCTCCCATAACAGATGAGATCATGAGCGGTATAAAATAACTGACAACGGTTTCCGTGAGCAATACTTCAATGGCGAAAATGACACCTGCTATCGGGGCATTGAATACTGCTGCGATACCCGCGGCGGCACCACAGGCAATCAGCAGGGTACGTTCGCGGTAATTGAGTTCTGTGATGCGCGCCAGGTTGGAGCCCACTGCGGAACCTGTAGCCACAATGGGAGCTTCCAGCCCCGCCGAGCCACCCAGGCCCACCGTAACGGAACTGGTAACAACATGCACATAAACATGTTTCAAAGGAATAAACGACGAGCTGCGCGCGATAGCCTTCAGCACCATCGGTATTCCTCTTTCTATTTCCTTTCCAAAAAAATGGCGGATAATATATACAGTGAGCAGTAATCCAACGCAGGGAAATAGCAAATAGGCAAAACGCGAAATGGGAATTTCCGTTATCCAATGCTGTACATAATGCACCAGCGTCTTAAGCAAAACCGCCACCAGACCCGAAACAAAACCCGTAAGCGTTGCAATCACCATGATGAATTGCACCCTGGTAATTCTGATGCGGAGCTGGTTGATAATAAACTGGTAGAATAATTTTACCGCGGCCAAATAACTCAGTTTAATGAAGAATTGACAAGCGCAAATATAAGCTGCAACCGGTAAAGAACCACAAATCAAATGCCGTACAGGTAACCCTGCCGCTGTTTATTTACAAAACGGGCAATACCATGTTGTTGAAATCACACCATCGTTTTACCCTCAACATAATAAACCGTTTTAGATAGATCTCGTTCAGGAATACATTCGACCAGTTGTCGTAACGCGCACATTGAACGCCCAAATAAAAAAGATAAATAGCCGCCCCGGCCGATGGCAGCATTTTTTTTTCTTCCTCGCTGATGTTTGTCACCGATTCGTAGCCACGAAGAAAATGGTCGCGTTTAAGCAAAAATTCATTTTCATCCGTTTCGGTGCTATACAGCTGCAAGATATAATAGGCAATATCCAGGCAAAGCCACCCGTTGCCGCAAAAATCAAAATCAAAAAGTGTAATGCTGTTACTATTATATATGCTCATGTTATCAAACCAGATATCGAGGTGCACGATTCCTGTGCGAAACCCTTTATGACCGGCCGCGTTAAACACGTTGTACAGGTATAGCCGGAGCGATTTCATAAACAGCATTTCGCCGCAGTTCTCAGGCAAGAATTGAAGCAGTTGCGTATAGGATTGTTCCAGCAATATTTCGGGCGTATAGTGAACCCTCGCCAGCTGAAGCTTATCGGTTATCCTGTGCAATTCGGCCATGATTTCACCTGCGCGTTGGTGCAGGGGCGCTGGAAATTGCAATATCTTTTCTCCTGCCGCGAAAGAAAATAAGACCGCAAAACGCATTCCTTCCGGTGCTGCTAAGCGCTGAATGTAAACCGCACCCGTATCTTTCACCGGATAAGAGACCGGTATATTACTTTCCTTCAGCAGGTTCAGCAGTTTAATCTCTTCAGCTATCTCCTTTTTTGTTCTCCAGTTAAGACTGTATACGCGGAAAATGTATTTGCTATCACTCGCCCTGACCAGGTAGGTATGATTAATACCTGTCTTCAGGATGCTGGCCGTTACATTTTCTTCAGGCAGGTATTTCTGCTGTACCAAAAGAGCAATGTGTTGCGGCGAAAGCGTAGAAGCTGAAACCGGAAAAATGTTCATGCTGATTTTTTACAATATACAGGTGTTACGATAATATTAAATAGTTCAGACGCACAAATCTCCCGGTTGATGAGTTTGGCCGGAAACCAAAATAAACGTAACTGGCTTGCCCGTTGATGACAAATTTTGTATATTTAAGAAGGTAATTTATGCCGAAAAATCACCAAGTGTACCTGTTCTATGAGCAAAAAGGAAAAAGGCCATCTAAGGAAATTCCTTCATTCTTTTGATAAGGAAAAAACCGAGCTGGTATGCTGGTTGAGAGATTTTGTATGGGATTTATATCCGAAAACAAATGAGCTAATCTATGACAACTACAACGCGGTTGCGGTTGGATGGTCACCCACTGATCGGCTGGGCCATACATTCTGCTCAATTGCTATCGGCCGAACAAGTAAAAATGTGCATTTTGGCTTTTATTGGGGAAACGAGATAGCAGACCCTAAAAACAAACTGCTCGGAAAAGGCAATCAATACCGTTATATTTTAGTAACAAACAAAAACGATTTCCCAAAAATCTATATCCGTCAACTATTAAAAGAAGCATTTATCAACTCTCTGGCCAAAGTAAAAGATCCAAAACAATTAATGGAGGGGTTTACCATTGTTAAATCGGTATCAGTAAAGAAAAGGGCTTTAAAAAATAAACCTGTGGAAAAACAAAAGTGAATTGTGAAATGATTGACCCGCTTCTTAGGAATCTGCCATTCACCCTAACCCACGCAACATGCAAAAGCAAAACCTGGAAAGATTCTACCTGGCTGCACTGGTCATCATTGGCTGGTTTGCCCTGGTTACCCAATTTTATATAAATATGACCAGCGGAATTACGGGTATCCGCGAATTGATCATCAGGTATTTCAGCTATTTCACGATCCAGACCAATATTCTGGTAGCCGTTTGTTTTACTACGCTGTTGTTGAAACCTCAAACAAAATGGGGTCGCTTTTTTTCAAGCCAGCAAACGCTCTCCGCTATTACTGTGTATATTGTTATTGTAGGACTCATCTACAATACCATCCTTCGTTTCCTCTGGGAGCCACAGGGCCTGCAGAAAATCGTTGATGAATTATTACATTCTGTGATCCCGCTAATAGTACTTGGTTACTGGTTTATATTTATGGCCAAAGATCGTCTTCAATGGAGAAACGTGCTTCCCTGGCTCATATATCCCTTTGCCTATATTGTGTACATACTTATCCGCGGATCGGTGTCTGGGTTCTATCCTTATCCATTCATTAATACACAGCAATTGGGATTGAACAAAGTGCTTTTTAATTCGATCGGAATAGCATTTGTTTTTACCTGCATGTCGCTCCTGCTGGTAGCCATTGCCAAATCCACGAAGAAAGATTCACCGGAGATTGTTTAAATAGATTATTTACACTTTCATCAGTGTCATTCTAACCCTCTTTTCGAGTTTTCAGCCCCATCCTGGGCAGATATTTCTACATGCTTGTTGGCTTTACATTGCATTATGGGCAAAACCAGAGATGGCACCATTTTCTATCCATTGGGTATGACCGCATTTTTAAACTAAAAATTATTATATGAGTATAGTCAATAAAAAAAGAACAGTATTTACCGGTTTTTTATCGATTGCGATGATTGCTATATTGGGATCCTGTGCCAATGACACAGGTAGCAGTTCAACACAAACCGCTGCCGCTGACACCAGCACTGTAGCAACAGATAGCAGCACCCACAACAGTACCGCCACAACCGCTGCCAAGAAAAGAAAGGGCAGAGCATCTGTTGTGTTCAGTACAGACAATGCACTAAAAGTAGAAAAAGATAAAGATGGCGTTTATAGCAAGGCTGAACAAATGCCCGAATACCCCGGTGGACAAGAAGCATTATCCAGTTTTGTTGAAAATAATATTGCCTATCCGCAGAATGCCATTGATCAAAATACAGAAGGCACCGTAAATGTGTCGTTTGTTGTAGATGAAAACGGAAAAGTAATCAATCCTTTAGTAACCGGGAAATATGCAGGTAATGGTCTTGATGACGAAGCCGTAAAGGTGGTAAAACAAATGCCGGCCTGGAAGCCAGGTCTGGTAAAAGGCAAGCCTGTAAAAACCAGGCTGTCGTTACCTGTTACATTTAAACTTGCGGATGCATAAAACAGTTGACAGTAAACTTATACAGCAGCAGATTATATCTGCTGCTTTTTTATGCGTATTTAAACCCGGTATTATCTGCTGTTATTATGTTTACCGAAAAGCTTCCTGCTTATTTTACCACATCTTCTATTACATGGCCAACGCAACCATTGGGCATTTGAATATGCAGCAATGCAGCCAGTGTGGCGGCAATATCGGTCATATGCGTTTCACGGTTGGTGTTGCCGTGTTTAATATTCCAGCCATAAAACAATAAAGGAATATGGGTATCATAAGGATTCCAGGTACCATGTGTGGTGCCCGTCTTGCTGTATCCTTCAAACCAGCCGGCCGTGAGTACTATCTGTACCCCTCCACTGCGTTTGAAGTTATAACCATTTGCTATCATCGTTTTGATGGGCTCGGGCACAGGCGCTTTTCCCAGTTCAGCTACATCTACCGCAAAATTGATCCCTGGCTGTTGCTGCAAAAATTCTACTGCAGCTTTTTTTATTGCGGCGTAATCAAGATGCGCCGCATTTATTTTAGAAAGATTAAAGTTTACCTGGTAGTTCATGATAGAACGCACTAACCCCGCAGTATTGAATTTATCGGATAAGATTTTGTTCAGTGTATCTGCCAATGGTTTGGCGTACCAGAAGTCTGCCGGCAGTTCATGTTCTTTCATAAAATCAATGGCATGCGCCGCCCCATGATCAGCCGAAAGAAAAATCAGGTATTGTCCTTTACCCAGTTTTGCATCCAGCAGCTGCAGAAAAGAAGCCAGCTCCTGGTCCAGGCGCAGATAGGTGTCTTCCACTTCAATTGAATTGGGACCGAACATATGACCTACATAGTCGGTAGATGCGCAATTAATGGTAAGGAAATCGGTAGCGGTACCATTTCCAAGTTTGTAGGCATCGATGGCAGCTTTCGCAAAATCAAGTGTAATTGCATTACCAAACGGTGTTGAGCGGAAACTTGCTTTGTTCTGCTTATAGGTCTCATTAATGGCGTGCGGAAAAATTGAACTGGTTTCTGCTTTGAATTTTCCTTCGTATGGTTTATCATCCGTATCGCTGTTCACATATGTATCGAGGGGATACAAAGTGTTCCAACCTTTTTCAATTAACTGGCTAACCTTATTCTTGCTATTATACATATTCACCCACTCGGGTAATGCTTTCATATAGTAGCTGCTGCTGATGAAATGCCCACTTGCATCGTCAAACCAATATGCAGCCGTGGCGGCATGGCCGGCGGGTAAAATAGAAGCCCGATCTTTTAATGAAACGCCCACTACCCGGGCCTGGAAATTGGTAGCCAGTCTCAGCTCATCGGTAATGGTTGATACCAGCAAATTGCGCGGCGACATTTTACCATCCTCCGATTCGTTACCAACGCTTTGTACGGTACTGTCGCTGGTGCAGTATACCACTTTGCCGCTCAGCTGATCCGTCCAGTCGTTACCGGCAATACCATGCAATGCCGGAACAGATCCGGTAAAAATGGTAGAATGTCCCACAGCCGTATAAGAGGGCAGGTAATTGATTAAGGTGTTATCGCAGGAAAAACCTTCATTCAGCAAACGCTTAAAACCGCCATTCCCATAGCGATTGTAATAACGGTATAGATAGTCCCAGCGCATCTGGTCAACTACAATGCCTACTACTAATTTAGGGCGCTGCAATAAAGCATTATATGTGGGTGCTGTTGCTTTTTTTGGCTGCGCTGCCAGGTTAGCGCAAATGAGAACAGCTATAAAAGTTAGGAACCGCAATTTTTGCATCGGTGTATCTATTGATTGCTGCAAATGTAAACGAATGGCGATTATAGAATGATTAAAAGCGGTAGCCGATCACTGAAAAAATTGCTGTATGCAGCATATTTGCTGCAAACGCCAAGCAAATGATTGCCCGCTTTTAACTTAGTGGAAGCATTGTATGGCTTGGGTTTTTGGCTGAATACTTTATCTTTGGCGCATTCCAAAATTTACCAATTCAATAGCTATGGCAGATGTTTTTGAAAAACTTGTAAAGGACGGTGGCCCCATTGGGCAGCATATGAAAAGGGCGCATGGTTATTTTACGTTTCCCAAATTGGAAGGCGAGCTGGGCAGCCGTATGATGTTCAGGGGCAAAGAAAGAATTGTATGGAGTTTAAACAATTACCTTGGACTGGTGAATCACCCGGAAATACGTAAGGTAGATGCCGAGGCGGCCGCCCGCTGGGGCATGGGCAATCCTATGGGAGCCCGTATGATGAGTGGCAATACCGGTTATCATGAAGAATTGGAAAAAGTGATAGCTGATTTTGTACAGCGCGAGGATAGCATGTTGCTTAATTTCGGCTACCAGGGCATCATGAGCTGTATAGATGCATTGGTAAACCGGCGCGATGTAATTGTATACGATGCTGAAGCACATGCCTGCATTGTAGATGGCGTGCGCCTGCACATGGGTTATAGTTATAAGTACAAGCACAATGATATAGCCGATTTTGAAAAACAGATGGAACGGGCTTCACGAATGGTGGAAAAAACAGGTGGCGGCATTTTGGTTATCACCGAAGGCGTATTTGGCATGAGTGGAAACCAGGGTAAACTAAAGGAGATTACAGCGTTGAAAGAAAAATACCAGTTCCGTTTGTTAATTGACGATGCGCACGGATTTGGCGTAATGGGATCAACAGGCGCCGGTGCCGATGAGGCACAGGGCTGCCAGGAGGGCGTGGATCTGTACTTCTCTACTTTTGTAAAATCAATGGGTAGTATCGGCGCTTTTATAGCCGGCAGAAAAGATGTGCTGGCCTATCTGCGTTACAATACGCGCTCGCAGATATTTGCCAAAAGCCTTCCCCTGATTATTGTTGAAGGCATGCTGAAAAGAATGGCAATGCTGAAGTCGATGCCGGAACTGAGAAAAAAATTATGGTATAATGCGAATAAGCTGCAACAAGGTTTGAAAGACAATGGATTTGATATTGGCACTACCAACACGATGGTAACGCCGGTTTACATGAAAGGCGATATACCGGAGGCCACGGCCATGGTACTGGACCTGAGAGAAAATTATGGCATTTTTTGTTCAATCGTTGTCTATCCGGTAATACCCCGCGGCCAGATTATCTATCGTCTTATTCCGACAGCGGCCCATACGGACGCAGATATAGAAGATACACTCAAGGCCTTCACAGAAACAAAAAAGAAATTGGACGAAGGCAGCTATCGCGCTGCTGAAATACCCGATATGGCGGAAGCAAGCGCTTAGCATGCCTTATATTTAAAAATATGAAAAGGCCCTTTTCAGGGCTTTTTTTTATGCGGGTATGCAGAGAACCGAAGAGATGCTTTTCGTGGCAATATTGTTTCGGGCCGGCCTCCAATAGCGCAAGGGGCAAAAAAAATCCCGCCTTGCGGCGGGATGCACTAATCAAATACCATTAACCATTAAACCTTATCCTATGAAAATTCAAATATAAGGTGTTGAACTAATAAAATCGGTTGCGGTAGAAAATATTTTTTACCCAGTTGCCTTAATTGATATTGATCAACTTACGCTCGTTAACCGGATAACCAGGAGAAACTAAATAAGAAAATGTAAATGCGGCTGAATGAAGCTGTGTTGCCAGCTTGGGTTTAGAAATTTGAAAGTATGTTGTTCTAAAAAAAAGGGCCAGGATAGATATCCAGCCCGTATTAATCCAATATCCTATGAAAAACCTATTTGTCAGACAATAAGTATACGGCCGCCGTTGCACGGAAGGCAAAAAAAATGGCCCCGATAGACATCAGGGCCGTTTCAATCCAATATTCTATGAAAATCAGTTATCTATATTTCAAATTCTTTGCCAAAGCTTACCATTCGCTTTTGAAAGCCTTTTGGTACTCTTCAAAAGGCTGTTTTCCATATTTGCCATCCCCAAAATAGCGAACGAACAATTCAAGCTCTTTGGGCTCAAGATAGCCGGGAACAGGCTGTGGCCCGCTGTTGTCAAGGGGCAAAATGACGGTTGTAGGGTATGACAATTTCCCGTATGTTAAAAAAAGCGCAAAATCATTGGTACGGTTGGCTGCATTAAAATTATAGGTCTTTTCATTCCAGTTAAGGCTTTCTTTGGTTTCGGCATTTAGCTTAACCGGGTAGAAATGCTCCCGCAGATAGGCAATCACCTTTGCGTTGGTATATGTTTTTTTATCCATTACCTTACACCAGCCGCACCAGTCTGTATAGAGATCAATCAGCACCGGTTTTTTCTCTTTTGCCATCGCTTCCCGGGCCTCCGCCAGGGTCATCCATTTCAGCTTTTCGGCGGTTGGGGCGGGCTTATCGGCAGAAGAAAAGCTAAGCACAAAGGCCGACAGGAAAAGAAGCATCAACTTCTGCATAGTATTTTTGTTTGAAGTACAAATTTAAACGTAATGGGCATGAATAAAATTGTTGTTGCGATTACCGGGGCCAGCGGAGCAATTTATGCTAAACAGGTACTCGACAAATTGCTTGCCATTAAAAGCCAGTGGGCCGAACTGGCCGTTATCATGACCCCAAATGCCAGGGAGGTATGGAAAACGGAGCTCGATAATGATGATTATAGCCGCTACCCGGCTGCTTTTTATACCCAACAGGATTTTCATGCCCCCTTTGCTTCGGGCTCGGGTCAGTACAATACAATGATCATCATCCCCTGTTCTATGGGCACCCTGGGACGGATTGCCAGCGGGGTTTCCAGCGACTTAATTACCCGTGCCGCCGATGTTATACTAAAAGAAAGGAGAAAATTAATTTGCGTGGCCCGCGACACACCCTATAACCTCATTCATATTCGCAATATGGAAACAATCACCCTGGCAGGAGGAATCATTTGCCCTGCTACCCCATCATTCTATAGCAAACCGGCAACTATTGAAGCGGTAGCTGCCACTGTTACCGACCGGGTACTTGACCTGGCGGGATTTGATATCAGTACATTCAGGTGGGGGAAAGCGTGAGACGTCAGGCGTCATTCGTGAGCAAGAAGACGTGAGACGTCAGTCGTCAATCGTGAGTCCAAAGCTTAGTCAGGGCGATGCCGCTTGAAAAAAGCAACTTCATATTGATTAGAAAGAACATGCTGCCCGCAAACCACTCACGCCTCAGGTCTCACGCTTCACGATTTCATCGTCATTCGTGAGTCTAAAGCTTAGCCAGGGCGATGCCCCTTGAAAAAAGCAACGTCATATTGATTAGAAAGAACATGCTGCCCGCAAACCACTCACGCCTCAGGGTCTCACGCTTCACGATTTCATCGCAGATCCACCTCTTCTACCCCAGGATATTTGCTTTTGTCGAATACAAACAATTGGTCGCTGACAGCTGCATTGCCATTGAGTGAATTGACGGTATAGGTGTATTTATTGCCGTTTTTGTCGAGCACCTTAGTACTGTAAATACCCTGTTTTGCCTTGTCTACATACACATATACTTTGTGAAAGGTTTTACTTTTGTCGGTAGGTGTCATTTCAATTTCCTGCAGTGTCCGCGGCCCATCTTTTTGCTCGCCGTTTAGCTTATAAAGGAAATCTTTATCGTAGAAATTGGTGAGCAGGCTTTGCGGAGTAATTGTTTTTGCTGCGGGGTCAGATTTGGTAATGGTCACCTCGCTGGAAGCCTTGTCATAAGTCCAGGTAGTACTGCCGTCAGAAAATATTTCTTTATTCTCCTTTCCCGCGAGGCTTACCCTGTATTTATTTCCCTTCATATAAACGGTGCCTTTCTGGCTTCCCTGCAATTTTCCTTTTCCGTCTTCTACCTTTAATGTAAACTGCACCTGTACGGCTTTATATGTTTTGAATTTAGCACTTACCCCATCCAGTATTTTTTTGGCGGCAGGATCATTCGAGGTTTGCGCTATTCCCATCGTTGCACATCCAATCAGCAGGCTTAGCAATAGAAGTTGTTTCATCGTAAAGTGTTTGTTATAAATAAATGCGGCCGCAAAGATATGCTTTAGCATCCTTGGTTCAGACGGCAGTGATTAAAATGCGTTTAAAGACCTGGTGTTAAATTATTAACCAAGCAAGTCAAGTTGTTGCTGTAAATCGGCTTCTGTTTTGATTAGCACATCTCTTACTTTGCTGCCCTGGTTGGGCCCTACAATGCCGGCTGCTTCCAACTGATCCATTAAACGCCCGGCACGGTTATACCCCAGTTTCATACGTCTTTGCAGCAGAGAAGTAGAGCCGCTCTGGCTTTGCACAATCAGGCGGGCGGCATCATCAAACAGCGCATCCCGGTCAGACAGGTCAAAATCCTTTCCTTCCATTTCTTTTTCATCAACATATTCAGGCAATAAGAATGCCTGTGTGTAACCGCGCTGGTCGCCAATAAAATTGGTGATGTCTTCCACTTCGGGTGTATCAACAAATGCACACTGAAGGCGCGTTAATTCCCCGTTATAGGAAATCAGCATATCGCCTTTTCCAATCAGTTGTTCTGCGCCGCCGGTATCCAGGATGGTGCGGGAATCAATTTTAGAAGATACTTTAAATGCAATACGGGCAGGAAAGTTGGCCTTAATGGTACCCGTAATAATATTTACCGATGGCCGCTGGGTGGCTATGATAAGATGTATGCCTATGGCGCGTGCCAATTGCGCCAGGCGCGCAATAGGCATTTCCACTTCTTTGCCCGCCGTCATAATCAAATCTGCAAACTCATCAATGACCAGTACAATAAATGGCAGGTACTGATGGCCTTTTTCCGGGTTCAGTCGCCTGCGTACAAATTTATCGTTGTACTCTTTGATGTTCCTGGCCCCGGCTTCCTTCAGCAAGTCGTAGCGGTTGTCCATTTCAATACACAACGCATTAAGGGTATGGATTACCTTTTTGGTATCTGTTATAATTGCATCTTCTTCGCCCGGTAATTTCGCCAGGAAATGTTTTTCTATGGTCCTGTAAATACTCAGCTCTACTTTTTTGGGATCAATAAGTACCAGCTTCAGGTGAGAAGGATGCTTTTTATACAACAATGAAACCAGGATGGCATTCAGTCCTACTGATTTACCCTGGCCCGTGGCACCTGCCATTAACAGGTGGGGCATGGTTGTAAGATCAACAATGAAATTTTCATTGTCGATCTTTTTGCCAATGGCGATAGGCAGGCTGTAAGCACTGTTCTGAAATTTATCCGCGTTCAGCAATGTTTTCATGCTTACTACGGTCTTCTTTACATTGGGCACTTCAATACCAATAGTGCCTTTACCGGGTATGGGTGCAATGATGCGGATGCCCAACGCAGCAAGGCTTAGTGCAATATCATCTTCCAGGTTCTTGATGCGTGAAATACGCACGCCTGCTGCCGGAACAATTTCGTACAATGTTACTGTGGGACCAACCGTTGCTGATATCTTTTGTATAGCAATATCATAATTTTTCAAGGTTTCAATAATCCTGTTTTTATTGGTCTCCAGTTCACCGGGATCCTGGATGATCTTTTCACTGCCATGTGTTTCCAGCAAATCCAATGACGGGTATTTGTAATCGCGGAGATCCAGCGTAGGCTCATACAAATCCGTTTCGCTGATGGCCTTCTGCTCGCTTTCAATCTCCAGCGTGGTATCGTTGGCAGCTTCCTTTATTTCAAAAGACACATCGGCAACCTGCTGCTTCTTTTCCTTTTTTTCTGGTTTTACCGGTGGAACAAAAACCGATTCTTCCTGGTTAGCTGCGGCCGGATTCTTAAAATCGTTCTCGCCTGAAAAATCAAACCCGTCTTTTTCTGTAAGGTTCAATTCAAGCACCGGATCGGTGAATGTTTCTTTGGGCGGCATCACCAGGGTGGATCCTTTTTTGAGCGAATTTTCCTTTCCATTGGTTACAGGCGTTTCAATAAACAATGCCGCGCCTTCACCATAGCCTGTTTCTTCATCTATGGGCATTTTTTTCCTTTCCGGCAGTTTGGGCACATTAAATACCGGGTTAAACCGCCAAATCACAAATGCAAGCCCTGCTACGCAAAGCAGCGCAGCCGTACCCAGCGTTCCGATTGCCTGCACCAAAAATTCGCTGATGTTTTGTCCAAACCCGCCACCCCAGGGAAAGCCTTTATTGCTCATTACAAATGCCAGCGATACGCTGAAAAATATAAGACCCGCAATTACATATTTTGCATTCCGCCAGATGGAGAAATATTTTTTGCTGAACAATAAATTGGCGCCCGATACAAAGAAAAAAGTGCAGAGGAAAAAAGAAGCGATACCAAATCCGTAATAAAAAAAGAAATGCGAAACCACGGCACCCAGGTTGCCCAGTAAATTGGAAGCCCTTTCTTTGGAAGAAAAAAGTGGACTAAGCCCATGATTAAAGACAATGGACATGTCTTTTGACCACGTAAATAAATAAGACGCGAAAGCCACAAAAAGAAAAAATGACAGTAATATCAGTACAGCCCCCATGATCTTATGGGTGCGTTCGTCTTTTACCAGGGTTTTTAATGGTAAGGGCTGGTCTTTTTCGGCTTTTAGTTTTCCGGATTCAGCTGCTGGGCCCTTCTTGGGTTTTGCCTTATTCGCCATGGCGGCAAAGATAAGAATATAACCCAACCATCGTCTTAACGGCAAGTAGGGTTTACTAAAAGAAAGTTGTAATTTTCTGGTTTATTCAAACCCCCGTGATCAGCCAGCCAAAACTATCCACGCAAATGAAATTTGTTGCTCGCCTATTGAAAGCTGTTGCCGGTCTCATGTTTGTTTTTACCAGTGTCCCCGCATGGGCGGATAACCAACCTGCCCCGGTTGACGTGGCCAAAATTATGCTCACGGATGTCATTAATACCAAATGCTGGTTTGCGTCCGACAGCCTGCGCACCTTCAACCCTGATCAGATTGCAAGCCTGCCATTCAGTCCGCAATCACCGGCTAATATTTTCAGAACCGCCAATCCACGCCAAGTAGACACAGACTGGTACCTGCAGTTTTGCCTGGAAAACAGTGCTGATACATCGCTTAAAATATATTTTTACCCGGGCATATATTTCAGTAAAATAGATCTTTTTGTATACAGTGATGCAAGTGGTAAGGCAGACCCACTGCCGGCTGTTCTGCCCGATTTTCCTGATTCGATTGGTTACCGCACAATAACGTTGGCGCCGCATGCCCGTAAAACATTTTATGCGCGTTTGCGGTTTGTAAAAACGGATATTAACAATATGGATATCCGCATTATCAGGGATTATTACCTGAATATATTTTCGAAAAACTTCAAACTCTCGGCCACCAACAATAAAATGTACTACTATATCATTACCGGCATTCTGCTGATGATGATATTTTATTCGATGGCAGTATTTATTCTTAACGGCAGTTTCGAGTTTATGTACTATGCCTGTTTTGCTTTTTTTATGGGCCTGCTTTTCTTCCTGAAGGCCTATTATTATAAAACACCCACCTGGTTTAACTACTATTTTGAAAGCTACCTGGACTTTGTTATTCTCGGCCTTGGCTTTTTCTTTTATTTTATTTTCCTGGGGAAGTTCCTGGAAACAAAGAAAAGTTTTCCTTTCCTGCACAAACTTTTTTTTATCGGCCAAATCATAATCCTGGTAAGCCTGCTATTGTTTTCTTATTTTAATTTTTTTAATGACCGTTTTGCTACACAGAACCTCGTTGAGAGCATCACCAAGTATCAATGGTTTGTTACCACCGTTATTTTTATTGTGTACGCTATTGTGCACAACAACAAAATGCTGAATTACCTGGCTGCCGGTCATTTCTTTCTGTTGATAGGTTCTGTGATGTCGATGGGCCTGATACAATCGCGTAATAAATTGAATATTCCTGTTTCCATTTGGCGCGATGCCCTGTTTTGCTTCCAGGCAGGCGTAACGGTAGAATTGATTTTTTTCCTGATGGCGCTGGCCTTCAAGAACCGCCACGATATTATTGAAAGAACCAGGGAAAGGGAACGCCTGCGGCTCGACAACGAAAGAAAGGAATTCGAAAAGCAACTGGCCGTGGTAGAAGCCAAACAGGAAGAGCGAAACCGGATTTCCACCGATATGCACGATGAACTGGGTTCGGGTGTTACGGCTATCCGCCTGATGAGTGAAATTGTAAAAACCAAGATGAAAGGCAATACATTACCTGAGATCGACAAAATATCGAGCAATGCCAACGATTTGCTGAGTAAGATGAACACGATTATCTGGACCATGAGCAGCAGCAACGATCGCCTGGACAATATGATAGCCTATATACGATCCTATGCATTTGAATTTTTAGAAAACACCAATATCAACTGCCATTTTGAAAGCGCCGAGTATATTCCACCCACTGAAATAAGCGGTGAAAAAAGAAGAAATATTTTTCTGAGTGTAAAGGAATCGCTGAACAATATTGCCAAACATTCCAAAGGGGAAGATGTATGGATCAGGGTTACCATCGTACCCGGCTCGCTGGAAATAGAAATACACGATAATGGCGTGGGCATTAACCTGCAAAAACTACGCGAATTTGGAAACGGGCTGAACAATATGAAGAAAAGAATAGAAAGCATTGATGGCCGCTATGCCATTATTAATAACCAGGGAACCACCACCACTATTACAGTGCCACTTTAGACCCGCTGTGCGTATTGAGTATTGAACGTTCCTATCCGGATCGTGCCAGGCGCGTTATTGCAAGAGGTTGCGAGGAACGGAGCAAAGCAATCCCGTAATGCAAATCCAGATGGCTTCGTACCTAGCCATGACGATCGCCCGGCGGCGTTTCAACCGCGGGGTGACACAAAAAATATTCAACAATCAATGATCAATCTATTAAATGCTCAATTGCCTTTAGTTATTCGTGTACAGGCTCTCCCTTGATGAACGCAATTACCATCAGTATCCAGCCGGCTATAAAAAACAAGCCGCCGAATGGTGTCAGGAACCCCACCCATTGCATCCCCTTTACATCGGCTATTTTAAGCGCTGTGAGCAGGTATAGTGAGCCTGAGAATAAAATAATACCTACCTGGAAGCAATTACCGGCCCATTGCAGCAGGGCGCCCGAATATTTTTCAAATACTACCGCTACTGCCAGCAGCGCAAATCCATGGTAAAACTGGTAACGCACGCCTGTTTCAAATATCGCTACTGTTTCCGGAGCCGCGTACATTTTAAGTGTATGTGCAGCAAACGCACCCAGGGCAACAGATAATGCACCTATCAGCGCTGCCGTAATTAAAAACCATCTATGCATAGTGTATGGATTTAAGCAGCGAGTCCAATGTAATGGTTTCCTCGTGCAATATCACATCGGCCTGTCCATAATATATTTTCCTGTCTTGCAACTTCTTTATAATAAAAGATTTCAGATCCGCATCAGAAATATTTTTTATCAGCGGCCGGCTGTGTTTCTGTTTCAATAATCTTTCAAGCAACACATTTACCGATGTATTCAGCCAGACTACTTTCCCCTGTTGTTTCATAAAATCAATGTTGTTAAAAAAACAGGGTGTACCGCCCCCGGTAGAAATAATTACATCAGTATGGTCTTCTGCCAGCGCTTCCAGTACTTCCTGTTCTTTTACACGGAAATACTCTTCGCCTTTGTCGTGGAAAATCTGTTGCACACTTTTATTTTCCGCTGCTACTATCACTTCATCCAAATCGAAATAAGGCAGGCCGGTATGCCGCGATAAAATTTTACCCCAGTGTGTTTTTCCGGAACCCATAAAGCCGATAAGAAAAATCTTCATACCCCCTGACCCCCTAAAGGGGAAATTTTGTCTTGATAAATAAGTTCGTGTTCAACTTGTTGTGCTCCTTTATTAAATAGAACCTTCAATCTTCAAACCCCTATAGGAATTCATTATATGTAAATGCAGTCTTGATCAACCCCGCACAACTGCTGCTACATTTACTTATGCTTTGTGGTCCAGGTTCCCCCTTCAGGGGGACAGGGGGTTTACTTAAACGCATTCATTCCCGTTACATCCATACCGGTAATCAGTAAATGAATATCATGCGTACCCTCATAGGTAATTACACTTTCAATATTCATCATGTGCCGCATAATACTGTATTCACCTGTAATACCCATACCGCCCAAAACCTGCCGTGCTTCGCGTGCAATGTTTTGTGCTATTTCACATCCATTGCGCTTGGCCATGCTCACCTGCGCAGGAGATACTTTATTTTCGTTCATTAAAACGCCCAGCCGCCAGTTCAATAATTGTGCCTTGGTTATTTCCGTTATCATTTCGGCCAGTTTTTTCTGCTGCAACTGGAAACCCGCAATAGGTTTATCAAACTGTATTCTTTGCTGTGCATACCGCAGGGCCGTATCGTAACAATCCATGGCAGCGCCTACCACCCCCCAGGCGATTCCATACCGTGCCTTGGTTAAACAGCTCAGTGGTCCTTTCAATCCCTTTACATTGGGCAGTATATTTTCCTTGGGTATTTTTACATTATCAAACACCAGTTCACCGGTTGCACTGGCACGCAGGCTCCATTTGCCATGCGTAGTGGGTGTGGTAAAGCCATCCATACCCCGTTCAACTATAATGCCTCTTATTTCACCAGCGTTGTCTTTGGCCCAAACAACGGCTACCTGCGCAAAGGGCGCATTGCTGATCCACATTTTGGCGCCGTTCAAAATAACATAGTTACCGGCATCTTTAATGGTTGTTAGCATGCCACTTGGATCGCTGCCATGGTCGGGTTCTGTAAGTCCAAAACAACCCAGCCATTCGCCATTGGCCAATTTGGGTAAATATTTTTTCCGCTGTTCTTCACTGCCGTAGGCATAAATGGGAAA
>Ga0068860_100000968_pt1 | contig 31798 bp, 28 predicted proteins | sample KBSSwiS32_FD_66597 | JGI IMG/M metagenome (GOLD analysis project Ga0068860, IMG submission 66597) | Switchgrass rhizosphere microbial communities from Kellogg Biological Station, Michigan, USA - KBS Switchgrass S3-2 | ecosystem: Host-associated > Plants > Roots > Rhizosphere > Soil ... | reverse complement strand
GTGTCGCCGCTCCACAGCTTGTTGCCGACGAACAGGTTGCGCGTGATCCATTCGATCTCGTCGCGGTTCATCAGGTAGTAGCCGCCCCACCAACGCTCGAACTCGAGGAAGCGCGGCGGCTCGGTGTCGGCCTTGTCGAACAGGTGGTAGTACTTGTCCCACAGGCTGTTGGCCGGGTTCAGGCTCTCGAAGTTCTGCACCAGGTGCGCACCGTCGAACTTGCCGTGGCCGAGGTCGGCGGCCAGCGACGACAGCCAGGTGCCGCCGAGCAGACCGCCGGCGTAGCGCATCGGGTTGTCGCCTTCGCCCTCGCTCCATGCGCCGCTCCAGTACGACATCGGAGCGCCGTTGATCACGATCGGCCCGGTGTCGTCGGGGTCGGAGGCGGCCAGCATCATCGCCGCCCAGCCGCCCTGACAGTTGCCGACGATCGCGGGCTTGGCTGACTTGGGATGCAGTGCGCGCACTTTCTTGACGAACTGCTGCTCGGCGCGGCACACGTCGAGCAGCGTCTGCCCGGGTTCGGGATCACGGAAGAAGATGACGAAGTACACCGGATGGCCGGCGCGCAGCGCGACGCCCACCTGGGAGTCGTCCTTGAAGCCGCCGATGCCCGGGCCGTGGCCGGCGCGCGGGTCGATCACGATGTAGGGCCGGCGCTTGGCATCGATCGTCACGCCCTCGGGCGGGGTGATGCGCAGCAGCGCGTAGTTCACCGGCCGCTCGAACTCGCGGCCGTCGAGCACGAATTCATAGTCGAAGTGCAGCACCGGCTTCAAGCCCTGCGCGGTGTTCTCGAGGAAGTTGTTGCCGCGCTGCCAGAGCGTGCCCCAGAACAGCAGCGCGCGCTGCGTCGCGTCCACCGCATAGCGGTAGCCGGCGGTGGGGTCGAGCGCCAGCGCCTGCGCGGCCGACTGCGGCGCCACGTCGCGGGTCGCGTCGGTGAGCCGCTGTTGCAGGCGCTGGTTGGCCTTTTGCACGCGCTTTTGGTAGACGCGCGCCACCTTGACTCCGACCTGCTGGCTGCGCGCCAGCTTCGACCCTGCATCCATCTGCACTCTCCACGGCGAACCGCATGCGCCGGCGGCAGTGCCGACAGCCCCCATCGTGCCAGACTTTTGTGCGATGCAACAGAGATGGCCGACAGTGCGCCTGGGCTTCTTGACTCGTCAGGAGCGCCCTAGACGGCCAGTGACCATGGCGCCGACAGCTGCATGGCGCAGTTGATGATGCCCACCATCGAGTAGGTCTGCGGGAAGTTGCCCCACAACTGGCCGGTCTTGGTGTCGATGTCTTCCGACAGCAGCCCCATCGGGTTGCGATGCGCCAACAGTGTCTCGAAGCTGGCGCGCGCCTCGTCGATGCGGCCGATGCGCGCCAGTGCATCGACGCGCCAGAACGCGCACACGTTGAATGCCGTCTTGGGAACGCCGAAATCGTCGGCCGCCTCGTAGCGCCGCATGAACGGGCCGTCGGCCAGCGAGCGTTCGAGCGCCTCGACCGTTTTGATGAAGCGCGGATCGCGCGCCTCGAGAAAACCGACCTCGGCCATCAGCAGCACGCTGGCGTCGAGGTCTTTGCCGCCGAAGCTCTCGACGAACGCCTGGCGCTGGTCGCTCCACGCCGAGCGCAGGATGCGCTCGCGCACCTCGTCGGCGCGCGTGCGCCAGTGCGCCGCGCGATCGGGCAGTGCCAGTGCCAGCGCCGCCTTGGCGAGGCGGTCACATGCCGCCCAGCACATCAGCGACGACGAGGTGTGGATGCGTGCGCGCGTGCGCAGCTCCCACATGCCGGCATCGGCCTGCGCGTGCAGCAGCCACGCTTGCTCGCCGACGCGCTCGAGCAGCTCGAAGTCGCGCCGGTCGGCACGCCGGAACAGCCGATGGTCGTGAAACGCCTGCGACGAGCCGAGCACGATGTTGCCGTACACGTCGTGCTGAAAGTGCTCGAAGGCCTGGTTGCCCACGCGCACCGGCCCCATGCGGGCGTAGCCAGGCAACGAGGTGACCACGTGCTCGGTCAGGTCGCGCTCCAGCGCGATGCCGAACAGCGGCTGGATGTGGCCGTCGGTGCTGCGCACCACGTCGTGCAACCAGCGCAGATAGTCTTCCATCGTGCCGACTTCGGACAGCGCGTTCAGCGCGCGCACGACGAAGAAGGCGTCGCGGATCCAGCAGTAGCGGTAGTCCCAGTTGCGGCCGCTGTGGGGCGCCTCGGGCAGGCTGGTGGTCATCGCCGCGACGATCGCGCCGGTCTCTTCGAACTGACACATCTTCAGCGTGATCGCGGCGCGGATCACCGCATCCTGCCACTCCAGCGGCAGCGCCAGGCGGCGCGTCCAGTGGCGCCAGTACAGCGACGTCTGCTCCTCGAAATCGCGCGCGGTCTCGTCGATGCCTCCCGACAGCGTCTCGTCGGCGCCGATCAGCAGGCTCACCGGCGAATGCAAAGAGAACCAGGTGCCGTCAGCGACGTAGGTGGGTGGCGCGCTGGTGTTCAGGCGCAAGGTCGTCGACGGCAGCACGTAGCGCAAATGGTTGCTGCCGCGCGTCAGCGCCGGCGCCACGCTGCCCCATTCGCCGCGCGGCCGCACGATGATGCGCACGCGCGGATGCCCGTGCAGTGGCTTCACGCGACGCACCAGTTGTGTCGGCCGGAACAACCGCCCGTGCAGGTTGAAGCGCGGCGCGAAGTCGACGATCTCGATGCCCTGGCCCGAGGTGTCGAACAGCCGCGTGCGCACGATCGCGGTACCGGGGTCGTACGACTGCTCGGTGCGTTGCAATGACTCGATTTCCACCGCACAGTAGCCATCGTCGGCGTTGGCGCTCGACGGTCCGAGCAACGAATGGAATACCGGGTCGCCGTCGAAGCGGGGCACGCACCACCAGACGATGCGCGCGCGGCCATCGAGCAACGCGCTGACGGCGCAGTTGCCGATCATCGCGAGGTTCAGATTGGTTTCGGCCGGGGCGCCGATGCGCGTCTCGGTGGCGTGCGCGTCGGGACGCTGGTTCAGGGCACTCGCGAGATCGACCATGAGTAATGTTTGCTGCACCATTTACCGACTGGTTTGCTCACCGAAGCAAGCGATCAGTCGGGTCTTTGCTGAGGACGAACAATAGCCACCGGATGAAAACCTTACAACTCCAGCTGCGGTTCCTGATCCCGCTGCTGGTTGCGCTGGTCATCGCCGCCCTCGTGGTCTTGCCGTTGATGGACCAGCTGACACTGCGATGGTTCTCGCGCGACCTCAACACCCGCGGCACCCTGGTGGCCGGTGCGTTGGCCGACGCGATCGACGATGGCGTCAGCAGCGGTTCGTCGGCGCGTCTCCAGGCACTGTTCGATCGCGCGGCGCGCGACGAGCGCCTGGTGGCGATCGGCCTGTGCTCGAACGACGACGTGCTGGTGCGCCACAGCGCCAACTATCCCACCAGCCTGAAGTGCCTTGAGGCGCGCGAGATTGCGCGCCGGCCCGATCAACGGCTTGAGCTGCCGACCGGCGCGGTGCACGTCGGTGTGCATCCGGCCAGCAGCGAGCGGGCGAACGCCGGCACGCTGGTGCTGTTGCACGACCTCAGCTTCGTCGACCGGCGCAGCCAGGACACGCGGCAGTACCTCATCATCTTCATCATCGGCTTGGGCTTCGTGATTTCGCTGATCACCATGGTGGTTGCGCAGCTGAGCTGGCGCGGCTGGGTATCCGGCATGAGAGCGATCCTGCGCGGCGAGGGGTTGGTGCGGCCGCTGCTGCCACCGCCCGAGCTGCAGCCGGTGGTCAGCGAGGTGCGTGCGCGGTTGCGCGACCTGGAGGACGAATTCCGGCGCAGCGAGGGGCTGGTGACGCAGTGGAACCCGGAGCGCCTGCGCTCGCTGCTGCACACCCAGCTGCGCGGCGACCAGGTGATCGTGGTGTCGAACCGCGAGCCCTACATCCACGAGCGCGGCCCCAACGGCATCATCGCCAAGCGGCCGGCCAGTGGCCTGGTGACGGCGGTGGAGCCGGTGATGCGCGCCTGCTCGGGTACCTGGATCGCGCACGGCAGCGGCAGTGCCGATCGCGAGGTGGTCGATGCGGGCGATCGCATCGGCGTGCCGCCGCAGGCACCCGACTACTGGCTGCGCCGCATCTGGATGACCGAACAGGAGGAGCAGGGCTACTACTACGGCTTCGCCAACGAAGGGCTGTGGCCGCTGTGCCACGTGGCGCACGTGCGGCCGGTGTTCCGCGAGTCGGACTGGGAGGCCTATCGCAAGATCAACCAGCGCTTCGCCGACGCGGTGGTGCAGGAAGCGCGCGGCGAGGACCCGGTGGTGCTGGTGCAGGACTACCACTTCGCGCTGCTGCCGCAGATGATCGCAGCGCAGCTGCCGCGCGCCACCATCCTCGCGTTCTGGCACATCCCGTGGCCGAACCCCGAGTCGTTCGGCATCTGCCCGTGGCGGCGCGAGATCCTGCAGGGCATGCTGGGCGCCACCATCATCGGCTTTCACACGCGCTTCCACTGCCGCAATTTCATCGAGACCGTCGACCGTTACCTCGAGGCGCGCATCGAGCACGAGCATTCGTCGATCTCGTACCAGGACAAGGAAACGCTGATCGAGAGCTACCCGATCTCGATCGAATGGCCGACGCAGCAGATGAGCGCGGTGTGGCCGCCAGCGTCGGAGTGCCGGCGCCGTGTCTTCGAGCGCCTGAAGCTGCCGGTTGACACCTGTCTGGCAGTGGGCGTGGACCGCTTCGACTACACCAAGGGCATCCTCGAGCGCTTGCGCGCGGTGCAGAGCCTGCTCGAGACCCACCCCGATTGGCGCGGCCGCTTCGTGTTCGTGCAGGTGGCGGCGCCCACGCGCAGCGAGCTCGACGAGTACCGCACCTTTCGCGAGCGCATCCAGCGCGTCAGCGACCGCATCAACCAGCGCTTCGGCAACGAGCACTACCAGCCCATCCACCTGCTGGTCGAGCACCACGAGCGCGACGCGCTCAACGAGCTGTTTCGCGCCGCCAACATGTGCGTGGTGACCAGCCTGCACGACGGCATGAACCTGGTGAGCAAGGAGTTCGTCGCCGCACGCGACGACGAGCAAGGCGTGCTGATCCTGAGCCGCTTCGCCGGTGCCGCGCGCGAGCTGACCGAGGCGCTGATCGTCAACCCGTACCACGTGGAAGAGCTGGCCGATGCGCTGCACCGCGCCGCGACGATGCCCGAGCCCGAGCAGCGTGAGCGCATGGGCGCATTGCGCATGACGGTGCGCGAGTACAACGTGTACCGCTGGGCCGGCCGCATGCTGGCCGATGCCGGGCGCTGGCGCATGCGCGCACGCATCGAGGCGCGCGTGCAGCGCTACATGCAGGCGTGAGGCCCCCGCGCACGATGCAGCACCTGTTCACCCCGGCCGGCGATGCCGATCTGATCGCGGTGATGACGCACCAGCCGCTGCTGGCGTTCGATTTCGACGGCACGCTGGCACCGATCGTCGCGCGACCGTCCAACGCGCGCGTGCCGATCGCCACGTTGCGCCGCCTGCGCCGCCTGACGCACTGGGCGCCGCTGGCGGTGATCTCGGGCCGCAAGGTCGACGACCTGCGGCCGCGCCTGGGCTTCGAACCGACGCACGTGGTGGGCAATCACGGCGCCGAAGACCCGCAACGCGCACATCCGCCGGAATGGCGCGCCGCCCTCGACGGCGTGCGCGAGCGGCTGCGCGCCGCTGCGCCACAGCTGCAGAACGCCGGCGTCGGCATCGAGGACAAGGGCGCGTCGCTGGCGTTGCACTACCGGACGGCCGACGATCCCGCGGCCGCGCTCGTGCTGATCAGTCGGCTGCTCGATCCGCTCGACCCGGGGCTGCACGTGTTCGGCGGCAAGATGGTGACCAACGTGGTCTCGGCAGCGGCCGACGACAAGGCCGCTGCGCTGCGCAATCTGGCGCAGCGCACGCATGCGCACGCGGTGTTGTACCTGGGCGACGACGTCAACGACGAGACCGTGTTCGCCGCCGCCGAGCCGATGTGGCTGACGGTGCGCGTCGGCCTCGACCACTACCCGACCGCGGCCCGGTATTTCATCAACGGCCCGCGCGAGGTGCCGCAGCTGCTCGACCGCATCCTGCAGCTGATGGGCGCGCCGCCGGAGTCCGACTGATCACGGTGTGTCGAGAAAGCGCTCGAGCGCCGCGGCCAGCGCCAGCGGCTGATCGAAGTGCAGCATGTGGCCGCACGCGGCGAGCCGCGCCCGCTGCAGCTGGCGCACGACGCCGATGCGCGCATCGAACTCGCTGCGCGGATAGCGGTGGCCCCACCAGCGGTCAGGGTCGGTCTCGTCGCCTTCGATCCACAGCGTCGGGCATGCGATCCGCTTCCAGCCTTCGACGATCTCGTCCTTGCGGTACAGCGATGGGTTCACGCGCTTGTGCGCGGGGTCGCCGAGCACATGCCACTGGCCGTCGTCGCGGCGCTCGGCCCAGTGCTCGGCCAGCCAGCGCGCGCGCTCGGGTGCCAGGCGCGGATTGTTCTTGACCAGCCGCGCCGCCACGTCGGCCAGGCTGGCGTAGGGCCGCAGCCGCTGCGGAGTCTTCAACTCGTCGAGCCATTGGCGCAGCCGCTCGGGCGCCTGCTCGGGCTTCGACTCGGGCAGGCCGAAGCCTTCCATGTTGACGAGCCGGCGCAAGCGCTCGGGGCGCGCGCCGGCGTAGGTCATCACCACGTTGCCGCCCATGCTGTGGCCGGCCAGATCCACCGGCTGCTGCGGCGACAGCGTGTCGAGCAGCGCGTCGAGATCGCCCAGGTAGTCGGCGAACCAGTAGCTGTCGGTGAGGGGCGGTGCCACGGTGCGGCCGAAGCCGCGCCAGTCGGGTGCGGCGATCGCGCGCTCGCGCTGCAGTGCGTCGACCACGAACTGCAGCGACGCGCCGACGTCCATCCAGCCGTGCATCCACACCAGCAGCGGACGCTCGCGCGTCGCCGCGCCGATGTCGCCCCACAGGTTGACGTGGTAGCGCAGGCCGCGCACCGGCACGAACTGGCTGCGCGGCGTGCGGCGCGCCACGTAGGGGGCAGGGTCGCTCATCGCCGCGCACTGTAGTGCAGGCCGGCACGGGGTGCTGTCGGCGCGGTGACAGAATCGGCGCATGAGCAACCCCAACAAGCATGCGTTGCGCGCAGCCGAGCCGCGCGACGTGAGCGCGATCGTCGGCCTGATCCGCGAGCTGGCCGACTTCGAGCACCTGACTCACCTGCTGCGAGTGACACCGGACTCCCTGCACCCGCACCTGTTCGGGCCCGAGCCGGTGGTCGAGTGCGTGGTCGGCGAGGTCGATGGCACGGTCGTCGCGTTCGCGCTGTTCTTCACCAACTTCTCGACTTTCCTCGCCAAGCCGGGGCTGTATCTGGAAGACCTCTACGTGAAGCCCGAGCATCGCGGGCGCGGCCTCGGGCGCGCGCTGCTCGAGCACCTGGGCGCGCTGGCGGTGCAGCGCGACTACGGGCGCTTCGAATGGAGCGTGCTCGATTGGAACGAGCACGCGATCCGTTTCTACCAGGGCATGGGCGCCACCGTGATGCCCGAGTGGCGCATCTGTCGCGTCACCGGCGAGGCGCTGCAGCGCTTCTCGGGATGAATGGCCCAACCCCGAAGCGGCCTGGCGGCCGCCTCCCCCTCGACGGCGCAACACCAGCGTCCGGGCAAAGCCGGATCCGCGGTGTCCGCGTGGAAGGCGAGTGACATGACGGACCGCTATCGAGCCATCTACGACGACTTTCGCTGGCACGTTCCCGAGCGCTTCAACCTCGCCGAGGTGTGCTGCGCGCGCTGGGCGCGCGCCACGCCCGATGCCGTGGCAATCCGCGCCGAGCACGAGAACGGCACGCGCCTGCGCGTCAGCTACAGCCAGCTGCAGCGTCAGGCGGGCCGCGCCGCGAACCTGCTGCGCGCGCTGGGCGTGCAACGCGGCGATCGCGTCGCGATCGTGCTGCCGCAGCGCATCGACACCGCGGTGGCGCACATGGCGGTGTACACGATCGGCGCGGTGGCGATGCCGCTGTCGATGCTGTTCGGCATCGACGCGCTGCAGTACCGGCTGCACGACAGCGCCGCGGTGTGCGCGATCGTCGACGCCGCTGCGCTGGCCAACGTGCAGGCCGCGCGTGCCGATTGCCCGGCGCTCCGGCACGTGGTCACGGTCGGCGGCGCGCACGCGGGCGGCGACGTCGACTGGATCGACGCCCTGCGCGCGTACAGCGAGCGCGTCGATGTGGCGGACAGCGCGGCCGACGACGCGGCGGCGCTGATCTACACCAGTGGCACCACCGGCCCACCGAAGGGCGCGCTGATCGCGCACCGCGCGCTGATCGGCAATCTCACCGGCTTCGTGTGCAGCCAGAACTGGTTCCCGCAGGACGACGCGGTGTTCTGGTCGCCGGCGGACTGGGCGTGGACCGGCGGGTTGATGGACGCGCTGCTGCCGACGCTGTACTTCGGCCGCGAGATCATCGGCTACCAGGGTCGCTTCGATCCATTGAAGGCGTTCGAGCTGATCGAGCGCTACGGCGTCACGCACACCTTCCTGTTCCCGACTGCGCTGAAGGCGATGATGAAAGCGGTGCCTGCGCCGCGCGAGCGCCATCGGCTGCGGCTGCGCGCCATCATGAGTGCGGGCGAGGCGGTGGGCGACACGGTGTTCGCCTATTGCCGCGATGCGCTGGGCGTCACCGTCAACGAGATGTTCGGGCAGACCGAGGTGAACTACCTGGTCGGCAACTGCGGCCGCTCGCTCGACGGGCGCGGCCGCGCCGCCGCCGGCTGGCCGGCGCGCGCCGGCAGCATGGGGCGGCCGTATCCGGGCCATCGGGTCGCGGTGATCGACGACGACGGCAACGAATGCGCGCGCGGCACGCCGGGCGACGTGGCAGTGCACCGGCGCGACATCCACGGCGAGCGCGACCCGGTGTTCTTCCTCGGCTACTGGCACAACGACGAGGCGACGCGTGCCAAGTTCACTGGCGACCCCGACGACAGCTGGTGCCGCACCGGCGACACCGCGGTGATGGACGACGACGGCTACCTCTGGTACCAGGGGCGCAGCGACGACATGTTCAAGTCGGCCGGCTACCGCATCGGCCCGAGCGAGGTGGAGAACTGCCTCGTCAAGCATCCCGCGGTGGCCAACGCCGCGGTGGTGCCCAAGCCCGACGCCGAGCGCGGCGCATTGGTGAAGGCGTTCGTGGTGCTGGCCGACGGCGTGCGCGGCAATGCCGAACTGGTCGCCGAACTGCAGGCGCACGTGCGCGGCAAGCTCGCGCCGTACGAGTATCCGAAGGAGATCGAGTTCATCGACGCGTTGCCGATGACCACCACCGGCAAAGTGCAACGAGGTGTGCTGCGCCGCCTCGAAGCGCAGCGCGCCGGGCGTGACTGAGTACCGCGGTCGCACGCGATGGCCGACCTAGACTGCCGGCTCCACGACAGGTTCGGAGACGACGGGATGAAGATTCGCCATGGCCTGGCTCTTGCCGCGTTGACGTGCGCGACCGCGAGCGCGGGCGCGCAGACCGTGTACATCGGCGGCGCGGGCGGCGCCACGCGCAGCAGCGCCGACTGCAGCGGCACCATCAGTTGCGACAACAGCGACACCGGCTGGAAGGCCTACGCCGGCTACAACGTCAACCCGATGTTAGGCGTCGAAATGATCGGCTACGGCTTCGGCGGCACCCAGGGTGTGGTGGCGTTCCCGGGCTTCGGCCTGGTCAACGCGTCGATGAAGACCACCGGCTTCGGCCTCGCCGGCGTGATCAACGTGCCGCTCGGCCCCAGTGTCGACCTGATGGGCCGGCTGGGCATCGGCTCCAACAAGCTGAAGGTCAGCGTCAGCACCGCTGGCTTCAGCGGCAGCGACAGCGAGACCAGCACGCAGGCGCTGTGGGGCATCGGCCTGGGGTTCCGCCTGACCCCGGCGCTCAGCCTGCGCACCGAGATCGACGGCACGTCGGCCACCTACGCCGGCGAGCGCTTCGACTCGACGCTGTTCTCGGTGGGGTTGTCGGTCAGGTTCTGACGCGCCGGCGCGCGCGCATCGAAGGGCCCGCCTCGTCGGGCCCTTTTTGTTGCAGTCGGGTAGTCGCCGCACGCGAGGCGCGCGGCTCGCACATCAGGCACACTGCGCGCCTTCGAACCCGTGCGCCATCCCATGCAGCAAATCACCCTCGGACGCAACGGCCCCACGGTCAGCCGCGTGGGCCTCGGCACGATGACGTTCGGCGAGCAGGTGTCGCAGCCCGACGCGTTCGCGATCCTCGATCGTGCGGTCGAACGCGCCGTGACGTTGATCGACACCGCCGAGATGTACCCGGTGCCGGCGCGTCGCGAGACCTTCACCACCACCGAGACGATCATCGGCGAGTGGTTCGCCGCGCGCCCGGGCGTGCGCCAGCGCGTGGTGCTGGCCACCAAGGTGGCCGGGCCGGCGCGCGGCATGGACTGGGTGCGCAACGGCAGCAGCGACGTGACGCCCGACGACATCGCCAATGCGTGCCACGACAGCCTGCGCCGGCTGCGCACCGACGTGATCGACCTGTATCAGATCCACTGGCCCAACCGCAACGCGCCATCGTTCGGCGCGCTCTACTTCGACCCCACGAAGGACCGCGACTTCACGTCGATCCACGATCAGCTGCAGGCGCTGACTGCGCTGGTGCGCGCCGGCAAGGTGTGCCACATCGGGCTGTCGAACGAGACGCCGTGGGGCCTGAGCGAGTTCGTGCGCGTGGCCGAGACGCATGGCCTGGCGCGCGTGGTGAGCGTGCAGAACCCGTACACGCTGGTCAATCGCGTGGTCGACAACGGGCTCGACGAGGCGCTGCACCGCACCGGAGCGTCGCTGCTGGCGTATTCGCCGCTCGGCTTCGGCACGCTGACCGGCAAGTACGACGAGACCGGCATGGATGCCGATCGCCCGCAGCTCGGCCGGCTGGCGCGCTTTGCCAGCATGCGCGCGCAGCGCTGGGGACGCGCCGAGACGCTGGCGGCCGCGCGTCGCTACAACGCGCTGGCACGCGAGGCGGGCCTGACGCCGACGCGCATGGCGCTGGCGTTCGTCTACGGCAACTGGCGCGTGGCCAGCACGCTGCTCGGCGTGACCTCGGTGGCACAGCTCGACGAATGCCTCGACGCGTGGGGCACGACGCTGTCGCCCGACCTGCTGGCGAAGATCGACGCGATCCGCCGCGAGATCCGCGATCCGGCGCAGTAGTGTTCGCCGCCACGCTCACCACGTTCGCTGCCCCCCGAGGGGGCGCGGTCGGGCTTGGGACCGCCCGGCGCCTTCATCGGGCCCGCGCGCTCACTGCGTTCGCTGCCCCCCGAGGGGGCGCGGTCGGGCTTGGGACGTCCCGGCGCCCCACCGGCCGTGTTTGATGGCCAGGAAAGACAAGCACGTCAGTGCGACGCCGGCCACCGAGTGGCTGCGCGCGCACGGCGTGCCGTTCACGGAGCACGTCTACGAGTACGTCGAGCGCGGCGGTACCGCGGAGTCGGCGCGTCAACTCGGTGTCGACGAGCATGCCGTGATCAAGACGCTGGTGATGCGCGACGAACGCGCCGAGCCGCTGATCGTGCTGATGCACGGCGACGCGCAAGTCAGCACCAAGAACCTGGCACGCGAGATCGGCGCGAAGAGCGTCGAGCCGTGCAAGTCCGATGAGGCGCAGCGCGCCAGCGGCTACCAGGTGGGCGGCACGTCGCCGTTCGGCACCCGCAAGGCGCTGCGCGTGTTCGTGGAGGCGAGCGTGCTCGAGCTGCCGCGCATCCTGATCAACGGCGGGCGACGCGGCTACCTCGTGGGCATCGCGCCGCGCGTGCTGGTGGAGGGGCTGGGCGCGCAGCCAGTGCGCTGCGCGCTGTGACGCGCGCAGCTCTCAGTGCTTCTTCGCGTCGGGGGCGTCTGCGCCGAGCGGCCTGACCGGCGCCTTGACCTCGAGCGTCTCGCGCTTGCCGTCGCGGCCTTCGACCACCAGCGTCAGCGGCACGGTATCGCCGGCGTTGAGCTGCTGCTTCAGGTCCATCAGCATCACGTGGTAGCCACCGGGCTTGAGCTCGACCGCCTGGCCGGCGGGCAGGTCGAGCGCCGGCACCGCGCGCATGCGCATCGTCGTGCCCTCCATCGCCATCTCGTGCACCTCGGCCACGCCGGCCACCGGCGTACTCACCGACAGCAGCTTGCCACCCTTGGTCGAGGTGATCTGCATGAAGGCGCCGCTGGCTTTCTGCTGCGCAACGGTGCCGCGCACCCAGGGGTCCTTGACGCTGGTCTGGCTCCAGGCCGTGCCGCCGGCTGCCAGCACCATCGAGGCGAAAATGGATTGCGCGATTCGATGCATGGTCTGCTCCTTGTGGGGATGCGAGAGAAAAAGATTCAGAACACGGCGGTGTAGCCGATCGCGAAACTGGTCCTGGGGACCAGCTGGATGCCGTTGACGCGCTGATACACCGGGACCACCACGTAGCCGTACAGCACACCGCTCGCACCCAACGCCCAGTTGAGGCCCGGTGACAACGAGACGAAGGTGCCGCCGCTGTTCTCGGGCTCGGCTTGCGCGCCACTGTCGCGGGCCTTGTCGAGCACGCTGACCTGCACCACACCGCTGACCGCCGGTGTGAACGCGTGCGACCAGCCGGCGGCCAGCTCGATGTGGCGGCCCGGCTTGAAGTCTTCGCGCGAGTTCAGGGCCTGAATCCACGTGGCCTGCAGGTTCAGCGCATCGGTGGGCGCGACCATGCGTCGCCCCGCGAAGCCGAGCACGATGTCGGTGGTGCCGCTGCCTGGCTGCAACGCACGCTCGGCGCGCACGCCGTCGGCGTTGCGGACGTCGATGCTGCCGGTGGGCAGTTTCAGGCCGGCGGTCGCAGCCCAGCTCGAGTCCGGCGCGTGCTGTGCGTCCTGCCAGCGCGCCAGCAGGCTCACGTCGCCCAGTTTCGTGAACTTCCATTGTTCGCTCGGTCCGATGGCACCCGTCGTGTCGTCGATCAGATCGTGCAGGTGGTCGCGCTTGACCACCGGCACGCGCAATGCCAGCGACCAGTGCATGTCGAACGCACGCTCCAGCGTGGCCACCAGGTTGGTGTTGTCCGTGTGCCGTTCCAGCGCCTCCTCACCGGTGACCTGGCTGGCGTCGATCGTGTGGGAGCCGGTCTTGAGCTTGTCCTGCGTCACGGACTCCAGTCGCATGTCGATGCTCCAGCCGACATGGTCCCAGGTGCCGAGTGCAAAGCGGTCGTTCAGCAACGTGCAGAACGCGGAGCCGCACGACGCATGCGCCGAAGTTGCGGCGCCGATCGACAGCAGCGCTGCCGCCCAGTGGATGTTGCGGATCATGAAGGCTTCCTCACGCGAGTGATGCGAGTGGCCGGCGGCTCCCGCCGGCGTGATCGGTTGGCTCATGGGCCAGCGTCCCGGAGGGGCGCGCTTCGAAGGGCTGAGGTCTCGAGCGGTCGATCGCCCGATCGGCGCGGTCGACGCTCGGCGTGTGCTGCGCGGTCGCTCCATCAGGCGCAGCGACGCGCGCGGCGCACGGGCGGACCGAGTGCCCGCCGCGGCGCGCTCAGCAGACCGGCGGTGCCCTCGGCTGCGCCGATGCCCACGTGTGCAGCGCACGCGGTGCGGGCTGCAGCGGTGCGGGAACCGTGTGCGCAAGATCGCTGCGGGCGTGCAGATCGGCGGGGGCCGGTGGCGGTGGCGCCGCCGGCACGTGCAGGACGCAGGATGCGCAGTGGTCGAAAGCGTGTTGCGCCTGGCCCGGTGCGGGGTCGCCGGGCATCTGGATGCGGCGCATGCCGCCGCTGGCGCTGCACAGCACCGACCACGGCATCGTCTCGCCGCGCACGTGGCGCAGCGCGTGCGCAACGCTCGGCGCCAGCGTCGCCAGCAGCAGGGCCAGCAACGTGGCCCAGCGGGTGCTGCGGTTCAAGCGACGCGACATGGCGCGCAGTGTACCGCTGGCGCACCGCAGCATCGACTCGTCGCAGCGCGCCGATTTCACGACTCGAGGGCGCGTACACTCGCCGCCGATCCACGGCGCCCCCAATGAATGCGATGACCTTGTTGAGCAGCCTGGTGGCCATCGTGCTGGCCTATCTGATCGGCTCGCTGTCGTTTGCCGTCATCGTCAGCCGCGGCTTCGGGCTGCGCGATCCGCGCAGCTACGGCTCCAAGAACCCGGGCGCCACCAACGTGCTGCGCTCGGGCCACCACGCCGCCGCGATCCTGACCTTGCTGCTCGATGCGATGAAGGGCTACGTGCCGGTGTGGCTCGCGCTGTGGCTGTCGCCACGCTTCGGCTGGGGCGAGACGACGATCGCGTTCGTCGGACTGGCCGCCTTCGTCGGGCACCTGTGGCCGGTGTTCTTCAGGTTCCAGGGTGGCAAGGGGGTCGCCACCGCGGCCGGCGTGCTGATGGCGTTCAACCCGTGGCTCGGGCTCGCGACGCTGGCCACCTGGGTGATCATCGTGGTGTTCTTCCGCTACTCGTCGCTGGCCTCGATCGTCGCCGCGTTGTTCGCGCCGTTCTACCAACTGCTGATCTGGGAGCCGTCGGCGATCGCGCTGGCGATCGCCGTGATGAGTCTGCTGCTGATCTGGCGCCACAGCGCCAACATCCGCAAGCTGCTCGCCGGCACCGAGAGCAAGTTGGGTCAGAAAGCCCATGCGCCCGAGCCGACCGCGCATCACCACCCCGGCGCGCACGCCCGCAAGAAAGGACACCCGTGACCATCCAGCGCATCGATCCCGGCCCGATCCTGAGCGAAGCCGTCGTGCACAACGGCGTGGCCTACCTCGCCGGTCAAGTGTCCAGCAGCGGCGTGCGCGAGGTCGGCAGCCAGACGCGCGAGGTGCTGGCGGCGATCGACGCGCTGCTGGCGCGCGTCGGCACCGACAAGACGCGTGTCCTGCGTGCGCAGGTGTTCCTGGCCGACATGGCCGACTACAACATCATGAACACGGTGTGGGAGCAGTGGGTCGCACCGGGCCACGCGCCGGCGCGCGCCACCGTGCAGGCGGCACTGGCCAAGCCACAGTGGAAGGTAGAGATCGTCGTCACCGCGGCGCTGCCGTAGCGCCGCTCACGCCAGCGTCAGGCCCAGTCGCGCCGGATCGCCGCGGCCGTGCCGCAGCACCACCGGCGCGTCGCCGGTCAGATCGATCACCGTGGTGGGCTGCATCGGGCAGGCCCCTGCATCGACCACCGCCTGCAGCACTCTCTGCCAGCGCGCGCGAATCTCGTGCGGGTCATTCATCGGCTCGGACTCGCCCGGCGCGATCAGCGTCGTGGCCAGCAGCGGGTGGCCGAACAGCGCCAGCAGCGCCTGGGTCACGCGGTGGTCGGGCACGCGCAACCCGATCGTGCGGCGCGAAGGGTGCGACAGCCGGCGCGGCACTTCCTTGGTGGCGTCGAGGATGAAGGTGAACGGCCCTGGCGTGCCGTGCTTGAGGAGTCGGTATTGTCGATTGTCGACGCGCGCGTAGCTGGCCACTTCGGACAGGTCGCGGCACAGCAAGGTGAGGTGGTGCTTGTCGTCGACGCCGCGCAGGCGGCGCAGCGCATCGGCGGCCGCCTTGTCGTCGAGGTGGCACACCAGCGCATAGCTGGAGTCGGTGGGCACCGCGCAGACGCCGCCCTGTTCGAGAATCTGCGCGGCCTGCCGCAGCAGCCGCGGCTGCGGATTCTCGGGGTGAACCTCGAAATACTGCGACATCAGTCGAGCACGGTGTCGGCCGAGGCGGCGGGGATGATGCGGTGCGCGCGCTGAGCGCTGCGCACGTTGAGCCACGCAGTGGCAGCGCCGCACACCGCGATGATCGCCATGCCCAGCCAGGCCCAGGCGTCCGGCAGGTGGCCGAACACCAGCCACGCGACCAGTGCGGCGGCTGCGATCTGGCCGTAGAGGAACGGCATCAGTGTGGCGGCCGGCGCCATGCCGAGCGCGCGGATCAGCAGCAGGTGGCCGGTGGTCCCGAGGGTGCCAATCGCCAGCAGCAGCCACAGGTCGGCGCTGCGCGCCTGCTGAACCATCTCGTGCAGCGGCAGGTCGCCGGCCAACAGCACCGGCGTCACCAGCACCACGCCGACCAGCCCGCTGTAGAAATGGGTGGTGTAGGCGTTGTCGTGCCCCGTCATGCGGCTGGTCAGCAACTGGAAAGCGGCGTAGCTCAGCGTGGCGCAGACCGGCAGCAGCACCACCCAGCCGAACAACCCGCTGCCGGGGCGGATCACCACCAGCGCGCCGATGAAGCCGCCGGTCACCAGGCCCTTGCGCAGCGACGACACCGGTTCGTGCAGCAGCCAGCCGGCCAGCGCGGTGACCAGCACCGGGCCCAGCATGTTGATCGAGGTCAGCTCGGGCACCGGGATGTGTTGCAGCGCGACGAACGTGAACGCGCTCGACAGCAGCAGCAGCGTGCCGCGCAGCGCTTGGAAGCGCGGTTGCGTGGTGCGAAAGCCGCCGCTGCGAAACGCCACGATCCACAGCGCCGACAGCAGGGCCTGCATCGCATAGCGCACCCACAGGATCGGCAGCACCGGCAGGCGCTGGCCGACGTAGCGCACCGTGGTGTCCATCGTCGCGAAGCAGCACACGGTGGCGACGATCAGCGCGATGCCGGCAAGCGGCCGCGGCGCCGGCAGTGAGCCGATGGGCGTCATGCGCAGCGCCGGGGTGTCACGCCGCGGCACGCACCGCCGCGCGTGGCGCGCCCGCTCACGCGGCGCGGGCGATGCGCGACTGCAGCGCGCTCCACACCGGAGTCAAGCCGGCCGGCAGTGCTGGCAGCATGCCGAGCTCAACGCGGCTCTCGCCCGGCGAGTGGAAGTCGCTGCCGCGCGACGCGAGCAGGCCATATTCCTGCGCCAGCGCGCCGTAGCGCGCGACCTCGGATTCGGCGTGGCTCGCGGTCTGCACCTCGACGCCGCGTCCGCCGTGCGCCTTGAACTCCTCGAACAGCGCCCACTCCTCGTTGGCGCTGAAGCGGTAGCGCGCCGGATGCGCGATCACCGCGATGCCGCTGGCACCGACGATCCAGCGCACCGCGTCGCGCAAGGTGGCCCATTGCTGCGGCACGTAGCCGGGCTTGCCGCGCACCAGGTAGTGACGAAACACCTCATGCGTGTCGCGGCACACCCCGGTGGACACCATCCAGCGCGCGAAGTGGGTGCGCGTCACCATCTCGGGGTTGCCGGCCAGCGCCTGCGCACCGTCGAGCGCGCCGTCGATGCCCACCGCGGCGAGCGACTCGCCGATCGCGCGCGCGCGCCGGCTGCGTCCGTCGCGCGTGTCGGCCAGGCCGCTGCGCAACGCAGCGTCATCGGGGTCGACGCCAAGCCCGAGGATGTGCACCGTCTGGCCGGCGAACGACACCGAGATCTCGACGCCTGGCAGGTAGTCGAGGCCGGCCGCGCACGCCGCTGCAGCGGCGCGCTCCTGGCCGCCGACTTCGTCGTGATCGGTCAGCGACCACAGCGCGACGCCGTTGCTCTTGGCGCGTTGCGCGAGTTGCTCGGGGGAAAGGGTGCCGTCGGAGACTGTCGAGTGACAGTGCAAGTCGGCGTTCAGATCAAGCACGGATCGATTTTAACGGGTGGGTCGGTGGCGCCACGCCGCTGCAGGCATCCGAGCAAGTCGTTCAGCGCTCGATGCGCACCACGCGGCCGTTGGCACTGTCGGTCAGCAGGTAGATGAAGCCGTCGGGCCCCTGGCGCACGTCGCGAATGCGCTCGCCGAGGTCGCTGAAGAGCTGCTCACGCGTGCCCACCGTGTTGCCCACCAGCGGCAGCCGCCACAGCGACTGGCCCGCCAGCGCGCCCACGAACACGCTGCCCTGCCATTCGGGAAACGCGCTGCCGGTGTAGAACATCATGCCGCTCGGTGCGATGCCCACCGGCGCCCACTTGTCGAGCGGCTCGTCGAAGTTCGGAAAGTGCGTGCCGCCGCCGATCGCGCAGCCGGTGCCGCCGATCGTGCCGTCGGGGCAACCGTAGCTGCGCAGCGGCCAACCGTAGTTGTGCTGCGGCTGGATGCGATTGACCTCGTCGCCGCCCAGCGGTCCGTGCTCATCCAGCCACAGCTCGCCGCTGAGCGGATTGAGCGCGGCGCCCTGCGGGTTGCGGTGACCGACGCTCCAGATCTCGGGCAGCGCGCCGGTCACACCGACATACGGGTTGTCGACCGGCACGGTGCCGTCGCGGTTGATGCGCACCACCTTGCCGAGGTGCGTGGCCAGACTCTGTGCATGATCGGGGGTGGGCGCCAACGGATCGTCGGTGGCGCGCTCTCCGAGCGTGACGAACAGCGTCTTGTCGCTGCCGAACACCAGCCGCGCGCCGTAGTTGGTGTCGCTGCCGGCCACCTTCGGTTGCTGCCGGAAGATGACCTGCACGTTCTGCAGGGCCGTGCCGCTGAGCTGCCCGCGCGCCACGGCGGTGCCCGACCCGCTGGCGTCTTCTTCGGCATAACTGAAGTAGACCCACGGTGCGAGCGCGAAGTCGGGGTCGATCGCGACGTCGAGCAGGCCACCCTGGCCCACCGCGTGCACCGGCGGCACACCGGTCAGCGGCGACGACACCGTGGCGCCATCGGCGCTGACGATGCGCAGGCGGCCCGGCCGCTCGCTGACCAGCAGGCGGCCATCGGGCAGGAACGCGAGCCCCCACGGGTTCACGAGTCCGCTCGCGAACGTGACCGCGCGCGGCGGCAGACCGGTGCCGCTCGGCGGCGTGGGGCCCACCGGCAGCGGCGCCCGCTTGGGACCGTCGTCGCCACCGCACGCGGCCAGCCACAGCGCCAAGCCGAGCACCACCACGTGACGCCGTGCGGACGCTGCGTTGGATGCCATGGCCGATGCTGGCACGAAAGCATTGGCCCCAACGGGCCGTGGGCGTAACAGCCCCCGCAAGCGGGGGCCGCGTCACTCGGCGGCGGCTTGCACGAACAGCTGCACGCGCTCCAACCCCTGGAAGCTGTCGCTGCCAATGCGAAACGCCAGCCGCACGCGCTCGGGCAGCGGCGCGGTGCGGCCGAACCAGATCGCCTCGCGCGTGGCGCCGGCCAGCTGCAGCCGCAGTTTCAGGTGCTTGTCGGCCACCAGCCTTTGCTGCAGGACCTGCGCGTCGTCGCAGAACAGCGGCGCCTCGAAGCCTGCACCCCAGACGTGCGACTCGAGTGCACGCACGGTCGGCAGGTCGAACCATTCGGGCTGCAGGGCGCCGTCGGTCCACAACCGCTGCGCCAGCGCCGCGGCGTCGAGCCACTCGGCGGCCACCTGCTGCAGCGCACTCGTGAACGCGCCCAACTGGACCTCGTGCAGGGTGCAGCCGGCCGCCATCGCATGGCCGCCGAAGCGCAGCAGCACGTCGGGCTCGCGCTTGCTGACCAGGTCGAGCGCATCGCGCAAGTGGAAGCTCGCGATCGAGCGGCCCGAGCCCTTGAGCAGGCCGTCGCTGCCGCGCGCAAAGACGAACGTTGGCCGGTGCCAGCGGTCCTTGACACGGCCCGCGACGATGCCCACCACGCCCTCGTGGAACGCGGGGTCGTACAACACGACGGCCGGTGGCTGCGCGCGCTCGGCCTGGAGCGCGTCGATCAACACCTCGGCCTGCTCGTGCATGCCCTGCTGCAGATCGCGACGCTGCCGGTTGATGGCGTCGAGCGCGGCGGCCAGCTCGTGTGCGCGCTGCACGTCGTCGGTCAACAGGCACTCGATGCCGAGCGTCATGTCGGCCAGCCGCCCGGCGGCATTGATGCGCGGGCCCACCGAGAAGCCGAAGTCCTCGGCGCTGCAGCGCGCGCCGTCGCGCCCGGCCGCGGCCAGCAGCGCGGCGACGCCGGGTTGCACGCGGCCGGCGCGGATGCGCTTGAGCCCCTGCGCCACCAGCACGCGGTTGTTGGCGTCGAGCTTGACGACGTCGGCCACGGTGCCGAGCGCCACCAGGTCGAGCAGGCGATCGAGCCGCGGCTGCGCGTCGGCGCTGAAGCGGCCGCGCTCGCGCAGCAGCGCGCGCAGCGCCAGCAGCACGTAGAACATCACGCCGACACCAGCGATCGACTTGCTCTGGAATGCACAGCCCGGCTGGTTGGGGTTGACGATCACGTCGGCCGCCGGCAGCAAGATGCCGTGCGGGCCAGCCGCGGGCAGGTGGTGGTCGGTGACCAGCACCTTGATGCCGAGCGCCTGCGCGTGCGCGACCCCATCGATGCTGGCGATGCCGTTGTCCACCGTCACCAGCAGTGCCGGCGCGTGTGCGCGCGCCAACTCGACGATCGCCGGCGTCAGACCGTAACCGTGCACGCGCCGGTCGGGCACCACGTAGTGCAACGACTCGCGGCGCGCCCCCAGCAGTGCCAGCCCGCGCACCGCCACCGCGCACGCGGTGGCGCCGTCGCAGTCGTAGTCAGCGACGATGCAGATGCGCTGCCCGGCATCGATCGTCTGCGCCAGCAGCAGCGCGGCCTCGCGCGTGCCTTTCAGCGTGGCCGGCGGCAAAAGGCGTGCGGCGTCGTCGCTCAACTCGTCGATCGAGCACACACCGCGCGCTGCGAACAGGCGTGCCAGCAGCGGATGCACGCCGGCGGCCTCCAGCGTGTGGCAGGTGCGTGGCGGCGCGTCGCGTGCCACCAGCGTCGGAGTCGGGCTCACGGCGCTCACTGTGTCACAAGCCGTCGAGCAGTTGATGTGCGGCGCGACGGCGCCAGCCGGCGCGCAGGCGCTGCCATGCTGAGCCGCGCATGCGCGCGTACGGCACGGCGCGCCGCTCGCCGGCCAGCGTCAACGTCGCATCGGCCGGCGCGTCGAGCAGCGCGGCGATCGGGCCGGCATCGAGCGCATGCCAGGCATCGGCCCACGCCGACCAGTCTTCGTTCAGCGCCGGCGTGCGCAGGCGGTCGTCCACCTGCGGCGCCGGCTGCGCGGCGGCGCGGTACGCACCGCAGCCGCTCAGCCACAGCGAGTTGACCGTCGGCAGATCGCCGGCCTCGCGCCGCGCGTTGACCGCGTGCGCGTGCAGCAGCATCTGCGCTTCGCTGAGCAGGCGTTGCCAGGCGCGCGACGCGCCGTGCGCCGGCAGCCACGCATCGATGTGGCGCCCCACCACGCGATCGAGCGATGCGGTGGCGAGTTCGGCCAGGCTCGGGTGCTCGAGCGTCCAGCGGTGCGCTTCGCCCCAGTGCAGCGTGAAGCCGGCGTCGCCGAACAGCGGGTGCAGCGCATCGAACAGCGCGCGCGCATCGGCGGGCGGCAAGGCGAGCGCGGCGGGATCGGTGAGCGTCACCTGCTCGGTACCGACGTGCAGGTGCACCGGCGTCAGCTGGCCGAACGCGCGCTGCTCGACGGCGAGCCCGTCGCGCTGCGCGGCCTGCGCCGCCCAGGGCAGGAGGCCGTCATCGAGCGGCCAGCCGAGCGCGTGCGCCAGCGCGAGCTCGTGCGGTGCCGACAGCGAGCGCTCGTCGCCGCCGAGAGCAGGGCCGGCCTGCGCACGCGCGAGCCATTGGTCCAGGCGCGGCAACGACAGGCTTTGTGCCGCGTGGCGGCCGGACTCCGACAACACACCGGCGAACGGGACGATCAACTGCATGGGCGGCGCGATTATCGGTGCGGCGCTGTGCGCGCCCGATGTCACGCGGGCTGATAGCATCGGCCCCCCATGAACTGGCCCTACGAGTGGCAGCTGGGCTGGCGCTATACACGCGCCGGCCGTGCCGGGCGTCGCAACAAATTCATCTCGTTCATCTCGGGCGTCTCGATGCTCGGCATCGCGCTCGGCGTGGCGGCGTTGATCATCGTGCTGTCGGTGATGAACGGCTTCCAGAAGGAAGTCACCGACCGCATGCTGAGCGTGATCTCGCACGTGGAGGTGTTCGACGTCAACGGTTACGCGCTGGCCGACTGGCAGGCCACCGCAGCCACCGCGCGACGCAACCCCGAAGTGGTGGGCGCAGCGCCGTTCATCGCCAGCCAGGCGCTGCTGGCCAACGGCGACACGCTGCGCGGCGTGCTGGTGCGCGGCATCGTGCCGGCCGAGGAGGCGCGCATCACCGACCTCGCCGCCAAGCTGCGCGACACCACACTGGCGACCCTGCAACCGGGCGCCTGGCGCATCGTGCTCGGTGCCGAGCTGGCGCGCCAGCTCGGCGTGCGCCCTGGCGATGCGGTGACACTGGTGGCGCCGAGCGGCCAAGTCACGCCGGCGGGCGTGCTGCCGCGCCTCAAGCAGTTCACGGTGGCCGGCACGTTCGAGGCCGGGCACTACGAGTACGACAGCGCGCTGGCGTGGATCCATCTGGAAGACGCGCAGAAGCTGTACCGCCTCGAGGGCCCGAGCGGCGTGCAGCTGAAGCTGGTCGACGTGCAGCGCGCGCGCCGCGTGGCGCAGGAGCTGTCGCTGACCCTCGGGCCGAACCTGGTGGTGCGCGACTGGACGCGCACCAACCGCAACTGGTTCGACGCGGTGCAGATCGAGAAGCGCCTGATGGCGATCATCCTCACGCTCATCGTCGCGGTGGCGGCGTTCAACCTGGTGTCGACGCTGGTGATGACGGTGACCGACAAGCGCGCCGACATCGCGATCCTGCGCACGCTCGGCGCGAGCCCGCGCTCGGTGATGGGCATCTTCGTCGTGCAAGGCGCGGCCGCCGGCATTCTCGGCACCGCGGTGGGCGTCGGGCTCGGGCTGCTGGTGGCGTTCAACATCGACGTCATCGTGCCGTTCATCGAGCGCACGCTGAACGTGGCGTTCCTGCCCGGCAGCATCTACCTGATCAGCCGCATGCCGAGCGATCCGCGCTGGGCCGACGTGCTGCCGATCGCGCTGGTGTCGCTGACGTTGGCCTTTCTCGCGACGCTGTACCCGAGCTGGCGCGCCAGCCGCGTCAACCCCGCCGAGGCGCTGCGCTATGAGTGAGCCGGTGCTGCAGGCGGCGGGCCTGCACAAGCGCTTTCGCGAGGGCAGCGGCCGCGAGGCGATCGACGTCACGGTGCTCAGCGGCCTGAGCCTGACCGTGCAGCGTGCGCAGACGCTGGCGGTGGTGGGCGCCTCGGGCTCCGGCAAGAGCACGCTGCTGCACCTGTTGGGCGGGCTCGACAAGCCCACCGCCGGCAGCGTGCAGTTGATGGGCCGCGACTTCGCATCGTTGGATCCCTCCGAGCAGGGGCGCTGGCGCAACCGGCACCTGGGCTTCGTCTACCAGTTCCACCATCTGTTGCCCGAGTTCAATGCGCTCGACAACGTGGCGATGCCGCTGCGCATCCGGCGCGACACGGTGGCGGCGGCGCGCGAGCGCGCCGCCGCGATGCTGGCGCGCGTGGGGCTGGCCGCGCGCCTGACGCACCGACCCGGGCAGCTGTCGGGCGGCGAACGCCAGCGCGTCGCGATCGCGCGCGCGCTGGTGGCGCGGCCGAGCTGCGTGCTGGCCGACGAGCCCACCGGCAACCTCGACCGCACCACCGCACACGCGGTGTTCGAGTTGATGTTGCAGCTGGCACGCGAGGACGGCACCGCGTTCGTCGTCGTGACGCACGACCAGCAGCTGGCCGAGCGCTGTGCGCAGCGGTTGCAACTCGGCGTATGACCGGCGCGGCGCCGACGGCGGCCGTGGCGCGCCGCCCGCCGCGTCAGTTCATCTTCTCGAGCTTCATCACGTTGGAGTCGCGGCGCATCGCGAAGCGGCTCAGGAACGAGTTGCCGAGCAGCACGAACGGCATCTCGGCCGGCAGGACCATGGCGTTGACGCCGAACACCTCGACGTCGCCGATGCGCACCGAGGTCAGCGACACGCTGTACGAGGCGACCACGCCGCCTGCGGTCTGGCTGAGCGAACGCTGCCCGTTCTTCCAGTCGATGCCGATGCGCTCGGCCTCGCCGCGCCCCATCGCGACCACGGTGGCGCCGGTGTCGACCATGAACTGCACCGCCTTGCCGTTGATCTGGCCGCTGGTGACGAAGTGGCCGCCGGGCCCGGCTGCAATCAGGATCTCGCGTCCGGTGGCGCCGCCGCCCGCGCCGCCGCCGACGCTGGCCGGTGCGCCGCCCATCGCGACCATCAGCGTCTTGCCGGCGATCTCGACCTCGGCCTGACCGGGCATCACGCGCTTGAGGGTCACGCCCTTGACGGTGTTGCCGACCGCCAGCGTGTGCGGCGCGCCGTTGATCAACAGCAGCGCCTTGCTGTCGCCGATGCTGCCGGCCATCGAGACCGTCTGGGCTGCCACGAAGGCGGGGAACAACAACGCGACAAAAGCGCTGAACGCGCCCGAGTGAACGCCGCGGAACCGGCTCCACCGGTCCGCCGGCGTTGCCCCCTCGAGGGGGAGGCGGCTGCAGGCCGGATCGGGGGTGGTCATATCAGTCCCTGAAATTCTTGAAACCCAACGGCAGGCTGCCGGCTTCCTTGCGCAGCAGCGCGATCGCGGCCTGCAGGTCGTCTTTCTTGGTGCCGGTGACGCGCAGCGTATCGCCCTGGATCGACGCCTGGATCTTGAGCTTGCTTTGCTTGATCAGCGTCTGCAGCCGCTTGGCGTCGTCGCCTCCGATGCCGGCCTTGATCGGTGCCTGCTGGTGCCAGACGTCGCCGCCGCCGCGCACGGGCGTGCCGGTGAAGTCGACGAAGCGCGCATCGACGCCGCGCTTGGCGAGCTTGGCCAGCACGATGTCGCGCACCTGGCCGAGCTGGAAGTCGCTGTCGCCCAGCAACGTCAGCGCGTCTTCGGCGTACTCGACTGCGGCATGCGTGCCCTTGAAATCGAAGCGCGTGCCGATCTCGCGCACCACCTGGTCGATTGCATTGCGCAACTCGACGCGGTTGGGTTCGACGACGGCATCGAAGCTGGGCATTGACACCAAACGGAGGCTGTGGGATCGGTGAAAATTCTGCCATGTCGGCGACCCATGGCAGCCTGCACGTCGAACGCGGCGTGGCCTTGCGTGCATACAACACGTTCGGCCTGCCCGCGGTCGCGCACACGCTGGTGCGCGTGGGCAGCGATGTCGACGTGCGTCGCGTGGTCGACCACCCCGAGCTCGGCCGCGCGCACAAGCTGATTCTCGGCGCGGGCAGCAACCTGATCCTGTCGCGCGACCCCGATGGGGTGGTCGTCAAGGTCGAGATCATGGGGCGGCGCCTGCTGCACGAGGAGCGCGATGCGCTGGTCGTCGAGGTCGGCGCCGGAGAGACCTGGCACGACGTCGTGCAGTGGACGCTGCAGCAGGGCTGGCCGGGGCTGGAGAACCTGGCGCTGATTCCCGGCACCATGGGCGCCGCGCCGGTGCAGAACATCGGCGCCTACGGCGTCGAATTGAGGGAGCGCTTCCACTCGCTCGACGCGGTCGACCTGGTCACCGGGCGCAGCGTCACGCTCGACGCCGCAGCGTGCCGTTTCGCCTACCGCGACAGCGTGTTCAAGCACAATGGGTTCGGCGGGCTGGCGGGCAAGAGCGTGATCACGCGCGTGCGGCTGCGGCTGCCCAGGCGCTGGAGCGCCGTTCTGGGCTACCTCGACCTTGAACGCAAGGTGCACGAGACCGGCATCAAGCAGCCAAGCGCGCAGCAGGTGTTCGACTGGGTGTGCGCGATCCGGCGCGGCAAGCTGCCCGACCCGCGCGAGATCGGCAACGTGGGCAGCTTCTTCAAGAACCCGGTGGTCAGCGCCGATCAGTGTAGGGACATCATCGCGCGCGACCCGCACATCGTGCACTACCCATTGGCCGACGGCAGCTACAAGCTCGCAGCGGGCTGGCTGATCGACGCCTGCGGCTGGAAGGGCAAGTCGATCGGACGCGCCGCGGTGTACGACAAGCAGGCGCTGGTGCTGGTCAATCGCGGCGGCGCCAGCGGCGCCGAGGTGCTGATGCTGGCGCGCGCGATCCAGGAGAGCGTGTACGGCCGCTTCGGCATCCGGCTCGAGCCGGAACCCGTGGTCGTGTAGGACTCGCGCAGCCGCCTGTGCCGGGGCCGAGGAGGCGCCGCTAAGCCGCTCCGGGGGTGGTCAACAGTTCGGGCTCGGTGGCGCACAGTGCGCGCGTGGCCACCAGCGTCTCGTCGAAGCGCTGCAATGCCAGCGCAAGCTGGCTCGCGCTGGTGGACGACGCGCTCGCGCTCAAGCGCCCGGCGGCGTCGGCCAGCGCATGCAGCCCGAGATTCAGCGCCGCGCCTTTCAAGCCGTGCGAGACGCGGCGCAACTCGTCGGTGTCGGCGTCGCGCAGCGCGCGCCGCATGCGCTCGGTGGCGTCGCCGGCCTGCGTGAGCAGCGACTCGTACAGGCGAGCCGCCTCGGCGCGCGGCATCAGCTCGATCAGGCGCGCCAGCACCTTCGGATCGAGCAACGCCACGCCGGCGCCGATGGTCTGCGCGGCCCGCGCGGCCTCGCCCGGCGGCGACGCGGCACCGAAGCGGCGCTGGAACAGGCCTTCGAGCTCGGGCAGGCCGAGCGGCTTGACCAGCACGTCGTCCATGCCGGCGGCCAGGCAGCGTGTGCGCGTATCGGCATAGGCATCGGCCGTCAGCGCGACGATCGGCAGCGGCGCAGAAAAGTTGAGCTGGCGGATTGCCTCGGTGGCGGCGATGCCGTCCATCACCGGCATGTGCACGTCCATCAGCACGATGTCGAAGTGGTGCTCCTGCACGGCCTGCAGCGCCTCCAGTCCGTTCTCGACGAAGTGCGCGCTGTGTCCCATGCGGTCGAGCAGTGCCGCCAGGAACAGCCGGTTCACCGCGTTGTCCTCGGCCACCAGCACGTGGCGCGCGCGCGTCGGCTCGGGCACCCGGGGCGCCACCGGTGCCGCCACGGCTGCGGCCGGTTCGCCCCCGGTCTGCAGCGGCAGCGCGACGCGAAACACGCTGCCCTGGCCGAGCGTGCTCTCCACTGTGATGTCGCCTTGCATCAGGCGCACCAGCCGGTGCGCCACTTCGAGCCCGAGGCCGCTGCCCTGTTGCATCGGGTCGCGGGCGCCGCCGCGCACCGGCAGATGGCTGCGCTCGAACAGGCGCGCGGCCGTCTCGGCGCTCATGCCGACGCCGGTGTCGCTGACCACCAACTGCAGGCGTGGCCCGCTGCCGGCGGCCGCCGGCACGACACGCGCGGCCAGCTTGACGCTGCCATGGTGCGTGAAGCGGATCGCGTTGGCCACCAGGTTGGTCAGCACCTGGCGCAATCGTGCGCCATCGACACGCGCGCGCAACGGCAGCGCAGGGTCGATCGTGAGGCTCAGCTGCAACGCCTTGGCGTCGGCACTGGCACGCATCATGCGCTCGACCTCGCGCAGCAGCGGCTCGAGCTCGACGTCTCGCTCATCCAGGGTCAGCGTGCCGGCTTCGAGCTTGGACAGATCGACGATGTCGTTGAGCAGTCCGAGCAGGTGATCGGCCGAGTCGACCGCGGTGCGCAGCAGTTCTTGCTGACGCGCGTCGAGCCGCGACTCGCGCAACAGCGCGAGCATGCCCAGCATGCCGTGGAACGGCGTGCGGATCGCGTGGCTCATGTTGGTGAGGAACTCGCTCTTGGCCTGGCTGGCGCGCAGCGCCTGCTCGCGCGCATCGTTCAGATGATTGGCCATCGCCTCGAGCGCGCGCCGGCTGTCGTCGAGCTGGCGCATGCGACGCAGCGCGAGGTAGCCGAACAGGCCGACCATCGCCGACAGGAACACCGTCAGCGCGAGCCCGACGCGGTTGTGCTGCGCGATCGTGTCGCTGCGCGAGGCCACCTGCAGCGCCACTCGGTGCGCGCCGGCCAGCAGCATCTGGTGGACCGGGGCGTCGAGCGCCTCGAGGTCGGCCAGCAGCGCCTTCAGCGATGCGCTGCTGAACGGCGCCTGCGCCGACTGACCGAGGTACAGGTCACTGCGGTCGACGAAGTCGCGGATCGCGCGCTGTGCGCTGCCGTACTCCGGGCTGTCGGACAGCACGCGTTGCGCGCGCTCGGTCTGCAGCAGCCCGATGCGGCTGATGAAGATGTCGTAGCGCAGCTGCAGCTGCTCGCGCGCCGTCGTGGGGTCGGCTGCGGCCTGCCGCCAACGCTCGCGCAGCCGCAGGTACTCGGTCTCGAACTGGAACAGGTTCAGCACCAGGTAGTCGTCCTGGCCCTGCACCGCCTGCTGCAGCAGCGCCTGCTGGCGCGCCTGCACGAAGAACGCGGCCAGCAGCGACACGATCAGCACGACGCCGCTGGCGATGAACCAGCCCGACAGCGGCGAGCGCGCCGACGCTACAACACGTCGATCGACTTCAGTTGCCATACCGAACGGCTGTAGTACAGCGGGTTGCGCAGGGTCGCGTCGCTGTCGAACGGGTAGATCATGAACAGCGGCCCCTTCTCGCGCACCGTGATCGCCTTGTCGTCGATCATGCGCGCGAGCACGACGTCGAAGCGCCGCGTGTCGTCGACCGGCACGTCGATGCGGTAGTCGTTGAGGGCGGCGATGCGCAGCATCGCGCCTTGCGCGCCGACCAGGTTCAGCACATCGCGCAGCAACGGCCCGGTGAACTTGCGCGGCTCCTTGAACCACGGGGTCTTGGTGGTGAAGCTGCGCTGTGCCAGGGCCTCCAGCATCGGCATGTCGAGTGCCGCGCGCTCGCCCTGGTTGGCGCGCTGAATGCGCCCGCCGATGCTCAGCACCACCGTGCCAGCGGGCGCCTGCAATGCCTGTGCGCGCGCGCGCCACGGCAGCGCCGCGCCGACAAGGCAAACCAGCGCGCGGCGGCGCGCCTGCGATGCGGCGGCGCTCATGCGGCGCCGACCCGCCGTGGCCAGGCGCCGCCGGTGGCGGTGCGGGGTCCAGGCAGCCCGGCTGCGCGGACGAACGGTGGAGGCAGCAAGGGCGGGGGATTTGGGCTCAAAACGTGCGGATTTTAGGCCTGTCGCCGAGGGCGCCCTCGATGGGGCCATGGCGCTGCAAACGAGCGAGAAGCCGGTCACGAACAGACACTTGCATCAGCGCCGCGCCCGGGGAGCGCTCGACTAAGCTGGATCGGTGATGCCACACAGCACACCGACCTTGCTGTCCGCGCAGGGCGCCCGCGCCGACGCGGCCAATGCGCTGCCGCTCGGGCATCGACTGCACGAGTTCGAGATGCGCGATGTGATCGGTGTCGGCGGGTTCGGCATCGTGTATCGCGCGTTCGACCACTCGCTGGAGCGCGAGGTGGCGATCAAGGAATACATGCCGAGCTCGCTGGCCGGGCGCAGCGGCAAGCAGCAGGTGTCGCTGCTGTCGGCTGCACATGCCGAGACTTTTGCGCTCGGCTTGAGCTCGTTCGTCAACGAAGCCAAGCTGCTGGCGCGCTTCGACCACCCGTCGCTGGTCAAGGTGCACCGCTTCTGGGAGGACCACGGCACCGCGTACATGGTGATGCCGCTGTACCGTGGGGTCACGCTGCGCCGTCTGCGCCAGGAGTCCGACGCCTGTCCCGACGGTGCGTGGCTGACGCGGCTGCTCGAGCATCTGCTCGGCGCGCTCGATGTGCTGCACCGCGAGGGCGTGTACCACCGCGACATCGCCCCCGACAACGTGCTGGTGGCCGACGACGGCCCGCCGGTGCTGCTCGACTTCGGCGCCGCGCGCCGCGTGATCAGCGACCGCAACCAGACGTTGACCGCGATCCTGAAGCCGAGCTATGCGCCGCTCGAGCAGTACGCCGAATCGGTGGGCATGCGACAGGGCCCGTGGACCGACTTCTATGCGCTCGGCGCGACGCTGCACTTCACGATCACCGGCAAGGCACCGATGCCAGCCACCGCGCGCGCCATCAGCGACGAGCAGCCGCGGCTGGCCGGCTCCGGACAGGGCGGCGTGCCCGACCTGCTGCTGCAGGTGTGCGACTGGATGCTCGCGCCGCGCCCGCAGGACAGACCGCAGAGCGTCGCCGAGCTGCGCGCCGCGCTGGCCGGGCAGCTGCCGGTGCCGCAGCGCGCGCGCCAGGCCAGCGCCAATTCGTGGCAGACCACGGTGGTGCAGACGCACGATGGCGAGCCGGGTGCTTCGGCGTTCGGCCCGAGCGAACTGCCGGTGCCGCGCGCGCAGGCCGAACGCCGCGCGCGGGCGCGCCCGATCTGGGCTGCCGCGGCGGCGATGGTGCTGATCAGCGCAGGCGGCCTGTGGTGGACGATGCGCGCCCCGGTCCACGCCACGGCCGCGCCGGCCGTGGCGGCAGCAATGCCGGTGACGCCGACGCGCAGCGCGACCGCGACTGATCTGCCGGACCCCGACGCCGAGCCCGGCGCGGAGGCGCCGAAGCGCGAGACCCGCGCGGGCGCGCCACCCGCGCCGGCGCGCACGCGCGCTGCGACCACGACGCGCGCCGATGCGCCGGCGCCGCGCAGCCAGACCAGCGCGGCGGCAGCCAAGCCCAAAGCCGCGCCAGCGCGCAGCAGCGGCGACAGCAGCGCCGCAGCGAACGCCACACCGGCCAACGTCGAGCCCGCCGCCGCGACGCCGCCGCCCGCGGCGCCGGTGGCGGACGCCAACACGCCGGCGCCGGTGAGCGTGGCCACCGCCACGCACAATCCGCGCGAACACTGTGGCGGCCGCCATCTGATCGCGATGCACCGCTGCCTGGTGCGTGAGTGCGAGAAGCCCGAGTACAGCGCGCACCGCGAATGTCAGAAGGTGCGCGACATCGAGGCGCGCGCGCGCAGCATCCACGACAGCAACTAGCGGTCGCGCGCGCGACAGCACGGGTTCCACACGATGCGGCTCGGCCGCACATCGGCCACCATGGACGCCCATGCGAACGCGCACGGTGTGCCGATGTCGATCAACCTGAGCCAACACCACCACGCCATCTGGCCGACGCGTCTGCCGCGCGAGCTGGTGCTGCCCGACACCTCGCTGTGGTTCAACACGGAGGTGTCGGCCCGGCGCTACCCGCGCAAACCGGCCTACATCTTCCTTGGCCGTCCCCTCACGTACGGCGAGCTGCACGAGCAGGCGCTGGCGCTCGCCGGCTGGCTGCAGGCCAAGGGTGTGGCGCGCGGCGACCGCGTGATCGTGTTCATGCAGAACTGCCCGCAGTTCGCGATTGCGGTGCAGGCGATCCTGCGCGCCGATGCGGTGGTGGTGCCGGTCAACCCGATGAACAAGGCCGACGAATTCGGCCACTACATCACCGACTCTGGCGCGCGCGTGGCGATCACCACCGCCGACCTCGCGAGCATCGTCGCGCAGGCCGACGCGCAGGTGCCGGCGTCGCAGCGTCTGCGCGAGCTGCTGGTCACGCACTTCACCGACGCGATGCCCGAGGTGCTCGATCCGGCCGAGGAACCCAACGCGCCGATTCTGCAGTGGCTACGCGCCAGCCCCGAGTTGCCGCCGCGCTGCACGCCGTGGCGCGATGCGCTGGCCGCCGGCCACACGCCGCGCGCGCACCAGAGCGGACCCGACGACGTCGCGGTGCTGCCGTACACCTCGGGGACCACCGGGCTGCCCAAGGGCTGCATCCACACGCATCGCACGCTGATGCACAACGTCGTCGGCGCCGGGCAATGGGGCCATGGCGGGCCCGAGACGGTGGGACTGGGCGTGGTGCCGATGTTCCACATCACCGGTTTCATCTACTCGGCGCTCGGTCCGCTCGCCAGCGGCGCCACCGTGGTGCTGATGCCGCGCTGGGACCGCGAGCTCGCGGCGCGGCTGATCGCGCGTCATCGCGTGTCGCACTGGACCTGCATCCCGACGATGATCATCGACCTGTTCGCGAGCCCGAACGTCGCGCAGTTCGACTTCAGCAGCCTGCGCTACCTGTCGGGCGGCGGCGCGGCGATGCCGCAG
>Ga0068860_100000962_pt1 | contig 31870 bp, 54 predicted proteins | sample KBSSwiS32_FD_66597 | JGI IMG/M metagenome (GOLD analysis project Ga0068860, IMG submission 66597) | Switchgrass rhizosphere microbial communities from Kellogg Biological Station, Michigan, USA - KBS Switchgrass S3-2 | ecosystem: Host-associated > Plants > Roots > Rhizosphere > Soil ... | reverse complement strand
ATCGATCTCGATGACCTTGCCCTGCACCTGCGGATCGATGGTGCTCCGGTACCAGGCGTTGATCTGCGGCTTCTCCGTCATACCCGCACTATAGCAGACCTATAAGATCAGGGGCAAGAAGAAACCCCCGCCGGGGAAGAGGCGGGGGTTTGCGTTCTTGATGATCTACCAGGAATCGTAGGCGGGAGCCGGGTCCGGCCATCCCTCGCTGCATCGGTAGATCTCGCCGGAGGCATCCTGCACGGTGACGCTCTCGTGTTCGCTCAGCGGTGCACCGCAGGGACATTCGGTGAGGGTGAACCAGGCGGGTGGGTCGTCAAGGTGGACCTCGATGGAGCCTTGGTCTGTGTCCTTGAGGTACTCCTGGTAGTCCGCGTGGGTCATGAGGCCGCGGGTGGTGTACATATCTCTACTATAGCACAGCTACTCTGGAAAGGAACCCCGTGAGGGCCACTGCACCTCCTGGCGATCCTTCACCACCCAGAAACCGGCCGGCATCTTGCGTAGATGCGCGGTGGGGCCGTCGATGGAATGCCGCGCCTCGTACTCCACGGGCATCTTCGGCGGCAGGGGCAACGGCCGCGGGGGTAGCGTCTCGTCCGCGTGGCGCTCGCCGGACAGTGCCACCCACACCAGAAAGACCGCGAAGAGGAACAAGGCCAGCAGCGGCCACACCACCCAGTCCAGCGTGCTCAGAAAATGCATCATCCCAGCACCCCATCCCCGCCCCGCACCACGCCGGGTCGGTTCCACACCTGCATGGCCAGCATCCCCGGGGTGACGATCTGCGGGCGGGTGCCGGTGACCACCTGCTTGCCGGCCAGTGTCCAGCACTGGTCCACCAGTACAGAGCAGATGGCCTCCACGGGGAGCTCCAGCAGGAAGTCCGGGTGTTCGTAGGCGCGCCTCGGTGATTGCGTCCGCGCAATCCACCGGGCCAGCCGCTCCGCCTTGAAGCCCCAGCGCCAGAGAGCCAATGCGCCGTAACTCAGGAACGAATAGCGCACCCCTTCCGATACGAACAAGCGCGCGATGGCCGCCGCGTCCGCGGCCTGGCCGGGGTAGTCCTCCGGCAGGCGGCGGTAGTGGGCTTGGCTGTTTGCGCGGGCGCATGGACGGCAGGGGGTTTCGCCGTTGCGGCGGTGGCGTTGGTAGGCGGCTTGGGTACCGCAGGGTGCGAGTTCGCGGGTCACGTTGGTCTCCGGGGTTGTGGGGTTGTGGTCGGGGGCGGCGGTCACGACGGCTCGGCTCACCGGTCGAGGCGGCAGGAGTCGGCGTCGGTGCATTCGCCCCGGTCGGGGCAGATGCCGGTGTCGCCGCAGTCGGTGGCCTGCTGCCAGCGGTCGCAGCCGACGATGGGCCCGGCTTTGATCTCGCGGCCGTCGCCGTCGTGGCTTGCGGCGGCCGGGCAGGTGCCGCCGAACGGGTCGGGGGTGCCGTAGCAGCGCTGGCATCCGACTTGCCCGGCGAGGCTGACGCCGTTGGCGCACCAGTCAGGTGACTCGGGGCCGTAGGGCCGGAAGTGGCGGCAGGTCTTGCAACCGCGCGCGTCGGGGTTCGTCCAGCAGCGGCCGATGTGGTCGGTCATGCGGGCTTTGGAGGAGGCGGTGCGGGGGCAGGTGGGGCAGCGGTAACGCAGGACGCGGAAGGGGATCGGGGCGCGGGCGGTCATGCGGTCACCTCGATCAGCGGCAGTTCGCCGCGTCCGGCCCGCACGGCGGCGAGCGTCCGGCGGCGGGTTTCGGCGTGGTGTTCGCGGTCGTAGCGCAGGTGGCAGCTTTGACACATCGCCCGCAGGTTGGCCGGGTGCACGTTCTCCGGGGTGTGGTCGAGGTGCGCGGTGGTGTGATGCCTGGCGTCGCATATGTCACACCGCCCCATGAACGGCACGTGCGGTTCCTCGGCGCCGAATTCCATCACCGTGGCCAACCTGATCCACTGCACATGGTCCGTCTCGTCAGCCACGAACAGGGCTTCGCGCCCCTGAGCGAGGTCGATACGCTCGATTCCTTGAAGGTTCATATTTTCAGGCCTGCTCTTCTGAGATCCGCGCGGCTGTTGGCGGTGCTGCGCCCCTCACCCGGGGTGCTGGGTAGGGAGATCGGCCGCCCGGCGGGTGGGTGCAGCCGCCAGTGGTTGCTGGTGGTGCGCTCGATTCGCCAGTGCTGGCGTCGGGCAACGTCCAGCCACTTCTTGATCAACTCGCTCCCGCTCTTCGACACGCGGTGCCCCGCCCTTTCGATATGCGGCGGGCACCGCACCCATGCTCGGGTGCGGTGCCCTTTCCCGTGTGCGGCTCACCGGCCGGGACCACGCCGGCTTGCGCCGGGATTCCCATACCAATCCCTGGAGCCTGCAAAGCCTCTAGTCGAACGCCTTGGTATCCGCGTCCTCCACCGTCTTGCGGTTGCGCAGGTACTTGGCCGCCTCGGTGTTGGCCAGCGCCCGCACCGCCGCGTCCGGCTCCCACGTGGTGATCCCGTACGCCTTGTTGTTGAACTTGCCCTTTTGGCTGTTGATGCGGCCGGCAAAGGGCTTGTCCACGCCCTTTTTCAGCATGCGCTCACCGTTGCTCACCAGGGGCTGGCTGGTCATCCGCATGCCGGACACCACGTAGGGGATGGTGTCCATGAGTTCGGTGGTGGATCCGTTGAGAACGATGACGTCCGCCTTCAGGTAGCGGTACATCTCGCCGTTGTCGCCCTTGTCCTTGCCGATCTCCTCGGGGAAGACCACCACGTCCCGGCCGTCCAGGTCGGCGATGCGGACGTAGTCGGACTGCGCGTCCTCGATCTCGATGGTGAACTCGTCGCTCATGTGCTGCTGTGCTCCGTTCGATGCTGTTCTGTTGGTTGGTTGGGTGAGTGAGGGGCGGCACCGGATTTTCACCGGGGTGATCCGCTATGGGCAGACTATGGTGGGTTCCCCCGCCCCTCGCGCTCCCCTGGTGAACATCCCCGAAGGACACTCACCAGGCAAGACTTGCGCACTTCAGTACCTCCGTACGCCAGGGAGGCGTGTCCGTGGCCGGATTCGAACCGGCGACCTCCACCTGCGCTTCCCGGGTGATCAATCCGGGCCGTCATCTGGGCTCCCCGGGAGCCCATCAGGTAGGCGGTGCTCTGTCCACTGAGCTACACGGAACAGGTAAGGGACGGGCATCGCGTAACAAACCCAACGTCCCGCCCGCCCCTCGTGATCGTCTCTCCGATCCGTCACGGCAGAGTGTGAAGCGCCGTCCCTGTCGGTTCCACGGTCTGTTTCAAGGCTTCACCCGTTACCGACCAACCGTCTCCGCCCTGCGCCCTGTCGGCGATTCGAACGCCGCCCGCACTTTCCGGGGCGACCGTGCCAGGGCTGCCGCTGATGCTACTGAGCTACCGTGCCGCACCGCCCGACAGCGGCGCCCCGCCGACCTTCCCGTGACCCCCGGGTGCGTTGTCGGGACGCGCCCGGTTGCTCCGATCACGATCGGCGAACCGGGCAGGGGCCAGGATTTGCACCTGGGTCTCCGGCTGCGCAAAACCGGCGTCCGTGCTGCTGGACCAACCCCGCCATGCCCCGAGATCTCCGCAGTACAGGTGCGCTACCTAAGAGCACTTCCGCCTGGGGACTGTTGTTCGGCTGATCTCGGGTGACCACCGGACCGGGCTGTCGCATACGCAGTCCGGGCCGGTGGTCGGTGAAGGACGAGCCTCGCGTAAAGGATCCAACGTCTTGGCTGTCCCTCGGTGTTGCTGAGGTCTACTATAGCGCACCTACGCTAGGTGTCAAGCCCCGGATGACGGACGAATCGCGCCCACCCGCCTACCTGCGGAAACACTCTTCCCGCGCGACCGCAGCTCCGTGATCATTGCCGCCGTGTCGAGCACCTTCTTGCCGTACTCCAGGTCCACCTCATGGATCTGAACAGGCAACTGTTCCGGGCCGGGTGTCTGCGGCATGTGCGCCAGCAGCGCCACCCGCTTGCCGGCCAGGTCCTCGGAGACGCCCAGCAGGTCATTGCCCGGGTTCACCGCCCAGTGACCGGTGTCGTCCGGCGGACCCTCCCATGCCCACGGGGCGGAGTCGTACCCGTACTGCTGGCCGCAAATCTCCTGATAGGTCCAGAATTTCTTCTGGGTCTTCAGGTCGATGATCCCCACCTGGCCGGTACGCCGGCACATCACCCGGGCGTCCATCGTGCCCATGGTGCCGCCGCCGGACGGATGCCACACCTTGCGCTCGCTCCAGCCGGGGATGAAGTCCAGTTCGTGCAGCTCCATGGCTTCCAGCAGGGACTCCATCTGCATCTGCATGCGGCGGTGCCCGGACTGCCGGCCGTGCGTCAGGTACGTCTCCAGCATGGTGTGCCTGGCCGTGCCCCGCCGTGCGGCCGCGTCCGCCCCCACGGCATCCCTGGCCGCCTGGGCGAACTTCTCCAGCATGTCCCGCTGCTCATCAGGGGAGAGGTGCTCCACCCCGCTGGCGGCCAACTCGTCGAACACCGTGCCGTCATTCGCCAGCAGCCCCAACAGCGTCTGGCGCTCCAACCAGAGCTGAAGAGCGCGCTGATCACTGAAGGCGCCTACCAGGTTGGTCATCCGCTTCCAGCCGCGCCAACCCTTGGGGATCTCGACGCCGGGGGGTGGAGGGAACTTGTAGTACGCCTGATCAGGGGTGAGCCCGTATTTCGGCGGGGCCTCGGCATCCTCGAACAGATCATCGGTCACGGTCATCCCAGGTACCTCACTTCATCGGCCGGCACCGGGGAATCGTCCGCCCACAGACGACCGGATCCATCGCATTCGTCGCATTCCAGCGTGTGACATCCATCCCGGCAGACGAATGCCCCCTCACCGTGACAAGGTACGCAATCGTGCTGCTCGTCATCGGGCTGTTCGGTCAACTGCTCAGCACCTTTCGTCTCCTGCGTAGCGGTAACGCCCTGCCCGACACTCATCCGGCAGGTAGATCGACCGGTAGCGCACCAGGGGCTCGTAGGAGGGGTCGCCAGGGTCACGGGCCGCACCCCGTGCCCGGCGATCCAGGTAGGGGAAGTGGAACAGCGGTGGCGGTTGCTGAAAGTCAGGCACCGCCTGGACGTAGCCGTCCATGGGGCCACCGAACATCTCTGCCATCATCGAGGGTTGCCGTCGGTGTGCTGTTCCGGGTGGCCGCACCCGCAGAACCGCGCCCGGTCGGCTGCGGTGATGGGCGGGGGCATCTTCTCCCGCACCTCGCGCACGGCCTCGTCCACGGCGGCCGTGCCGAGCCTGGCCTGAAGCGCCAGGATGAGCTGCTCAGTGATCGGCATGGACGGCCTCCCTGATCTTCGCCACCATCGGATCGAGCGCGCGGGACGCCGTGACCCTGGCGATGAGATCCGACACCTTCCCCGCCTTGCCGCCCGCCCTGGCACTCATGATCCGCTCTACTTCGGAGGACAGCCCCAGCCGTTCGGCCAGGGCGAGCATCTGTTCGGACGGGCGCTCCTTGCGCCAGGCACGGTTCTTGTCCGCCAGCAGCTTGCCGAGATCGCCGCCGCGCTCCTGCGCATCGTCCTCGGCGATGGACAGGGCCAGCTCCAGATCGGGGAGGTCTTTGTGGAGGCGGGTGGCGCGCCCAGTCGCCCAGCGCCCGCTGGCCTGCGGTGACCGATACGAGTAGATCGACGTGCCCACCACGAAGATGTAGTCCTGGTCCTTGCTGATCGGCAGGAAGTACGTGCCGTTTTTGGTGGTACGCCATACCTTGCTGGAGCGGACCACCAGCGGGTCGAACTGCTTGGCGTCCACCTTGCCGGTCCAGTGCCGGGCCTCCTGCTCCAGCGCGGCCCCGATGTCCCAGGCATCCTCCATGGCCGTGAGCGCCCCCGTGGCCTTGCGGTCCAGGGGCTTGTCACTGAGGTCAGCGATGGTGCACAGGTCGGTGGTGCTGTCCGCCACACACAGGACGATGCAGTCCTGATCCTCATGGGGGATGCCAGGCATAGGGCGCAGTCCGCGGCCGGCCATCTGGACGAACAGAGCGCGGGACTTCGTGGGGCGACCCACGATCACGCACTTGGTGCGGGGGGAGTCCCAGCCCTCGGTGAGAACCATGGCGTTGCAAATGACCTGAATATTGCCACGCTCGTAGGCTTGCAGCGTGGCAACACGGTCAGTATCGGGCATGGCACCCCAGATGACCCCCGCCGCGATACCCGCATCCTCGAAAGCGTCCACCAGCGCCATGGCTGACCGCACCAGCGGCATGAACGCCACGGTAGGGCGATCCTTGGCCAGCCGAATCCACTCCTCCACGATCTTCTCGGGGGCCATGGAATCGATCAGTTGCTTGTCCAGCGTGTCCGACGCGGTGGTCCAGCGATCGACGATGCTGCGATCGCCACCGCCAAGGTCCGCAGGGTCGATCTCCAGTCGATACCCCACCGGCTGCACCAGGTAGCCGTGCCGCACCCCCCAGGAGGTGTCACGGGTAAACGCCACGTTCTGCCAAATGCTGCCCAGCCCCTGGCCGTCCCCGCGCTCCAGGGTGGCGGTGAAGCCGAGGGCGGGGGTGGGCGTCATGTCGCAGCGGCAAGAGTCGTCTTTGCACACAAAGTTGAAGCACCCGAAGTGTCGCATGATCGTCAGATAGCTGGCCGCCGTGGCGTGGTGACACTCGTCCACGAGCACCAGCCCCACGTCCTCGACGCGCGCCCGGCGCTGCGGATTCGCCAGGGTCTGCACGCTGCCGATGATGATGTCCGCGGTGGTCTCGTCGCGCTCCGCCTTCACCACGCCGACAGTCCATGCGTCGCCGGCCACCAGGCGTACTTTGGCTTCTGCCTGGTGGGCAAGTTCGTCAGTGTGCACGAGGATGAGCGCGCGGTCCGGCTGTACGGTCCCGGGAATGGCGCGCATGATCTCAGTCCTGTGTGCCTGATCCTCTTCCAGGAACCGACGCGCCCGCTCCGCCATCACGATGGTCTTGCCCAGTCCGGTAGCCATGACGATGGCCAGGCGGGTCTCATCGGGATGCTCGGCACGGTGACGCGCTTCAGCTTCCAGGGCCTGCTCTTGATACGAGCGCAAGGTAAGCGTCATCGAATTGCCTCACTTATTGCGGAAAGAATCCTAGGGGTTATCCGGAACCATTCCCCTCTGACTCTCTCTGTCTCGAATTTCGCGTGCCAGCGGGACTCTTCCATGCCGGCATCGGTTCTGTCATCAAAGGGCAGTTTCCCAATCAAGACTAATTGGTCGGGATTGCCGGTGCTCAATTCCCTGATTCTGGCCTTCGGATCAGTCGATATGCCAATCTTTACGTATGCACCGGACTTGATGAAGTAAAGATATGTAGGAAGCTGGGGCGGCTTGATCCTTTCACCCCGAAGAAGAGGACCGATAGTGGCAATCTGGTCCGACGTTAGTGGCGGAGCATTGCGCACCAAGCATTCGATAAAGGGGTCCATACTTTCGCTCATCGCGGTCTCGGCATGTTCTGGTTGGTGAGCTTGGCCGCGCCCACTGCCACGATGTTGGGCAGCAGGCGATCCTCCCGATAGGCGTTCCAGCCCCGGATGGTCAGAGCAAGGATGTGCGGCCGGGTGAGCTTCAACCGGTCGCGGATGAGCCGGTTCCGCAGGGTGAGGATGGGGTGGTTCTTCGTCATCTCGGTGCCGGACACCAGCCGGTCGAAGAAGGCGTGTGTCTGCTCACCGTCGATGCGGTGGAACAGGTAGAACGCCACCGAGAACGGGCCGGCCGCGCCGAGACCTATGAGTTGCACGTCCCTGCCGCAAGCGGCGGCAGTGTCGAACCGGTCGCGATCCTGCGCGTAGCGGGCCATCATCTCGGCATGGGTGGGGGCGCCCCGCCCACCGGTGCCGGTGAATCGACCCTTGTCCCACATCATGACCCAGCGGATGACGGCACCCACGTTGTTGGGGTTGCGCACGCCGTCGAACGACAGGGCGTTACTGAACGTGCGGGCGGCACCGGTGTCCATCACCAAGATGGCGTCCGGTTCCACGTCGTATGCCACGTTCAGGTGGATGACGGTGGGGGGCTTGTCGGCTGGGTGGGTGCAGTCCGGAGTGCAGGCGTACTCCAGTGCCTCGATGACCGCGTGACAGCGGTTCTGGCCGTCGATCATCCGGCCCTGCGTGTCGAAGCGGATGGCGTCGCCGGTGTCGCGCCAACGGCCGTTGTGCATGTCCCGGGTGTACTGGGCAATCTTGGCGAAGCGGGGGCGGCGGTTGTTCTCGGCGTTCCGGCTCAGCCATTTGCGAGCCATGGTGATGGTGACCGGAGTCTGCGGTTCGTAGCGGATGGTCATCGGGGTTCTCTCTACTCGGTGGGGTTGGGGCCGGACGCGAACACGTGCGTGATGATGTCCACGGCGGCACCGGCCGCACCGCGGCGTACCCAGGCAGTGGGGTTCTTGTCATGCGGCCCGGGGCGGATGAGCTGAGTGGGGGTGCCGTCCACCCGCACGATCACCTCGTACTTGCCGCGCTGGACCTTCAGGGTGCGGATGACGGGATAGAAGGTGCCGTTGTTGCCGCGTAGTTCGTCGCCCTCGGCGACCTCATGCCAGCCGCGCTCTTTGACGGTGGGGTCCTGGGTGGCCTGCCAGGCGTCCAGAGCGGTCACAGCCTCCACCAGCGCGGCTTCCCCCTCGTAGCCGGCCGCCTGGACGAATGCCCGCGCCGCTTCGATAACGGCCCGTTCCAGCTCATTGGTCGCCATAGTCGGTCCACTCCTGTCTCATCGGGACGCCCAGCCTGCGCAGGGCGGTGGCGTACACGTGCAGGGCCTGCGGGCCGATACCACGCACGGTGCTCAGTAGTGCGGGGGTGGTCTGGCCTACCTCGTACGGCGTGGTACCGGTGTCCCGGAAGAAGCGCTCCAGGGGCCACACGAACATGGGGGCCGCCGTACGCAGATGATCGAGGAGATTCGTGGCGGTGACCACGACGCTCACACCTTCCGCTTGATGACGATGCGGGCCGAGTCGGCGAAGTGCGTCACCACGCCTGGCAGGGTGGTCAGAGCCGTCACCAGGGTCCATGCGTGAGGGTGGTTCTCCGGGAAAGTGACCGTGGTGACCATCAGGTGTTCCAGGGTGGTGGGGTCGGCCGATCCGCGCGTCTCGACGGTGGCCATGACGCCCGGCATGAGCGCATCCACGTGCTTGCGCGCCTGGCGGGTGGCGGTCTGGACGGTGAGATTGGCGGGGGGCTTCTTGGGCATGGGTCGACTATAGCAGGGGAATAAGAGGGTGCGCAACGGGGAATGTGATCTGCTATAGTAGGGGTATGACAGCTACCGATGATCGGCCCTTCGCGGCCAACGCCATGGCCCGACGCAACCAGGCGCGGGAGGCGGCGATCCGCGCCTACAACGCCAAGTGGGCGGACAACGCCTACGCGGCCCGTCACGCCGGGGTGGATGCCGCAATCGCCACGGCCTCCACCGTCACCAACCTGCCCGATGTTGTGGGCGCGGCCAAGATGGCGGTGTTGCCACGCATGTTCATCACCAATGAGGAAGCCGCCCTACTGATCCGCACCGCTTTCGAGGCGGCCGGTTTCGAGGTGACCGAATGAGCGCCCAGGAAGACCGCCCCGCTTTCCTGGCCGACAACGCACGACACGCGTTTGAGTCCGGTCGATACACCCGCGCTGAGACCGTGGAGGCTATCCGTTCGGTGCTCAATGTGACCACACGTGGCGCCGAAGAGATGCTGGATCACCCCCTCATGCCCTCAGTGCGGTACGCGGCGGTAGCGAGATTCGAGGTGACGCAGTGACCACGCTGACCCCGGAGCAAACCGCTGCCCTGGAAGCCATCCGCCGGTGGTACGACACGCCGTTCCGGCATTCCTTCCGCCTGTTCGGCGCGGCCGGCACCGGCAAAACCACCCTCGCCCGGCACATCACCGAAGCCCTCGGGGTGGACGCCGTGTTCGGTGCCTACACCGGCAAGGCGGCCAGCGTGCTGCGTCGCAAGGGGGTACCGGCCAGCACCATCCACAGCGCCGTCTACCGGCCCGTGGGGGACTACGGCACGCGCAAGCGGCTACGGGAGATGCGGGAAGAGGCCGCACGCCTGGAGTCGCAGTGCAGTGACCCGATCCCCGCCGGATGGTCCGGCAGCCTGGAACTGATAGGTGCCATCAACGAGACGCAAGAGCAGATCGCCGCCCTGGAAGCCGAACTCAGGCGCCCCGGATTCGAGTTGAACGAGCAGTCACCCTGGGCAGACTCCGACCTCATCGTCCTGGATGAGGTGAGCATGGTGGACGCCAAGATGGCCGCCGACATCGAGAGCTTCGGCGTGCCCGTGCTGGTGCTGGGCGACCCCCACCAGTTGCCCCCGATCGGCGGGCAGGGGTACTACACCGACGCCGTGCCGGATGTGGAGCTGATCCAGGTGCACCGCCAGGCACTGGAGTCCCCGGTACTGCGACTGGCCACCCAGATCCGCGAGCGCGGGACGGCGGGCGTACCGCGGGTACGGGTGAGCCTGAGTGCGGCCATGGAGGCGGACCAGGTGCTGGTGTGGAAGAACAGCACCCGCTGGAACCTGGTGCAGAAGATCCGGGAACGGCTGGGGCGGCCGGCCGGTGTGCCGGTGGCTGAGGACCGGGTGATGTGCCTGACCAACAACCGCGAGATGGGCATCCTCAACGGCCAGCAGTTCGAAGTGCTGGACGTGATCTACGGGAACGGCCAGCACACCTTGACCCTGCGCGACGAAGACGGCCACGAACGGCAGATGCTCGCCTACGCGGACGGCTTCCAGGGTCTGGCCGGCGAGGCTGCGCTGAAGAACTACCGGGCCTTCCGGGGCCAGATCGGTGCCTTCACGTTCGCCGATGTGATCACCGTGCACAAGGCGCAGGGGTCGGAGTGGCCGCACGTGTACGTGGTGGATCAGACGGCGCAACTCATGGATGTCACGGAGCGCCGAGAGGGACCGAAGGCGGCACGAGAGCTGGCACGACGGCTGCTGTACACCGCGGTCACCCGGGCATCCGAGCGCGTGACGATTGCGAGTGTGAACGCATGAGCGCGCTGGTTCATGCCGCTGACGCAGTGACCTCAGTTTGGCGCTGGGCGGTGCTGGGTGCACTGCTGTTGTGGGTGGTGGGCAGGATCCGCGAGGGGCGAGTGCTCGGTTCCCTGGTGCGCATCCATCAGGAGCTGTGGCTGTTCGCCCCACCCGGGCTGTTCATGGACGTGTACCGGGACTGGGCGGACAGGTACTGGTTCGGGATGTTCTTTTCGCTGCTCATGTTCGTGAACTGGTGGTTCCTGCGCAACTGGCCGGATGACAACACCTGGAAGAAGCGGGGGCGCAAGTTGCGCGTCAAGGTGCGTGCGGTGGCCGGCAGGTTGAAGGTGAGTCCGGCATGAGCCCCGTACCACATCACCGCACCAGTGCCGCCCGGGTGAAGGTGATGGGCGCCGGCGTGATGAGTGCCCCGACGAGAGGAGTGCTGCTGCGCCCCTGCCCGAAGTGCGATGCCCGACCGGGAGAGAAGTGCCGGGTGTGGGTGGTGCGTGAGGGCAAGCGTCTGTACGTGGCGCGGGTGCGCGTGAAGAGCCACCCCGAGCGCGGGAGAACGTCATGAGGGACCCGTACGAGATCCAGGACATGACCCGTCGCCTTGACGACAACATTCGCGAGCACGGCTGGGACGCGTCGGTAGACGCAGCTCAGCGCGCCCTGGAATGGGCAATGGGTGCCACCTGGCCGCGGATTGAGGGCTACATGGAGCGCCCGGACGACGAGCGGCGACGGGAGTGGATCGCCCGGGGCGGGGATCCGAAGGACTGGCCGGTGGAGCTGTCATGAGCCGGCCGATGGTGAGCCTCACTCGGGTGTGCCCGTACTGCGGGGCAGGTGTGGGGGAGCGGTGCCGGGTGTGGCGGGTGTCGGGCGGCGAGCGCGTGTGCGTCGTGCGGTACCGCAGCCAGCCACACCCGGCTCGGATGGGGAGGGGGTGAGCATCATGTATGTGATCGTTGCCAAGTCGCATGCCGGCGCGCGGGTGATCGGCCCGTTCGGCACCATCGCGCGGGCATCCGGCCGAGGACTGGAACTGTTCGGTCCGCTGACGTTCGGCTGTCCGGTCAAGTGGCGAGTGGCACGGGTGGAGGCGGATGAACGAACCGGCCGTATGCCTGAGTCCGATTCTGGCCGGCCGGGCGTAGCCTGATCTTCCCCTGAAACGTCCGAGACCCCCGGGGCCAACCGGGGGTCTCGATGTGACATGACAACTACAGAAGAGGCATCCGAGTGACAGTTTACGAGACTGCCCTGTCCTACGCATCCGCAGGCATCTACGTGAATCCTGTTTACGTTCAGCGTGGCCCCGATGGCAAGAAGCAAGTACGCCCGGTTGGCCGCTGGCGCGAAATGTCCACCATCAGCAAAGCGGACATCTACGCCTGGTGGGGGCCGGGCCAGCCGCACGAGCACGCCGGCATCCTGATCGACTGCGGTAAGAGCAACCTGGTGGTGGTGGATCCGGACGGGCCGGACGGAGTGGCCACCTGGCTGGAGCTGTTCGACGGAGTACCACCCATCCCCCTGGGGGTGGTGAACACCCCGATGGGTGGGCAGCACTGGTACTACTGGGCACACCCGGATCATCCGATCGGCAACGACCAGGATGGCAAGGTGGCGCCCAAGGTGGACGTGCGGGGCCTGGGTGGGCTGGCGATCGCCCCGCCCACCCGGGACGGCACGGGCACCTGGGAGTGGGTGACGCCACCGCAGTGGCATGTGGAGCACGTGGTCCCCGATCTCGTGATCGAGCGGATGACAGCCAGGAAGGCCGCCCCCGCCCCTGCGGTGCCGGCCCCCGGTGACGACCTGTTCGACGACTCCCAGCGGGAGTTCACCGAACAGCAGGCGATCGCCTTCGTGAAGGCGGCCAGGGTGCGACTGGCGCAGACGACGCAGGGCTTCAACGGGGCGATCAACAACTTCGCCATGGCCTGCGCACACTTCCCCTGGCGGGTGGACCGGGAGCTGTGTGCCAAGTTGATGATCGAGACGTTGAAGCCGATCACCGGATGGACGGAACCGGACCTTCAGGATCGGATGACGATCAACAGCGCCTACGCGGCCACGGAGGCCGGTAGGAGCTGGGTGGCGGTGAAGGTGGACGCCCCGGCCGGGCAGGGGGGTGCGGCGTCGCTGGACGTGCTGCCCCCGCCGGGTGACCCGCATCGGGTGGCCCGGGAGTTGCTCAGCCAGATGGACAGCACCGGCGGGGTACTGCATCGCGCCTGGTGGCGGGGGGACTTCTACGAGTGGACCGGGGCGCACTGGGATGTGCAGGAGCTGCCGGTGATGGAGCGGTGGCTGTACCGGCAGACAGCGGACGCGGTGTATCTGGTGCCCGGCAAGGACGGTGGCTTCGAGCGTCGGCCATGGGCACCCACCCGGCCGAAGGTGAGCCATCTGGTGCACGCGCTGGGGGTGAGCCACCTGCAACGTCTGGGCGATGAAGATCGGGTGTTGGCTCCCCGCAACGGGGTGGTCGACCCGCGAACTCGTGAGCTGATGCCGCACACGCCGAGGATCTTCAACCTGTTCAGCCTGCCGTTCGACTTCGACCCGCAGGCGGGCGCCCCCGGATGGGAGGCGTTCCTGGAGCAGGTGCTGCCCGGCGATCAGCAGGCCAAGGACTTCCTGGCGGAGTGGTTCGGGTACGTGCTCAGCGGGCGTACCGATCAGCAGAAGATGGCCGCGCTGATCGGTGGGCGACGCTCCGGCAAGGGCACCATCGCCCGGGTGTTGGGCGCGATGGTGGGCAAGGAGAACGTGGCCGGCCTGAACCTCAACCTACTGCCCGGTACGTTCGGGCTGGAGCCGCTGGTGGGTGCCGCCCTGGCGGTGGCCGGTGACGTGCGTTGGCACTCCCGCAGCATCGCCGATGCGGTGCCCATCCTGCTGGGGGTGATCGGCGAGGATGCCATGAGCGTGAACCGGAAGAACACCACGGCCTGGCGCGGCACGCTGGGTACCCGCTTCATGCTGATGAGCAACGAGACGCCCACCTTCTCCGACCGGTCGGGGGCGCTGGGGGGGCGCATGATCTTCGTCAAGTTCGACCAGAGCTTCTACGGCCGGGAGGACATCTCGCTCACGGACAAGTTGCTGGGGGAGCTGCCCGGCATCCTCAATTGGGCGCTGGACGGTCTGGAGCGGCTGAACGGACGGGGACGGTTCAGCGCGCCGGACTCCGGCCTGGCCGAGGCTGAGGCAGTGCGTCGACTGTCGGACCCCATCGGGGCATTTCTGGAGGACTGGTGCGAGGTGGGGCCGGAGCATGAGATCTCTCTCGATCATCTGTACCTGAAGTACCAGAACTGGTGCGAGGGGGAGGGCCGCACGCGGGACAGCACCACCAAGGAGGTGTTCAGCCGGGATGTGCGTGCGAAGGTCCCGGGGCTCGTGGTGGACCGCACCCGGGTACAGGGCAAGCGGGTGCGGATGATCAAGGGCCTGGGTACCAGCGTGGTGTAGCTGTCCCAGATACTCAGCTCCGTCCCAGCTCTGGCCCGGATCCGACGGAGGATCCGGGCCAGAGTTTTTCCTGCTCAACCCTCTTCTGTCCCAGCTGTCCCAGATAAAACACAGTAGGGAGGTAAATAGAGAGTGAGTAGAAGGCATATATGCAATCTCTAACCGAACTCCGCAAGACCCGGGCCATCTGGGCCGCAGGGGGGCGCTTTCTGGCTGTTTTCGCAGCTCAGGGGCCCGGCCCGGATGTTCGGGTATCTGGGCCACTCTGGTGCCTTGCCGGGCCGCTCTGCTATAGTCGAGCTATGGCCAGCATCGAGCCCAGCACTGCCCCTCATGTCGGACAGTGCCCCTTTTGTCACCGCGAGACCGGCAACGTCACCCGGCACGTGCCCGCCTGCGAACGGGACCACGCGATCATCGCCCGGGCGGGGGCGCACGCCGCGGAGCCGGAGAGTCTGCATCCGTACGCCCGGCTCCAGAGGGGGGTGAGTGATCTGGATGTCGCCCGCCTGCTGAGAGGGCTGGAGACGGGCGTGGAGGTGTACCCCCACCACAACACCTATCGGGCGCGCGGAAATCTCCCCCTGGGGGCTCTGGGGCGGGTGGTGAGCGAGTGTCTGCGGCTGGGTCTGGTGCACGGGCAGACGGAGCGCACCGGTCCGGCCTCCTGGAAGGCCTGGATCATTGCGGCCCCTACGCATGCGCGCCACCCCGAGGACGGCAACCGCCCCGCCTGCCTGGCCGACTTCACGGCGGGGATCAAGCGATGGCGGCTGCTGAACGATCTGACCTTGGTGGACTGCCAGGCTTGCGTGGATGCTCTCAGTGAGGCATAGTACATCTATGACTACGCGCACCATGCTCAACGGGCCGGCACCCGTTTCCGGCACCTATCGGCTGGGCGCCAAGGGCGGCCGGATGATGGAGGCCTGGCAGTTCATCTGGGACCGGCTGGACCGCGCCGAGTTCCAGGACGGGACCGTGCTCGCCGAGAAGGCGGCCGTCCGGTTCCACATCCTCCCGCAGAGCATCATCAGTCACCTGCACCGGATGGCCAAGGAGGGGCATCTGGAGACCGAGCTCCGCCAGGTGGACACGATGGTGATGCGAGCAGGCCGCGAGTTCCTCAGCAAGCGCAAGCGCACCCACTACCGGATCAAGGCGGCAGGCGAGTGAGCACCGCCTACCCTCCCAGAGACTGGCTACCACCACGAGACATGCCCCCCGCGGTGGTAGCCGCCTGGCGGGCGTTCTACCGCAAGGCGTGGCAGGCCTACGGGATCACTCCCGCCCAGTACCGCGCGCTGTACCTCGCGCAACTGGGACGGTGCTACATCTGCCAGAAAGCCAAGGGGATCCACCCGGACGACCCGAAGGGCAAGGGCGGCCGGCGTCTCGGGGTGGATCATAACCACCTGATCGGCAACAACGCGCACGCGGTGCGGGGGTTGACCTGCTCTGGCTCGCTGTCGGCCGATACGTGCAACCGGCTGATCGCCCGCTACTCGTATGACGCTCTACGTCGAGCGGTTCAATACCTCGAAGATCCACCCGCTCAACGCCTGTTCAGCACAGTCGGCTATGCCGAGATGAGCGATGATCAACTAACTGGGCTGGTCACGTGAGCATGGACAATGCGGTGAAGTCATGAACAGCCCCTTGGTGTGCTTTCCCATGCGCCTTGAGTGGGAGGTGGCCACCGGGCTCGTTGCCACGCCCGTGCCCACCTTCCCCGCCCCTCTGCGGCACAGTGACATGTCGGTGCTCACCCTGGACGTGCCGCGCCCGGTGACCGATCTGGAGATGTACGCCATGAGCCACGGGTGGACCACCAGGCTCACCATGAGCGAGGGTTGGGAGCCGCACGCCACACATGGCCGGCCGAGCGCCAGCCCCAAGGTGAAGTGGGCGGTACGGATGCAGCGCGGAGTGGAACGGGCGGTAGCTGTCCGGACGGATGGCACGTGGTCGTCCATGTGGACATGGAGCACCAGTCATTTCTTCCGGCGGTACGGCACGTTGGAAGCGTTCAAGGGGGCCGTTCGGTGAGTGAGGCTGATCTGAAGGTCACCAAGCTGTCCTATCCGCATCCTCTTGGTGATGGATGGTGCGATCATGGGCGATCGGTGAAGTTCAATCTGTCCGTGGGGTACATCGGGCATACCGATGACGGCTCGGCGTGTGATCGATGGGTGTTGACTCACGCGGACGCTGCCGAGCGAGGTTATCCACAGCCTGTGGATAACCCTGTGGATAACCCTTATCAGCTGCCTTATCGGAGTGGAGACTCCGGATGACGGGCTCCACGCGCGCCGATCGCGGCAAGCTCGGTGGCCTTAAGCGCATGGAGGTGATGCGCGCGCTGGCCCTGGGCGAGGAGAGCCAGTCGCAGATCGCGGAGCGCTACGGAGTGAGCCAGCCGGCCATCGCACAGTTCAAGGCGCGCTACGCCGTGGAGATCCAGGAGATCCGCGAGAACATGGCGGACCAGTTCGCCGGTCTGTGGATCACCAAGAAGCACAACCGCCTGGCCATGTACGAGGAGATCGCCGCCCAGGCGCTCAAGCCCACACCCAAGGTGACGCCGGCCGGCAAGGTGGTGCGCGATGTCGATCCGATCACCGGCAATGTTGAGACGGTTATGGAGATCGATGGTCGCCTGGCTGCTCAGGTGGCGAAACAGGCGGCGGAGGAGATGGGTCAGTTGCCCACTCGCTTGCAGGTGTCGGGGGAGATGAACACCACCACCACGTACCGGGTGGAGGGTGTGGCGCCTGAGGACTTGCAGTGAAGTGCGGCACGTCGGCTGGTTATCACGCGCATAGGCGCAGAGATGAGCGACCGTGCGCGGCCTGCCTGGCCGCCCGCTACGACTCCACTGCCGACCGTAACGCCGCGCGGGTGAGCGCACTGGGGCGGTTGGCGCGTGAGTACCCAGAACGCTTCCAGGAGCTGTACGTGCAGGAACTGGCTCGGCGCGGACTGAAAGCGAAGGCACCAGCGGTGGAGGGCGTAGCCCCGGAAGATCTGCAATGAGCGACCCCACCACCACGTATGAAGTGCGCCTGGATGGTGTGCGAGTAGTGCTTCAGGTGCGCGACGCGGCCGGCTGTCACTGGAGCATCGGCGCCCTGCTGGGGGACAAGGCTGCGCACTACGACGGTGAGGATGTCGGGGTGGTGTGGGTGCCGGTGAGTGAGGTGCTACCCGGCGCGCAGGTCGCCGGCATCAAGGTGATCACCGAAGATCTGCAATGATCGCGAGGGGGCCGGCACCGCCATGCCGGCCCCCTCGGTGCTGATCAGGCGGGGGTGACCTTGACCCAGTCGCTGGAGTGCGCGGGGTTGGTGCGCATGTCGTGGCGCATCTCCGTCTTGATGAAGTCCACCCGGCTCTCGTCCACCGTGATCGAGCGCCGTTCCCGCGCCTCGTTCAGGCCGCTGGTCTCGCCGTTGACCTGGGTGACCGTGTACTTCGCCATCTCTGTCTCCTCTGTAGCTCTCGCTTGCTTGTACCCATACTATAGCAGACCTGTACGGGCTGGCACAACCCCTTGCGCTCATCTCTTTCTCTGCTATAGTAGAGGTATGACAGACACAGAGAAGCTCCAGAAGATCCGCGAGATCCTCGCCCCCGAACCCACCCACACGCCTTTGCCGGCCAGCGTGGAGGCGGAGCTGCGCGCTGTGGCCGCCGACTGGCTGGAAAGCGCCACCCACTACACGTACGGCCAGACCATCCTGGACATCCTGGATGGTCGGTGATGGCAGGGCAGTTCGCCGCCATCGCCATCACGCTCTACGTCGCCCATCACGTGGGGGACTACTGGGTCCAGTCGGACACCGACGCGCGCCACAAGGGGGATCCGGGATCGACCGGACGGCTGCACTGCCTACTCCATGTGATCAGCTACCTCATGACCCAGGTGGCGCTGCTCCTGGCGGCTTCCTGGGCGCTCAACCTGCACCTCAGCACGGCCGGCGTGCTGACCGGTCTGGCCGTCTCTGGCGTCACCCACTACCTCGCCGACCGGCGTGAACCGCTCAAGCGCATCGCCTCGTGGATCCCGGGCAAGGCGCGGTTCGCCGCACTCGGGACGCCGCGGGCCGGCCGCGACGACAACCCGCAGTTGACCACGGGCCTGTGGGCGCTGGATCAGGCGTGGCACATCTTCTGGGGTGTGTGGGTTGCCAGCCTGCTAATAGCTCTGCTATAGTAGACGTATGAACAAGGCGAGCAACTTCCAGATCAACGACCGCATCGGCTACCGCGCCCCCCTCACCAGTGACCCCGTCCGAGAGTGCCGAGTGGCGGAGATCAGCAAGACCGGAGCGCTGCGCATCCAGGAAATCGGCGGACCGCGCATCCCCTGGTGGATCACCCCACAGACCGCACAGGAGTGGGCACACGCTGAGGCGCTGGCCAGTGCATGATCGCTAGGTGACAACTGCCACCGAACTGATCCATCACTTCCGCCCCCGTGGTGCCGCAGCCGAACTGTTGCGCTACCGCGGGGGCGAAGTGCTGATTGCCGGCCCAGCAGGAACTGGCAAGAGCCGTGCCGCCCTGGAGAAGATCCACCTGGTCTGCCTGCTCACTCCCAAGGTGCGCGCCCTGGTGATCCGCAAGACCGCCGTCTCCCTTACTGCTAGCGCCATCAAGACCTATGAGTCTGATGTCGCGACACAAGCAATGCTTGATGGCACGGTTACATTCTTTGGGGGGAGCAGGCGAGAGCCTGCCCAATATCGCTATTCAAATGGTAGCTCAATTGCACTGGGGGGAATGGATAACCCCATGAAGGTAATGTCTACAGAATACGACATAATTTTCGTGCAAGAAGCTACCGAATTGGAGGTGGATGAATGGGAGGCACTGACTACGCGATTGCGCAATGGCGTCACCTCTTTTCAGCAATTAGCAGCGGACGCCAACCCCCAGCAGCCCACTCACTGGCTGAAGCAGCGCTGTGATGCCGGCAAGACCCACCACCTGGTGAGCCTGCACGAGGACAACCCCCGCTACTTCGAGGAATGCACCGCGGACGCTCCCAGCGCCCAGCCGTATCAGGGTGTGCGCTCCGGCTATGTGCGCAAGACGCCCGAGGGCGAGTCGTACATGGCCAAGCTGGACGATCTCACCGGCGTGCGTCACCTGCGGCTACGCAAGGGGATCTGGGCGGCAGCCGAGGGCGTGATCTATGAGGGGTGGCAGGATGCCACCCACCTGGTGCCGCGCTTCGAGCCCCCGCGCGACTGGACGCGGCTGTGGGCGGTGGACTTCGGCTTCATCCACCCGTTCGTCTGGCAGGAGTGGGTGATCGATCCCGACGGCCGGCTCTACCTGTACCGGGAGATCTACCGCACCAAGCGGCTGGTGGAGGACCATGCCCGCCAGATCAAGGAGCTCACCAAGGACACCCCGCGCCCGCGCGCCATCGTGGCCGACCACGACGCGGAGGACCGGGCCACGCTGGAACGCCACCTGGGAGTGGGCACCATCCCCGCCAACAAGACCGTCAGCGAGGGGATCCAGGCGGTGGCCAGCCGGCTGAAGGTGAACGAGACGGGCAAGCCACGCTTGATGATCATGAAGGATGCATGTGTGGAGCGCGACCACGCGCAGGCGGACGCGCGCAAGCCCACCTGCACGGCGGAGGAGATCGGCGGGTACATCTGGTTGGACGGGCGGATCAAGGAGCAGCCGTTGAAGGAGAACGACGATGGTTGCGATGCCATGCGATACACCGTGGCGGAGATGGATCTGCACGGGATCACGCGGGTGCGGTGGGCATAGGTCGGCTATAGTAGACTCATGCAGGGATGGATGCTTGTTGATCGCCACACTCACCGCATCGCACGTAGTCCCGACGGAGTATGGGCGATGTACTGTCCCGTGCGTGGTCCTGACAATCTGATCTACTGCGCGGGATGGTGGGCTGTACTGACGGCCCTGAGCTGGAACACGTCGTGTCCGCACGATGATCTCTTGAAGTGGAGGTAACCATGCGCGTGGACTGCACCAGCGACCATGCCCTCACCCTCGCCGAGATGGGCGTCGTGCTCGCCTCCTGCTGGCCGGACCTCGTGGTGCAGCAGGAGGACATCGAACCCCTGGGGTCGTCCGGCGAGGCGTGGCGCGTGCCCGTGCCGGCTCCCCTGGCCGCCCGGATCAGCGGCGGTGAGCAGGGGAGCAAGTGGCAGAACGGCGCCACCGTGCCGGTGGATGATCAGCTCACCACGGTCACGCTGACGTTCGACCCGGGGACAGCAACTGAGGACTGAGCGGCGCGCAGCGTAGCGCCCAAGTCGGATGGCACGGTTACGCGTTTATGGCGGCCGAGTCCTGGCGCGCCGCTCGCAACCATCAGAATGACACACTGAACCGTTTCAAGCGCTGATCATGTACGATGCGCGCGTGACCATCGCGGCAACCTGGCGTAACGAGCGCACCACCCGCGTGCGCACCCGCCGCGAGTCCCTCACACTACGGGCAGTCACTCTCCTGGCCCGCAAGCTGCCCTCGTGGCACCGTGCCCGCTCCGCCGTGATGCAAACCTCCGCCTGTGCGGCCATCGACGTAGGCCTGTTCCAGGCGCATCCGGTGGCCGGCTGGGTGGGTGTGGGTGTCTCGCTGTTCGTACTGGAAGCGCTGTCCGGCGGTGAACGGTGAAGCTGCGCCAGGGCAGGAAGAACCCTCGCAACCTCTACTTTCAGTGGAGGGACGGGCCAGCGGATGATGACGTCTGTCTGGGTCTGATCATCGATCCTGACGTTGCCGCCTTTCTCGTGAACGAGATCAACGCCAGCGACGATGCCGCTGTTCATCGTTTGGAAGCCGTAGTCCGGGAATACGAAATCGGTGACCAGCAGTGAGGAGTCTGCTGGGCTCCCTCATCAACCGCGCACCCGTCCCCTACACCGGTAGCAAGCAGAACTGGTACGGCGGACCCGGGCGCAAGTACGGCGTCACCGGCCAGATGGACGCCATGGGCGCATCCGCCACCCTGTTCTCCATCGTCAACCGCACCAGCACCAGCGTGGCCGCCGAGACCTGGCACCTGCACCGCCGCAAGCAGGGCAGCGTGTGCGAGTTCGAACAGCCGGACGGCGAGCCCTGCGGCACCAAGAACGTGGCGCACGTCCCCCGCCACCCCGCCCAGGTGGTGCTTGACCGTCCCAACGCTTTCTACACCACAGCGGAGACCTTCGAGAGCGGCCAGCAGCACGTGGACCTCACCGGCGAAGGATGGCTGGTCATGCCTCGCATCGGCGGGATGCCCGCCGAACTGTGGGTGGCGCGCCCCGATCGTATGGTGGTGGTCACCGATCCTCGTGACTTCCTGGTGGGCTACATCTACTGCGGGCCGGACGGGCACGAGGTGCCGCTCAAGCGCCAGGACGTGCTGCTCAACCGGATGCCCTCCCCGCTGGACCCGTACCGCGGTCTCGGCCCGGTGCAGACCATCATGCAGCAGGTGGCCGGCACCAGCATGAGCGCGGAGTGGAATACCAACTTCTTCCGCAACGGCGCACGCCCCGGTGGGATCGTCAAGCTGTCCCGCAAGATGAACGATGCCGAATTCGAACAGTTGGTGGAGCGGTTCAATTACGACCACAAGGGACCGGCCAACGCGGGCAAGACCGCCTTCCTGGAAGACGGTGAGTGGCAGGATGTCAAGCCACTCAACATGCGCGACATGCAGTTCGTGGAAACGGCCAACCTCAACCGGGACACCGTGCTGCTGGCCTTCGGGATCAGCAAGTTCGCGGTGGGCGTGGTGGACGACATCAACCGCGCCACAGCGGACGCCGCCAAGGCGTGGTTCGGCGAGACCCTCACCCTGCCCCGCCTGAACCGCTGGCGTGGCCTGCTCAACAACGACTTCCTTCCACAGTTCCCCGGCTGGGATCCCAACCCGGACAGCTTCGGACACGTGTGGTTCGTGCATTCCAATCCGGTACCGGCCGATCGGGTGCAGGCCCTGGCAGAGAAGACGGCCAGCGTTCAGCAGTTCGTGGCCCTGATAGGCGCGGGGGTGAAGTCGGCGGATGCCGCTGAACTGTGCAACCTGCCGCCGCTGACGATGGAGCCCAGGCCGGAACCCAGGCCAGATGGACAGATTGACAAATCATCTGTCAACGAACCTCCCTCGGGTGAGCGGGAGGAAGCGGCGTGAACCCACAGGCAGCACAGCGCTGGGTCGCCAACGCACACATCGACGAGAACACCTGCCAGCCCTGCAAGGACAACGACGGCAAGCTCTACCGCAACCGGGAGCAGGCGTACGCCGACTATCCGGGCGGCGAGGGGTACGCCAAATGCGAGGGACGCAGCAACTGCCGCTGCACGGTGGTCAAGCGCGGAAAGGCAACCAACGAGATGAATCCCAAGCTTCAGCGCGCGGCCGATCTGGTGGGCTCGAAGGTCTTCAGCGCGCGCGCCATGGCGTGCACCAACCTGGGCAAGTTGGACTCTTCGCTCATGGCCGGACTGATGGACCTTCCCGAGCCTGGCTTCCGCGCTACCGCCCCGGTGGAGGGCAAGAACGCCGAGCTTTACATCTATGACGCCATCGGCGGATGGGACGGCATCCTGGCCATCGATGTGGTGAACGCGCTGGGCGGCATGACCGGCGACCTGGAAGTGCACGTCAACTCTGGCGGCGGCAGCATCTTCGAGGGCTCGGCCATCTTCAACGCCATTGCGGGGTACACCGGGGGTAAGAAGATCGGCTACAACGATGGCGTGGCCGCCAGCGCGGGCAGCTTCATCCTGATGGCCTGCGATGAGGTGGTGGTGGCCGACAATGCCGTGACCATGATCCACGATGGCGCCGCGCCTGTGTTCGGCACTCCCGCGGAGTTGCGCGACATGGCTGACGTGCTGGACATGCTCAGTGACAACATCGCCAAGATGTACGCCCGCAAGACGGGCGGCACGGTGGCGGAGTGGCGCGAGATCATGAGCGACGGAGACACCTGGTACAACGCCGAAGAGGCGGTGGCCGCCAAGCTCGCTGACCGGATCCTTGGCGCCACCGAGGAAGAGATCGAGGAAGAGGCCACCAATGGCCTGGACCTCGGTATATTCACCGCACGTGCAAAAAACGGGGACACATCCCTGGATGACATAGACACAACCCTCACCACGCCCCTCACGGTGTCCGCCGTTGCTGGGCTCCGCGATGCCCTGAAAGGAGCATTCGCATGACCGACCTGAAGCCCAAGGCGGACCCCACCACCCCTGCGGAGTGGGAGGAGTACGTCAACACGGTGCTCACCTCACCGGAGGACGCAGCCAGGGCCATCAACTCCGGCGAGTTCACCACCAAGCTCACTGCCTACATGGACGCCTACAAGGCGTCCACGAACAGGACCATGGCGGACCTGAAAGGCCAGCTCACCGAACAGGTGACCGCGTCCGTGCTGGAGCTGTTCAAGCGCAACGGCACCGAGCCCACCGGCCGGCTCGATCTCGCCCCCGCCAACGAGCGCGCCTTGCGCGCGGGCACCGCCCGTAACGGCGAGGCCATCGGCGTGCACACTGAGAAGATCTGGAAGTCCGCCACCCAGATGCTTCAGGACGTGCTGGCCGTGGGCACCCCTCGGCAGAGCGCGGAGTCGCGCGCCCGGATGGACCAGTACACCGAGTTCGTGAACGCCTACAGCCAGGCGGTCCCCTCGGAGGGTGGCTTCCTGGTGCCGGAGCAGGTGCGCTCCGACATCATGACCCGCGCTCTGGAAGCCGCCGTGGTGCGCCCCCAGGCCATCGTGGTGCCCATGCCGGGCAGCAAGTTCCGCTGGCCGGCCGTGGACTTCACCACGGAAGTGGGCGAGGTGTTCGGCGGCATCGCGATGAGCTGGCTGGACGAAGGCCAGTCCATCCCCGCCACCAGCGGCACCTTCGCCACCGTGGACCTCAACGCCCATAAGCTCGGCGGCTACGCCAGCGTCCCGAACGAGATCCTGCGCCACGCTCCGGCGCTGGACCAGTGGATCCGCACCGCCATGCCGGCCGCCGTCACGCACTTCGAGGACCTCGGCTTCATGAGCGGTGACGGCGCGAAGAAGCCGCTTGGTGGCCTGCACGCGGCCAACCCCGCGCTCATCGTGGCCAGCGCGGAGAGCGGCCAGACCGCGGACACCATCACTTGGCAGAACATCCTGGACATGTTCTCCCGGCTGCTGCCGGAGTCGTACGGCAGTGCGGAGTGGGACATCACCCCGGACGCCCTTCCGCAGATCATGACCATGGCGCTGCCGGTGGGTACCGGGGGTTCCGCCGTGATGATCGGTGAGGGGTCCGGCCCGTCCAAGCTGCCGATGACCATGCTGGGTATCCCGATCCGGTGGACCCGCAAGACGCCGGCCGTGCTCGGCGACCAGGGGGACATCTCCCTGAACGACTGGAGCAAGTACATCGTGGGCGACACGATGGCCATGCAGTTGGCCACCAGCGAACACTCCTCGTTCCGTACCGACAAGACGGACTTCCGGATCATCGAGGAGGTGGACGGTCAGCCCGGTCTGCTGGCCGCGCTCACCCCGCAGAACAACGGACCTACCCTGTCGGCGTTCATCCAGCTCGCCACGCGCTGATTTGCTTGACGACAGATTCGAGCAACGCGGCAAGTAGACGAGTTTTCACAGCTCAGGCTACTTGCTGAGCATTCGCAGTACCGCTCATCCCGAGGGTGCGGGACCCCCCCGCACCCGGTAGGGACTAACCCCTAGGAAAGGGGAGCACCATGGAAGCCCTCGGGCGACTGTTCGACATCGGTACCGGTTGGGTTCCGGTGGACCTCAACACCTCTGACGGAGCCACCGGCAAGCGCATCAGCATGCAGGGGTGCGACGCCATCACCTTCGTGGTCTTCCTGGCCGTGGGCGCCACGGACGACGTGGTGCTGGACGTTCAGCAGCACACCGCATACACCAGCGGCACCAGTGCCGACCTGGACTCCACGGCGGTGGCCACCTCGTACGGCATCGACCACTACTACATCAAGAGCGAAGCCGTTCTCGACAATGACGAGATCTGGGCGAAGGTAACCCAGAGCGAGGCCAGCGAGGTCACGCTCACCGGCGCCACCTACGGTGACAAGCAGAACATCGTGGTCATCGAGGTGCGCGCCTCGCAACTCGGCGACGGCTACACCCACGTGTCCCTGGTGGCGTCCAGCACCACCAGCACCGCGCACCTGGGCGCCTGCCTGTACCTCACGCACGAACTGCGCTACCAGCGCAAGCCGGTCAACCTCCCGAACCTGCTGCGCCCCGGCGCGGCGAACGCCTAGGAAGGTTGACCTATGACTATCACCAACAAGGGCGCGGCCTTCGCCGCGACCGTGCTGGGACTGGGGCCGGTCACCAAGTCCTCCGGCACCCTGGCCTCCACGGCCATTCCGGTGTTCACCATCGCGGGTGGGGAGGTGATGATCACCAGTGTGTGGCTGAAGGTGACCACGGCCATCAGCACGGACTCCGGCACGGTGGCGTTGCAGAACAACCCCACCACCGGGGACACGGTCACGCTAGTGACCGCCACCGACCTGGGTACCACCGACACGGCGGTGGGCACCATCGTGGGTCTGGACCAGGGGACCACGGCGGCCAGCAAGTTCCTGCGCGGTGGCCGGCACGACATCTGCTGGGTGGTGGGTATCGGCCAGGTGGAGATCCTGCCGAACGCGGCCAACGGCGTGGTGACCATCGGGTGCACGTGGGTGCCGCTCTCCGCGGGCGCCACGCTGGTGGCCGCGTAGCCATGACCACCACCCGGACGGCCGTCTCGCCGATCAACGCCACGGTTGCCTACTCGGCTACGAGCGTGACGCTGTTCAGCCTGGTGCGTAACAGCACATTCCGGTCGGTGACCAACAATACCGACAAGAAGCTGTACATCTTCTTCTCGGCGAGTGCGGCCACCACCACCACGGCGAACACGGTGATCGTGGCCGCCGGCACCACGTTCGTGTTCCCCACTCCGGTCTACAACAACGTGGTGACGGCAATCGGCGAGGCCGCGGGTACTGGTTCGTGGAACACCACGGAGTACAGCGGAGGGTGATCGCATGAAACTGACGCAGAAGGATTACGAGGAGCGCGTCGCCCGCCTGGCGGACGGCACTTCGCCGGACCCGGACGACGATCGGCGCCTGGTGAAGCACTACGAGCGGCAGGGCGCCCGGGATGAGATGAACGCCATGATCGACGTTCAGTCGTGGGATGCGCACGAGAACAACGAGCCGAAGTCGAAGCCGGAGTCCAAGCCGCGCGGTGCCCGCCGGAACAACCGGATCGCATGACCAGCACCGGGTGGGAGACGTACGGCGCGATCTTGCGCGTCAACGAGGAGCTTCTTGCCCAGGAACGCGCGGAACGGCCGTCCACCTGCCCGGTGGACGGCCACATCCTGGAAGACGTGCGCGGGGTGCTGCACTGCGTATTCGGCGGCGAACTGTACGACTACGCAGGGAAGTCGCTGTACGACCACCGGCTTTAGATCGTTTCACTGCTACTCTGCTGATCAGCTACTCCCCGTCCCGAAAGCAGGATGGTCATGGGAGCGTGGTACACCACGCGTGAGCGCTTCATGCGCGCTGCCGACATCAAGGGCGTCGCCTACGCCAGCGATGAGGCGGACGCGATCGTCGAAGCTTCCTCGCGGGACGTGGACCGCCTCATCCGGCGCGGTGACGCCACCCGCCCCGGCCTGGCCCCCTGGCAGGGAACTCGGCTGTTCGACTGGCCGGCACCGAACAACGACGGCAACTTCCGGTTCTGGTTGGGTCCGCACAAACTGATCAGCAAGACCGCCGTCGTCTCGGGTGGGGTGACCATCACCAGCAGCGTGCTGCTGTGGCCACCGGAGAGCGGCCCCCCGTACCACGCCATCGACATTGATCGCAGCACCGATGCGGTGCTCACCATCGGTGACGGGATTGGACAGCAATCACTGTCGGTCACCGGGCTGTGGGGGCACACCGACATCGAGCGCACCCTGAGCACCTGGACGCTGGGGAGTTCTCCCAACACCAGCACCACATCAGTGACGATCAATGCCCCGGTGGGAGTGGGATCCCTGGTGCGGGTAGGCACCGAACGGATGATCGTCACCGAGCGGGACTGGGTCACCTCCACCCAGACCGGCACCCTCACCTCGTCCGTGAGTGCGCAGAGTCTGGCGGTGACCACCGGCAGCGCGTTCTTCCGCGGAGAAACCCTGCTCATCGAGAGCGAACGGGTGCTGGTACAGGACATCAGCGGCAACACGCTGACGGTGAAGCGGGCTGTGGACGGCACCACCCTGGCCGCCCACAGCGGCGCCACCATCATGTACGCGCGCGCCTGCACGGTGGAGCGCGGCGCGCTGGGCAGTACGGCAGCGGCACACACCAGCGGGGACGTGGTGAACATCTGGCAGCCCCCCGCCCTGGCGGAGCGCCTCACCATCGCCTACGGCCTGGACACCCGAGAGCAGGAACGTGCGGCCTACGCACGCACCATCGGCACCGAGGACAATCAGCGTGCGGCCGGCCGCGGGGGGATCCGCAACCTGGAAGCGCGCGTGGAGGAAGCCTTCGGGCGCCCAGTGAGGATGGCCGCGGTATGAGCGAGATCCGCATTCCCTTTCACGGCCACGTGCTTGTGTTTGATTCGGATGACCTGGAAAGCGTCAAGACCTCCCATGACATCGGTCAGGTTGGCGGGGAGTCCGACGGATGGGCGGAGTACGACTTTGCCGGGAAGTCCCGGATTCAGTTGCGTTTTCGTGAGGGCAAACGGGCGTACGTGGAACGTGCGTCATGATCCGCACCTCTGTGGAGACTGGCGGCCCCCTGTTCAACGGGCAGGGTCCGTCCATCGTGGTGCGCAGTGCCCGGGACATGGAGGAGCACCTGGCCGAAGAGGGCGCGGACATGGTGCGCACCGAACTCATGCAGGTGCTGCGTCGGGAGACCCCGTACTACCGCACCCAGATCACCACGCGGGAGATGTACGGCCGGCACGTGATCACCGATGGTGGCGTGGTGTACGGCCCCTGGCTGGAAGGCACCAGCGAGCGCAACCGCACCACCCGGTTCAAGGGATACGCCACCTTCCGGCGAATGGCGCAGCGGCTGGACCGCGATTCCACCCGCATCGTGCAGGGTGAAGTGTTCCGGATGGTGCGGGAGTTGAACGGATGAGCACGATGGCCACGCTCATCAACGCCGTGGTGTCCCATGCGGCGGCCACCGGACACTTCGATCAGGTGCAGGGCGGGGAGTTCACCGGCGCGCCCGGCAACGGGCTCTCCTGCGCGGTGTGGGTGAACGATCTGCGACCGGTGGCCTCCGGGCTGGCGAGCACCAGCATGCGGGCAGAGCTGTTCGTGCGGGTGTACCACAGCGCGTTCAGCGAGACCCCGGACATCATCGACCCCACGGCCGTCGATGCGGTGGACACCCTCCTGGCCGCCTACATCGGCAACTTCACCCTGAGCGGCGCCCTGCGCATGGTGGACATCCGAGGTGCCAACGGCGCGCCCCTGGGAGTGCAGGCAGGCTATCTCACCATCGGTGCGAGGCAGGGCGAGTCGGGGCGTACCTACCGGGTGATGACCATCAATCTCCCACTCGTGATCAACGATCTTTATGTGGAGGCACCGTAGATGGCGAAATCCAGTGGTCTCGGGGATCACCTGATCATCAGTGGGCGCCCGGTGTCCGGTGACATCAACTCCGTCGGCTCGATCGCCTGCCCTCGCGGGGTGTGGGAGAACACGGGGATCAACAAGAGCGCCATCGAGCGGCAGTACCTGAACCGCGACGGACTGATCAACTTCGTGGCGTACTTCAACGACGTGGCAGGTGCCGCACACGTCACACTGTCCCCGCTGCCCACCACGGACGCGCTGGTCACCTATCTGCACGGGATCACGCTCGGCAACCCGGCCGCGTGCCTGGTGGCCAAGCAGATCGGTTACGACCCCACCCGAGGCAACGACGGATCGCTCACGTTCGCAGTGGCCGCACAGGGCAACGCGTACGGCATCGAGTGGTGCCAGCAACTGACGGCCGGCCAGCGGGCGGACACCACAGCCACCAACGGAACCGCGCTGGACGGTGGCGCCAGCAGCGCATTCGGCGCCCAGTTCTACCTGAACGTGGAGAGCGTGACCGGCACCAGCGTGACGGTGGCCATCGAGGACAGCGCGGACAACGTCAGCTTCGCCACCGTGAGCGGGATGACCTTCACGGCGGTCACCAGCGCGGCAGCCCCCACCTGGCAGCGCCTGGCCACGGCGAACAACGCCACCATCCGCCGGTACGTGCGGGTGGTGACCACGGGCACCTTCACCGAGGCACTGTTCGCGGTGGCCATGTGCCGCAACGAGACTGCCGGAATCGTGTTCTGATGCGCCCCCAACTTCCTGAACGAGCGTTCGACACGTACGGCATCGTGCTGCCGAAGACCACCCACACCCGCGCGGCGCGGTGCGAGGAAGTGAACTGTCAGGCGTACGCCCACGGCTGGAAGACCCCGCTGGACACCTCCATCCCACAGCAACGCGAGCTGGCCCGGCTGGTGGTGAAGAACGACGGGAAGCGACGCTGGACGGCCGAACAGAATGGACACCTGGTGACCTTCACCTTCCCGGCCGGCCAGCAGTGCTTCGCCGATCACCGCGTACCGCTGGACCGGCCACCGGTGTTCACCCTCAAGAGCGGCCTGGGGTTCGCCCCGAAGTGGGGGGACCACGTAACCCTGCACGACGGGGCCATCTACGTACGGGGAGCGCGCGCCATTCGCGGCGAGGAATGGGTGGAACGACTGGGCGAGAACCAGCAGGCCATCATCGACGCACAGAACAAAGGATAGGTGATCATCAATGGCCAAGGAATCCGGTCTCGCCATCACCACGCTCAGCGTGGACGACAGCGCGGGCAGCGCCAAGGACATCCGCAACGACATCACGAATTTCCAGTTCTCCACCCCTCGCGCGGTACAGGACGTGACCGGTGTGGACAAGAGCGCCATCGAGCGCCTCACCCTGCTGGCCGACTTCTCCATCACCCTCAACGGGGTGTTCAACGACGCGGCGAGCCAGGCGCATGCGGTGTTCAAGACGGTGTCGTCCACGGACGTGCAGCGCACGGTGAGCCTGAACATCTCCGGTCAGACGCTGGCGGTGGAGTGCGTGGCCACCGACTACAACCTCACCCGAGCGGCGTCCGGTGAACTCACTTTCACGGCGCCGCTGTCGCTGGCCAACGGCGCCGTACCCACCTGGAGCTGAGGCATGGGATTCGAACGCCGGATCTACCGGCTCACCTGGCCGGAAGGCAGCTTCTGGGCAGGCCTGGAAGTGCGCATGCGCCCCATGAGCATCGGCACCCTGGAAGAGATCGGGCGGCTGTACGCCAAGGAGGAACAGGACAACCTCACCATGCTCCCCTCCCTGGCCGGCATCGTCCAGGAAGGGATCGTGAGCTGGAACCTCACCGATGACGGGGTTCCTGTTCCCTGCGCGGACGTGGCCGCGGAGGGGGTGGAACTGGTGACCGCCATCCTTCAGGCGTGGCAGGAGGCGGTGAACCAGGTGAACGCCCCTTTGCCGCAAGGCTCGCCCGATGGCGAGCCGTCCCCGGAGGGGTTGATGCCGATGGAGATCCCGTCGGCAAGCCACGCGAACTTGAATACGCCCAACTGATCCTCGGCATCTGCCGAGAGTTCAGTTGCCTGCCCAGTCAGGTGCGCGCCGAGGACTGCGACCTGCTGCGGCTGCTGGAGATAGAGCGGCTCGGCGGCCGGGCGGACGAGGAGAGGGGGGAGGTGGACCATGAGCAATGACGTGACCATCAACGTCAAGGTGGATGCGGACCGTTCCGGATTCGGCGGTCTGGAGCAGTCGCTACGGCGCGTCAAGGAGCGGGCGAAGGATGCCGCTGACGGCATGGGACGCATCTTCCGTGACGACAGCCGTGGTGGGGGGCTCGGTGGTGCCACGGCGGTGGCGGGCAAGCTGGCGAGCACCATCGGCAACACCCTGATGGACGCCCTGAGCAACGCGGGTGCGGCGGCCATGCGCTTCGGCCAGGACGTGGTGCAGGGCCTCGGGCAGATCTCCTCAGCCGGCGGACCGGTGGGCTCGGCGATCGGGGTGATCGTACAGGCGCTGCTGATGGCAACTGCCGCAGCCGCAGCCGCAGGTGGCGCCTTCGTGGCGCTGGCCCCCGCACTGTTGGCCGTGGGGGGTGCCGCCGCCGCTGCCGCCGGCGCGCTGGTGGGACTGGGTGGGGCGTTCGGCGCCATCAAGATCGGAATCGGGGGGATCGGGGACGCCCTGGCCGCCCACGGCAAGAG
>Ga0068860_100000959_pt1 | contig 31907 bp, 34 predicted proteins | sample KBSSwiS32_FD_66597 | JGI IMG/M metagenome (GOLD analysis project Ga0068860, IMG submission 66597) | Switchgrass rhizosphere microbial communities from Kellogg Biological Station, Michigan, USA - KBS Switchgrass S3-2 | ecosystem: Host-associated > Plants > Roots > Rhizosphere > Soil ... | reverse complement strand
CTCCGGCAGCTCGAAACCGAGGGTGTCCTGAGTCTGAAGGGGGGCGGCGGTGATGACCAATACGTCGTCTAGAATCCTGCGCGACGCCGAGCAAGCCGTGGTCACGCCGATCGCGTGGCGTGCCAGCACTACCGCGCTCCCTCCGAAAACCAAGCCGAATCCGGTCGCCGTGAAGGAGGTTTTCGCGGAGCAGGCAGCTCCTCAAGAGGATCACCTGTCGCAGCAGGACCGCGAGCGCATCGAGCAGGAAGCCTATCAGCGAGGCTTCTCCGAAGGCAAAAACGTTGGACAGCAACAGGCCAAAGGCGAACTCCAGCCGGTTCTCGACCAGCTTGGCAAAAGCCTGGCGACACTTTCGTCGCTCCGTTCACGCATTCGCTCGGAATCGGAAGGCGATCTTCTAAAACTGTCCATCTCCATCGCCCGGCGCGTGCTGCATCGCGAATTGACACTGGACCCGGAATCAATCGAAGGCCTGATTCGCGTCGCTCTCGAAAAACTTCAATCCCGCGAACTGAGCCGGATCCGCGTACACCCGGACCAGGAAAGCGCGATTCGTAACGCTCTGGAACGCTTCTCGAATTCACACAAAGTAGAGCTCGTGGCGGATTCTTCCATGCAGTGCGGCGACGTTGTCTTCGAAACCGCGCACGGTAATTTAGATGCGTCCATTGAGTCGCAGCTTCGCGAAATTGAACGTGGTTTCGCGGACCGCCTGCGCCGGCTGCCGGCAAATCGATGAACATGGAATCTCTTGAAAAGGTTGCGCTGGCTCCCTACATGGTCGATCTCGACCAGATGGATCTCTTGCCCTGGAGCGGTCAAGTCACGGCCACCGTCGGATTATTGATCGAGTCGCAAGGCCCGGCGGCGGCGATCGGAGACTTTTGCGAAATCCAGTCCGCGAACGGACGCAACATCCGCACGCAAGTCATCGGCTTTCGTAACGGCCGCGTTCTGGCGATGCCGCTCGATGAGCCGGATGGTCTGCAACTGGGTAGCCGCGTGATTGCTCGCTCGCAGGACGCTCAGCTCGCGGTTGGGCCGGGATTACTGGGGCGCGTCATCGATGGATTCGGGCAGCCCATGGATGGCGGTCCTCCGATAGAATCATCCAGCACTTATCCCTTATACGCTCCTCCGCCGAATCCCCTTCTGCGGAAACACATCACGGATCGCCTGGTAACCGGTGTCCGTTCTATCGACAGCCTGCTCGCCTGCGGAAAAGGGCAGAGAATCGGACTCTTCGGCGGCAGCGGCGTCGGCAAGAGCACTCTGCTGGGAGCGATGTCGCGGAAGAACTCGGCGCAAGTCAGCGTGATCGCCCTCATCGGCGAGCGCAATCGCGAGGTCAAAGCGTTCATCGAAAACGAATTGGGACCGGAAGGCATGAAGCGTTCGGTGGTGGTTGTGGCTACTTCTGACCGCCCCGCGCCTCTGCGTATTCGCGCCGCCTACGTGGCATTAGCCGCGGCAGAGTATTTTCGCGATCAAGGCGCCGACGTGTTGCTGGTGATGGATTCCGTCACCCGCTTGGCAATGGCGCAGCGCGAAATCGGGCTGGCAGCCGGAGAGCCGCCGAGCCAGAAGGGCTACACTCCTTCCGTCTTCGCATTGCTCCCCAAGATCTTCGAACGGGCTGGCAATTTCGGAACCGGGTCGATCACCGGCTTTTTCACCGTGCTAGTCGAAGGCGACGACTTCAACGAACCGATCTGCGACGCGGCGCGCGGCATCCTGGACGGCCACTTCATTCTCTCGAGAGACTTGGCTTCGTCAGGGCACTATCCCGCTATCGATATCTTGAACTCCGTCAGCCGGCTTTCCAATAAAGTGATTACGGAGGAAGAACTTGCTGCGAACCGCCGTATCCGCGAAGCCCTGTCCACTTATCACCAGTCGGCCGACCTGATTCAGTTAGGCGCGCACGTGCAGGGCGCCAATCCGATATTGGACCGTAGCATCCGCGTCCGTCCGCAGATTCTGGAATTTTTGCGGCAGGACTCTGAAGCTTACGCGCCGCTCGACGAGACCCGGAGCCGACTGTTTACGTTGGCCAAGGAACTGTCGTGAAAGCGTTCCAGTTTCCGCTCCAAAGAGTTCTCGAATGGCGTGAGCTGCAGATGCGCACCGAAGAAGAAAAACTTTCGACAATTCAAAACAAGCTGGCCGAAGTACTGCATCGCGAGAATGCATTGACAGCCGCTCAGTTGAATGCCGAGATGAACGTGCTGGGGCGGCCGTTGGTCGAGGCCACCGAGTTTCGTGCTTTAGCGGCGTTTCAGCTTCGCATCCGCAGTGAAAAAGTTTCCTTGGTGGCGGCGCGCAAGAACCTGGAACTTCAGATTGCCGAGCAACGAAAGCGTCTCCTGAAGGTTCGCAAGGACTGCAAAATTTTAGAGAATTTAAAAGACCGGCGCAAGAAGTCCTGGACGTATCTAAGCGACCGCGAGCTCGAAAACACCGCCGCCGAATCTTACATTTCCAACTGGGCGCGCACCAACGCCGAGAGTGAGGAGAGACCTGCTTGAATATCTGTCTGCTCACGGAGACGCAAAGCGGCTGCTACAAGTGGCGTGGCGCGATCCCTGCCAAATACCTCAGCCAGCGCGGGCACAAAGTCCAGATTCTCTCGAATCAGGAGAGCTATGAGGCGCCGGATGTTCTGGTCCTCTACCGGGCGCACTATCCGCAAGCGGTGAAAGTCGTCGAATGGTGCAAGAAAAACGCCATCCGAATCGTTTTCGATACCGATGACGCTCTGGATTTAGTTCCGCCCGAGAACCTCAACTATAAAGCCGTGCAGTCGCGCCTGCCTCTCTATGAATTTCTCCTGCGTGCCGCTGACGTCGTGACCACCACCACCGATACCTTGGCTGGCTACCTTCGCAAGTGGAATCCCAACGTGACCGTGATCCCTAATAGCGTTGACCCGGATGAATGGACCGTCGAGCCCAGAAGTGGCGAAGCACGCATCGGTTGGACCGGAAGTCCCACTCACTTTCTCGACTTGGCCGTGGCTCTGGATGCGATTCGCGAGGTACAGAAAAAGAATCCATTCACGTTCGTGCTGCAGGGGATTTGCCAGGAATCTACGCTCGAAGAATTGATGGCAGTGCTCGACGCCCGCTGGGGCCAGGCCTTATTCAATACGCCGATGGGTAGATCCATCAAGCACTTCATGGACAAATTGTCCGGCATACGCTACGAGTTTCATCCCAACGTGCCTCTCGATGAGCATCCGCAAAAGGTCTGTGACTTGAAGCTGGATATCGGCATTGCGCCCTTGCTCGATGACCAATTCAATCGCCACAAGAGCTGCATCAAGTACTACGAATACGCCATGTCGGGTGCCGTTACACTGGCGTCGCACGTGGTGCCGTATTCCACAGAAGTTCCAATCACCGCGAAAAATAACCGCGAGTCATGGAAGCGGAAGCTGGAAGAAGTCCTGCAGGCGGACCGGACCAAACTGTATCGCGAGCAGCGCGATTGGGTGTTGACGCACCGCAATATCGAAAAGAACGTCGAGCTCTGGGAACAGGTTTTCGCAGGCGATCAAGTCTGTGCCGGCAAGGCCGAGGAAATGTCGCCCGTCCTCGCACTAGACATCTAACGGAAAAGGAAACGTAACCATGAAATTCAAGGAAAGCGCACTAGCTCACAAGCTGCTCGACGGACTCGATGGGCTTGAAATCGGCGGCTCCGCGCACAACTCGTTCGGCCTGAAAACGCGCAATGTCGACAACACCAATGAGTTGACGTGCTTCAAGCAGGAAGAGATCAAGCTGTGTGGAGAGTCTCTGCCGGTGGACATCGTGTCTCCCGGCGACCAGTTACCGCTCGAAGACAACAGCGTCGATTTCGTAATCAGTTCGCACGTGATCGAGCATTTCCCGGACCCCATCAAGGCGCTCCGCGAGTGGTATCGCGTGGTGAAGCCCGGCGGTTACCTCTACATCATCGCGCCGCACAAAGAACGCACTTTCGACAAGGAACGTCCACGCTCCACGCTGGCCGAGCTGATCGAGCGGCATGAGACCGGCAAACAGCCTGAAACCCTCAACGAACACTGCTCAGTTTGGATCACTGAAGATTTCGTCGAGTTGATTCACTGGCTGGGTTGGAACATCCTCCACGTTCAGGACACCGATGACAAGGTCGGCAACGGCTTTACGGTTGTGGTTGGAGTAGCAAAGGGCAACGCTCCGCAGCTGAACGCTGCGGCCAGCGTCGCGAAAAGGTCTGCGTCCCCGTTGCAGCCTGCCTGGGCGAATCCGCAGAGATTTACTCCGGCCGCGCGGCCTTCTCTGGCGGGCCCCGACATGGATCAACTGGACAAACTGCAAATGGAAAACGCGCAGTTGCGCCGTGCGATCGCCGATTTGATCGTCGAGAAGCAAATGTTAAAGGACATGGCCCAGGGCCACATTTAGGAACGAGTATGACGACCGAGACGCAGAACAATCAGCTGGCAACCGATTACCTGCTGATGACCAATCTGAACGTGCTCGACCGCGGCGAAGAAGGCCCAGCCGGCAATGGAAGATTGACATCTCTTCTGTGGGATGTCCTGGAGCGCCTTCGCCCCACCGTGTTCTTCGATATCGGAGCCTTCGATGGAGCCTGCGCCGTCGCCGCGAAGCAAAGGTTTCCCAGGCTCCTGGTCTATTCTTTCGAAGCCAACCCCGAAATCTTCGCGCTGAACGAGGCGAATGTTTCGGGGGCAGGCGTAACCTATCTGAACCGGGCCGTCTCTGACGCGGTGGGCTCAGTGAAGATGTACGCGCCGCGAACCCTGTCGCGATATTACGACAAAGGCGTTGTCGTGCCGGGTCACATCAATGAGCCCAAAACCACCGGCAAAACGTCCCTGCTACTCCGCAATGAGGACGCGGTCTACGAAGAATTTAATGTAAACGCGACCACTCTGGACGCGTTCCTGGTGGAAGAAGGTTTCGATGTAGCGGAACAGCGCATGGTTCTTTGGATCGATGTCGAAGGCGCGGCCGACAAGGTCTTGCAAGGCGCCGAGAAGGCGCTGGCGAGCTCAGTGGCTGTCCTGATCGAAGTCGAGAACTTCGAGTTTTGGAAAGAACAGAAGGACAGTGCTTACATCACTCGCGAGCTGATTGCGAAGGGCTTTGTCCCGGTCGCCCGTGATCGCGAGTATGGGGACCATCAGTTCAACATCCTGTTTGTGAAAGCCGCCTTGATACCTCGGATCGCGTCGAAGTTGTTCGATGCGCGATCGCCATTGCGTTCCTGCATGACTTTCCCCGCGCCCCAGCAGGCTACCGCCGCTGTACGCACCAAACCGTCTTCATCGCTGGGCTCCCACTTCCAGAAGCGTATCCCGATTCTGATTCCTGTGTTCAATTCGGTGACGTACTTGAAGAGCATGGTCTCGCAACTGCGCCGCTATGGGTTTGAAGAAATCATCGCCATCGACAACGCCTCCACTTTTCCGCCGCTGCTCGACTATCTATCGCAAAGCAGTCCGGATCTTTCCGTGATCCGCCTGGAAGAGAACAAAGGCCCGCACAACCTATTCCTGGACCCGAAGAATCTCCTCTCGCTACCGGACCACTTCTGCATCACGGATCCCGACTTGGAACTGAATCCTTCGCTTCCGGAAGATTTCATTTACGAACTGATTTCGCTTACCGAGAAACACCGCGTCGGTAAAGCCGGCTTGGCTCTCAACATTTCCGATTGGTCCAAAATGCGGCACGAGAAGTTCCGCATTGGTGCCGCGGATTATCAGATCTGGGAATGGGAAGCTCAGTTCTGGAAGAATCCTGTTGGCTTCACCAGCACCGGCGACGAGGTGTACAGCGCCGCCGTCGACACCACCTTCGCCGTATACAACAAGCGGTTCTTCGATCCCGCAGACCACTTGAAGGGCATCAGAGTCGGCGGAAAATACACCTGCCGGCATCTGCCCTGGTACAAGGACAGAATTGTCCCTGCAGAGGAAGAAGCGTTTTACCGCGCCAGCCAGAAGTTCTCGTACTACAGCTGATGCCTATACCCTATTACAGTTCACAAAGGACGGATTGCTGACACCATGAAATTCAAGGAAAGTGCACTCGCTCACCAGTTGCTCGACGGACTCGATGGGATTGAAATCGGCGGCTCCGCGCACAACTCGTTCGGTCTGAAAACCCGCAACGTCGATTTCACCAATGAGCTGACCCCCTTCAAGCAGGAAGAAGTCAAGCTGTGTGGAGAGGCTCTCCCCGTGGACATCGTCTCCCCGGGCGACCACTTGCCGCTAGAAGACAACAGCGTCGATTTCGTCGTCAGCTCGCACGTCATCGAGCATTTTCCGGACCCCATTAAGGCGCTCCGCGAGTGGTATCGCGTCGTGAAGCCCGGCGGTTACCTCTACATCATCGCGCCTCACAAAGAACGGACGTTCGACAAGGAACGCTCGCGTACCACGCTAGCCGAGCTCATCGAGCGCCATGAAACTGGCAATTATCCCGATCCCGATATCGATCACTGCTCGGTTTGGATCACCGAAGACTTCGTCGAATTAATTCACTGGCTGGGTTGGAATATCCTCCACGTTCAGGACACCGATGATAAGGTCGGCAACGGCTTTACGGTAGTGATTGGCGTCGAAAAAGGAATTTCCGCCGCTCCGAAGACTGTCATCAAGACCGTCCAGGCTCCCGCCGTGCACGCACCGCAACATCTGTCGATGAGTTTTCTGCTCGGCCCCACCGCGCGAGTCCGCACGGGTAGTGCCGCGAGCACGCTCGAATACGCACGCCGCTTTCAGGCGCAGGGACATGAAGTGTCCCTCACCACCTGGCCGAAGTTCATGTGGTTGGAAGACGAGCCATTCCCTGGACTCGATTTCAAAGTACCGGTTCACTACGATGCCGAAGCCCGCCGCGAGTCTCTGCCGTATCATTTTCTCGACCAGACGCCGCGCGATTTTCTCGGTGAGCTGCGCTTCTTCCTGGCGTACACGCATCTGCTCACGCCAGCCATCCCGCAAGCCGACCTGATCATCGCCGCCAACTGGGAGAGCATCATCCCCGCCTGGCAATCCGGAAAAGGGAAGCCGGTCCATTTCCCGCAGCATTACGACGAAGTGTTTTTCGCGTCCGATGCCAATCCGTCTTCGGGTTTGCAGGGCAATCCGCTGATCAAAATGCTGTGCCGCAACACTTTCCAGATGCCGATGTACCGCATCGCGAATTCGACCTGGCTGGCCGGCGAGTTCCGCCGCCGCTTTAACGAAATCGTTCCCGTGGTCCAAAACGGAGTGGACACCGCCAAGTTCCGCCCGCGTCCGAAGTTGAGCGCGCAGGACGGCGTGATCCGCGTGGTCACCTATTGCCGCCCCGAGAAGTGGAAAGGTTTCCAGGACGCAGTCCCCGCCATGGCAGAGCTCATGCGGCGCTATCCGCACAAAATCGCCTGGCACGTCTACGGCTTCCCGCACCCGGTTTTCGCGCCCGACAACGAACTCGCGCCCTACAAGTTTCACGGAACGCTCAACCACGATGATCTGAGCCGCCTCTACGCGGAAAGCGATATCGTGCTGTGCCCCTCGTGGTATGAAAGCTTCCCGCTGCCGCCCATCGAAGCCATGGCTTGCGGCACCGCCGTCATCACCACGCCCTATGGCACAGAAGGTTATGCGATCGACGGCCACACCGCGATCGTGGCCCGTCCGCGCGTCGTTTCGGACTTCGTCATTGCGCTCGATGGACTGGCTCGTATACCCGAACTCCGGCAGCGCCTCGCCAGTAATGGTCGCGCGATGGCAGAGAGCTTGAGCTGGGATGGCGCCGTCGCCGCGCGCGAAGAACTGCTGTGGAGGATCCATCGCAATCAGATGCCCACCGGCGGCCTGCAAGGCTTCGATACCGGAATCATGGATGGCTATGGAACATCCTTTGATCGCCTGAGCGCCGAAGTCGGCGCCAGAGAAGGCGAACTGCTACAAGGCGCCGACAATCAGAAATATGTGGTGGAATCGGGTCGCTTGCGCAAGGTCACGAATCCCTCGGCACTCGGATTGCCATCGAATCCCACACGCCCTCTGGATCTGCTGAGCATGCTGCGCAGCGAGCACGGCCCGGACATCACATCGACCACGAATTACTACGGCTTGCGCGCGTAGTTATCCAGAATCACGATTTCCACGCGGCGATTGCTGGCGCGCCCATCCGGCGTGTCGTTCGAGCTCTTAGGGTCGTACGAGCCAAAGCTCGCCACCGAAAGCCGTGATTCCTCAATTCCATATTTATTGCTGAGCAGCTCCAGGAGGCGCACGCCGCGCGCCGCAGCCAGCTCCCAGTTATTGGTGAAACGCCGGTTGTGAATGGGAGTTGCGTCCGTGTGCCCCACCAGACTCACGTTGTTGGGGATCTTGCTAAGCACGTCGCCAATGGCCTTGACGGTGGTTAGCGCGTCAGCATTGATTCTGTCCTCGCCCGGTTGAAACAGCAGAGCCTGCGGGAGGCTTACCACCACTCCTCGGGAATCGGCTTGGACATCCAGGTGGGTCTGTTCCAGTTCCTTCTGAATCGCCGCCATCGCAGCACTAGGCCCTTCTACCACGGGTGTTTTCGCAACGGGTTCCATTGGAGCCGGCTTCTTCATCGAGCTTTGCAGCGTCTGCGCGGCCATCGCCACAAACAGAATCAGCAGGATGGTTAAGACGTCCAGATAGCTCACCATCCAGCGATCACGCCCGCCGTGCTGGTTCTGATAATAGGCTGGTTTCATTTGCCGGGCGCTTGGCGCAAGAAACAGTTCAGCCGTTCGCGAACCAGCGAAGGATGCGTGCCGTCGATCAGGCAGAGGCCGCCTTCAACGATCATCTCCTCGATCTCAAACGCTTCCGCCACGCTCGCTCGAATGCGGTGCGCCGCCGGAAGAAGGATCAGGTTCGCCAGCGCCAGACCATACATGGTCGACACAAAAGCGGTTCCGATTCCGAATGCCACCGAGTTCATATTCGAGAACTGGCGGAGCACATCGATCAACCCCACTACCGTGCCGATGACGCCGATCGCCGGTGCGAACCCTCCCGCGACCTCCAGCACTTTGGCGTCTGCATCACCCTGCCGCTCGTGCAGGCGCAGCTTGGTTTCGAGGGTGCTTTGAAACTCGCCGCGCGTCTTCACGTCGATCGCCAGTCCCAGCATCTCCCGCAGAAACGCATTCCCGATCTGATCGATTCTCGGTTCCACCGCGAGCATCCCCTGCACCCGGGCGGTCCTCACGCAGCCGACAATTTCGTCCATCAGTTCTTCGCGATTGGTGGCCGGCTGGCGGAGCAGTCCGAATACCCGCTGCACCGCATGTACCAAGGCCTTGCGAGGGGTTGTGATCAGCGTGACCCCCAACGTTCCCCCCAGGACGATCCACGCCGCCGTCGGCTGCAGGAAGTAACGAAGGTTGACTCCGGTGGAGGCGATCCCCGCGACAACGGTGGCCAGCGCGATGGCAATCCCGCCGAGAATCCAGCGGTCCACGGGAGTTCGCCTTGCGGTTTCGCTGTGGACGGTGCTCAGGTCAGTAGGAACAGTTGTGGGCGAAGACACGAATCACTCCACCCCTGCCGATGCAATTCGAGAACCAACTCGCGCCCCTTCGCATGCAAGGTCTTGCAGCGCTGATAGCGCCTCGCAGCGGCGGAATTTTGACGATCCGCCAAAATCCGGACTCGCCACAGCCAGCGCCCCCGGCTTTCTAAACGCTTAAATAGAATGGCCCCGAGATTGCATTCTTTCCGCCGGAGTCAACAGAACATGATCACCAAAACCAATCCTGTGACGATGCCGACCCCGGCCGAGCTGCCCCCAGCCAGCACCGCGAATACCTCGGCCGCCGCCACCTCCTTCGCTGACCAGTTCGCCACCGTCGGCGAGGATTCGCCCGCCAGTCCGGCGGCCCAGCAGGACATCTTCCTCCAGTATTTTCTCGGTGCCGCGTCTGCCGCTGCCGCGTGCGCGCCCACGCCCGCCCCCGCAGTATCCACCGCCGCATCGGCGGCCACGAGCGCGACAGCGCCTGCGCCGAGCGCAAACGAGGCGCCACAACAGACGCCCGGCTACACTATCTCCTCAACCGCGCCTTATTTCACGCCCGCGCCGGATCAGTACGTTACCGTCACGCCCACTGGCGGCATGACCCCTTTCCAGGCAGACTCCATGGACTCCTATTTGCAGAAGTTCATCGGCCAGTCGGTCTCCGATATGTACGGTTTCATCAACGGCACGCAGAGTTGGGCTAATGGCGGCGCCGCGGCGATCACTGAAAACTTTGTTTCCATGGTGCAGCAGCGGCTCACGGCGTATCCATCCATGGGTGAAGGGATTGACCCGGTGGCGATGGGAACCCAATACGCCAACGCCTTCATGAACGTTCTCTCCGGCGTGCCGGTCTCCCAATTCGGCGCGACCAATTTCACCGGCAGCGTTCTTGATTTTCTGTCGCAGGGTGGATCTCCCGCTCCCACGGTGTTGAATCAGGCGCCCGCGGTGATGAACGCCGTCAACGCCTAAGCGTCACTTCCCTACCGGAGTTGCATTACCCTGCGGTTTCGGCGGCCTTAATTTTCCCTTTTTTGATCTCCGCCAGGAAAGTGGCGTAGTCGGCATCGGTCTGATCCGCATACTGGCCCGCGAAATCGCGCAGCGCGCGAGTCACTTTATTCCCTGACCCGCAGTACCCGGATATTTCGCAAGCATCTCCCGACCGCGCGTGCCCCCGCGCCAGCAGTTCGCCCGCCACCAGCGCCAGACTCTCCAGCCCGCCGCCGCGCAGCTTCTCTAAGTCGATGCTGCCTTTGTGATCGTTAAGTTGGCGCACTAGATACTGATGTTCTCCAATCGAAGTCCACCCCAGCAACAGGTCCGAAATCGGCTGTACCGCCCGTTGCCCTTCCGCCGCGCGCTGCCCCTGATGCGGATAAACCAAATCCGGCAGCCACTGCGCATACGCCGACGGCATCTCCTGCTTGATCTGCAGAAACATCGGATCCAGCGCTCCGTTCCCCTCAAACAAAATCACGTAGTCGCGCAGCCCCACGCTCCCCGTGCCTACAACCTTGAAACCCACATCGATAGGCCGGAAGAGGTCGAATAAATGCCGCCGGTCCGGCGACAAAATTTCGCGATACGCCGCCAGAGAATCCAACACTTCCTGGGCCTGTCGCCCGCGCACCCGCCAGAACCCCGGCCGCAGATCCCGCACCCGCGGTCGCCCCCCGTGGTCTTCCGTGAACTTCTGCAGCAGATCCGAAGGCCGTGCGCGCTCCGATTGCCGCAACGCCGCATGAATCGGCCGAATGCGCTCTTGCCGGTGAATCTGCCGCCGCGCCACTTGCAAAATCGGCAGGTTCGCGAATTCCCGGATCGAGCGGCAATAGCTTTCCGCAAACATCTCGGCGGCATCTTTACAGCGCGGACGCGCGTGCCCGCTCTCACCCCCAGCCAGTACAATGCTAGCCGCCATACGCTTCGCATCCCACTCCCACGGCCCGCGAATAGATTCGTCGAAGTCATTCAGATCGAAAACCAGCGCCCCGTCCGGCGCCGCGAACGATCCCAAGTTCTGCACGTGCGCATCTCCGCACAACTGCACCGTCAGCCCGGAATGCGGCAGCCGTCCCAGATCCGCCGCCATAATCGAAACGGCACCGCGGAAAAACGCAAACGGCGAGATCTTCATGCGCGCGTATTTAATAGGCAGAAGCTGGCGAACCCGTCCCGCCGCCGCCGCACGCAATACATCGACAGGATGGAAGCGCCGTTCTTTCGCCCGCAAATCTGCCTGCGCCGCGCGGTTCACCATCTCGCGCCGGCTCCTGCCGAACTGCGTCCGTTCCCTTTGAGTTGCGATCACGGCTCTTAACGAGCGGCGACTCTGGCCACGGGCCGCGCTGTTTTACGCTTCACACGCGTCTTCGCCGGCACGTCCATCTCCACCACCTTGGAGATCGCCTTTTTGAGAGACTCAAACACCCGGTCCACCGGTTGCGACGCGTCGATCACGTGGAACCCGTAAGGATCGGCCATATCGTCGAATACTTGAATCAGGCTGGACTGGTAGCGCACAAAGCTCTCATACATGTCTTTGCCGAAATGCAGATCCAGACCGCTCTCCCAGTAATCGAACGCCCCGCGCCCCACCACCACGCGCGAAATTAGATCCTTCACCTCCGCGCGCATATATAGCACCGCGTGCGGCACCAGAGCGAACCCGGCCGTCCGCTCAATCCACGTGCGATTCTCCCCGCGGGCGATCGCACGCGCCATGATCGAAAAAATGTAGCGGTCCGTCAGCACCACGAATCCTGCTCGCAGCGCCGGAATGATCTCGTTCTCTAGACGATCGGCGAAGTCCGTCGCATAATACAAGGTCATCGTGATCGGACCCAGCGTATTCCCGGCCTTAGCTTCCTTGATGCCCTTGCCCGCCAGCGCTGACCGCGCCATGCCCGTATCCAAAACCGCGTGCCCGAACTCCTCCAGCCAGGGCTTCAGCCGCCGCACCTGCGTGCTGCGCCCCACCGCGTCCGGCCCTTCGATGACGATCAGCTTGCCTTGCAGTTCCGCATAATCCACGCCCGGCAACGCCGTCCGGTAATACGACAGCGGCGGTCTACCCTTGTAATTCCGCAACCCGGACCTCCGTACCCAAAACGCCCGGCGGACGCGTCCGCCCGAATTCCTGCACTACAATCCGCCGCATTTCCTTTTGCTGAGTTTCGATGGACTTGGTCGCGTCGATCACGTGGAAACCCATCTCTTCGATCATCGATTCGTACTCTTCCAGAATCCGCCCCTGGAAAATCCGGAAGCTCTCTTCGATATTCCGGCTGAGCCCCAGATCCATGCCAGCCTCGTAATATTTCAAAGCATCACGCCCGCCCAGAATGCGCCCGAGCGCCACATCCAACGGGACTTTAAAGTAGAAAGCCAGCGACGGTTTGATAGCGAAACGATATAGATTACGCACCCACGATCGATCAACGCCGCGCACCACATCGCGCGCAAACGCCGTGTAAGCGTAGCGGTCCGCGCACACCACCGCGCCCGCTTTAAGCAGAGGCACAATGTAATGCTCCAGCCGGTCCGCGAAATCCGTAGCGTGGATCAAGCTGAAGGAAGTCGGCGTGAACATCTCTTTCTTCTTGCCGCGCCGCGTAGTCTCGCGTACCAGCGGAGAAGAATTCCATTCGCTGAAAGTCACAGCGTATCCGCGCCGCCGAAGCCACTGCGAAAGCAGCGAAATCTGCGTGGACTTGCCCGAGCCGTCGATCCCTTCCACCACAATCAAGCGCCCCGGACAACGATTTTGTAGGAAAACCTGCATCAGCCCCTATATCATAAACGAGAGAGCCCCTGGTCTTGGGTTAACGTTGTGTTACAAAATACGGCCCCCCAAAAGTAGGCATGTCCCAATACGCAGCCATCGACATCGGCAGCAATTCCATCCGCATGCTCGCCGCGGAAGTGGACGCGCAGGGCAAAATGGCGGTGCTCGCCTCGGAGCGCCAAGTAGTCCGCCTGGGCACTAGCGTTTTTCGCGAAGGCCGGCTCAACGAAGCCACCATGAACCTGGCCTGCGACGTCCTCGCCGGAATGGCCGCCACCTATCGCAAGCTGGACGTGCTTGCCGTGCGCGTAGTCGGCACGGCAGCCTTGCGCGACGCCCGCAATCAGCCCGAATTCCTGGCGCGCGCGTCCACTATCTTGGGCTCCCCCGTAGAAGTAATTTCCGGTTTGGAGGAAGCCCGTCTGGTCCACCTGGGCCTGCAAAGCCAGTGGCCCCATCCCAAGCAGCGCCTCCTTGTCACCGACATCGGCGGTGGCAGCGCCGAACTGATCCTGAGCGACGCCGGTCACATCGTCGACTCTTTCTCCAAGCCCCTGGGAGCCGTCCGCCTCACCGAAATGTTTTTAAAGAGCGACCCCGCCGATCCCCGCGAGCTATTGCGCATGCGCAAATACATTCAGGAACGCGTAGCCGGCCCCGTAGCTCGCTTCGGCCCCGCCAAAATCGACCGCATGGTGGCCACGTCCTCCACCGCCGCCGCCGTGGTCTGCGCCGTCAACCACGTCCGCCGTTCCCGGCGCGATGTAGCGGACCGCCTTCCCGCCACCGCCGCCCAGATCCGCCGCTTGTACGATCAGGTCAGTACAGCTGGCCTGGAGAGCCGCCGCGGCATCACCGGCATCGGCCCCCGCCGCGCGGAGATCATCGTGGCCGGCGTCGCCGTGCTGCGCGAGATCATCGAAGAGTTTCAGCTCCCGCGCCTGTATTATTCGACGGCCGGCGTGCGCGAAGGTATTATCGCCGACCTGGCCCATCGTAAAGTGGGTCTCGCGCAAGCGCGCCTCAATCCCGATCGCCGCCGCGTAGTGGTCGCGCTCTCCCGCCGCTACGGCCTCTCGGCGCACCACGTGCGCAAGGTAGCCCAGTTCGCCGGTACTCTTTTCGAGCAGCTGCGATCCCTCCACGCCTTGCCCGCCTTGAACGGCCAGTTGCTCGAAGCCGCCGCCTACCTCTATAACATCGGCCATTGGGTGAACGAATCGCGCCACCACAAGCACTCGCTCTACTTGGTGGCGAATTCCGATTTAGCGGGCTTCTCCGAATGGGAGCGCCTGGTCATCGCCAACCTCTGCCGCTATCACCGCAAGTCCATGCCGCAGCCCACCCATGTGGAATTCCAGTCGCTCGACGCTGAAGGCCGCCGCGCTGTCGTGCTGATGGCCCCGCTCCTGCGTATCGCCGTCGCCCTGGACCAGAGCCAGGAACAACTGGTCGATGACGTGCATGTGGCAACGTTGGATAAAGCAGTGGAACTCCAGCTACAGTCGAAGCGCGACCTGGACGTCGAACAATGGCATGCCGAGCAAGTGTCCGGCGTCTTCCGCGAGACCTACGGCCTGCCGCTGTCAGTGCGCGTGAAACGATGAAACCGCCGCCCATCACGAATTACGCGCGTCACGAAACGCGTGTCTGCCTAGGGCACTTCAAGGCCAATCTACGCCACGCTGCAAAACATCCCGAGGATCCCGACGCCATTCATGACCTGCGCGTCGCCATACGCCGTCTAACCCAATGTTTCCGAATTTTTCGCGACTTGCTAGATCCCTCCCCAGTCAAAAAGTTACGCCGCCGCCTCCACAAGATCATGGAGCACTGCGGCGCCGTCAGGAACTGCGACATTGCGCTGGAGCTTCTAGCACAGTGTGGCCTCCCCGAAAGCCCGTCCGTACCGAAGCTAAGAAAGGAGCGCGAAGACGCCGCGCAGAAACTGCACCGTAATCTCAAGAAGGAGCGCCGCAGGCACCACCGCGCCGTAGGTGCCGCCGCCCGCCCAGCGCATCGCGGCTGGCAAATCGCCACCCGCTTGCCCGCTCTCGCAGAAGACTTCTTTGAAACCGGCAGCGCAGCGGTGGCCCCTGGTTCCAGTTACCAGACCCTTCATCGCTTCCGCCTGCACGCCAAACGCTTCCGCTACACCCTGGAACGCTTCGAGCCCTTCTACGGAAGCGAAATGGCAACCGGTGCAAAAGCCTTGAAAGGTCTGCAAGACCGCCTCGGAGCCATCAACGATTGCGTTACCACCATCGACCTTCTCGCCGCCGACCCCGGCGCCGTCGCCGCCATCCAAAAACGCCTCGACCAACGCACGCGCGCATTCCAAAGCTATTGGCGCAGTCGCTTCCCACCGCAAAAGCGAGCCTGGTGGCGCCACTGGCTCACGGAACCGCGCGCGCCAGCAAGCGGCCCCGTCAAAGCAACTTAAACTGCTTCATCCGGTAGCGCAGCACATCCCGGCTAATCCCCAGCAGCGCCGCGGCTTTCGTCTTATTCCCGCCAGTCTTCTCCAGCGCCTGCACAATCAAATTCCGTTCCGAGTTTTTCAACGAAAGATCCGTCCGTGCAGCACCCTGCGCCTGCGTTGACCGCTCCGGCCCTGCCACGCGCCTCGATGCAAACTGAATGCTCCCCGGCTGCAGCACATTGCTCTCCTCCAGCAAGATCGCACGCTCGATCACGTTGCGTAGCTCGCGCACGTTCCCCGGCCAATCGTAAGCACTCAAAATCTTAGCCGCAGCCGGCGCAATCCCCGAGATATTAGCTTTGTAGCGGAGATTATGCTGCCGCACGAAGTGATTCGCTAGCGGTAGTATGTCTTCCGGACGCTCCCGCAGCGGTGGCGGCGCGATCTGAATCACACTCAGGCGGTGAAACAAATCCAGGCGGAACGCCCCCGTCTGTACCGCTCCCGAAAGATCGCGATTAGTCGCTGCGATCACCCGCAAGTCCACTTCGATATCTTGCACTCCGCCCAGCCTGCGGAACGATTGCTGCTCCAAAACCCGCAAGAACTTCGCCTGCACTCCCGGCGACAAATCTCCCACCTCGTCCAGGAACAAGGTTCCACCGCGCGCGACTTCCAGCAACCCTTTCTTCTGCGTGCGAGCGTCCGTATAAGCCCCCGGTTCGCGCCCGAATAATTCACTTTCAAGCAGCGCTTCCGGGATCGCCGAGCAGTTCACAGCCACGAACGGCCCTGTGCGCCGGTGGCTCGAATAGTGCAGAAATTGCGCCATCAAATCCTTACCGGTCCCGCTCTCGCCCTCCAGCAATACCGTAGTCGCCTCGCTTCGCGCCACGCGGACCGCAAAGGACAGTACCTGCTTCATCGGCTCCGACGCCGCCACAATATGGAAGCGCCCGAACTCGATCGCGTTGCTCTTGCCATCCAGTAGCGTCTTCGAAGTGAGGTGAGGATCTTCCCGTCCTCCCGCCGCAGCCTCGAACATAATCACCGCTCCGCCCGGCCCCCCGCTTGAATCGCGGAGCGGAGCGATATTCCCGGAAATCGCTTTCTGCGCACCACTCTTCGTGATCAGGAGCCCGTCCCGAATCTCCACCAAGGCCCGCTGCTGCAGCGCCTCCTCAAGGGGCAAGTCCGCATCCGCCAATCCGAACACCTGCCGTACCGGCTCGCCCAGCGCTTCTTGCTTGCTCCAACCTGTAAGCTTCTCGCCGGCCGGATTCATCATCACAATCGTTTCCGCTTGATCCACCGAAATAATGGCGGTCGTCAAAGCCCCCAGCACATCCGTCACGTGCCGCTCGCGGCTCAGTAGACTGCGGTCGTGGCGGTGCTTAGAAAGCGCAACCTCGACGCTGGCATGCAGTTCGGACTCGTGAAACGGTTTGACGATGTAACCCAGCGGTCGCGATTGCTTAGCCTGCTCCAAGGTATCGCGGTCCGCATGCGCCGTTAGATACACCACCGGAATATCGAAGCGCTCGCGCAGAATACGCGCGGTTTCGGCGCCGTCCATCTCGCCCTTGATGCGGATGTCCATCAGCACCAGATCGGGCGGATTCTCCCCCGCTTCGTGGATCGCCTCGGCGCCGCTCGAAACTACCGCTGTAACTTGGTAGCCCAAACCCTTCAGGATCTCTGCCAGGTCTTCAGCGGTAATGCGCTCGTCTTCGACGATTAAAATTTTATCAGCCAAGCCGTCCTCATATTATTCCACGCTAATCCGCGGAAATGGGCAGACCATCCAAAAAGGTAATGGAAAATAAAGTTCCCTCGCGGCCGCTGGTTTTTACGTCCGCGTCAATCTGCCGCGCCAGCGTGCGAACCAGCCTGAGCCCCAACGTGGGCGAGGTCTTCCAGCCCAATCCCGGCGGCAGCCCCACCCCGTTATCCCGCACCGAAAGGTGCACTTTGCCCTCGGCTTCCCGTCGCAGTACCACACGAATCTCCCCAGTTTTACCTCCTGGAAAAGCATATTTAAATGCATTTGAGAGTAATTCATTTACAATTAAGCCGCATGGAAGGGCGACATCTCGGTGGCAATGCAGCGGCTCCAGGCGAACTTCCGTGCGAATGCGGGCGGCCGCGCCATAGGAGCGAACCAAGTATTCCACTAGCCTCCGGATGTAGTCCCCGAAATTGATTTCGGCAAGGCTAGAGGACTCATAAAGAATCTCATGCAACATCGCCATGGCCTGAATCCGGTAGCGGCTCTCCTCGAATTTCTTGCGCGTCGCCGGGTCCTTGATGGTGCGCGCCTGTAGTCCCAGCAGGCTGGTAATCACCTGCAAATTGTTTTTAACCCGGTGGTGGACCTCATCGATCAGTACGTCTTTTTCGCGAAGCGTCGCGCGCAACCGCTCCTCCGTGACCGTCGGCGGAGTGGTCTCATGCAGGATATAAGCCCAAATAGTCCGCCCATTAAAGGGGATTTCAGACCGCGAAGATTCTGCCAGGAAGTCACTCCCGTCCTTGCGCCGCCACCGCGTTTCTTTCCGCGCGGCCCCCACCAGGATCTCCAGCGGTTTGCCCACGACTTCCTCCGCCCGGTATCCAAACATGGCCTCTGCATGCTGATTAAACAGGAGGATGGCCCCCCGGCGGTCCACTGCAACCACCGCCTCGTTGATCAGATCCAAAATTCTGAGCGCATGGGTTTGATCCAGAAAATCCCGATCTCCTGGAGGCTGGTTGGCTGGTGATGGCACTGGCTTGACGCGCATGTCGAGTGGGAAGCCCCGCAGGCTAGGTTTCAGAAGCATATCACAGGAGAACACCACGCCAACCGCGCATGCTTCCGCGATATTGCGTACTGGAACGCGGTGTGCGCGCACTAACCGATGGTTAAGACTGGCGTAAGTATTCGCTATATTCCCGTACTTCCCCGCATAATTCACAAAAGACCGGACTTTTACCTCACTCTTGTCCACCGCGCGTGCCAACTGCCTTTGGGCAGAGGATTGCCTATCTACCATCCAGTCGGAACGGAGAAACCTATGGCCTCGCTAGCTTATGCATCACCGCAACAGATCGATATCGGCGGTGCCATCCCCGACACCCCCGCCCAAAACCTCGCCCAAAACGTAGACTTAGTCCGTCGTGTTCAGCGCGCCGATGCCGATGGAATGGCCGAACTGTACGAGTTCATTTCGACAGGCCTGCGCCCCTACCTGGCGCGCCAGTTACGCTCCCAGGATTTTCACGACAAGGTTCACAGCATTTTTGTGGACGTGGTGATCGCCATCCAGCGCGGCCAATTACGCGAGCCCCACCGCCTCATGGGATTTGCCCGCACCATCGCGCGCCGCAAGGTTTCCGGCTACATCGACGACGCCGCCTCCAGCCGCCGCAATCAAGTCGAGATCGGCTCAGCCTTTTGGCTGGCTAGCCCTCGCGCCACTCCCGAGACCGAAATGATTTCCCGCCAGCAGCAGGATTTAGTGCGCTGGACCCTCGCCCATTTATCCGAACGCGAGGGCGAAATTCTCTCGCGTTTTTATATGCAGGAACAAAGCCAGCAGCAAATCTGCTCGGAGATGGGCCTGACCCATACTCAATATCGTCTGCTGAAGTGGCGCTCCAAAGCCCGCTTCGAGCAGGTGAGCCGCAGACAGATCGCCAGCCGCTACCTGCGCTCCTGTGCGGTCAAGCTCCCGGCTACGCCAGCCCCGTGATATTCCCGTCCGCGTCGACGTCGATGTCGAACCCGCGCTGAATCTTACCCAGCCCCGGCATCAGCATCATACTGCCGGACACCACCACCACGAAGCCCGCGCCAGCTGACAGCAGGACGTCGTTCACATGCAGCGTCCACCCCGTCGGAACGCCCAGCTTTTCCGGATCGTCCGAGAACGAATATTGCGTCTTCGCCATGCAAATCGGCAGATTGCCGAAGCCGAAGTCCGCCAGCCGCTGCAGCTTGTCCTGCGCCGCTTCCGAGAATGTCACATCCGCCGCGCCATAGATCTTCTGGGCGATGGTGTTGATCTTGTCGATCAACGTCGCCTCCAGCGGATAAATCGCATGAACGTTCTTTGCGCAGCCGCTGTCAGCCGCCTCAATCACCTTCGCGGCCAGCTCCGTCGCGCCTGCGCCCCCTTTGGTGAACGCCTCCACCAACGCCATCGGCACGTCAAGTTTCGCGCAATATTCCTTCAGCGTGTCCAGTTCCACCTTGGTATCGTCCGGAAAATGATTCACCCCCACCACGATCGGCACGCCGAACCCACGCAGGTTCTGCACATGCTTCTCCAGATGTGACAACCCGCAGAGGAGCGACTCGTTGCCCTGCATTTTCAGGCTGCGCACAGTAGTCACCAGCACCGCCGCCGACGGCGTCAACCCGGAATAGCGCATCACCAGGTCAAAATATTTTTCTGCGCCCAGATCGGAGCCGAACCCACACTCGTTGACCACGTAATCCGCCAGCTTCAATCCCATGGTCTGCGAGATGATGCTGCTAGTCCCGTGAGCGATGTTGCCGAACGGCCCGATGTGCACCATCGCCGGCGACCCTTCCGTGGTCTGCACCAGATTCGGCATGATGGCATCGTTCAACAGAGCCATCAAACTGCCCGTGACGTGAAACTGTCCCGCTCGCACCGGTTGGCCGGAGCGGTTCAACCCCACCACAATCGCATCCAGCCGCCGCCGCAGATCGTCGCGGTCCTTGGCCAGGCCCATAATCGCCATGATTTCGGATGCCGCTGTGATGATGAACCCGGTAGCGCGCGCCGGCCCGGTCGACTTGCTCCCGCCCACCGCAATCCGCCGCAGCGCGCGGTCGTTCATGTCCATGGCCCGCGGCCAGGTGATTTTATCGGGATCTATATGCAGTTCGTTCCCATGAAAGATGTGCGCGTCAATCACGGCCGCCAGCAGATTGTGCGCCGAAGTGATCGCGTGAAAATCACCGTGGAAATGCAGATTGATTTTTTCCGCCGGCTCCACTCGCGCGCGCCCGCCGCCCGCGCCGCCGCCCTTCTGCCCGAACACCGGACCCAGCGAAGGTTCGCGCGAAGTCACAATCGCGCGCTTGCCCAATTTCTCCAGCCCCTGCGTCAGGCCCACTGAAGTGACAGTCTTGCCTTCGCCGGCCTTGGTAGGACAAGTCGCCGTAACCAGAATCAGCTTGCCGCGCTTCTCGAGCGCAGGGTCAGTCAGCAAGCTCAGCTTCAGCTTGACGCCGTAAGAACTGCAGCGGTCAACGTGTTTCTCGGGAACGTTCAGCTTGCGCAGGATGTCTTCAATCGGGAGTAGTGAGGTCATGGAATAAGGATTCTTGGCACAGCAGGAAGAGTGCGTTTCGCTGTGAGAATAGCACAAATACCAAGCCTTCTTCGAGCATTCGCGCAAGGGCATTCCGCATGGCGCAAATCTCCCGAAAGCCCTTCTACGCCTGCTGCGGACGCGCCGTAACCGTTAATCGTTGCCGCCGGTGGTAACGCTTTGCGCGACCCTCAAGCCATTCGCGCCCGTAAGCACGATCGCGTAGGTATCGGAAGGCACCAATGTTTCGGTGAACTGAATGGTGCCATCGGACGAATTGTAGTCGTAGTCGTCAATCGCCATGCCCGCACTGTTCTTTACATTGATATGCACCGAACTGGGATATCCCGAACCGCTGAAAGCCACACGTCCCGGAGCGCAGTTGCCGTTCCCTTGAAACCCGGTTTGACCCTCCAGACAATGCCAGGTGAGCCCCGCGGATCCCACCATCGTCAAAGTCGTGAGAAAAAATGTTGCGAAAAGAAGAGTTTTTTTCATGATGACTCTTGGATCGACCAGCCAGCCGCACCCAATAGCGCCTAGGCAAGAACAGGCTATGCCATAGGGCATTTCCGAAGTCATCGTCGCCTTTTCCCCCGTAGTCCCCCCAAACCGGTGGTAGTGTCGCAGGCCGCTCCCTCCGGTCGCGGTTCAGTGCTGGCCCCGCGCTCCCTCCGGTCGCCATTCAGTGCGACCGATGCTCACAGAACCGCGCGCAGCAAGCGGACCGCTAAACGATCGCGGGAAAAGCGATCCCCTCCGCCGCCAGCCGCGCATTCACCAGCCGGTTGAATTCCCGCCCCACCAACGCCTGTCGCGAAGGCAGCGTCTTGATCCGCGCCCTTACTACCACGCCGCGTTCCGCCAGCCGGTCCAGCCCCATCACTTCAATAGGAGCCAGAATCATTTCTCTATAAGCCGGTTCCTCGGCGAGCGTCGCACCAGTTTCACTCATGATCTCGAGCGCCCGGTCCACGTTCGCCCCATGCGCCAGCGTCGCCTCGAACACATAGTAAGCGTACTCGCGAGTCATGTTCGAAAGCGTATTGATCAACCCGTTCGCAATGATATGCACCGCGCCATTTTCACCGCGCAGCACAGTCGTGCGCAAATTAATCTCCTCCACCACACCCGAAATGCCGTTGATGGTCACTGCGTCCCCAATGCGGATCTGATCCTCCAGCAGCACCAGCAGCCCGCCCACCCAGTCCTTAATGAGTGTTTGCGCGCCCAGCCCCAGTGCCAGCCCCGCCACGCCGATTCCGGCCAGCAGCGGCTGAATATTGAACGTCAATTCGTTCAACGCCATGACCACCGCCACCATCCAGATCGCGAACGCCGCCAGCTTACCCAGCACCGACATAATCGTGGCCGCGCGCTTTTCGAGTTCGATCTCCGGCGAGTGCCCGTGGCTCTTCATCGTGCGCATCGCATAACCGCGCAGCCTGCGCAAGAGCCGCCGCGCGATGAACGTGAGCAGCCAAGCGCCGCCCAAAATTACCACCACGCGCACGCCCCGAACGATCCACGGAATCCAGCTTTCCGCCCGCACCAGTTCCCGAGCCATATCTGGCGATATCTGCATCACCATCATCATGCGATAAAATGAACCTGTGGCGGAAACTCTAAAATTGGAAACCCCGTCGGTGGGCAGTTGGGCCCCTGCGGTGGTGTTGGCCTGGCTGATTCCAGGCGGCGGTCATTTTCTGTTGAAGCGTCCCGGACGCGGCGCCGTGCTAGGCATCTCAGTGGTCCTGGTCTTCCTACTCGGATTGATGATGCGTGGTACCCTGTTCCAGCCGCAGAGCGGCGATCTGCTCACCATGGTCATCTATTACGGTGGCTTCATCGGCGACGTTCTCGCGGGCGTCCTCTACTTCTTAACAGTCTGGCTAGGCTATGCGCAGCCCGACATGGCCGGCCACGTTCATGACTACGGCACCAAGTTCCTGGTAGCCGCCGGACTCCTGAACCTGCTCGCCATGGTAGACGTCTGGGAAATCGCCACCGGTAAAAAGGACTGACCATGCCCAAGATGAACCTGTCGCATTTCGAAGCGTCGCTCCTATTCGCCTTGTTTACTTCAGCCGTCCTGGGCGTAATCACCAAACGAACCGACCGCGAGCGCCTGCGCTATGCCGCCCAATGTTTCGCTTACTTCCTGGCCGCCATCTTCGGCCTAAGCTGGCTGATGTACCTAGGCCACGGCTAAAAACGCGTGCAATCGTCGAGTTGTGCCGATAGGCTCACTAGACGTGTCTATGCCGCAAAAAAACTTCAAGAGTAAGGTAGCCGCCGCTCTATTGCTTCTGGCGTTCACGATAGCCTGCACTTCGTCGAAACCCACGGTTCCCGAGCCATCGCCCCTAGCCGTATCCGCTCCGCCATCCAGCTCTTCCGCGGTCGATTACGTCGCCGCCGTTCGTGAAAGCACCATGAGCGGCTACCCCGCCGCCACCATCGGTAAAGCCTTCGAGACGGCGTTTCGCGATTTCCAGTGGCACAGCACCGTGACCAAAGAAGGCGTGCGCGTAGTGAACTTCACCGGCCAGCTCCCCGCGAAACTACGTCAGGACTGTCTAACCTCAACGAAGCCCGCCGGAGCGCCGCCGTGCCCTCAAGCCGCGAAAGTAACCTTCCAATGGACCTTCCCCCCCAACAGCATGCTCTTTCACCTGAGCTACGTCGACCCCGACCCCTGGCCCGCCGCCTACCGCTCCACCCGCGATATGCTCCTGTTCATCTACGGTTGAGCCTCACGGCAGCAACCCCAGCATCTTCTCGATATCCTCAGCCTCGATATAAAAATGCGGCGAAGCCCGCACCCACCCCGCCCGCGGAGCCGTAATGATCGACTGCTCCCGCAATCGCGCACAAATCCCCCCGCTATCCACCCCCGCCTTGCGAAAACTCACGATCCCCGCGTTCGGCTCCCCCAACACCTCATATCCCCGCCGTCGCACCCCCTCCACAATCTGCCCCGCCAGCCCGCGCACCACCGGCGCAATTTGATCGATCCCCACCTCCAGCAGAAAATCGATCGCCGCGCGCAGCCCGTAGCAGCCAATCGTATTCAGCGTCCCGCACTCGTAACGCCCCGCGTCCGCCCGCAGCGTCATGTCGCGGCTAGCGTAGTCGTTGTAGGACGCCACATTCGTCCAGCCAAACTCCACCGGCTCCACCTGCTCCTGCAAACTCCGCGAGATATACAGGATGCCGCACCCCTCCGGTCCCAGCAGCCACTTGTGCCCGTCCGCCGCCAGCGCGTCGATATGAGCGGCTTGAACATCCACCGGAAACACTCCCAGCCCCTGAATCGCATCCACAAAGTAAATGACCCCATGCCGCTGGCAGATCTCGCCGATCCCTACCAGATCCGCCCGATAACCCGTCAGAAACTGCACAAAACTGATCGCCAGCAGCCGAGCCCCCCGCGCCGCCTGCTCGATACGATCGAGTGTCGCCGTAGCTGGCAGCCACTCGATCCTAACGCCTTTGGATGCAAGCCTCCGCCAGGGATACTGGTTCGCCGGAAACTCCTCCTCAAACGCCACGATCTTATCTCCCGGCCGCCACTCTAGCCCCATCGCCACCGTAGCGATCCCCTCCGACGTGTTCTTGACGATGGCGATCTCCTCCGCCGCGCCGTTCACCAGCCGAGCCGACCCCCGCCGAAGTCCCTCATAACATTCGAGCCATTGTTCATAATGCAGCGATCCCCAGTCCAAAGCGTCCTGCGCCAACCCCTGCATCGCCTCCGCTGCCGGACGGCACAAAGGCCCCACCGCAGCGTGGTTTAGATAGATCAAATTGCGGGCGACAGGGAAGAATTCGCGGTACATGAATTAAGAGTAATCTTTTGGTCTCACGCCGCGTCAGAAGGCGTATACTCAGAATTGAGGAGTACTTATGCGCCGCCTTGCCACACTTGCCTCGATTTCCCTGTTGGCATTCTCCTTGTTCGCCGCCGACAAGAAGAAAGATCCCGATGAAATCGGCAACCGCGACGTCGGTAAGGGCGTGAACTTCTACTCCATCGAGAAAGAGATCGCGCTCGGCAAAGGGCTCGCGCAGGAAGTCGAACGGCAAGCCAAGATCGTCGACGATCCGGTGATCGCCGAATATGTCAACCGCCTGGGCCAGAATCTTGTGCGCAACTCCGACGCTAAAGTTCCGTTCACCATCAAGGTGATCGACACCGAAGAAGTGAACGCCTTCGCCCTGCCGGGCGGCTTCTTCTTCGTGAACTCCGGCTTGATCCTGAAAGCCGATTCCGAAGCCGAGCTCGCCGGCGTGATGGCGCATGAGATCGCCCACGTCGCCGCGCGTCACGGCACGAGGCAAGCAACGCGCGGTGAAATCGCGCAGTTGGCCACCATCCCCCTGATCTTCATGGGTGGCTGGACCGGCTATGGAATTCGCCAGGCCGCGAGCGTAGCCATCCCGGTGGGCTTCCTGTCGTTCTCACGCGGATTTGAATCCGAAGCGGATCTGCTCGGACTCGAATACATGTACAAGAGCGGCTACGATCCCGGCGCGTTCGTCGACTTCTTCGAAAAGATTCAGTCTCTCGAAAAGAAGAAACCCGGCACCATGGCCAAAGTGTTTTCCACGCACCCCATGACCGAGGACCGCATCAGCACCGCGCAGAAGAATATTCAGGAGTATCTGAAAGAGCGCCCGGAATACGTGGTCACCACGTCCGAGTTCAACAACGTGAAGACGCGCTTGATGGCCATGCACAACAAGCGCAAGGTGGACACGACGGATACCAATCGTCCCACGCTGCGCAAGGCCCCCGGCGCCAGCACCGGCGATGGCAAAGACGACAAGGGCGGAAGCGATGACGATCGTCCCACCCTCAAGCGCCGTCCCGATCAGTTCCGCTAGGGCTGGTCCTAAGCAGCCCCGTTAGCGTCCGTGCGCCACCAGCTTTGGTCCGCCTCGTGCAGCGTTGGTCCGCGCACTGCCCCACACAGAACCGCGCGCGCAGCAAGCGGACGCCCTCCCGCTAAGGCTTCAATTCGCCAGCCTTATTGCGTTTGCGCACCAACAGCGCTTCCAGGATCAACTTCGCCTTAGGGTTGGATTTATCCAGTTGCAGAGCCTTCCGCTCTTCCTTCTCAGCTGAATCCCACTCCCCCACGATCGCCAGCGAAAGCCCCAGATTCGAATGGTTACTCGACTCGCGAGGCATCAGCCGCGTCGCTTCCGCAAAGGATTCTTTCGCGTCCGCATACTGCCGCACTTCGATATATTCGAGACCCAGCAGATTATGCGTGTAGGGCGCATCCGACGGGCACTTCACCAGCGCGTCGCGTAGACCATCGATCGCGGCATGGTGGTTTCCCAGGTCCGCGAAATGCATGGCCTTCTCAAACAGCCGGCGCGCTTTCGAAGAGAGCGGATGCCGCAGCACGTCCGCCGATACTGTAGGCGACCCCGACAAATCCATCGGTGCCGGCTCCGGAAAACTCGAAATCGGATCCACCGACTCGCGCGACCCAAAACCAGGAAAACCAAAAGGCGACCGCCCCAAGCCGGCATCGTATGGATTGCCGTAGCGAATCTGCCCCGCTGCAGGAACACTCCCCAGCCACACTACTGAAATCAAGACCGTCAAGCGCAGGCCCGCGGCCGCGCACACGTTAGGCATAAATCCTCCGGATGAATTTTTTTGGGATTTCACCTCGCGGTGAAATATGGACGGGATATTCCTAACGACTGAGTTGCTTCCGACGGGGAGGGCGAACTACTTCCATTCCTAGAATATCGTTGGTGCATTTCCACGTCCAATCGATATTCTTTATATCCCCGATGCGCTCCGCAGCTCAGAGGTTTGCCTGAGAAGTGGTTGCCGCAAACAGGGTTATACGGGGAGCTTAATTGTGATCGCGCAGGCGGTGATCCGCCTCGACAACTTCCAGCAATCTCCTGGTCGTATCGCTTTTCGCGTCCAATTTGAGTGCCTGGCGCAATTCCTGAGCAGCGCGATCGTATTGCCCAGTGGAGGCGAACGATAAACCTAAGTTGGAGCGATTGATCGGATCGCGAGGCAGCAGCAACACCGCTTGCTCCAGTGCCTGAATGGCCGCTTCCGGCTGATCGGTTTTGAGATATTCGACGCCGAGCCACGGCTGGATCCAGGCGGCCGATTCGGGGTGCTTGGCCAGCGCTTTCGTGAGTTGCGCGATCGCCGAAAGATGATCCCCCGCTTGGGCGGTGCGCAGCGCCTTGTTGATCATTTCCCGGGTCTGCGCGGAAAGCGGATGCCGCAATAACTCCGCCGATATGGTGCCCGCCCTAGTCGCCTCATCGAGCGAGGGCAGAGCCTTCTCCGCCGCCATTACGGCAACCGGCAGCAGAGCCACGCTCAGAAGCAGCTTACGCATCACGACCTCCGCACTCATTTCGGCACCGGAGTCATTTTTCTTTACAATTCAATGTATACCAGATTACAAAATGGTTACAGGCCGCCCTCGGCGATATTTGGTCATGCGGACGCCGGGGCGTTCGCCGTTGCTTCAAACACAAGCATGCCCTTGGGCCCCCAGCGTGCTCCATTTGAAGTTATGACCACCGCTCAAATTGAGATTTGCCCCCGCGAAACGGCAGTCGCCACCATGCACGCACTGGTCTATCACGGCCCCGGCAAGCCCTCCTGGGAGTTACACCGCCGCCCCGTGCTGCAAGGCCCCGACGACGCCATCATCCGCGTTACCACTTCGACTATCTGTGGAACCGACCTGCATATCCTCAAAGGCGACCTCCCCGCGGTCACCGAAGGCCGCATCCTAGGTCACGAAGGCATCGGCGTTGTCGACGAAGTAGGCGCCGCCGTCTCCACTTTCCGCAAAGGCGACAAGGTTCTGATCTCCTGCGTGACCGCCTGTGCCAAGTGCGACCTCTGCCGGAAACAGATGTATTCCCACTGCCGCAACGGTGGCTGGATTCTCGGCAACACCATCGATGGAACGCAAGCCGAATACGTGCGCATCCCCTACGCCGACACCAGTCTCTATCCACTGCCTTCCGACGCGAATGAAGAAACCGCCGTCATGCTCAGCGACATCCTGCCCACCGGCTTCGAGTGCGGCGTACTCAACGGGAAAGTGAGTCCCGGCGACACCATCGCCATCGTAGGCGCCGGCCCAGTGGGACTCGCAGCCCTGCTCACCGCCCAGTTCTACTCCCCCGCCGCCATCATCAGCATCGATCTCGACGACAACCGCCTCCAAGTCGCCAAGAGCTTCGGAGCCACCGCGTTAATCAACAGCGCCGCCGGAAACGCCATCGAGCGGGTGATGGAATTAACCCACGGTGAGGGAGTTGACGTAGCTATCGAAGCCGTCGGCATGCCCGCGACATTCGACATTTGCCAAGGCATCCTAGCCGCCGGAGGCCACCTGGCGAACATCGGAGTCCACGGCAAGCCGGTGCTCCTTCACATGGAAAAACTGTGGGATCGCAATGCTACCTTGACCACGCGCCTGGTCGACACCGCCACTCTGCCCATGCTCCTGAAGGCGGTCGAATCCGGTAGACTCCAGCCCGGCAAACTGGTAACCCACCGTTTCGCCTTCGACGATATTCTCAAAGCCTACGAAACCTTCGGCGACGCCGCGAAACACGCGGCTCTGAAGGTAGTGTTGGCGAGCCGCATGCAATAATAATCGCCATGAAGAAGCGAGACGACGAAAGCACTCGAACCTACAACACGGTTGCCGGCAAAGAAAAGGGGTTAGGCCCCGATTCCGCCGGCCAGTCCGGTGATACGCAAGGTTTGTCGGAACTCCCCGGCGCCGACTCGGAAAGCGTTTCCGAACTCCTCGAAGAAGGCCAGTCCTTCGAAGCCGAAGTCATCAGCGGCATCGAAAACGCTCCCGAGCCCGACGTAGCCGAAGTGCACACAAAACAAGTGCGCGAGGATGACGTCCCCGACGAATATCTGGGAAAAGATAATCCCGACTAACGTTGCAATTCCGCAGCGATCTCCCGCGCGGCTTGCCGAGCCTGCTCCACCGCGCCGATCTCAAAACTGATCGCGCCCACGCCCGGGTGCCCCCCGCCGCCATAACGCTCGCAAATCGTCGCCAGGTTATATTTCAGCGGCCGCTTTGCCCAAGGATTCGACCCCACCGACACCTTAGTGCGGAACGGTGAAGTAGTCACCGAAACCGTATACAAAGAGTCCGGAAACAAATAGTAAGGAATAAATTTGTTGTAGCCCTCGATCTTCTGCTCGACAAGATCGAAGTACACCACGCCGTCCTTGCAGCGCGACTGCTCGCGGATGACGTCAATCATGTGCAGGTGATTTTGATACAAAGGCTGAAAGATCGCCTGAATCTCCGGGTCCGCCGCGATCTCGCCCAGCAGCCGCTGCCGCATCATGCCGATAATCCGCTGCACCGTGCCCGAGCCCTTGGAACTCTCAATCACCAGCGTCAACTGTGTAGCCGGCGTGCGCAAGTCGACCGCCTCCTGAGCATCCTTATACAGCGCCCCATCGACAATGTCGGCCCACGCCACCAGGTCCCTCAGGTCTCCCGGATCAAACCCAAACTTCTCCCGCGCCACCGTCGCAATGTACATAGTGCACGACCGAAACGTCGGGTCGAAAAACTTATGCCCGCCAGTGTCGTGCCGGAAATGCTCGCCGTCTTCAGGCGAAAGAAACGCGCTCTGATGATGATCGAACCACCATGTGAGCCGCGGGTCCGTCGAATATTTGAAGTCCACAATCGCATTGACGTCGCCATCGAACATCTCCGGCTCAAACAACTGCGAAGCCTTGTGAGCCAGGCCAGTGTAGAAAAACTCAGCCCCTGGATAGAACTTCTCCTCCACGAAACGGCTGAAGAAAGCGGCGGAAGCCGCGCCGTCGAAGCAGTGATCGTGATAAAGAACCCGTACCCGCGTTGGCATCTGAAATATGTTGTGTGGAAAACCTGCTAGTGTCTCGCAAATGGGGGGTATTATGCAAGGCCCCCGCCGCCCAATGCGAAGATGGTGTGTATGAATTTGCCCATCCGCCACGCTTTAGCGACGCTAGCCTATCGTTTGGGAAAAGTCTTGCGCGGTACTCCGGTGGACTTTCGCGATTTCCAAGCCGCCCCGTCCGTCCGCACCCCCGGCCAGATCCTGGCCCACATCGGCGACTTAATGGACTGGGCGTTAGCCCAAGTAGAAGGCCGCAAACAATGGCACGATTCCGAGCCGCGCAACTGGGAGCAGGAAATCGCCCGCTTCTTCGCGGCTCTCGAAGCGTTAGACCAACGCATCGCCACCCAAGGCCTAGGCGCCGCGAGCGCGGAGAAGTTATTCCAAAGCGCCATCGCCGATGCGCTCACCCACACCGGACAACTCGCCCTGCTGCGCCGCATCGCCGGAATCCCCGTGCGCCCCGAGAACTACGCCGCCGCCGACATCGCCACCGGCCGCGTAGGCGCCGAGCAGTCCCCGCCCAGAGCCGAGTTCGGCTAACGCCCCAGCGGCGCCGCCGCGTCTACTCCCAACAGCCCCGCACGTTCGATCGAAGTCTTCACAAGCCCGGTCGCCAGCACCTCTCCCAGCATTTTGTTGAGAGCCCCCAGCCTGTCCGCATCTCCCTTAGCAAGAGCCACCGCCTGCCCCGCGACAAAGTAGTTGTCCGAAAGCACCCGCAGCTTGGGAAAACGTGCCGCCGCCTCCATCAGCCTTTGACGATTCGCGGCAAACGCATCAATCTTCCCGCCCAGAAGCATGCTTTCGATTTCCTCCAGCGCCGGCATCGTCGCCACCGTATCCACGCGATTGTTTTTCAAATGAGCGCTCAAGTACACATCCTGCGTGTCATTCTTCACCGCCACAATGTGAACCCCCGTCGCGTCGGCATCCTCAACCTTCTGGAGCGGAGAATCGCCGCGCACAATGTAACTGTTCGGCATCAACAGCCAAGGCGCCGAAAAATCCACGTCCGCCGCCCGCCCCGCGTTGTAAGCCATGAACCCCAGGTCGGCCGTGTGCGCCTGCAGCCGGTTAATGATGTCGCGCGCCCCCGCAGCCGGAATCAGCGTATAAGGCACGCCCATCCGTCGTGCCAGCTCCTTGACCAGATCCGCCACCGGCCCCGTAACCGCCCCGGTTTTCGCATCCACCCGCCCCAGCACCGGATTGTCCCCCAGGAACGCCGCCCGCAGCGTGCCCGTAGGCGCCAGCGCCGCCGTCTGCGCCGCGCAAGGCAATACCATCACGCTCAAAAGTAGAAATCGCCGCAACCATTGCATGGGATGATTATAGGCCGAACCCACGAAGTTCGATAGCCGTCTCATCACGATTTACGCAGCCGTAGCCGCCGCGATAATCGTAGCGCTCATCCTGGCCCAAATGTATTGGAAGCGTCGCCTCACCAAATGGGCCGAGAGCCAGCACCTCCAACTAGTGAGCTTCCGCTGCTGGATCATGTTCGGCACCTTCTGGGGCTTCACCTGGGGCGAGCCCATCATCCAAGTCGAGTGGAGCGACGCCGACGACTACCCGCACGAACCAATGCCTAAAGGATTCCGTATCCAATAGTGAATGGATAAGGATTGGGCCGCCAGATTTAGATTTAGCGAGGAGAGGCCTTGGTCGCTAAAGCCAGTCCTTTGGCTTCTCGAACTTGTACCCCCACTGGATTTTGCGATTCTCCTCCCGGCTTTATTGGCAAAGTATTTCCCGAAAGGCCCCAACAACTGATCATTCCAAAGAGAAATCCGCAAGTCGACCCCTTCGATGGCCAGCCCCCTCTTGCGCTACAATGAAAATCTACCTTCCGGTG